>Ga0129307_1000072_pt1 | contig 165948 bp, 141 predicted proteins | sample P1105metagenome_FD_94437 | JGI IMG/M metagenome (GOLD analysis project Ga0129307, IMG submission 94437) | Capybara group fecal microbial communities from Wisconsin, USA - P1105 metagenome | ecosystem: Host-associated > Mammals > Digestive system > Large intestine > Fecal | place: USA... | reverse complement strand
TTATGGCGCATGCGGTGTGGCGTTTCTCCACCTCCTCCACCTTAAGAGGAGGAATTATATGGAGGAGGTATTTTCTATTCTCTTCTTCTCTATTCTTTTCTTCTCTCGCGCGCGCGAGGGGAGCTTTGTGTGGTAACTTGCTAAGGCACTGTGTGTTATCTCGCTTTTTGCCTCTTTCCGGATTGCTTGCCGACTCCGAGCCGGCAGGTAGTCGGCAAGCAGTCGGCTACGAGTTCGTCCGGAGTCGCCGCGCAAGCTTCGGACACTTCCGCAGCAGTGGCAGGAGAAGTTGCCGCCTGAAAATCCCCGTCCTCTTCTACAGGCGGGCTTGCTTCTTCGGCAACCGGCCCTGTCTCTTCGGGCATCGTCCCTGTATCTTCGGCAACCTTCATCCTATCCGTCATCACCTCCTCTTCTTCCGCCCCTTTCTCGGTAGTATTTTTCTTTGACACTTCCGCTCTCTTTCGCGAAGTGCCCAAATAGTCGATGGCCGATGAAAACATATCGTCCTCGATGATGAACAAACCGTAGTTCCGGACTATTTTTTCAAGGTAAGCCTGCGGGAACCCTTTCTGCCGTATCAGTTTCAGTTGCCCGATGAAAAGCCTGCCGGACTCCTGACTGTAAAGCTGTTCGAGGATGAAGAGGTAGCTGCCGTAGCCCCGTGCCCCCTCTTCGTCGATGAGTTTGTAGAGCCTGCTGTCGCGGCTCAGATTGAAGCGATGTTTAAACTCAGAATAAGCGAAATCACCAACTTTTATTACCATTTTCTTATCCCGAACTGACGTTATATATAATATCCTCCGGAGGGTCCTTCGGAGAATTTAAAGATATATTTTAAATATTTTTCTTTCCGTTTGCCGCGAAGCGGGAAAACAGGAAAGAGAAATAGATAGTAATCGTTTATTGAGGTGGTTTACAAAGTCCGTTGTTTTGTCGTATGTGCCATGTGATGTGCAAGCACGCTTTTTTTATCTTGTCTAATTATTAGACGGCAGTGTCTAATAATTAGACACTCCACCTTCGATATTTTCATTGTAAACATTTGATAATTAGTAAACTAAATGTTTGGCATGCTTTCTGTTTTTGCAAAAAACAGAAAATATAATATAAAACGAAAAATAAGATGAAACAATTTCATTACGTGATTCAGACATTGCTGCGAGGACGAGGGTCGAATATCATCAAAATCGTCTCCTTGGGATTAGGCTTGACGATGAGCATTCTGCTCTTTTCGCGTGTGGTCTACGAGCATAGTTTCGACAAATGCTATCAGGACTATGACAACCTTTATCAGGTGTGGTCGATATTTACCGCGAATGGTGAGAAGTATCCGCCTCAGGAAAAGAACTGCGGTCCGGTGGCCGGTGCCATTCTTGAAAATTTTCCCGAACAGGTGGAGGCGGCTACCAGTATCGGATACGGTTTTGCCAGAAAACCTCTCTATAACGGCACCGTGCGGTTCGATGAAAAGAAGGTAACTGCCGATTCGCTCTTTTTCCGTACTATGGGCATCGAGGTGCTGAGCGGCAATCCGGAGAAAGACCTGATGCAGAAAGATGTCATCTTCCTGAGCGATCGTCTTGCAAAAAGAATCTTCGGAGGAGAAAACCCGGTGGGCAAGGTGCTGAACTATGGACATCAATATGACCTGACAGTGAAAGGCACTTATGCCGCAATACCCGAAAATGCCACCATGAACCCCGAAGCCGTTATTTCCATGCCTACCTTATGGAGCCGTGACATGGGCAATTATTCTTGGAGCGGGGGCGACAGTTGGATGGAGTATATACGTTTTCGTGCCGGAGCAGACAAGTCGGTAGTGAATGCGCGCATCGATGCCATGATAGACAAATATCGTCCGGCAGAGGATAAAAAAAAGTTTGGCTACACAGCCTTTGTGCAACCCATTCGCGACACATACGCCGGATATACAGAAGTGAAGCGGATGAGTAATATCATGAGCATACTCGGCTTTGCCATCCTCTTCATAGCCGCACTGAACTATGTACTGATTTCCATCTCTTCATTGAGCTATCGGGCCAAAGCGGTAGGGGTGCACAAGTGCAACGGTGCAAGCGGAGGCAAGATTTTCGGCATGTTCTTGTTGGAGACGGGCATCATCATTCTGGCGGCTCTGCTGCTGATGGCCTTGCTGCTGCTCAACTTCCGCGAGTTTGTTGAAGACACGGCTTCGGCCAAACTGTCGCTGCTGTTGCTGGCTCCCGACCGCATCTGGGTACCCTTGGCTGTGGTGTTTGCGCTTTTCATCGTAGGCGGTTTGTTGCCGGGTCGGCTCTTTGCCCGTATCCCCGTGTCGCAGGTGTTCCGCCGCTATACCGAAGGCAAAAAGGGATGGAAGCGCCCGTTACTTTTCGTACAGTTTGCCGGGGTGGCCTTTATCTGCGGGCTGATGTGCGTGGTGGTGGCACAATACCGGTTTGTCATGACCAAAGACATGGGGTATAACCCCGAACGAATGGCCATGGGCACCGCCTATTGGGACGAAAAAGATGCACGTGATGCCGCCTATCAATTCTTTAAGGATTTGCCTTATGTGGAAGCGCTGTCCAGTGCTCATGGTACTCCGATATGGGGATACAGTGGCTCGATGATTCAGGACGCCACCGGGCAGGCTCTTTTTTCCACACGATCCAGCTATTACATGCGCGAAGACTACCCCGAACTGATGGGTATGACGTTCAAAGCCGGTCGCATGGCTCGCGAGAAAGACGAAGTAGTGGTGAACGAGACTTTTGCCGAAATGATGCACTGGAGCAATGAGGTAGTGGGGCGCACGGTAAACATGGAAAATGGGCTCTACAAAGTGACGGGATTGCTGAAGGAGTTTCAAATACAAGGCTTCACTTCGGAAAAAATGCCTTTCATCGCACGAGGCAATAAAGCTTTCTATGGTTACATACACGTTCGTCTGAAAGAGCCTTTTGCCGAGAATCTCCGGAAGCTTAACAAGGATGTAAGCGAGGCTTTTCCCGGACAGACCATCGACTTTACAGACTATGGCGGGATGATAAAAGACGAATATAACGCCGTCCGTGTGTTTCGTAACGCCACGCTGTTGGCTGCCGTCACCATGTTTTTCGTCATGCTGATGGGGTTGATGGGGTACACCGCCGACGAGGTGCGCCGCCGCAGCAAAGAGATAGCCATCCGCAAGGTGAACGGTGCGGAAGCAAGCATGATATTGGAGTTGCTCTCGCGCGACGTGCTCTATGTGGCAGGTCCGGCCGTACTCATCGGAACGATTGCTTCTTGCTACGTCAATGGCATCTGGATGGAGCAATTCTCAGAGCACATCCCGTTGGGATGGGTGGTATATGCACTGGTACTGATTGTCAATCTGGCGGTCATCGTGGGTTGTGTTCTTTGGAAATCGTGGAAGATAGCGAACGAAAACCCTGTGAACAGTATTAAAAGCGAATAAAGGGAGCGATTTTCCTTTGAATCTACTGGTATAAATAACAAACTATAAACTTAGAATATTATGATTGAGATTAATAACATCAGTAAGGTGTTTCGTACTTCGGAAGTAGAAACCGTAGCATTGAACCATGTAAACCTTGAAGTGAAAGAGGGAGAATTCGTAGCCGTTATGGGGCCTTCGGGCTGCGGCAAGTCCACTCTGTTGAACATCCTCGGCTTATTGGACAATCCCACGGAAGGCAGTTATAAACTCCTTGGTCAAGAAGTGGCCGACTTGAAAGAGAAGGAGCGCACCCGTGTGCGCAAGGGTAAGTTGGGCTTCGTATTCCAGAGCTTCAACCTGATAGACGAGCTGAATGTGTATGAAAACGTGGAGCTTCCTCTCACTTATCTCGGCATAAAGGGCAGTGAGCGTAAACGCATGGTGGAAGATATCTTGAAACGCATGAACATCAGCCACCGCGCCAAACACTTTCCGCAGCAGCTCTCCGGCGGTCAGCAACAACGTGTGGCCATTGCCCGTGCGGTGGTGACCAATCCCAAACTGATACTCGCCGATGAGCCTACCGGTAACCTGGATTCCAAAAACGGTACCGAAGTGATGAACCTGCTGACGGAACTGAACAAGGAAGGCACCACGGTTATCATGGTGACACACTCGCAGCACGATGCCGGCTTTGCGCACCGCACGGTACATCTGTTCGACGGCAGCGTGGTGGCAAGTGTGCCGACACAAGGCTTCTAATGAGAGGAGAGGGGAGCGGACGGAAAACCCTGTAAGGAGTATCAGAAACAAGTAAATAATTAACGTATATGCGATATTTGTACTACACTTTTCAAACCCTGCTTCGCGGACATGGTTCAAATGCCGTCAAGATTCTTTCTTTGGCATTGGGGTTATTGATGTCTATATTCCTTTTTGCAAGGATAGCCTTTGAATTGGATTTCGATAATTTCTATAAAGAGGCGGACAATCTCTGCTTGGTGAAAACCGGCTGGTTGAAGAACGGGGTGTTGGAAGGAAAAGAAGATTTCTATACCCTTATCCCCATTCCGGGAGTGATTGCAGAAGAGTTTCCCGACCGGGTGCAAGGGGCCACGGTCAGTTGCTCGCTCTTTGGCGACCTCTACCGCTTTGGCAACCGTAGCCTCGAAATGCAGACGGTACTTGCCGATACATCGTACTTCTTCGTTCTCGGGCTCGATGTGGTGAAAGGCAATCCGCAGGATTTGGCGAACCCTGATGCACTTTTCCTTTCGGAAACGGCTGCCCGCAGGACGTTCGGCGGTGAAGACCCTATCGGGAAAACGCTGATGTATGATTTGTGGGGAAATGATGTGGCTCTGCTCGTCAAAGGAATCTTCAAGGATGTCCCGATAAACACTTCGTTGGGCAAACGTCCCGAAGCAATCGTCTCTTTTTCCGGTATCGGTAAATACACTAAGTGGAGGACAGGATGGCAAAGCGGAGGGAATTATGACGGTTTTGTCCGTTTGCGCACCCCGCAGGATGCCGGATGGCTGAACGAACGACTCTCGGCCGCCATTGCCCGTCATTTGCCGGCGGATAGCGGTTTGGAACTGTCGGTTCACATTACCCCCATTCGTAGCGTGCATCTGGATGACGCGCAAGTACGGAAAACAATCTGGATTATGTTCTTTCTGGGCATCGTGCTGCTTTTTACCACCACATTGAACTATGTGCTGATTTCCATCTCCTCACTGACGCAACGCGCCAAGGCGATAGGGGTGCATAAATGCAGTGGTGCGTCGAGCGGCGGCATCTTTTGTATGTTCCTGACGGAAACGGCCGTTGTGGTAAGCATATCCTTGTTGGTGGCAGGAGTACTGGTTTATCTTTTCTATGAGCAGATGGAGGAGCTGGCGGCAGTACCTATCGATGTACTGTTCGCCCCGCAGCATCTCTATGCACCGTTGGCAGTGCTGGCAATCTTATTTGTATTGGGCGGATGTCTGCCTGCCGTGCTCTTTGCCCGTATTCCTGTGACACAAGTGTTTGTACATTACGCATCCGGCCGAAGAGGATGGAAGAGGGTATTGCTCTTCGTGCAGTTCACAGGTGCTGCTTTCATCCTGGGCATGCTGTTGTTGGTCTTTTCGCAATATCGCTATATGGTGGGGCGCGACCGTGGCTGGAATCCTCAAAGGGTGGCCTATCTCTATCAGCATAAGGTGGAAGGTACACAACTCCGTACTCAACTCCGCAACTTGCCCTATGTGGAAGCGGTAGCCTCGGCTGAGCGTTCAATGCTGGGTTTCGGGGCTAATCGTCCGATACTCGACAATCAAGGAAATGAGATGTTTTATCCCCGAAACTCGTGGTTCGACAGCGACTACCTGCCATTCATCGGTTTGCGATTGAAGGAAGGGCATAATTTAACGGGAGAGCATCAGTTGTTGGTCAACAGCAAGTTCTGTGAGAAAATGCATTGGACGGACAGTCCGATAGGCAAACAGGTGAACGATTATGGCAGAGTAGTGGGATTGTTGGATAGTTTTGCTTTTCCCGGCACTCCGAATGACGATGTTCCGGTGATGATAGAGTGGTTTTCCGGTATCGGATTTTGCATGGAAGTCCGTTTGAAAGCCCCATTCAATGAAAACTTGCAGAAGCTGAACGAAGAGATGAAACACCTCTATCCGCAAGATGAGCTTACATTCCTATCTATCGAGCAGACAATAAGCGATTATGCCGCTTCTGTCCGTATTTTCCGCAACGTCACACTATGGGCTTCTGTCACTATTCTTCTTATTGTCATGATGGGACTGATGGGTTACGCGAATGATGAGATCCGTCTGCGCAGCAAGGAAATAGCCATTCGCAAGGTGAACGGCGCAGAGACATCGGATATCCTGCGATTGTTGTCGCAAGAAGTGCTTTGGCTTGCAGTTCCCTCCGTACTCCTCGGTGTATTCGGCGCTTATAAGACAGGACAAGTCTGGATTGGAAGGTTCAAGGATATGGTGCCGTTACCGGTTGCCGGTTATGTCATTGTAGGTTGTTTGTTATTGGCATTTATTGTGGGGTGCGTATTGTTGAAATCGTGGTATATTGCAAAAGAGAATCCGGTAAAGAGTATCAGGAATGAGTAAGAGGCCGTTAAAAATTTGTTTCCTTCAAGGATTATTCAGACCTTTGTACCCGTAAACGATAGCCATAACATAAACAAGTAAACGAAGAAACTTATGAATGCAACGAAAACAAAGGCTGTTCTTTTCGATTTCGATGGGGTAGTAGTGGATACAGAAGCACAGTACAGCAAGTTCTGGCATCGGATAGGAGAAGAGTATTTGGGTATGGATGATATGGAAGGTAAGGTGAAAGGACAAACCTTAGTATATATCTACGATGCTTTCTTCAACGGCAGGATGAAAGAACAAGCTGAAATCACCGAATCTCTGAACCGGTTTGAGCAGGAGATGTCGTATGACTTTATTCCCGGAGTGCTCGACTTTATAGAGGACTTGCGCCGCCACAACGTGAAAACGGCGGTAGTGACTAGTTCCAACGAGGCAAAGATGGCATCCGTCTACCGTGTCCATCCGGAAATAAAGACGCTTTTCGATCGTATTCTCACTGCCGAGCTGTTTGCCGCCTCGAAACCGGCGCCCGATTGCTTCCTGCTCGGTATGGAAGTATTCGGTACCGATCCGGCCGACTCGTATGTATTCGAAGATTCTTTCAACGGACTGAAAGCCGGAATAGCTTCCGGCGCCACTGTTATCGGTTTGACAACCACCAACTCGCGCGAAGCGATTGCTCCGCTATGCCATCACATTTTGGATGATTTCATTGGATTCACTTACGATAAATTGACCCGATTGCACAAGTAATCGGAAAAAGAATTACCTTTGCGCCCGATTAGCGAAAGCGTCACTGCCATGTATGTGCGTGGAGAAGTTGCATCATAAACGCGCATGCCGTGATGGCAGATTTGCAATAAAAAGTAAATCGATAAACAGTAAATATCATGGGTTATATATCAGACGATTCTCGTAAAGTGACTACGCACCGCCTTGTTGAGATGAAACAAAGAGGCGAAAAGATATCAATGTTGACATCTTATGACTATACCATGGCACAGATTGTGGATGGTGCCGGTATTGATGTTATTCTGGTGGGTGATTCGGCTTCCAATGTAATGGCAGGCAATGTGACTACACTTCCCATTACCCTCGACCAAATGATTTATCATGGTAAATCCGTAGTTCGCGGTGTGAAGCGTGCCATGGTTATCGTTGACATGCCTTTCGGCTCTTATCAAGGCAATGAGTTGGAAGGACTGGCCTCTGCCATCCGCATCATGAAGGAAAGTCATGCCGATGCCCTTAAATTGGAGGGGGGCGAGGAGGTCATCGGTACGGTGAAACGTATTCTCAGTGCCGGTATTCCTGTTATGGGACATCTTGGTTTGATGCCGCAATCCATCAATAAATATGGGACATATACCGTTCGCGCCAAGGATGAGGCGGAAGCTGAGAAGTTAGTGAGAGACGCCCACTTACTGGAAGAAGCCGGATGTTTCGGACTGGTATTGGAAAAAATTCCTGCTGCTTTGGCTGCCCGCGTGGCAAGCGAACTGACCATTCCCGTTATCGGTATCGGTGCCGGTGGCGATGTAGACGGTCAGGTATTGGTAATACAGGACATGCTGGGTATGAACAACGGTTTCCGTCCCCGTTTCCTACGCCGCTATGCCGACTTGCATACGGTGATGACGGATGCCATCAGCAAATATGTATCCGATGTGAAGAACTTAGATTTCCCGAATGAGAAAGAACAGTACTAACAAACTTATGACATTGAATTTTTGGCGGATATGTACGGCCAACCTGTTGCTGTTTACATCGGTCTACATGCTTTTCCCTTTGCTTCCTTTTGTGATGGGGCAGCAATTGAATGTTTCCGTCGGAGAGGCGGGTAGCATGTTTTTGTATTTTGCAGCCGCCATGTTTTTTGTAGGGCCTTTTCATGCTTATCTGGTGGATGAGTATAAAAGGAAACATGTGCTTCTTTTTTCTACGCTCGTTATGTTGGCTGCAACCGTAGGCTATGCTTTTGTAGACAGCTATGAGAAGCTTATGTTATTGGCGCTGGTTCAGGGAGCATGCTTTGGATTGGCAACGACAGCAGGTATCACTGTGGCTATCGATATTACCACTTCTACACGTCGCAGTGCCGGAAATATGGTCTACGCATGGGCTGCACGCTTGGGCATGCTGATAGGTGCGGGAGTGGGAATCTGGCTGTACAGAGTATACGGTTTCCGCATGGTGGTCTATCTGTCTGTGGCAATAGGCATGGTAAGCTTTCTTTTCGCATCAAGGGTATATGTGGCTTTTCGTGCTCCCATAGGAATGACATTGTGTAATATAGACCGTTTTTTGTTGCCGCGTGCGTGGGTACTTGCCACTAATATGCTGCTGGTGGCTTTTATTCCGGGGGTACTGTTACCCTTGATGTTTGCAGGCAACTATTGGGCACTGCCGACATTGGCTGTATTGGCATTTATTGTGATTCCGTCGATGAAGATGTTTGTCAAACTGTCGTATCATTGTCAGCGGGGAACAGCCAATACTACCTGCCATCTGTCAATGGAAGCGGGTTTTTTAATCGGAGTTTACGTGGCTTGCCGCCTGATGAACGAGGCGCAAATCTATCATGCCGCCTCTGTTGCCGCCATCCTTGCGCTGTTCTTTTTTGTGCTGCTAACTTATCCTTACTACAAGAAAAAACGAGTAAGATAAGGAACAAAAATTATCAACCCTATAATAGCTGCCGTTACAGCGCACACTAACACTGCTCCGGCGGCTATGTCTTTCACTTTTCCTGCGATGGGATGCTGTTGGGGAGAGACCAGATCGACCAGCCGTTCAATGGCTGTATTGAATAATTCGGCAGCTATCACCACACCGATGCAGAGAATGACAATCGTCCACTCTATCTTGGTTATGCTTAAAATGAATCCGGCAATCACCACGATGATTGCGGCAATCAGATGAAAACTCAGGTTCTGCTCCTTTCCTATACAGCACCGGATTCCTTTCCAAGCATAACCGAAACCGTAGAGTTGCTTTTTAATATCGTATTTCATTACATTGATTTGTTTATGATGGAATGATTGATTTACTTTCAGAAAATGGTGGATAGAAATCATCATGGCAAATTAGGAAATAACTCAGCTTCTCGAAACCTGCTTCACTCCTTTCACCGTTCTCAACTTCTTGATAAGCGTTTCCAAATGTCCCGTATCGCTTACCATGATAGTCAACGTTCCGGAGAATAACCCGTCATGAGAGTCTATTCCGATGCTTCGCAGGCTGATGCCCATCTCTTTGGCAATGATGGAGGTTATATTGGTTACGATGCCTATATCATCGTGTCCCACTACACGCAAGGTAATGGGATATTGTGTTCCTTGTGATTTTCCGGCCCAACGCGCTTTCACGATACGGTAGCCGAAACGTGAGCGCAAGTCACCGGCATTGGGGCAGTCGCAGCGATGTATCTTGATGCCCCCCGTCACACTGACGAAACCAAAAACCTCATCTCCGTAGATAGGGTTGCAGCAACGTGCCAGTTTGAAGTCCAACCCTTTCAGGTTCTGGTCGATGACGAGCACGTCTTCTTTGCTGCCTATCTCTTCAGGCAGGGTTTGTTGCAGGTTGTAGCTTTCAGCGCTGCGATAGCTGATTTCATCTCGTGTATCGCTTTCCCGCTTTTGCTGTTCGAGATACTTGTCTATGATGTTGTTCACATCCAGCACTTCGTCGGCAATGGCCTGATAGAAATCCGTCACCACCTTGAAACCGAGGCGCTTGATGAGACGCATCATGATGGCCTCGTCATATTCAATTTTTCGGTTCTTGAACTTGCGTTCCAACGTCTCCTTGGCAAAGGCGTGCTGACGGGCCGCCATCTCTTTCAATGCCTGGCGTATCTTGGTACGGGCTTTGGAAGTGGTTACGATATTCAGCCAATCTTGTTTCGGAGTTTGTGTGTTCGACGTCATGATTTCCACCTGATCGCCGCTTTGCAACACCTGTTTCAATTGTACGTTTTTACCGTTCACTTTGGCTCCGATACACTTGCATCCCAATTTGGTGTGAATGTGGAAAGCGAAGTCGAGTACGGTGGCACCTTTACCCAATTTGAACAAATCGCCTTTCGGAGTGAATACGAAAACCTCGTCTTCATACAAATCCAACTTAAACTGGTCCATCGCTTCCAATCCGCTACTGTCGGAGTTCTCCAATGCCTCGCGTACGGAAGTCAACCATTCGTCCAGTCCGGATTCGCCTTTTATTCCTTTGTAGCGCCAATGGGCGGCGAGTCCCCGTTCGGCTATCTCGTCCATGCGTTCCGTACGTATTTGTACTTCCACCCATTTCCCTTCAGGGCCCATCACGGTGATGTGCAACGATTCGTATCCGTTGCTTTTAGGCACGGATAGCCAGTCGCGCAGACGCTTCGGGTTGGGTTGGTACATATCCGTCACAATGGAGTATGCCTGCCAGCATTCCAGCTTTTCTTTTTCCAGTTGCGAGTTCAGAATGATGCGGATGGCAAACAGGTCATACACATTTTCGAAAGCGCATTTCTGCTTCTTCATTTTCTGGTAGATGGAATGGATGGACTTGGTGCGTCCCTTGATATGGAACTTCAGTCCGGCCTTTTCCAATTTTTTTTGTACCGGTGCGATGAAAGCAGCAATATACTTGTCGCGCGAAGCTTTGGTTTCGTTCAGCTTATCTTTTATATGATAGTAAATCTCTTTTTCCGTGTATTTCAGCGAGAGGTCTTCCAATTCCGACTTCAGTTTGTATAATCCCAGCTTATGGGCAAGGGGCGCATAAAGATAGGCCGCCTCGTTGGCCACCTGGCGGCGGGCTTCGTCGTTCTCGACATCCTTTATCTGCCGCATAATATTTACGCGGTCGGCAATCATGATGAGAATGACCCGCATGTCTTCGGCGAATGAGAGCAGCAGGTTGCGGAAATTCTCGGACTCGATGGTGGGACTTTTGGCGTAAAGCTCGTTCACGCGTATCAGGCCGCGGATGATGCCTGCCACATCTTCACCGTAGATTTGTTCCACTTCCTGAGAGCTGCAAGTACCGCAACGCACGGAATCGTGCAGCATGAGTCCCAAGATGGAGGCCCGCTTCATGCCGATTTCTTCTGCAACGATGACAGCCGTCTGCATGTCCTTGATGACTGGATTCAGGCCGAATATATCCCGTTGCACATGATTGTTCTGTATAGTGTTGGCAAGATGGGTTTTCAGTTTCTTGAAGTCACCCTTCCGGAGTGTTTCTCCCGAAAGCTGCAACAGCTTCCGGTAGAGGGAGAAGAGTAAAACTTTCTCTTGATTCGTGAAAAAAACATCTATTTCCATAATCGTCTGTATTTTATGTCTCAAAGGTAAGTTTTTTCTTTATTACCTTTACCGTCGTTCCGCTTTTTTTTGTATTTTTGGGCATGAATTAATAAACCGCTAAACGATATGATAACACCGCAAGACAAAGAGTTGCTTAAAAGTAAGGGCATCTCTGAAGAACAGATAGCCGAACAGTTGGCTTGTTTCAAAAAAGGTTTTCCATACTTGAAGTTATCTGCTGCCGCTTCTGTCGAGAAAGGAATATTGACTCCGGACACGAACGAGCAGAAGGAATATCTGGATGCTTGGGAGGGATATAGGCAAACTGACAAAGTGGTGGTTAAGTTTGTGCCTGCTTCGGGAGCGGCAAGTCGTATGTTCAAGAACCTGTTTGAATTTCTTGGAGCGGATTATAATGTCCCTCAAACAAGTTTTGAGAAAATGTTTTTCGAGAAAATAGAAGACTTTGCTTTCTACGACGATTTGAATATGGCTTGCCGGAAGACGGTAGGAGAGGATGTGCCTGCTTTTCTTGCTTCCGGAAACTATAAAGCGATTGTTGCCGCTCTACTCGAAGCTGCGGGATTGAACTACGGCGCTTTGCCCAAAGGCCTATTGAAATTCCACAAATATGAAGATGGAAACCGCACGCCTTTGGAAGAACATCTGGTGGAAGGGGCGTTGTATGCCGCCAACAAGAATGGGAAAGTGAATGTGCATTTCACGGTTTCTCCCGAACATCGCACTTTGTTTCGGACGTTGGTGGACGCAAAGGCTATGGCATATGCCCAAAAGTATGGCGTGGACTATAACGTCACTTTCTCGGAGCAGAAGCCGAGCACCGACACCATTGCCGTCGATATGGAGAACAATCCGTTCCGCGATGCTGGCAAATTGTTGTTCCGTCCGGGGGGACACGGTGCCTTGATCGAGAATCTGAACGACCTCGATGCGGATGTTATCTTCATAAAGAATATCGACAATGTGGTGCCGGATAGGCTGAAAGGCGATACCGTATTGTATAAGAAGCTGATTGCAGGTGTGCTGGTAACGCTTCAACAGAGAGCTTTTGCTTATCTGCGACTGTTGGATAGCGGTAGATATACGCATGAACAAATCCTTGAAGTCTTGCAATTCCTGCAAAAACAGCTTTATTGCAAGAATCCGGAAATAAAGGATCTGGAAGATGCCGAACTGGTGATTTACCTGAAAGAAAAATTGAACCGTCCGATGCGTGTTTGCGGCATGGTGAAAAATGTTGGAGAACCCGGTGGCGGTCCGTTCCTTGCTTACAACAGCGACGGTACTGTTTCTTTGCAGATTCTGGAAAGCTCGCAGATTGACATGGATGATCCGGCAAAGAAAGAAATGTTCGAGAAAGGCACTCATTTCAACCCGGTGGATTTGGTTTGTGCCGTGCGTGACTATAAAGGTCATAAATTCGATCTCGTGAAGTATGTAGACAAGGCTACGGGCTTCATTTCCTACAAGTCGAAAAATGGCAAAGACCTGAAAGCATTGGAGCTGCCCGGATTGTGGAACGGAGCCATGAGCGACTGGAACACGATATTTGTGGAAGTGCCTTTGTCTACATTCAATCCGGTAAAGACGGTGAATGATTTGTTGAGGGAACAACATCAATAAATTCGTTAACAAGGCGACGATTTACTATTTACTATTTGACCGCGATCCGGCAATAAAGTAGGTGGTAAATCGTCGTTTTTATGCTTGAGTATTAATTGTAAATAGTCCAATAAATAGATGAAGAAGATTTTATTGTTAGGATCCGGTGAACTGGGAAAAGAGTTTGTGATTTCCGCTCAGCGCAAGGGACAATACGTGGTTGCATGCGATTCGTATGCCGGAGCACCTGCCATGCAGGTGGCGGACGAAAGCGAAGTTTTCAGTATGTTGGATGGAGAGGCTTTGGAAGGTGTGGTTCGTAAGCATCGGCCGGACATCATCGTGCCGGAAATCGAGGCGATTCGTACGGAGTGCTTGTATGATTTTGAGAAAGAAGGTATTCAGGTAGTGCCCAGCGCGCGTGCGGTGAACTTTACCATGAATCGCAAGGCCATACGCGATTTAGCCGCTAAAGAACTGGGACTGAAGACTGCCAATTATTTCTACGCCAAATCTTTGGAGGAATTGAAAGAGGCGGCCGAGAAAATAGGCTACCCTTGTGTGGTAAAACCGTTGATGTCCTCTTCAGGCAAAGGGCAGTCGCTCGTGAAGAGTGCCGATGAGCTGGAACATGCGTGGGAATATGGTTGCAACGGTAGCCGTGGGGATATCAAGGAACTTATCATAGAGGAGTTTATCAAGTTCGACAGTGAGATAACATTGCTTACCGTTACGCAGAAAGACGGACCGACTTTATTTTGTCCCCCCATCGGCCATGTGCAAAAGGGAGGCGATTATCGCGAAAGTTTTCAACCTGCCCATATCGAGCCTGCTCACTTGAAAGAGGCGCAAGAGATGGCGGAGAAAGTGACCCGTGCTTTGACCGGTGCCGGGTTGTGGGGAGTGGAATTCTTCCTGAGCCATGAGAATGGCGTTTATTTTTCAGAACTTTCTCCTCGCCCGCACGATACGGGTATGGTGACGCTGGCAGGTACGCAAAACCTGAATGAGTTCGAGCTTCATCTGCGAGCCGTGCTCGGTTTACCCATTCCGAGTATCAAGCAGGAGCGTATAGGCGCGAGTGCCGTCATCCTTTCTTCAATATCCAGTCAGGAGTATCCCGATTATCGAGGATTGGAAGAAGTGACCAAAGAAGAAGATACGTATCTGCGCATTTTCGGCAAGCCGACTACCCGGGTAAATCGTCGTATGGGCGTGGTGTTGTGTTATGCACCGCTTGACGGTGATCTTGATGCGCTGCGCGACAAGACGAAGCGTATTGCCGCCAAAGTGGAGGTGTGCTAAGAGCGGTTGACGGGTTAGTGATTAGTGTGGGAAGGTATCTAACTTTTAGGGTGCAGTTCATTGTTGTAAGGTAGTATATATCGTTTCAAAGATGAATCGGGCAGGGTTACATATCGCCGAGCTTGCCTTTGTATATAAACGCTTTCTTCCCGAAATCCACATCGGGTAGCAGGGCGTCTGCTTTGAACAGCCCGTAAACCGATGAGCCTGAACCGCTCATGGAAGCATAGATGGCTCCTTGTCTGTACATCTCCTCTTTGATGGCTTCGATGGCGGGGAACTGCGGGAATACGCTTTCTTCAAAGTCATTGACCATGTGCCCTTTCCACTCTTCTATGGGTAGCTCGATGACTTGCTTCAAGGATAGTGCCGGACGATGAGGCTTTATCTTGGCAAACGCGTCTTTGGTGGACACGAAAACATCCGGTTTGACCAACCATACCTGATACCTTTCCAAAGAGAGCGTGACAGGGGAGAAGATGTTTCCGATTCCTTCGGCATAGGTCGGGCGGTTTTTTATGAAGAATGCACAATCCGCTCCGAGTTTTGCCGCATAATCCTCTAATGCTTCGTCCGTCAATCCAAGACCGAACTTCTCGTTCAGCAGTTTCAGCATGAAGGCGCCATCTGCCGAACCTCCTCCCAGTCCTGCGCCCAAAGGAATGCGTTTGAACAGATGAATGTCTACGGGAGGAAGATTGAATTCGGCATCGAGCAGCTTATAGGCTTTTACTACCAGATTGTTTTCCGCTTCTCCGGCAATTTCCAATCCTGCCTGATGCAAGCGGAACTTGGTGTTGCCTTCGTTCAGAATGTTTATTTCCAGCGCATCTTCCACGGGGATAGGGTAGAAGATGGTTTCCAGATTATGGTATCCGTCGGGACGTTTTTCTGTGATGTTCAATCCCAGATTGATTTTTGCGTTCGGAAAAGTCAGCATGGCACAATTATCGAGTTATAGAGTTCATGAAACATGATTCGGAGACAAAGTTAACCATTTCTGTTTATAGTAGATTGATAACTTGACCATGAATTGTTGATTCCTATAAATAAAATAGCTTATCTTTGCTTCCCCTTTCCAAAAACAGAGGGTTATCGGATTATAATATTAAAAGAATAGAAGTGGCAGAACAAAGAAGAACATCCCGAACTCCCAAAAGTAAGGCACTGCAGCCTGTCAATGACTACGGACGCATACAACCGCAGGCTCCGGAACTGGAAGAGGCTGTGTTGGGCGCCTTGATGATTGAGAAAGACGCTTATTCGTTGGTCAGTGAAATTCTCCGTCCGGAGTCTTTTTACGAACACAGGCATCAGTTGATATATTCAGCAATTACCGATTTGGCCGTAAACCAAAAGCCGGTGGATATTCTCACTGTGAAAGAACAGCTTGCCAAGAAAGGAGTGCTGGAGGAAGTGGGCGGGCCGTTTTATATCACCCAGTTAAGCAGCAAGGTGGCTTCTTCGGCACATATAGAATATCATGCGCGTATCATTGCCCAGAAATCGTTGGCCCGCGAACTGATAACCTTCACCAGCAATATTCAGAGCAAGGCTTTTGATGAGACATTGGATGTGGACGATTTGATGCAGGAAGCTGAAGGCAAGCTGTTCGAGATTTCTCAGCAGAACATGAAGAAGGATTATACGCAGATTAATCCTGTCATTGCCGAAGCGTATGACCTGATTCAGAAAGCGGCTGCCCGTACCGATGGTTTGAGTGGGTTGGAGAGCGGATTTACCAAGCTGGACAAGATGACTTCCGGCTGGCAGAAATCGGATCTTATTATCATTGCCGCCCGTCCCGCCATGGGTAAAACGGCGTTTGTGCTTTCTATGGCAAAGAATATTGCCGTGAATTTCCACAATCCCGTAGCGCTGTTTTCTCTGGAAATGAGCAACGTACAGCTGGTGAACCGTTTGATATCCAATGTATGCGAGATTCCGAGCGAGAAAATCAAGAGCGGTCAGTTGGCGGATTACGAATGGCAACAGTTGGACTATAAGCTGCGCGATTTGCTGGATGCTCCACTGTATGTGGATGATACGCCTTCACTGTCGGTCTTCGAGCTCCGTACGAAAGCCCGCCGCTTGGTGCGCGAACATGGGGTAAAGGTCATCATCATCGACTACCTTCAATTGATGAATGCAAGCGGTATGTCGTTTGGCAGTCGTCAGGAAGAGGTCAGTACCATCTCCCGTTCGCTGAAAGGGTTGGCGAAGGAGTTGAATATTCCCATCATTGCCCTGTCGCAGTTGAATCGTGGTGTGGAGAACCGTGAAGGCGAGGAGGGAAAACGTCCCCAGTTGAGCGACCTCCGCGAATCCGGAGCCATCGAGCAGGATGCCGATATGGTGTGCTTCATTCACCGCCCGGAATATTATAAGATATACACCTCTGCCGACGGTACGGATTTGCGTGGCATGGCGGAGATTATCATAGCCAAGCATCGTAACGGTGCTGTGGGCGATGTGCGTCTGCGTTTTATCGGACAGTACACCCGTTTCCAGAATCCGGAGGATGATATGGTCATCCCATTGCCTTCTGAGGGTGGTGGAACCACGCGCGGTTCGCGCATGAATGCACCCATAGGAAGCATTGCCGCACCGCCCCCTCCTTCTTCTGCCGATTTCATGCCGCAGACAGACAACCCGTTTGGCGGAGTGGGTTCGGACGGGCCATTGCCTTTCTGAAAATATCCTGTGGGCAGAGTAAACACAAAGTGCGGGCTTATGCTTCCTAATGTGCGGGCGGAGCGAGTGTAAAGTGCGGGCATACGGGCGATGAAGTGTGGGCTTACAGGCAGTGAAGTGTGGGCGGAAGAGAGCTTAGGTGTGGGCAGAGAATCGGAAGCTTGAAGCAGAAAAAATTACTCTTCCCTGTTCCGTTTGGACTGAGCCTCGGGAGGTGCTTGGGGCAGTTGCCCGGAAGCAGTATCCTTGTTGGCGACGGGTAACGATTCCTTTGAGGCGGTTTTCTGCTTTTTCTTCAGTCTTCTCAGTTTCCATTTATTCCAGAAAAGAAGCTCCTTCCATCTGCTGAAATCTTTTTTGAAGATGATGCCGATGCCTTGAGTCGTCAGGTTGGTTCGGGTGTAGTAGCGGTCGTTTGTTTCGTTATATGCCTTTAGGCGAATGTCACCGGAACGATTGACAAGCCATTCGGCATTGAAGTCTCCCACAAAATTGGTGTTCGCCATCGGGTTCTCCCGATAGCCGAAATTGCCATTGATGAGCAGGCGGTTGTTCAGTAATTGCCCCGAAAGCATGGTCTCGAACTCTACATCCGTCCATCCTCTTTCTCCTGTGCTGAAATTAGTTCCGAAATTCCAGTTGTTGAGATTGATAATGTTCGATAGGGCATTGTTCAACTGTCCGGAAAGCGTGGACGACACTACGCTCGACATCATGTTCGAGTTTTGTGTGGCACCCAGATTTTCCGGAGTATAGAACTTTCCGATGGTCAACAAGTAGAGTATCTGCATGTTCATCTGTTCGTCGGTAGGGATGTAGTTGCGCACGATGGCCTGCACCTCGTCTCGTTCGTTGGGCAACTCGATGTCGAATTTTATGTTCGGAGAAGTCAGTTGTCCGGTCAGCCCCATGATGCAGTTTACCTTGACATTGGTTTTGCTGATATACTCCAAAGCGCTTGCATCATTGGGCATCAGGTCGTTCAACGATGCTGAGTTCACCATATAGCCGGCTGTAATGTTCAGAGAGGCATCGAGCGGTGGGCCGTTGAAGCTGATGCTACTTCCGTTCTTTATGGTAAAGTCCTTACGGAATACCTCTTGCAGACTGAATTTATAGATTCCTTGACTGATTTGATAATTGCCAAACAGTTTCACATCTCCTTTGTTGAAGAATTCGGTACGGATGTTTCCGCTACCTTTTCCGCTGATGTAATCGCCGGCGATGGGGTCCATGATGATTCTCATGGTTGCATCGGGAGTGGCGTCTACCAACAGATTCAGACGAATATCCGCATCTCCTTTTTCCTCCTCTTCTTCTACCGCTCTTTGTGCCATCTCGTATTCGGAAAGGCGGACAGAGTCTTGTACTGCACGACGTGGGGTCTTGTCGACAAAACGTATGAATTGGCTGTTGACTGCCGTAGACACATTGTCTTTGATGTATGTAAAGTGGGTGTTGCGGTCAGTGGTCATTGCAACGTCTATGTTCACGCCATCTTGAGGATTCCCGGCAATGGTGGCATTGCCCGTGCCATAGACGGTGCCGTAAAAAGGATAGTCGGGTGACTCTTTGGTGTTCATCATCAACATATTATTGATGTTGAAATGAAAGCGGTACTCCAAATCTTTGAAGTGCCGGTAGTGCAGATAGCCGTTCACCCTTCCTTGGTGTTCCTGTGTGTCGAAAATGCGGTTGTTGTTGAAAGTCAGTCCCTCCGGCTCTATGTAGATGCTGTCTTTTAAGGAGAAAGTGGTGTTGAGCACATCAATTTTCATGGATGCATCGGCAAACACACGCCCTTGCATGGTCAAGGCCTTGAATTTTCCATAAAAGTGCACGTTCCCGGTGGCACGTCCGTTGAATTCGGGAGTAATGCTGTTCATATAGTAATGAATGAACTTCAAATTGGTGTTTTTCGCTTCAATTTGAAGGTCGAGCGCGCTGGTAGGTTTCAGCGGATAGATATAACCTTGTACGTGGCTTTGGGCTATCTCTTTTTCGCGGATGTGTGCGTCCAGATAAATACCTTTCACGTCGTGATGCCATTCTCCATGTATATTGGCATCGCCCAGCAGTCCGTCGTTCAGTCCGAGGTTACGGATGAACAGGTCAGTACTCATTACCGGCTTTTCCAAGACACCACTGGCAAAGGCCGGACCGGTGGCTTCTCCTTTGAAATCCACTCCGAGATCTGCTATGTCGAACACATAACCTATATTGACCTCCTTCAAATCCAGACGAACAGTGTCTTCCGGCTCTTTTGAGACCACCCCGTTGATGCGGAGGTGACGGTCTTTGTGGCTGAAAAAGAAATCGTTGACGTGCACCTTTCCGGAATCGATCATTACCGTAGAAGGATGTATGTTCCACAACGTATCATTGATGATCACATTTGTGGGACGGATGTCTATGATGGCTTTCAACGGTGGCAGGTGTATTTGGCCTTCTTTCTTTTGTTGCCGAATGAAGTGTGCCACGGTGGCAAGTTTGCCACTGTAAGTATCCTTGCTGCTGTTGCCCCAATTCAATGTGGTTCGGATACTGTCGTTTTGCGCTTCTGCCTCCAAGGACACGTTCATGGCGCCGCCTGATTGGAGATTGTTGAAGCGCAAACTGGCATGAAAGCGGTCGCCGGGATTTTCGCAAAGAAACATGCCGGATTCAATGAAATTCTCTTTGTATCGGAAACGAGGAAAATACCCTTCCACCCGAAGACGTTGTGCCTTGTCGTTGAAGTATCCCTTGATGGTGGAGTGCGTGTATATCTTGATTGGGATCTGAAAAACGGTAGAGAGCAGCTCCGTGTCGTAGACATGTACATCAAAAAGGAAATTGTTTTCCGTTTTCATCGGTTTCTTGTCGGGCAGGATGATAGTAGGAAGGTAGCGCCGTGTGATATTCAGTACGCTGGCAGGCAGTGTGCGATAAGAATAGTCGCCCTCAATACGGCTCTGAAGAAATTTAGACTGTATGGTCAGGCATTTCCGATGCTCGTTTTCCTTTACGGCAGATATCTTCATGTTATCCATAAAGTATTGCGTTTCAGGAGCGATGAATTGCAGACTGTCAATGTTTATTTCACCAATCATCTCGTCGATGGAACCACCGGTGAAATCGGCATTCAGCTTGACCGATATTTCCGTGTCTTTATAGTCGGGAGTGAGATGCAGCGTATACGGACGAAGCTTGCTGATGCTCGCACGGAAATTGAAAGTAGGCACTTGGCTGGCGGTGTTGATGACACCGTTCAGTACGATGGAGCCATTAGGGTCGTCCAATGCTGCTTTCCCGGTGAATCCTCCTTGCTTGTATTCTCCGTCCAGTGTAATGTTTTCGTAGGTGTAGTTGCTATAATCGATGGAAGCTATCAGCCCTTTCAATAGCATGGACGGGTACTTATTGTTGTGATGATTGCCGTTGATGTTCAAATTGAAAGTGACCTTTCCGAAAGCGTCATTGTCCAATACTTTGCCCAGCTCAAAATCTTTAGTCTCCACCGCTCCCGAATAGGCGAAATATCCTTTTTCCTTGTCGGAACTGAGTTTTACATCTGTTTTAATGCTGCCGAGATCAGTCTCTACATTTCCGTATGCTACAAGCTCTCTGAAATAGCCTGACACTTCGCCGCGAAATGAAATGGCTCCAAGGCGTTGCAGGGAAGGAGGAACACCGTTGTAGTTTTCGCTGAAGTTCCGGACAAAGAAAGCAATCCCATCAGGGTCGGCATACAAGCGCGACAGGTGGCCGAATAAATAGGAACTCTCGGGATTGGAGAGGTCTTGAAGAGACACCTCTCCTTTTAAATGGAAATGGTTTCCTGCCGAAACGGACAGAAGCGGACAGTTCAGCTGGTCGATGCTGCCATTGGTCTTTACTTCCACTTCCAGCTTTTCTTTAAAAGGCCGGAAAGCGGGAACAAAGGCCGACAGGTCTTTTAAGGCGATTTGGGAAGGCAACATATGAAACGAAAAACGTACATCTTGGGCAAAATTGCCGAAGGCTCCCAGACTGTCATATTCCATGCGTATCGTGTCCATAGCCAAAGACGTATTCGGGAGGTCGATGGCAAAATTCTCTATCTTCATCTGCCGGTTATTGCCGATGACCCTGAGGCTTAGCTTTTTCAATTCAAATCCGGAGCGTTCCTCTTCAATGCTCAGTCTTTTGATGGCCGCATTGATGGAATCGCTTTGCAAGGCTTTGAGGGAAATATTGGCAATGATGTTTCGCAAACGAATGTGCTGCGGGTTGAATCTTTCGGGTGTCTCTTTTTCGGAAAGAACGTCATACGATATTTTTCCGCGACGAACCAGCAGTGAGTTTATGCGAAGAGTCAGGTTGTTCTGCTTTTGAACGGTATCTTTAGGAGCAAGTGCGTCGAGTACGAACCGGAAGTTAGGTTCGGCTTCGGGAGTCTGCTTGTAGAGATTGACATTGAAGCCGAACAGCTGTACGCTACTGATGGATATCTTACCGTTGAACAGCGGAAGAATATCGAATTTAGCTGAAAGGCGGGTTACTTTTACCATTTCTTTTCCCGACCGGTCGTCCAACAGCAAGTCATCAATGATGATTCTATTCAACAGCCCCATGTCGATTCGGCCGATGGTGAGGCGACTGCCCAAGATGGAAGAGAGTTCGTCGGCCACAAGTATGGACATGTTTTGCTGGACATACGGAATGTTCAACAATATGATGGTACCGATGTACAATCCCAGTACGATGCCAAGTACCCAACGCACAACCCTTTTAAGCTTTCTGATAGGCGGTTAATTTTTATAATCAGCCAACAAAAATATGAAATAATACGTTACGAATCGTACTTTTATCACTACTTTTGCGGTGTTTAAACGTAAATAAACATTATGAGTACAATTATTTTGGGAATAGAATCTTCCTGTGACGATACTTCGGCGGCAATCATCAAAGACGGCTACTTGCTTTCGAATGTGGTAGCCGGTCAGGCTGTACACGAAGCGTATGGCGGTGTTGTGCCCGAATTGGCTTCTCGTGCACATCAGCAAAATATTGTTCCGGTGGTGCATGAAGCGCTGAAACGTGCCGGAGTGACCAAAGAAGAATTGAGCGCCGTGGCTTTTACCCGTGGTCCGGGGTTGATGGGCTCTTTGCTGGTTGGCGTGTCTTTTGCCAAAGGTTTTGCCCGTTCGCTTGGTATACCTATGGTTGATGTTAATCACCTGACAGGTCATGTATTAGCTCATTTCATTAAAGTGGAAGGTGAAGATAATGTGCAACCTCAATATCCTTTTCTTTGCCTGTTGGTTTCCGGTGGAAACTCTCAGATTATTCTGGTAAAAGCTTATAATGATATGGAAATCTTAGGGCAGACCATCGATGACGCTGCGGGTGAAGCCATTGATAAATGTTCTAAGGTGATGGGATTGGGTTATCCGGGAGGACCGATTATTGATAAGTTGGCTCGACAAGGAAACCCGAAAGCTTTTTTGTTCAGCAAACCGCATATCCCCGGATTGGATTATAGTTTCAGCGGCCTGAAAACCTCGTTCCTTTATTCTCTGCGCGAATGGATGAAGGAAGATCCCTACTTTATCGAACACCACAAAGCCGATCTGGCTGCCTCTTTGGAGGCCACTGTCGTGGATATCTTGATGGATAAGCTGCGCAAGGCCGCTAAAGAATATAAGATAAAGGAAGTGGCAGTGGCCGGAGGTGTCTCGGCCAATAATGGTTTGCGCAATGCTTTCCGTGAGCATGCCGAGAAGTATGGCTGGAACATCTTTATCCCTAAATTCAGTTATACGACAGACAATGCTGCCATGATAGCAGTTACGGGATATTTCAAGTTTCTGGACAAGGAATTCTGTCCAATGGAGGCACCTGCTTATTCGCGCGTCACTTTGTAGAGAGTAGGAAGTCCCTCTTGGCAGAGGGGGGCAGAGTGGTGGCTTGCGGAATGTATATTTATAGTAATATATGTATATGAAAATAGAAGAAGAGATTGGCCGGTTGTTGCTGGCAAAGAAATTGACCATTTCTTGTGCTGAAAGTTGTACAGGAGGAGGTATCGCTTCTTTGATAACTTCTGTTCCGGGCTGCTCGGACTACTTTGTGGGCAGTGTAGTGGCATATTCCAATGAAGTGAAAAAGGCGTTGTTGCATGTCTCTGCCGAAACGTTGGAAAAGTATGGAGCCGTAAGTGAAGAGACAGTTACGGAAATGGTGAAAGGAGCGATGAAATCGTTGAATTCTGACTGTGCGGTTGCCACTTCGGGCATTGCCGGTCCCGGAGGGGGTACTCCGGAGAAACCGGTGGGGACAATTTGGCTGGCTGCTGCCTATAAAAACGAAATTCTGACCATGAAACAAGAGGGGGATTTGGGAAGAACGGAAAATGTACAGAAAGCAATTCGAAACGTTCTTTTCCTGCTTTATAATAAGCTGAAATGAGGAAAAATGCTATTATACAGTGAATTATTTTGGGAAAAACTTGTTTGGTAACGATAAAAGTACTTACTTTGCGCTCTGTTTGAAATAGACAAAAAAGAAAACTATAAAAATAAGATAGAAATGTCAAAGATTTGTCAAATTACCGGAAAGAAGGCCATGATTGGCAACAATGTTTCACACTCAAAGAGAAGAACAAAAAGAACCTTTGATTTGAACTTGTTTAACAAGAAGTTCTATTATGTAGAGCAGGATTGCTGGATCAGCCTGAGCATTTGCGCTAATGGTTTGCGCGTTATTAATAAAAAAGGACTGGACGCTGCTTTGAAAGATGCAGTAGCTAAAGGTTATTGTGATTGGAAAAGCATTAGAGTTATTGGCTAAAAAGTAGAGGAGAACACTGATTATGGCAAAAAAAGCGAAAGGTAACAGAGTACAGGTGGTTCTGGAATGTACAGAACACAAAGATAGCGGTATGCCGGGTACTTCTCGTTACATTACAACGAAGAATAGAAAGAATACAACTGAAAGATTGGAACTGAAGAAGTATAATCCTATCCTGAAGAAAGTGACAGTACACAAAGAAATTAAATAATATAGTATAACCCATGGCAAAGAAAACAGTAGCAAGTTTGCACGATGGAAATAAAGAAGGTCGTGCTTATACAAAGGTTATTAAAATGGTTAAGTCTCCGAAAACCGGTGCTTATTCCTTTGATGAACAAATGGTTCCCAACGAAAAGGTGCAAGACTTTTTCAAAAAATAAAAAAGATGAATGCGGTAGCTGTAAAGCGCTGACGAATCATATAAAGCTCCCCTTATCGGTTATTCCGGTGAGGGGATTTCTTTTTTAAAAAAAAGAATGAAGGTTTTATTATTCATTAGTTTTGTTATATCTTTGTGCAAAATGTAGAATAGTCCGAAAATTCCCGTGGGTGAATGAATTTCCTTTTTATAACACGAAGATGTTCAGTGTTTTACGCTTGTACAAGCATCGCCTCACACTTGTACAAGTGTAAGCTTTCACTTGTACTATCGTAAGCCTGCACTTGTACAAGCGTAAGCTTACACATGTAGGGGTGTAAATTGGGAAAGGAAGATGAACGGCATATGCTGTCCACGGGCTTTTCAAGCCGGCTCTGAAATGGAGTTGCATAAAACTTTTTTAGTATATGGGATTTTTTAGTTTTTTTTCCAAGGAGAAGAAAGAGACATTAGATAAGGGATTATCTAAGACCAAAGAGAGTGTGTTCGGTAAAATAGCACGTGCCATTGCAGGTAAATCGAGAGTAGATGATGAGGTGTTGGATAATCTGGAAGAAGTATTGATTACTTCAGACGTAGGTGTGGAAACAACTCTGAAAATCATCGAACGTATTGAAAAACGGGCTGCTGCCGAGAAGTATATGAATGCGCAGGAACTGAATGGGATTTTGCGCGATGAAATTGCAGCCTTGCTCACGGAGAATAACTCTGACGATGTAGATGACTTTGAGGCGCCGATTGCAAATAAACCATACGTAATTATGGTGGTAGGTGTCAATGGAGTAGGAAAGACCACGACCATCGGTAAGCTGGCATATCAATTTAAGAAAGCTGGCAAATCAGTATATTTAGGTGCTGCCGACACCTTCCGCGCCGCTGCTGTTGAGCAATTGGTGATTTGGGGCGAGCGGGTAGGAGTTCCGGTGGTGAAGCAAAAAATGGGTGCCGATCCCGCTTCTGTTGCTTTTGATACGTTAAACTCTGCCGTAGCCAACAATGCGGATGTGGTGATTATTGATACGGCCGGACGCCTTCATAACAAAGTGGGCTTGATGAATGAACTGACCAAGATAAAGAATGTGATGAAGAAAGTGGTTCCCGACGCGCCTAATGAAGTGTTGTTGGTGCTGGATGGCTCTACAGGGCAAAATGCCTTTGAGCAGGCCAAGCAGTTTACGCTGGCTACTGAAGTCACGGCAATGGCTGTCACCAAATTGGATGGGACTGCCAAAGGCGGGGTCGTCATCGGCATTTCCGATCAATTTAAAATACCGGTTAAATACATTGGTCTGGGTGAAGGCATGGAAGATTTGCAGGTGTTCCGTAAAGAAGAATTCGTAGCTTCATTATTTGGAGAAAATGCATGAGAAGAAAAACGGTTGATATCATAACATTAGGGTGTTCTAAAAATCTGGTGGATTCAGAGCATCTGATGCGCCAGTTGGAAGATGTAGGATTTGCTGTGACGCATGATGCCGAAGCTCCCAAAGGGCAAATAGCCGTAATAAATACCTGCGGTTTTATAGGAGATGCGAAGCAAGAATCCATTGATATGATTCTGGAGTTTGCACAAGCCAAGGAAGAAGGTGATTTGGAGAAGCTTTACGTGATGGGGTGTCTTTCGGAGCGTTACCTTAAAGAGCTGGCTGTAGAAATACCTCAGGTCGATAAATTTTACGGAAAGTTCAATTGGAAGGAACTGCTGCATGATTTGGGAAAGACCTATCGCGAAGAATTGCATATAGAGCGTACGTTGACAACCCCCAAACATTTTGCTTACCTGAAAATATCCGAAGGCTGCGACCGGAAGTGTTCTTATTGTGCCATTCCCATCATTACGGGGCGACATGTATCCCGTCCAATGGAGGAAATCTTGGATGAGGTGAAATACTTGGTAGCACGTGGTGTTAAAGAATTTCAGGTTATTGCACAAGAACTGACTTATTATGGTGTGGATTTGTATAAAAAGCAAATGTTGCCCGAGTTGATTGAGCAAATAGCAACCGTTCCCGGTGTGGAATGGATACGTCTTCATTATGCCTATCCTGCGCACTTCCCTACAGAACTTTTTCGTGTGATGCGTGAGCATGACAATGTGTGTAAATATATGGATATAGCCTTGCAGCATATCAGTGACAACATGTTGCAGAGAATGCGTCGGCATGTAACGAAGGCCGAAACTTATGGGCTGATAGAACGGTTCCGCAAGGAGGTACCCGGCATTCATCTTCGCACAACGCTCATGGTGGGGCATCCGGGAGAAACGGAAGCCGATTTTGAAGAGTTGAAAGATTTTGTCCGTGAGATACGTTTCGACAGGATGGGCGCTTTTGCTTATTCTGAAGAGGAAGGTACTTATGCTGCCGCACAATATGAAGATACAATTCCGCAAGAGATGAAGCAAGCACGTCTGGACGAACTGATGTCTATTCAGCAGACTATTTCAGGAGAGTTGAGTGCTGCGAAGGTAGGTCGGAAGATGAAGGTTATCATTGACCGCTTAGAAGGTGACTATTATATCGGCCGCACAGAGTTCGATTCTCCGGAAGTAGATCCGGAGGTGCTGATAGAGCGTGGAGAATCGAAGTTGAATATTGGTAACTTTTACCAAGTGGAGATCGTAAATTCCGATGATTTCGACCTTTATGGACGAATAATCTAACTATTTTTCTTGAGCATCTTGCATATATGGAGAGGATTTGCTAATATAGCAAAGTGTTTTATTTTAAAGCAGGCATTTTGAATAATAAAGAGTTTACTTCCGAATTATCACGCAGATTGGGGTACACTTTGAAGGATACTTCTGATTTGATTGCTTCATTGCTGTCGAACATGACAAGGCAATTGGAGGAAGGAAATGCTGTCTCTATACAGACGTTTGGAACATTCGAAGTAAAGAAGAAGGCAGAACGTATATCTGTCAATCCGAATACCAAACAACGTATGCTGGTACCTCCTAAATTAGTGTTGACCTATAAACCCAGTACGCTGTTAAAAGAAAAGTTTAAACAGTTGCCCTTTATTAATTCCGAGTTATGAATAAAAGACTGAATATACAGGACTTGATTGATATGCTTGCCGAAAAGCATGGTATGAGCAAGAAGCATGCCGATGGCTTTGTGAAAGAATTCTTTCAGCTGATAGAGGAAGCGTTGGAAACAGACAAATATGTGAAAATAAAAGGATTGGGTACTTTTAAACTGATAGGGGTAGGAAGCCGTGAGAGTGTCAATGTAAATACAGGAGAAAGGTTTGAAATTCAAGGTCATACTAAAGTTTCATTTACACCGGATTCAGCACTGAAGGATGTAGTAAACAAACCCTTTTCTCATTTTGAATCGGTGCCTCTGAATGATGAAATCGTCTTTGAAGATATGCCATTGGAGGATGAGAATGAGGAGGAAGCCGATGGGGCGGAAACTGACATGATTGAAGTGTCACAAGTTATTTCCACCCCTATGTTGGAAGATTTTGCTGAATCGGTTTCTGTATCTCCAGGAACAGCTATCACGCCTGAAGAGATAAATGATCTTGAGAAGGACATTCCTACCGGAGAAGCTAATATCCCTCAAATAGCTGCTGTAACAAATGAAGATGTTGTAACAGATAAGAAAGATGCCTCTGACGCTTCAACCATGAAATATTTCATTGGTATCGTTGTTTTGGTGATATTATTGTGTGGAGCTGCTGTAGTCTTCATATATCAGCCTGACCTACTTGATAAACTGGTGACTAAACCCTTGGTAGAGGAAAAAAAGAAGCCCCAAACAGATGATTCTGCCAATAAGAACAATGCAGCATTGCCTGACAGTATTACTCTAAGGGATTCTACTGAAGAGATAAGCCGAACGGATACTATAGAAATAGCTGTGGCTGCATCAACAACGAATCCTGTTGCAAAAGAGGAGATAATATCGGAATCGGTTTCGGTAAAAGAAAAACCAAAGGCCTCCGTGCCTTTTGAGCCGGATTCCGTAGGCTATCAAATTGTTGGAACGGAAACCGTTTATACAGTCAAGGAAGGAGAAACATTGACCAAAATAGCATTGCGCTTTTATGGGACAAAAGCTCTTTGGCCTTATATCGTGAAGCATAATTCGGATGTAATCAAGAATCCGGATAATGTACCTTATGGTACTATTATCAAGATTCCCAAATTGGCTAAGAAGCAGTAAATGTACTGCTTCTTTTTTTGTTAAATACTAAACTCTATGAAAGTAGTTTAATCTAAAGGTTTCAAATCGTTTTTTAATAAATATTAGTTGGTATGGTTAAATTATTACTGTACTTTTGGGAGCGAATTTAAATACCGGTTTTAGAAACCGGATAAAAGGAAGAAGTTAAATACAAAAAATAATTTGATTTATGGCTGAAATAATTGACATTCGCGAATTGAATGAGCGGATTGAAAGACAAAGCGCTTTCGTTACCAATCTTACCACGGGCATGGACCAAGTCATCGTAGGACAAAAGCACCTGGTAGAGTCGTTGTTAATCGGGTTGTTGTCTGATGGACATGTATTGTTGGAAGGTGTGCCCGGTTTGGCAAAAACATTAGCAATCAAAACACTGGCATCGTTGATAGATGCTAAATACAGCCGTATTCAGTTTACGCCCGACTTGTTGCCGGCCGATGTTATAGGAACAATGGTCTACAGCCAGAAAGACGAAACCTTTCAAGTGAAGAAAGGTCCTGTTTTCGCCAATTTTGTATTAGCCGATGAAATAAACCGTGCTCCTGCCAAGGTGCAGAGTGCATTATTGGAAGCCATGCAGGAACGTCAGGTCACTATCGGTAAAGAGACTTTCGGCCTGCCCGAACCGTTCTTGGTGCTGGCGACGCAAAACCCGATCGAACAAGAAGGTACTTATCCGCTGCCCGAAGCGCAAGTAGACCGTTTCATGTTGAAAGTAGTAATCGACTATCCGAAGCTGGAAGAAGAAAAACTGATTATCCGTCAAAACATCAATGGCGATAAATTTAGTGTAAAGCCGATTTTGAAAGCAGATGAGATTGTAGAGGCTCGTAAGGTTGTTCGCCAGGTTTATTTGGATGAGAAGATTGAAAAATATATTGTTGATATCGTATTTGCCACACGTTATCCTGAAAAATATGATTTGAAAGAGTTGAAAGGAATGATTGGTTTCGGAGGATCGCCTCGTGCCTCTATTAATTTGGCATTGGCAGCCCGTAGCTATGCGTTTATCAAGCGTCGCGGTTATGTGATTCCGGAAGATGTACGTGCCGTGGCACACGACGTATTGCGTCATCGTATCGGTTTGACGTATGAGGCGGAGGCCGATAATATGACCTCGGACGAAATCGTCAGCAGGATATTGAATAAGGTTGAAGTGCCTTGATGTACAGATGTGTAGCTTGAAAGTGCGGATGAAAAAGCAAGAACTTTCTTTCAGGAGGTTTCGAGTTTTTGGTTAATGAGATGTAGAAATCAATGGAGACAACAGAACTTTTAAAAAAAGTCCGTCAGATTGAAATAAAGACGCGCGGATTATCCAATAATATCTTTGCCGGACAATATCATTCGGCTTTTAAGGGTAGGGGAATGGCTTTTTCCGAAGTGCGTGAATATCAATTTGGTGATGATATACGCGACATTGATTGGAATGTTACCGCTCGTTTCAACAAGCCTTACGTAAAAGTGTTTGAAGAGGAGCGAGAACTGACGGTGATGTTGCTGGTCGATGTTTCCGGTAGTCTGGAATTCGGAACAGTAAAGCAGATGAAGAAGGATATGGTAACGGAGGTTGCCGCAACTCTTGCCTTTTCGGCCATCCAGAATAACGATAAAATCGGCGTTATCTTTTTTTCAGACCGGATAGAGAAGTTTATTCCTCCCAAGAAAGGACGTAAACATATACTATACATTATACGTGAGCTGCTGGATTTCCAGGCAGAAAGCCGCAGAACGAATATCCACCTCGGGTTGGAATATCTCACCAATGTGATGAAACGCCGCTGCACCGCTTTTATCCTATCGGATTTTATTGATGAGGAAAGTTTTCAAAACGCTATGACTATTGCCAACCGAAAGCACGATGTAGTGGCCATTCAGGTTTACGACCGACGTGTAGAAGAGTTGCCGGCAGTAGGTCTGATGAAAATCAAAGATGCTGAAACAGGGCATGAACAGTGGATCGATACATCTTCGCGTGCCGTTCGTCGTGCTCATCATGAATGGTGGAGTAACAAACAGGCGAAACTGAACGAAACGTTTACTAAAAGCAATGTTGATAATGTGTCGGTGCGTACTGATCAGGATTATGTCAAGGCTTTGATGAACTTGTTTGCTAAACGAAATTAATCGGAAAATGAAAAGATATTTATTTCTGATAACGTTGCTGATGGCATTGACCGGCAAGACGACAGCTCAGTCCGTGACGGTGGATGCTACGATTGACTCTTTGCAGATTCTTATCGGAGAACAAGCAAAGATAAAACTTCAAGTGTCTTTGGATGCCAACAAGCGCGCCATCTTTCCAGTGTACACCGATACGTTGGTAAGAGGAGTAGAGATTATTGATGTGGCCAAGCCGGACACACAGTTGCTGAATGGCGGTAAACGCGCATTGATTACCCAAGAGTATACGGTTACTTCGTTTGATTCGGCTCTCTATTACCTGCCTCCTATGGAAGTGACGGTAGATAACAAGAAATATGCTTCTAAAGCGTTGGCACTGAAAGTATATTCGGTGAATGTGCCTTTGGATGCGGAGAACCCGGAGCAATTTTTCGGGCCTAAGACCGTGATGCAACCATCTTTTGCTTGGGAAGATTGGTATGGATTTATAGTTTGTGCGCTGCTGATTATCCCGTTGAGTATATTGCTTGTTTATCTGATTAAACGTTTCTTCGACAATAAGCCTATTATCCGTAAAATAAAAGTAGAGCCGAAGTTGCCTCCCCATCAATTGGCTATGCAGGAAATGGAACGCATAAAAAATGAGAAAGTTTGGCAGAAAGGGGAATCGAAGGAGTACTATACGGAACTAACAGACGCTCTTCGTACATATATAAAGAATCGCTTTGGTTTCAATGCCTTAGAAATGACTTCTTCCGAAATTATAGATAAACTATTGGAAATGAAAGATAAAGAGGCTATATCGGATTTGCGTGATTTATTCCGGACAGCTGATTTGGTGAAATTTGCCAAGCATAATCCATTGATGAATGAGAATGATGCTAATTTGATTAATGCTATTGAATTCATAAATGAAACCAAGGAGAAAGAAGACGAAAATGCCAAACCACAGCCCACTGAGATAACCATCATTGAGAAACGTTCTTTGCGTACTAAAATAATGCTTGGTGTAGGTATTACGGCATTGGCTTCTGCAATAGTCGGTTCATTGATATATATAGGGTTGGAGTTGTACAATTATTTTGCTTAGCGGCTGAAAGAGCTTCAATCGTAAATTGTAAATGGTTAAAATAGTAAATGAATATGGTTTTTGCCAATATTGAATATTTGTTTTTGCTGCTGTTGCTTATACCTTATATAGTATGGTATATCATGAGACGGAAGAAAAATGAAGCCACGCTTCAGATTTCGGATGCTCGTGTATATGCCCATACTCCCAAAAGCTATAAGAACTATTTGCTGCATGTTCCGTTTATGCTACGCATCATAGCTTTGATATTGATTATTATAGTTTTGGCGCGCCCACAAACTACTGATAGCTGGCAAAACAGTGAGATTGAGGGAATTGATATAATGCTTGCTATGGATATCTCGACCAGTATGTTGGCCGAAGACCTGAAGCCAAACCGTCTGGAAGCGGCTAAAGATGTAGCGGCGGAGTTTATTAATGGCCGTCCGAATGATAATATCGGCATAACCTTATTTGCCGGAGAAAGTTTTACGCAGTGTCCGCTGACGGTAGACCATACGGTGTTGTTGAATCTGCTTAAAGACATTAAATGCGGGCTGATTGAAGATGGAACAGCTATAGGAATGGGAGTTGCCAATGCCGTTACCCGCTTAAAAGATAGCAAAGCTAAATCGAAAGTGATTATTCTGTTAACGGATGGTGTTAATAATAAAGGGGATATCTCTCCTTTGACGGCTGCAGAGATTGCCAAGAGCTTTGGTATTCGTGTTTATACTATTGGTGTGGGGAGCAACGGGATGGCACCATATCCTTATCCGGTAGGCGGAACCGTTCAGTATGTAAATATGCCGGTTGAAATTGACGAAAAGACCTTGACACAGATTGCCGGGACCACCGAGGGTAATTATTTTCGTGCAACCAGCAACTCGAAGCTGAAAGAAGTGTATGAAGAGATAGATAAATTGGAAAAAACAAAACTGAATGTAAAGGAATACAGTAAACGCAAGGAAGAGTTTCGCTGGTTTGCATTGGTAGCCTTCCTATGCATATTACTGGAAGTTTTGTTGCGTAATTCTATTTTGAAGAAGATTCCATAGTTTTAGATATAAAGTGGTAAATAGTAAATCGTAAAATAGTAAATAAAGAAATGTTTCGATTTGAAGAACCTGCATATTTGTACATCTTGTTATTATTGCCTCTGCTGGCAGCTTTCTACTTGTACTCTAATTATCGAAGAAAGAGAGCCATTCGCCAGTTTGGTGATCCAGAGTTGATGGCACAATTGATGCCCGATGTCTCCAAGTATCGTCCGGATGTAAAGTTCTGGATGGTATTTGCTGCTATCGGATTGTTTGCTGTATTACTGGCTCGTCCGCAATTCGGTTCTAAACTGGAAACGGTGAAACGTCAGGGAGTGGAAGTCATGATTGCTTTAGATATCTCTAACTCCATGTTGGCACAAGATGTACAGCCAAGCCGTTTGCAGAAGGCGAAACGATTGGTGGCACAATTGGTCGATAAGATGCAGAATGATAAAGTAGGCATGATAGTCTTTGCCGGCGATGCTTTTACGCAGTTACCTATTACGAGCGATTACATTTCTGCCAAAATGTTTTTGGAATCCATAGATCCTTCATTAATATCCAAACAAGGAACGGCTATTGGAGCAGCTGTCAGTTTAGCTACTCGCAGTTTTACTCCACAAGAAGGAGTGGGACGAGCTATCATTGTGATTACCGATGGTGAAAATCATGAAGGTGGTGTGGTGGAAGCTGCAAAAGCTGCTGCGGAGAAGGGCATTCAGGTAAATGTATTGGGGGTAGGTATGCCCGAAGGTGCTCCGATTCCGATAGAAGGAACGAATGATTATCGTCGTGATAGGGATGGTAATGTCATTGTAACCCGCTTGAATGAACAAATGTGTCAGGAGATTGCCCAAGCGGGAAATGGTATATATGTACGTGTAGACAATACAAACGGAGCACAAAAGGCCATCAGTCGGGAACTTGATAAAATGGAGAAAGCAGATGTGGAAACGCAAGTCTATACGGAATTTAATGAGCAGTTTCAGGCAATAGCATGGATTATTTTATTATTGCTGTTGATTGAAATGCTGATATTGGAACGTAAGAATCCTTTGTTTCGCAATGTTCATTTATTCTCCAATAAGAAATGATGCGTATGTTACAGAAAAAGTATATCGGAATATTTTCCTTGTTGTTTTTGGCAGTCTCTGTTTCTGCCCAGAAAGCGGAACGAGACTTTATCCGTAAGGGAAACCGCTTTTTTAAAGATAGTATCTATGTGAATGCCGAAGTGAATTATCGGAAAGCTTTGGAGGTTAATCCTAAATCGACCGTTTCCATGTTCAATTTAGGGAACACGCTGGCTCATCAGAATAAACTCAAAGAAGCCATGGAGCAATATGTGACAGCTACTAAAATAGAAAAGGATAAGTCAAAATTATCACAGATTTATCATAATATGGGCGTTATATTCCATTCTCAGAAAGATTATGCTAAAGCAGTGGAAGCTTATAAGGAGTCTTTGCGCAACAACCCGAAAGATGATGAAACGCGTTATAATCTTGCATTGGCCCAGAAGATGCTGAATGATCAGCAGAATCAAAACCAAAATCAGAATCAGGATAAAAACGAACAACAGAAAGAACAGGAGAAACAAAAGCAGGATCAAAATCAAGATAAGAATCAAGAACAACAGCAGCAATCACCTGCAAAACCGGAGAAAAAAGAGAATGAGATGTCCAAGGAGAATGCCGAGCAGCTGTTGAACTCAATTATGCAGGATGAAAAGGATGTACAAGATAAGGTGAAAAAACAACAGGTCATTCAGGGTAGTCGCTTGGAAAAAGATTGGTAACAAATATTATGAAGAAATTCTATATGAGAAAAATTGTTTTCTTATGGATAATGCTGATAACAGTCAGCATGAAGCTTTTTGCTGATGGTAAAGTCTCATTTACTGCATCCGTCCCAGATGTAGTGGCAGTAGGAGACCAGTTCAGATTGTCGTATACAGTGACTACCCAGAAAGTAAGAGACTTTCGTGCTCCGTCCATGAAAGGATTTGATGTATTGATGGGACCCAGTCGTTCGGAACAAAGCAGTGTGCAAATAATTAATGGGCAGACGACTTCAACGAGCAGTATTACATTTACTTATATCTTGATGGCAACTTCGGAAGGAAACTTTTCCATTCCGGGTGCGACCATTACTGCTGACGGCAATCAATTGGTTTCAAACTCGGTACGTGTGAAAGTGATTCCGGCAGATCAGGCTGCTAACGGAGCTTCAGGAAATAATGGTAAACAAAGTGAAGGTACAGCCAGTCGTGCTTCTTCAGGTACATCGGTATCAAATACAGACTTGTTTATTACTGCCACTGCCAGTAAGACCACAGTATATGAGCAGGAAGCCTTCTTGCTGACATATAAAATATATACGCTGGTTGATTTGCGTATGTTCGACAACGTAAAACTTCCAGATTTTAAGGGATTCCATTCTCAGGAAGTGGAACTTCCAAATGACAGGAGATGGGGACTGGAACATTATAAAGGCCGGAACTATCAAACAACAATCTATCGCCAGTTCGTGTTGTTTCCGCAGCAATCAGGTAAACTGACGATAGATGCCGCCCGTTTCGATGCTTCCATAGCCAAGGCAACACAGGTATCCGATCCCTTTGAAGCGTTCTTCAATGGAGGAAGCAACTACGTGGAAGTTAAAAAAGCTATTCTGACTCCTCAAATGACGATTGATGTGAAACCGTTGCCGGCAGGTAAACCTACGGATTTTTCAGGAGGAGTGGGAGAGTTCAATATCACTTCTTCCATTAACAGTATAAATGTCAAAACAAATGATGCAGTCACGATGAAACTTGTTATCTCAGGTACGGGTAATCTGAAATTGTTGTCCAATCCGGAAATCAAATTTCCTGAAGATTTTGAAGTTTACGATCCGAAAGTTGACAACAAATTCCGCCTGACAAATTCAGGACTTTCTGGTAGTAAAGTGATTGAATACTTGGCCATTCCGCGTAATGCCGGAACATATAAGATTCCTGCCGTAACATTCAGCTATTTTGATATTAATACTCGTTCATATAAGACTTTGAGAACAGAAGAGTATGTACTTCATGTGGAAAAAGGTGCCGGCAACGCAGAACAAACTATTGCTAATTTCACAAATAAAGAAGACCTGAAAGTGCTGAATGAAGATATTCGCTTTATTAAACAGAATGATGTTCATTTGTCTCAAAGAGGCGATTTCTTTTTTGGTTCTTTGATATATTGGTTGTTCTATTTGGTGCCGAGTATTGCATTTATTGTGTTCTTTATTGTGTATCGTAAACAGATAGCTGCTAATGCCAATGTTGCGGGTATGCGTACAAAAAAAGCCAATAAAGTTGCTGTAAAACGAATGAAGCAGGCTGGTAAATTACTGACAGATAATAAAAAAGATGCATTCTATGATGAAGTACTGAAAGCTCTTTGGGGCTATATCAGTGACAAACTGAATATTCCGGTGTCTCGCTTGTCTAAAGACAATATCGAAGAGGAACTGCGCAATTATGGTGTCGATGATGTCCTGATAAAGGAGTTTTTAGAGACACTGAACGAATGTGAGTTTGCCCACTTCGCTCCAGTCGACGACAATCAAGCCATGGATAAGGTTTATTCGGCTTCACTGAAACTTATCAGTAAAATGGAAAACTCAATCAAACGTTAATCGGGAGGATATGATAATGAACAAGATATTATTTTTAGCTCTTAGTTGTGTTATAACATTGGCTACTTATGGCCAGAATTTAGAAAAAGATACATTGCAAGCTCCCAATGATTCCCTTTCAGTCGATTCTCATGCTGATTTTTCAGCTAAAAAACAAGGAAGCGATGTTACAAAGCTCCAAGGAGATAGTGCTTATATGCGAAATGATTATGTTTCTGCCATTCAAATTTATGAAAACCTATTGAAGAAGGGGGAAGCGGCCGAAGTATACTATAATCTTGGGAACAGTTATTATAAGACGGATGATATAGCCAAAGCTATTTTGAATTACGAACGTGCTTTGTTGTTGCAGCCCGGAAATGCGGATATTCAGGCCAATTTGGAGATAGCGCGTGCAAAGACAGTTGATAAGATTGTTCCGGTTCCGGAAATATTTTTTGTGATGTGGACTAAATCATTGATAAATATGCTTAATGTAGATGCATGGGCCAAATTAGGAATTATGTTTTTTATATTGTTACTTGTATCATGTTCTCTTTTCTTTTTCTCAAAGCAGATTATTGTGAAAAAAGTGACTTTCTTTGCTGGATGTGTTTGGTTGGTGCTGGTTATTTTGAGCAATGCCTTTGCAGCGCAACAGAAACATCAATTGACTGAGCGTAACGATGCTATTGTATTGGTACCCAGCGTCACGGTGCGTAGTACACCTAGTGAAAGTGGTGTGGGATTATTTATTCTTCATGAAGGGTGCAAGGTTGAAATAAAGGATAATTCCATGCGCGAATGGAAAGAAATTCGTTTGGAAGATGGTAAAGTCGGGTGGGTGCCTAATATTACAATAGAAGGGATTTAATTGTTCTTTTTTCATTTTCCATCTTTTCTGATTGCTCTCTAAGATAAAAAGCTGATGTTGTTAGCCAGCGAAGTATGATACTCTCTTCTTAGGAACTGATCGCTTTTTGAAAAAAGATAAGGAAATAATTTGTTTTATCTTTTTTTTTCCTTAAGTTTATAGCGTAATAATAAAAGAGTAAAAGAATATTAACCATTAAATTTATCAATATGAGAACAATAACATTTAATGAATTACGTAAAATTAAGGACTCATTACCCACCGGAAGCATGCATAGAATCGCTGATGAATTAGGATTGAATGTTGATACAGTAAGAAATTTTTTCGGCGGACATAATTTTAAAGAAGGGAAAAGTGTTGGAATTCACTTGGAGCCTGGGCCGGATGGCGGATTAGTTATGATTGATGACACTACAGTATTGGAACGTGCTTTAAAAATATTGGATGAAATGGCTGATAAAGCTACAGAGCCCATTCAAGTCTAAGAAAGAAGTATAGAATCCCAATTGCTAAAACAGTTGGGATTTCTTATTTGTCAAAGAAGAAAAAACATCAACGGGTTAATCTGATTACCCTCTTAAAAACAATAAGGTATGGAAGATAAATTAGTAACATTAGCCATTCTGACCTACGTCAAAGCTCAGATTCTAAAGAATGTACTTGAAAATGAGGGTATAGAAACCTATATCCACAATGTAAATCAAATACAACCGGTCGTTTCTTCAGGTGTTCGTGTACGCATCAAAGAGAGTGACTTACCTCATGCCTTGAGAATCACAGAAAGTTCATCATGGTTATCAGAAGAAGTAGTAGGGGAAAAGACCCCTAAAATAGAGAAAAATAATAATAAAGTATTGATTCCGGTAGACTTCTCTGGTTATTCTTTAAAAGCATGCGAGTTTGGCTTTAACCTAGCTCAGAATATAGATGCTGAAGCCGTGTTGTTACATGTCTATTTTACTCCGATATATGCAACATCTCTACCTTACGGAGATATTTTTAACTATCAGTTAAGCGATGAAGAAAATGTTAAAAATATCTTTCAGAAAGTTCATGCCGATTTAAAAGCATTGTCTGCTAAAGTGAAAGAGAAAGTTATTTCCGGAGAATTTCCTGATATTAAGTACTCCTGCGTTTTACGTGAAGGCATTCCGGAGGAAGAAATATTACGATATGTTAAAGAATACAGATCACGTATTATCGTTATGGGTACTCGTGGCAAAAATCAGAAAGATTTTGATTTGATTGGCAGCGTGACGGCTGAAGTCATTGAACGTAGTCATATACCCGTCTTTGCCATTCCTGAAAATATTCCATTCAAACGATTTACTGAAGCTAAGCGAATTGCTTTTATTACTAATTTTGATCAACGAGATTTAATAGTTCTTGATTCCTTTATTAATTATTTGAAACCATTTAATGTTTCTATATCTTTGATTCATCTTTCGGAAGTGCAAGATGCTTGGACTGAAATTAAACTGGCAGGAATTAAGGAATATTTTCAAAAACAATATCCACAACAAGAATTTCACTATGACATTGTAACAAATGATGATTTACTTAGTCACTTAGAGCATTATATAAGGAACAATCATATTGATATTATCACATTGACTTCTTATAAAAGAAATATATTTTCTCGCTTATTTAATCCTGGTATTGCCAGAAAAATGATTTTTCATTCTGATACGCCATTATTGGTTGTATATGGCCAGATTTAAAACACGAACTTGTTTCTTTTGTAATCGGTATTATGTTTAATATATGGCAATGAAGAGACTACCCGACTTTTTGGACAGTCCCTTTTGTTGTATTCATTTTCCTCTTTTATTCACTCTCTTTCTTTCCGTTGAAAACATGGTTTCGAGAGAACATTCCCACTTTCATCTTACAAATTATCAAGCAATAAAGCAAATGCTTCGCTTAATTCAAGTAAGCAGAAAGTTCCGAAGCAGAGATGTTTTTGGCAATAATCACACCATTATCATCCAATAAATAGCTGGTAAATCCACGGCTTATACGATATTTTTTGAAAAGGCCGGAAGATTCGCCTTTAGTTTCCACGAAACAAGTGGGCGTAGCTATTTGATCCTTACGAATGGTTTCTTCAAAGATTGAACGATATTCATCGAATGAGACAGAAACCATTTCTACATTATTTCGGGAAGCAGAGCGAAGCGCATTGCTTAAAATTACGTTTTGCATCCGGGATTGCGCATCATAGCTTGCCCAAAAACTGAGCAACACATACTTGCCTTTCAAGTCTGAAAGGTCGATTTGCGATTGCCCAGCCGACATGGATTGGATTTTAAAATCTGGGGCCATGTCACCCACATTCAAACCTCCGGTAGATTTGTCTTTTTCTACAAAAGAAGTCAAGGAACTTATCAGTAATACAACAAAAATCCATTTTACATATTTCATGTAACGCGGTTTTGGTTAGTACTATCCGGGCCTGCCCTTCAACAGCGATTTCTTCCCGGAACATCGTTTTCTTTGAACTTTCAATAATGAAAAATCATTGATATTCAAAGCCTTTTATTCAGAAATCAGGTACAAAGGTAAGTAAATATTAAACAAACCTCCAAATAAACAACTAAAAAACTTGCTTTTAATATCCATCTTTTTATGTTATTTAGCATAGATAGCAAAAAAAACACCTACTTTTGTAACCTATTAGATTATCAAAAAGATGTGGCCTATGCAACAATTGAACACTGAACTCATCCTGATTCGTATTACAGGGGAAGATCGTCCCGGTTTGACAGCCTCTGTCACAGAAATTCTGGCTAAATATGATGCTACTATTTTAGATATAGGACAAGCAGATATTCATAATACTCTTTCATTGGGAATCCTATGTAAGACGGAGGAGCAACACTCAGGTTTCATTATGAAAGAGTTGCTTTTTAAAGCTTCGTCTTTGGGAGTAACTGTTCGTTTCTATCCCATTACAGTAAAAGAGTATGAAAACTGGGTGAGCATGCAAGGTAAGAATCGTTATATTCTTACATTGTTGGGACGTAAGTTATCAGCTCGTCAAATCGCCACAGTGACTCGCATTCTGGCAGAGCAAGGCATGAATATTGATGCCATCAAGCGACTTACAGGGCGCATCCCTTTGAATGAATATGAGTCCCGTACACGGGCATGCATTGAATTCTCGGTACGAGGCACGCCGAAAGACCGCATTGCCATGCAGGAAGAACTGATGAAATTGGCGGCGGATTTAGAAATGGATTTCTCTTTCCAATTGGATAATATGTATCGCCGGATGCGGCGCTTGATATGTTTTGATATGGATTCTACTCTGATAGAGACTGAAGTTATTGACGAACTTGCCATACGTGCGGGAGTGGGCGAACAGGTAAAAGCCATTACCGAGCGTGCCATGCGCGGTGAAATTGACTTCATAGAAAGTTTCCGCGAGCGAGTGGCTCTGTTGAAAGGTTTAGATGTGTCTGTGATGCAAGATATTGCAGAAAGTCTACCTATCACAGAGGGAGTAGATCGTTTAATGTATGTGTTGAAAAAATATGGCTACAAGATAGCTATCCTTTCAGGAGGTTTCACTTACTTTGGACAATATCTTCAAAAGAAGTATGGAATAGATTATGTGTATGCCAATGAACTGGAAATAGAAAATGGAAAGTTGACCGGCCGCTATTTGGGAGATGTGGTAGATGGCAAACGAAAAGCCGAACTGTTGCGTCTGATAGCTCAAGTTGAGAAAGTAGATATTGCTCAAACCATTGCCGTGGGTGATGGAGCCAATGATTTACCAATGCTTGGCGTTGCAGGTCTGGGAATTGCTTTCCACGCAAAACCCAAAGTGGTGGCCAATGCCAAGCAGTCAATTAATACGATTGGCTTGGACGGAGTTCTTTATTTCTTAGGATTTAAGGATTCGTATATTGACCTTCCTCAATAACATAACCAAAATCTTTCGATACAGTTGAAATTAATAGAACTCCTTACAGAACTTATTTTACGTAAGATCCTATTTTAGAAGTCTTTTTTCTATCTTTGTCTCAAAAGCATAAATAAGCTCAAATTAAAAGATATACATGAATTTTGCCGAACTGAATTTAAATGACAATGTACTCGATGCGTTGGATGCCATGCGTTTTGAAGAGTGCACACCTATACAAGAAAAATCTATTCCGGTCATACTCGAAGGACGGGATTTGATAGCGGTAGCACAAACCGGAACCGGAAAAACCGCTGCGTATTTATTGCCTGTACTGAATAAACTTTCAGAAGGTGGCCATCCGGCAGATGCCATTAATTGTATTGTCATGGCTCCCACACGCGAATTAGCTCAACAAATAGATCAGCAGATGGAAGGCTTTTCTTATTTCATGCCGGTATCCAGCGTGGCCGTATATGGTGGTAACGACGGTATTTTGTTTGAGCAGCAGAAAAAAGGGCTGATTTTAGGTGCTGATGTTGTCATTGCTACTCCCGGTCGTCTGATCGCTCATCTCAGCTTGGGGTATGTTGACCTTTCCCGCGTCTCTTATTTTATTTTGGACGAAGCGGACCGTATGCTTGATATGGGATTCTATGATGATATCATGCAGATAGTCAAATATCTTCCCAAAGGGCGTCAAACAATAATGTTCTCTGCCACTATGCCGGCCAAGATTCAACAACTGGCCAGCAATATACTCAATAATCCGGTGGAGGTTAAACTTGCTGTTTCAAAGCCGGCAGAGAAAATTGTGCAAGCTGCTTATGTTTGTTATGAAAATCAGAAGTTGGGGATTATCCGTAATTTGTTTGCCGAAGAAACGCCGGAGCGCGTCATCATTTTTGCTTCCTCCAAATTGAAAGTGAAAGAGGTGACTAAAGCTTTGAAGCAAATGAAACTGAATGTCGGTGAAATGCACTCTGATCTGGAGCAAGCACAGCGTGAGGCCGTGATGTATGAGTTCAAGGCCGGGCGCATCAATATCTTGGTGGCTACGGATATTGTGGCGAGAGGCATTGATATTGATGATATTCGTTTGGTGATAAACTATGATGTTCCTCATGACAGTGAAGATTATGTGCACCGCATCGGTCGTACAGCCCGTGCAAACAATGACGGTGTAGCCATCACTTTTGTATCTGAAAAAGAGCAAGGGAGTTTTAAGGCCATTGAGCGTTTTCTGGAAAAAGATATTTATAAGATACCGATTCCAGAGGAACTTGGAGAAGCTCCTGAATATAATCCAAAGTCGTTTGGTGGAAATAAACGGGGAAATGATGGTCGTAAACCGAGAAACAGGAACAACCGGAATAGGCAAAACAATAAGCCTAAACGTTCATAAAAGTAGAAAGAATAAGAGATAAGTATAAAAATAAGAAAGACGGAGTGATTTCCACCTTTCTTATTTTTATATTTCCATCGACTCCAATAATCATATCCTGTAACTTATTTGCCGATACAGTGATATGTAAAGCCCTGTTCTTCCAGTTCTTTTTTGTCATAAATATTACGGCCATCCAGTATTAGCAACTGCTTCATAGCCTTCTTGATGACTGCCCATGATGGTAAACGAAACTCGTTCCATTCCGTAATCAGCATCAATGCGTCTGCATCCAATGTGGCATCATACATATCTGTTGCATAATATACGCTATCACCGATGCGGCGACGGCATTCATTGATGGCAGCGGGATCGTATGCTCGTATGCTGCATCCGGCTTTCGATAGCTTGTCGATCAAGACCAAAGCTGGCGCTTCACGCATATCATCTGTTTCCGGTTTAAACGATAATCCCCAAAGAGCAATGGTTTTTCCTTTCAGGTTGTTATTGAAATGCTTCTGGAGTTTCTCAAACAAGATGTTTTTTTGGTTTTCGTTGACTTCCTCTACTGCTCGAAGTACCCTCATTTTATACCCATTCAGTTCGGCAGTCTTTATCAAAGCCTTTACGTCTTTTGGAAAACAAGAGCCACCATATCCGATGCCCGGATATAGGAACTTACGTCCGATACGAGTATCAGAGCCTATACCACTACGTACCATATTGACATCTGCTCCTACCAATTCGCACAAATTGGCAATGTCATTCATGAAGCTGATACGAGTGGCCAACATGGAATTAGCGGCATATTTGGTCATCTCGGCAGAAGGTATATCCATAAAAATGACACGGAAATTATTTAGCAAGAAAGGTTTGTAAAGTTTACTCATTATCACCTTTGCACGTTCCGATTCCACTCCCACTACCACACGGTCAGGACTCATAAAATCATTGATGGCATTACCTTCCTTCAAAAATTCCGGATTTGAAGCCACATCAAATTCAAGGTCTGCTCCTCTCTTGTCCAACTCAGCCTGAATGGCTGCACGCACTTTCTGAGCAGTACCTACAGGTACGGTACTTTTTGTGACCACCAATACATACTTCTGCATATTTCGTCCAATAGTGCGAGCAACTTTCAATACATAACTCAGGTCAGCACTACCATCCTCATCGGGAGGTGTTCCTACGGCACTAAATACAACGTCCACTTCGTTTAGACAACTCTCTAAAGAAGTTGTGAATTGCAGGCGACCTGCCTTCACATTACGGCTTACCATTTCCTCCAGTCCATTTTCGTAGATGGGGATAATGCCTTTCTCCAGTGCTTTTATTTTTTCACTGTTAGTGTCTACGCAAATCACATTGACACCAATTTCTGCAAAACAGGTGCCGGTCACTAAACCGACGTACCCTGTACCAACGATGGCTATTTTCATAGTTTATTTATAATAAACCGCATCTTTGAATGATACGGCATGTCTGTCTTTTTCTGATAATATGAGTAACTCTTCAGCAATGGGCCATTCAATGCCGATCGTTTCGTCATTATAGCGAATAGATGCTTCGGATTGAGGGGTATAGGCATTGTCTACTTTATAAGTAAAAACAGCTTCATCGCTCAGTACCAAAAAACCATGTGCAAAGCCCCTCGGGATGAAAAACTGTCGTTTGTTTTCTTCACTTAACTCCATGCTGACGTGTTTTCCGAATGTAGAAGATGATTTCCTTAAGTCGACAGCGACATCCAAAACCTTTCCACTCAGAACGCGTACCAGCTTGGCCTGACTATATTCTGCTTTTTGATAATGCAAACCACGCAATACTCCGAAAGACGATTTAGATTCATTGTCCTGAATAAAGTGAACATCTCCTATATGGATACGAAACTCTTCTTCTTTAAATGCCTCCATGAAATATCCGCGTGTATCATGAAAAACTTTTGGTTCAATCAGCCATACACCATCAATCTCTGTCTGTATGTAGTTCATTCTTTCAAAATGATTTATGTATTTTCTTTTTTATTCTATATTATAGCTTGGTCTGGTTCTGATTTATAGAACACTAAGCTTCTATCTTTCTACATTGGAAATGTATATAAAACATTGCAAATGTATAAAAAAAAAACTGATTCTTTCTCGTCTGGCTTGAAAAAGCTTTTCCTATACTATATGTGGCAGGTAAGAGGGGGTATTGTTTATAAATTGTTGATAAGAAAAAACGCCGGGAACTGGTTTATATCCGATATTTCAGTTATTTTTGTTGCATGATTGAGTTGTCACAACATATAGAAGCGTTATTATTGGAAAATGATTGTGTCATTGTTCCTGGATTAGGCGGCTTTGTTGCTCACTATACCTCAGCAACACGAATTGAAGAAGAGAATCTCTTCCTACCCCCTACCCGCATCATCGGTTTCAATCCTCAACTGAAGATGAATGATGGAGTGTTGGTGCAATCTTATATGGCTGTTTATAACACCAGTTTTGCAGATGCTACCCGAATGATCGAAAGAAAAGTGGAGGGGATTTTTGCTACTCTTCATGAAGAAGGAAAAGTGGGTTTGTCCAATGTAGGAGAACTTCGTTATTCTATTCATGGCACATATGAATTTATCCCTTACGATGATAAAATCACCAGCCCTTATTTGTATGGCTTGGATAGTTTTGAGATGAAAGAACTATCTGTTTTGACGCAATTTACCGGAGGGAAGATTATCCCAATGATTCCTACAATAGAGAAGAATAAGAAAAAGAACTTTGAAATCAAGGTTAACCGTTCATACTTGTCGAATGCTGTAGCTATGATAGCGGTCATTGTTCTATTCTTCTTGCTATCCACCCCGCTGGAAAACACGGAAGTGTTAGAAGGAAACTATGCGCAGCTACTTCCTGAGGAGCTTTTTGAGAAGATAGAAAAGCAATCTCTGGCTTTTACTCCGGTTGTTGTTTCGAAGATAGCAGAAAACAAAAAGAATCCGGCGGCTTCTGTTGCGCCCGTAAAGCCCAAAGTCGTAGCAAATGTTCCTCGTCCGACAATAGCTGCTACGACGAAAGTGGATGTTCCAGAGGGTGTCAATCCCGTTTCTCCTACCCTACCCTATCATATCATTGTTGCAAGTGTGGGAACAGAAAACGATGCACATCTGATGGCAGAGCGCCTGATACAAAAAGGCTTCTCTGGCGCAAAAGCCATTATTGGCGACGGAAAGATGCGTGTCTGCATTCAGTCGTGCAGTACTGAAACAGAAGCTTATCAGGCTTTAAATGAAATTCGTAAGCATGAAGCTTATCAGAATGCGTGGGTACTGAAGAAATAAAAGAGTATACCTCTCCATATCAATTATAATATTTTGATAATCAATGAAACGAATCCGTTGTCCTAAATGTGAGAGTTATTTAACGTTCGATGAAACAAAGTATAGCGAAGGCCAGTCATTGGTCTTTGTTTGCGAGCAATGTAAAAAGCAATTCAGCATTCGCTTAGGCAAGACAAAAATGCAAGCTCCTCAAAAAGAGGAGCTACCCAATGAAGAAGAATACAAAAATGCTTTCGGTAGCATTACGGTTATAGAAAATGTATTCGGATTCAAACAGGTGCTACCTCTCAAGGAGGGGGATAATGTGATAGGGCGTCGTTGTGTGGGAACAGTAATTCATGCGCCTATAGAAAGCTCGGACATGAGCATGGATCGCAGGCATTGCATTATCAATGTAAAACGCGGCAAGCAAGGCGGACTGGTATATACACTGCGCGATGCTCCCAGCCTGACAGGGACTTTCCTGAACAATGAACTTTTAGGCGACAAAGATCGTGTCCGCATTAAGGATGGAGCAATTGTAACTATTGGTGCCACCACATTTATTCTGCGTACGGCAGAATAGAAATAGGTAGCCCCAAGGGCCTCATGACTCTTGGGGCTACTTATTTTTAAAGGATACCTTTCACTGTTTCCAGCATTCCCTTAGATAGAATCGAGTCCAAGTTAGCTTTCACAGCTGTGCTAAGTCCGGGAATGGAATTCAGGTTTTCTCCCCAGATAAACGTTGCACCCAATACCCCTTCTGTTACTTTTTGGGTATCGCCGGTTGCCCATAAATCTTTCAGAAGTTCCATGATTTCCGGAGCATCGTTTGGAACGATTTCAGCACCGTCTTCGCGAACACCACCTTTGTAATATGTAATGATGGCTGCAAGGCCGAGCACCAATCCTTTGGGCAGTTCGCCTTTGCGTTGCAAATAGGTCTTCAATCCCGGAAGATCTCGAGTCTGGTATTTGGGAAATGAATTCAGCATGATACTGGTTACGGCATGATCGACAAACGGATTATTGAAACGCTCCAATACATCTTCGGCAAACTTCTTCAGCTCGTTTTTAGGCAAGTTTAATGTTTCCATTAATTCGTCGAACATCACTTTATTGATGTATTTACCGATTACCGGATGTTGGCAAGCGTCACGAACGATATTGATTCCGGAGAGGTAGGATACCGGAGACAGAACAGTGTGAGGACCATTCAGCAGCGTTACCTTTCTTTCGTGGTAAGGTTCTTCGGATGGAACAAACAGCACGTTCAGTCCGGCCTTGTCTGCGGGGAACTCTTTTGCCACTTCTTGCGGCGCTTCAATTACCCACAAATGGAAAATCTCAGCCTGAACCACGAGGTTGTCGTCGTATTGCAGTTTTTCTTTAATGGCGGCAATATCTTTACGGGGAAATCCCGGTACAATGCGGTCGACCAATGTAGCATACACACCACAAGCCTCTTCGAACCAGGCTTTGAACTCGTTGCCCAACTGCCATAATTCGATGTATTGATAAATCGTCTCTTTCAGTTTGTGCCCGTTCAGGAATATCAGTTCGCAGGGGAAGATGATAAGTCCCTTGCTCTTGTCGCCATTGAATGTTTTGAAACGATGATACAGCAATTGTGTCAGCTTGCCCGGATAGGAAGCAGCGGGGGCATCGGTAAGTTTGCACGAGGGATCGAAGGCAATACCGGCTTCCGTAGTGTTGGAGATAACAAAGCGCATTTCCGGCTGCTCTGCCAATTTCAGGAACTCCTCGTTTTGTGTATAAGGATTCAATGCGCGGCTGATTACGTCAATCAAAGTCAGACTGTTGACTGTTTCGCCTTTGTCCAGGCCTTGCAGGTTGACATGATAAAGATTATCTTGCGCATTCAGCATATCCACCATACCTTTGTCGATGGGTTGCACTACTATTACGCTGCTATCAAAATCTGTCTTTTGATTCATGTTGTAGATAATCCAATCCACAAACGCACGCAGGAAGTTTCCTTCACCAAACTGGATGATGCGTTCCGGACGTTGTACTTTGGTAGCTGTTTCTCTGTTTAATGCTTTCATTTCAAAAAAATGGTTTAAATGATTGATATGGTTATTTATGTTACTTGTCATTGAAGAAAAGACTGGCATTACTCGAACTCAAAATAAAAATCAATGTTTTCTTTCATCATCACATCAATAGGCATGTATTTCACGGCTGTGACCGTTTTCTTGAAGACAATATGATTACACAAGGCTTTTACGCCGCAATAACCTTGCAGGCCGGGACGTTGGCCGATGAGATAGTTCACTTCGCCTGTTCTCAGGTATTCCACGTTCTTTTGCAGAAGGTCGTAACCTAACAGATTCTTCAACTTCTGCCCTTTCTGCTGCAAATAGTGCGCCACTTGATATACGCGGGAATTGAATACCACTCCTAAAACAGCCTTTGGGTGTTCATTAAAGAACGCGTCTAATATTTGCAGATTGGTATCTGCGTCTTCTTTGTGCAGAACGATGTCGTGAATGGGCAGGTTGTAATGTCTCTCGGCAAGATATTGCATGAATCCTTCCAAGCGGCGCTGCATCTGTATCTCAGCCGGATTGTTCTTCTGGTTGTTGAGGAAAAGCACAAGCTCCTGCCTTGCTTCGTAGCTGCTCATCAGGATTTTGGCAGCAATGTATCCGCTGGTTCTGGAATCTTGCCCGATATAGCATAAGGCATGTGTGTGCTCAATGTTGAAATCGACAAATACATATGGAATATCGTTCTTTTCCAGATAAGATGTAAGCTTCAATGTCTCTTCCTCGAAGTTCGGTGCAATCAATACCGCATCGGCCGATTCTTGTTGGAGAAGCCGGCATGCTTCTTCGTATGACTGCTTGTCGGCATGCGAATAGTATAAATAATCCACCCCTACATTAAAAGGATGGAGTTCTTGCGCAGCACGCCCCACCCCTTGAGCTACGGCATGCCAATAATCGTGCTCTATATAATAAGGTATAATGCAAGCAATGCGATAGCGCTTCTTGGCAGCCAGCCCAATGGCAAACACGTTAGGTTGATAGTCTATCTCATCGAGTACTTTCTGAACCTTCTCCATACTGGCATGGGATACGTCTCCGCGATTGTGCAATACGCGATCCACGGTTCCGGCAGAGACGCCTGCCATACGTGCGATGTCTTTTATGGTATAGATTTTATTTTCCATTTTTAAGGTGTATTCCTGAGTCGATAAAGGTGTGACGTTTAATACTTAAATATTATAAATATTTGCCGCAAAGATACGAATTATTTTGTTTCTCCAAGTAAAAATTCTACTTTTGTGTTCGATAACGGTTAATAAAAATAAAAAGGGTAATCAGTCTTATATGCCTTACAATCAATGCTATTGCGTATTATGTCAGTCAAGTAATATTTTTAGATATTTAAAACACAGAAAGATGAAGAACTTTATGGATGAGAACTTCTTGTTGCAAACAGAAACTGCGCAGAAGTTATATCATGAGCATGCGGCTAAAATGCCGATTATCGACTATCACTGCCACTTGATTCCTCAAATGGTGGCAGATGACTATCAGTTTAAGTCCTTGACGGAAATCTGGTTGGGTGGAGACCATTATAAATGGCGTGCTATGCGTACCAATGGCGTAGATGAACGTTTCTGTACGGGCAAAGACACCACCGATTGGGAGAAATTCGAGAAATGGGCGGAAACCGTACCCTACACTTTCCGCAACCCGTTGTACCATTGGACTCATCTTGAACTGAAAACTGCTTTTGGCATTGACAAGATTCTGAATCCTAAAACCGCCCGTGAAATCTACGAGGAGTGCAACGAGAAGCTGAAGCAGCCGGAATATTCGGCACGCGGCATGATGCGGCGTTATCATGTGGAAGTAGTTTGCACGACCGATGATCCGGTTGATTCTTTGGAGTATCACATCAAGACCCGCAAAAGCGGTTTTGAGATCAAGATGTTGCCTACTTGGCGTCCCGACAAGGCTATGGCAGTGGAAAGTCCTGCCGACTTTCGCGCTTACGTAGAAAAGCTGGCAGAGGTGAGCGGTGTTACCATTTCGGGTTTTGACGACATGATTGCCGCTTTGCGTAAGCGTCATGACTTCTTTGCCGAACAAGGTTGCAAATTGTCCGATCATGGCATCGAGGAGTTCTATGCCGAAGATTATACAGATGCGGAAATCAAAGCGATATTCAATAAAGTATATGGCGGCAAGATGCTGGCCATAGAAGAGGTCTTGAAATTCAAGTCGGCCATGTTGGTAGTGTTTGGAGAGATGGATTGGGAAAAGGGCTGGACGCAACAGTTCCATTATGGAGCCATCCGCAACAACAACAGCAAGATGTTTAAATTGTTGGGGCCTGATACAGGCTTTGATTCCATCGGCGAATTTACTACGGCGAAGGCAATGGCTAAGTTCCTCGACCGTCTGAACTCGGAAGGAAAGCTTACAAAGACCATCCTCTATAACCTCAATCCATGCGCTAATGAGGTGATTGCTACTATGTTGGGTAACTTTCAGGATGGAACGGTTGCCGGTAAGATACAGTTCGGCTCCGGTTGGTGGTTCCTCGACCAAAAAGACGGTATGGAGAAACAGATGAACGCGCTTTCCGTGTTGGGATTACTGAGCCGTTTTGTAGGTATGCTGACCGATTCCCGCTCTTTCCTCTCCTATCCTCGTCATGAATATTTCCGTCGCACATTGTGCAACCTTGTGGGACGTGACGTGGAAAACGGTGAAATTCCCGCATCCGAAATGGAACGTGTAAATCAGATGATTGAAGATATCAGCTATCATAACGCTAAGAACTTCTTCCGATTCTGACAGCGGGCCAATCATAACCGCCGGGCAAAGCACCCGTAAGCCCACACCATATCGTTCCTGAAGTGTGGGATTACAGCTTCTGAAGTGTGGGCTTACGCTTGCTGAAGTGTGGGGTTACGGTTGTACAACTGCAAGCTTTCACTTGTACAAGCGCAAGCTCACACTTGTATAAGTGTAAAATACCTATTTTCAGTAAGTTACCAAACGCTTCCTTTTTCGGTAACTTTTGCATCCAAGCCCCGCTCCTCTTCTGATTAATAGCCTTGCCATAAATAATCAATCGGTAAGAATAAGAGGGATTTGCTTCTTTTATTCTAAAAATGTATTTTTGCGTTTATTTTTTTATCAACCCAACAAAATATACATTAGGATGATGCAATCACCTCAAGCCACCTCCAAAGGCTTCAGTAAAGCCTTTTGGGTAAGTACCACAGTCGAGCTTTTTGAACGTATGGCATATTATGCCGTATTTATTGTTCTCACCATTTATCTTTCCAGCATTTTAGGTTTCAATGATTTTGAAGCAAGTATGATTTCCGGTTTGTTTTCGGGCGGCCTCTATTTATTACCAATCTTTTCCGGAGCATATGCCGATAAAATAGGTTTCAGAAAATCGATGCTTATAGCTTTTTCGTTGCTTTCCGTAGGATATTTGGGACTGGGCTTGCTCCCTACTCTGCTGGAAGCTGCCGGATTGGTGGAATATGGTGAGGTGACTCATTTCTCCGGGTTACCGGAGAGTAACGACAAGTGGATGATTGTTCCCATTTTGTTTGTTATCATGGTAGGAGGCTCATTTATCAAATCCATCATATCAGGGTCGGTAGCCAAAGAAACAACAGAAGCTACCCGGGCACGGGGATATTCCATTTTCTACATGATGGTCAACATAGGAGCCTTCACCGGAAAAACCGTTGTCGACCCATTGCGGAATCTCATTGGCGAGCAAGCCTATATCTATATCAATTATTTCTCGGCTGCAATGACAATTCTGGCTTTATTGTCCGTCATCTTATTGTATAAATCGGCACATACGGCCGGCGAAGGAAAGAGTATGCGCGAAATAGGCCGGGGATTTATGCGCATCATCACTAACTGGCGTTTGCTGATTCTTATTCTTATCGTCACGGGCTTCTGGATGGTACAGCAGCAATTGTATGCCACCATGCCCAAATACGTGATTCGCATGGCAGGCGAAACCGCCAAGCCGGGATGGATAGCCAATGTGAATCCGTTTGTCGTGGTCTGCTGCGTAAGCTTCATCACTCGGCTGATGGCAAAACGTTCGGCCATCTTATCCATGAATATAGGCATGTTTCTGATTCCCATCTCGGCATTACTGATGGCATGTGGCAATCTATTGGGTAATGAGGTGATCGGTGGCATGAGCAACATCACGCTGATGATGGTACTCGGCATCGTGGTGCAGGCTCTGGCAGAATGCTTCATCTCCCCCCGCTATCTCGAATATTTCTCTTTGCAAGCTCCTAAGGGAGAGGAGGGCATGTATCTCGGCTTCAGCCATCTCCACTCGTTCTTGTCATCCATTTTCGGATTCGGCATAGCCGGTGTGCTTCTGACAAAATACTGTCCCGACCCGGTCTTATTTGAAACACGCGAAGCGTGGGAGGCCGCCAGCACTAATGCGCATTATATCTGGTACTACTTTGCCGGCATCGGACTGGTTGCCGCGGTTGCACTGTCTGTTTTTGCCAAAACCACAGAATTCATTGACAAAAAGAAGAAAGCATAAATTCCATATCGCATAGTTTTCGTATATTTGTTCCCTCAAAGCAAAGATGAGCTCAGAGCGACTTTTCTGAGATAACTCTCTATTTTTGCAATTAAGGAGATAAAAATGAAAATAAAATTCATAAGCCTTGCCAGCGGAAGTAGCGGCAACTGCTATTATATAGGAACAGAAAAATACGGAATACTCATTGATGCAGGTATTGCAGTACGAACCATTAAGAAAGGGCTGAAAGAAGCCGGCATCAGTATGGATATGGTACGTGCCGTATTCGTCACACACGACCATGCCGATCATATTAAGGCGGTAGGCGGATTGGGCGAAAAATTGAATATACCCATTTATACTACTGCACGGATTCATGAAGGCATCAACCGGAGCTATTGCATGACGGAAAAACTACATTCGTCTGCCCGTAACTTGGAGAAACAGCAACCCATGCAATTGGAAGATTTTACCATCGAGTCTTTTGAAGTGCCTCATGACGGCACGGACAATGTGGGCTATTGCATCCAAATAGACGGTAAGGTGTTTTCATTCCTCACCGACCTTGGCGAAATCACTCCTACTGCGGCGGAATATATTAAAAAGGCCAATTATCTCATACTGGAAGCCAATTATGATGATGAGATGTTGCGTATGGGCAGTTATCCTCCCTATCTAAAGGAGCGTATAACCAGCCGTACCGGACACATGAGCAACATAGCTACCGCCGAATTTATTTCGGAAAACATGACGGGACATTTGCAATACATTTGGCTTTGTCATTTGAGTAAGGACAATAATCATCCGGAATTGGCATACAAAACAGTGGAGTGGAAGTTAAAGGAAAAAGGATTTGTCGTAGGAAAAGACGTACATCTTTGTGCATTGAAACGTACAACACCTTCCGATTTGTATGAATTTGAGTAAAAACCACCCTCCTTTCACAAAAACATAAACATTTGTTTGGCTAAATAAATTCAAAAGACTACTTTTGCACCCGCAAAATTAGAAAAAAACAGAATGCACTCTTAGCTCAGTTGGTAGAGCAACTGACTCTTAATCAGTGGGTCCAGGGTTCGAATCCCTGAGGGTGTACAACGATTGAGTAAATTCGCTTTTATCCTCTTTTCTTTCGTTTTAATTCCCACCGAATCATAGCTTCCTCCTTTTTTTGTGTACATTTGCATGAAGAACTATCAGTTATTCCATGAATTCATTCGCAGCACACATTTCCCGGAGGATTTTACTTATCGGATTGATAGGGGCTATGCTCATTATCTATCCCAACGTAATATGTCTGCCATGGGAATTTTACTCTCCTGCTGCACAAAGTCATCGGATCGTTTTCAGCTTGTTTTTTATCTTCCGCTATCTTTATATCGCCGGTTTATTCACTTTATTACTTCGTTTCAATTTACGCAAGGCCACGTTATATCAACTCAAACGTAGGTTTTTCTACAATTTCATGATTGCAGTGGCAGCCTATGTCATTTTTATTCCTATCTCGTTGAATTTTAAATTTTGTGGGGCACGCGATGCGATAGGAAGCATACTCATCTTTCAATTCTTTGTGGTTTGTTGTATATCCACTTTGTTGGGACATATCATTATGCTATACAAAACCCAGCAGGAAAAGGAAATAGAGATAGAACGCTTGCGCACGGAGAATCTGCAAAGCCGTTGTGACGCTTTGACTAATCAGATCAATCCTCACTTCTTTTTCAATTCACTCAGTGGAATCTCATCATTGATCCGTAAAAAGGACGATAAAAAAACACTGGAATATGTAGACCAGCTGTCGGACATGTTCCGGTATATTTTGCAGAGCGACCGTAAAGGAGTGGTCTCTCTTCGCGAAGAACTGGAATTTATTGAAGCCTTTCAATTTGTCGCCGAAGTACGTTTTGCCAATAAACTTGTTTTTTTAATCGACATAGATAATGCTGCGAAAGATTCCTTGACCTTGCCGGTCCTTTCCTTGCTCCCACTGGTAGATAATGTAATAGTACATAATAAAATAGATGCGGATCATAAAATGGAAATCTCCATATTTATGAATGAGTGCGACGAATTGATTGTTTCTAACCCGATACATCCCAAACTGTCCGTTCCATTGACAAACGGCACCGGTTTGAAAAACCTGGAAAACAGATTCCTATTGTTGACCAATCGAAAAATCAGGGTTGAAATGACAGAGAAAAGGTTTACTGTTTATCTACCTCTAAAATGAAGTGGCAATGAAAGTATTGATTGTTGAGGATGAGACATCATCGTATGAAAATCTAAGGGAAATTCTGCGTGAAATAGATCCGGATATTGAAGTTGTGGGCAATACGGAAAGTGTGGTGCAGACCATCAATTGGTTAAAAACCGGAATTGCTCCCGATTTAATATTTATGGATATACATCTTTCCGATGATTCAGCCTTTGCCATATTTGATAAAATGGAGGTGGAAACTCCCATTATATTTACTACGGCTTATGACCAGTATGCCATTGAGGCCTTTAAAGTGAATAGTATAGATTATTTGCTGAAGCCTATTAAAGTCTGCGAAGTGAAACACGCCATTGATAAGTTCAAGAGACTAAGCCACACTGATGTTAGCCGTTATTTATCGCAGTTGCTGCAACTTGCTCCCTCTTCAATGCATAAAAGCAAGATGCTGATACCTTATAAAGATAAATTGATTCCGATAGGTTTCAGCGATATTGCATTCTTTTATACTGCCGATAAGAATTCTTTTATATATTTGAAAAACGGTACTCATTATCCTTATTCCAAAACATTGGATCAAATAATGACAACACTTGATTCCAATAACTTTTTTCGTGCCAACAAGCAATTTATAATCAGACGAGACAATGTGGTCAATATAACAATCTGGTTTGATAATCGCTTGCTTGTCACTCTTGATACAGAAGTGCCTGAACGAATTTATATCAGTAAAAATAAAGCAGCAGAATTTAAGACATGGCTCACCGCCGGTTATTGATGCCCTTGTAGAAACCCTAAAATCAAAATATCATGTTACGGAAGATTAGACTAACTCTTGCATTGATTTTCTTTGCACTTATCACCTTATTGTTCCTCGACTTTACAGGGACATTGCACGGGTGGTTCGGATGGCTGGCCAAAATTCAGTTCCTCCCCGCCGTATTGGCGTTAAACGTGGGAGTGATATTGTTGCTCGTTATCCTCACATTGGTATGCGGACGTATTTATTGCTCCGTCATTTGTCCTTTGGGTGTCCTTCAGGACGTCATGGCATGGCTGGGACGAAGAATCCCGAAACGCAGAAAACTCCCCTACTCTTACTCGCCCGCCTTGTCATGGTTGCGCTACGGTGTACTGGGAGTGTTTGTAATTGCATTGATTGCCGGTGTTGGCTCGTTCGTTGCCTTACTTGCACCTTACAGTTCGTATGGACGCATAGCCAGTAACCTGTTCCAACCGATATGGCAATGGGCTAATAACGGATTAGCTTACTTGGCCGAGCGTGCAGACAGCTATGCCTTTTATGAAACAGAGGTCTGGATAAAGAGTTTGCCTACATTGCTCATTGCCGTTGCAACTTTCGTTTTACTCATCATTTTGGCCGTGCGCAATGGGAGAACCTATTGTAATACAATCTGTCCTGTGGGCACCGTCTTGGGATTTATTTCACGATATTCTCTTTTTCGTATCACGATAGATCCGGAGAAATGTAACAAGTGTAGTCTTTGTTCCCGTCGTTGCAAGGCCGCATGCATTGATTTTAAATCATATCGCATAGACAACAGCCGTTGCGTGACGTGTATGGATTGCATCGGAACATGCAATCACGGTGCTATCTCTTATAAGTATCACCCCATAGGCAGCTATCATGCAGCCGGGAGTCAAAAAGGAGAAAGCATTGTAACGGCAGCTTCTTCTGCCACGAATATATCTTCAGATAATAATATGGATAATACTCGTCGCAGCTTCTTCACGGCTACAGCTCTGGTTGCCGCCACCTCTCTCGTAAAAGCTCAGGAGAAGAAAGTTGATGGCGGACTGGCTACAATTGAAGATAAAGCAATTCCCCATCGCAATACGCCCATTACTCCTCCGGGGGCGTTGAGTGCGCATAATATGGCGCAGCATTGTACGGCCTGCCAACTCTGCGTATCAGTCTGTCCCAATCAAGTTCTTCGTCCTTCTACTGACCTGATGAAGTTGATGCAGCCGGAGATGTCGTATGAACGTGGTTATTGTAGGCCGGAGTGCGTGAAGTGCTCTGAAGTTTGTCCGGCAGGGGCTATATTACCCATTAGCCGGGTTGATAAATCGTCTGTTCAGATAGGTCATGCCGTATGGGTGAAGAGAAACTGCATCCCGTTGACGGATGGTGTGGAGTGTGGCAATTGTGCCCGTCATTGCCCCGTGGGAGCCATACAAATGGTGCCGAATGTGGCGGAAGATAGAAATTCCACGAAAATACCGGCGATTAATGCCGAGCGCTGTATTGGTTGTGGCGCATGCGAGAATCTTTGTCCGGCCCGTCCGTTCACAGCCATCTATGTGGAAGGGCATGAAAGACATCGGATTGTATAATCTTTAGAACTTTTATCGTTATGGAAGAACAGAACAAAAATATGAATCGTCGTGATTTCCTGAAAATCGTAGGTATTACGACCGTTAGCTCTACCGCCGCTCTCTATGGTTGCAAATCTGAAGAAGGAAGTAATAAAAGCAACAAAGTATTGGGTCCCATCCCTACGGATAAAATGACCTACCGAAGCTTCTCGGGCTTGGGAGATGACAAAGTTTCCATCTTGGGATATGGATGCATGCGTTGGCCCACCGTTCCGGCTTCGGACGGTAAGGGTGATATGATAGATCAGGATGCTGTTAATGAACTGGTGGATTATGCCATTGCCCATGGTGTGAATTATTTTGATACATCTCCGGTATATGTACAGGGATGGAGCGAAAAGTCTACGGGAATTGCATTGAAACGTCATCCGCGGGAGTCTTTCTATATAGCAACCAAACTCTCCAATTTTCATCCCGACACTTGGAGCCGCGAGAACTCCATTGCCATGTATCGCAAGTCGTTCAAAGAATTGCAGGTGGATTATATCGACTATTACTTGCTGCACATGATTGGCGGTGGTGGAATGGAACAATTCAAAAAACGCTATATTGACAACGGCATGATTGATTTTCTTGTCAAAGAGCGTGAAGCAGGACGCATCCGTCGTTTGGGGTGGTCGTTTCATGGAGATATCAAGGTGTATGACTATGCTTTGCAAATGCACGACCGTGGAGAGGTGCATTGGGATTTTGTGCAAATCCAGTTGAATTATATAGACTGGAAACATGCTTCGGGCAGCAATTTCAAGGCCGAATACCTTTATAACGAATTGGCTAAACGCAATATCCCGGCTGTCGTAATGGAACCTCTATTGGGAGGACGGCTTTCCAAAGTGCCCGATCACATTGTGGCACGGCTGAAGCAACGCGAACCGGACAACAGTGTGGCTTCTTGGGCGTTCCGTTATGCCGGTTCGCCTGAAGATGTGCTTACGGTGTTGAGCGGGATGACCTATATGGAGCATCTGCAAGATAATATACGCACCTACTCGCCATTGGTGTCGCTGACTGACGAAGAAACCCAATTTCTGTATGATACGGCAGACTTGATGATGGAATATCCAACCATACCCTGCAATGACTGCAAGTATTGTATGCCTTGTCCGTATGGCATCGACATTCCGGCAGTACTGCTTCATTATAACAAATGCGTCAACGAAGGAAATATACCCGAAAGCAGTCAGGACGAGAACTATCGGCAAGCACGCCGGGCATTTCTTGTGGGCTACGACCGTAGTGTACCCAAACTGAGACAGGCCAACCATTGCATTGGTTGCAATCAGTGCACCCCTCATTGTCCGCAAACAATTGACATTCCCAAGGAGTTACATCGCATAGACAGGTTTGTAGAACATTTGAAACAAGAAACGCTGTAAGATGGAGTGCATCATCGACATGCTTCATAAAGGAGGATACTCTTGTGTGATGAGAAATGATAAGGAAATTCGCACCTTTACCCGACGAGGGGTGATGGATTTATACGATTTGTATCAGGCAGACCCTGCATTTATGCGTGGGGCTGCCATTGCCGACAAGATAATAGGAAAAGGGGCGGCTGCTATGATAGTATTGGGAGGAATCAAAAAAGTTTATGCCGATGTCATCAGTAGCCCGGCATTGGGGCTGTTGCGCAAAGCAGATATAGATGTGGCTTTTGCAGAAGAAGTGCCGCATATAATAAACCGAATGGGTACAGGGCAATGTCCTTTGGAGGCTGCTTGCAGCGGGTTAAAATCTGCAGAAGAGATGTTTCCTGTGATACGAAGCTTTATATCCGGAATTCGTTCTATTCCTAATACCTAAAATATAATCTCTCCTCCAGAGCCATTGCTCAAAGTTGAGAAATGTTACTGAAGGAGAGAACCCAACACCAGTTTTCATTAAAAATCTGATTTCACAATCAGGAGTATCTTGAAGTCTTATGACTGTTTACTCTTCAGAATAAAGATATACTTTTCTTATGCGAAGAAAAAGCTGTTTTTTTTTGATTGAGAGCCTGTTTAATAGTATCTTCTATTTAATCGGAGTTTCTTTATATTTCATCAAGAGAGTACCGGACAATATTAAACAGGCTCCATTCAATCAATACCTTTGAGAACATTTGAATTGAAGAATCTACCACTGATGTTGCCGCAGCGGCAGACCTTCATTCACAGAGCTTATGCCCTTATCGAGAGAATTAGAATAAAAGAACTCTCTGTTAACGTTATACCGAATGTCTAGTCTAGCTCACCAAGTTATATTTCAATTTCACTTTCTACTTCCCTTACGAAAAAATAAAGAGGGAGATGGAGCCTTAGTATATAACTCAAACAAAACAAAACGTTATAAGGACATCTCCCTCAAGAAAAAATGTTCACCTTCACAGGCTTCCTAAAAAGCAAGATGTGCTATACATCATTGCGAATATCTAATACCTAAAATTATAGTTCGCTTTTTTATTTAATAGAAGTTCTTTTTAGCTTTCGCCTATAACCTATCTTATTGTTGAGAACGATTCCTGAAGAATGTTTTCCAAAACTGTCGTAGGCATAGGCGTAACCTCCTGCTCCACTTTCTTCTCATATTCTTATGTTCAAGTTCCTCCGCTGCTTTTTCAACCCGTACTATACGCTCATCACATGCATCGTCTTCATCACATGAAATGCGCTCGCCAATTATATCTACCACTTGTTCGTATGTCAGTAATGGCTTTTTCTTTTTATCCATATTCTGAATAACGGTTGAGTAAAACATCGGTTTTTCTGTTGGCAAAGGTAGCCTATAGCCCCTATCAATGTTTGCATCTGATACGCAATAATTGGTATCTACTGCGCATTTTTCATTGAAAGTATTTGACTAATATGCGCAATAACACAAGATAATCGTTTGATTTACAGACGTTTTTCTAAACAAAAAGAAAAATACAAGAAAAGTACCATCTATCATTTTTAGATTGCAATAATCAAGATGTCGTATGATTGCTGTCAACTAAAACTATTCTTGGATAATCCGCTTCATTCTATTTTATGCTTTCCATACAGAGTGTTTTTAACGTGCTTTCAAGCAGCCCGCAAGACCATGACATTCATAAATCACACATTGGCACTACGACCTCTTCGTGTTGACCGGGGTTTTGTTCGTTCGCAGCCTGCGGATATACGTTCGCACCGTGCGAACGTATATCCGCAGGCTGCGAATTTGTATTCGCACGGCGCGAACAGAGATTTGTTCAGGCTTCGAACAAGTTTACTGTTTGCCACAAACGGTTTTATTCTATGAATCCGGCAGATTTATCCTATAAGTACAATACACAAACTCAATGATTACTGTTCACTCAAACAGCTTGATTTAGTATGCACAGTATTTATGAACAGGCATTGCGGATGCATTCATGAGAAAGGAAAATGGACTTTTATCCTCGACTGAGATATTCTTTGTTACTTTTGCGATACTGCGAAGGTGTCATTTGGAATGTCTGCTTGAATATACGTGAAAAGTAAGATATTTCCGGAAATCCACATTTCAAGGCAATGTCCCCTATCGGTGTTTCGGTGGAGGCCAATAGACGTTTCGATTTGTCCAACCGCATTTGAAGGACATACCCCGAAGTACTGAAACCTGTGATGATCTTTACCTTACGGTTTAGTTGTGAAAGACTCATACACATACGGTCTGCCACGATGTCCGAACTCAAATCGTGATCACTTAGCATGGAGTAGATCACATCATTCAAGCGCATTAAAAAGTTCTTGTCGTTAAGGCTTAGTTCTACAGCTTGTTTCTCGCATTCGTTTGTTGCGCGTGAATACTTTTCGCGCAGCATGCGGCGCTGTTTCAGCAGATGCTGAACATGAATGTGCAGTTCGTCGGGGTTGAAAGGCTTTTGCAAATAAGCGTCCGCTCCGGCATCAAGCCCTTCGATACGGTCGCTGTCATTATTTTTGGCAGTAACGATAATGATGGGTATATGGTTTAGCAGTTCCGATTTGCGCACTTCCCAGCATAATTCATAACCGTCTTTTTGAGGCATCATTAGGTCTGTAATTATCAGGTCGGGAATAAACTCATTTGCCTTTTCCAACCCTTCTTCGCCGTCGCGGGCATACAGCAGGCGATATTTCTCCTTTAGCAACCTTCCAATGTAGTAAGAGATATCTTCATTGTCTTCCACTATCAGGACAAGCGGCGATTCCGAAGTTTCGGATGTGGCCTGTATATCAGAAAAATTGTTTGTATCAAAACACTCTGCCATACAACCTTTTTCTTCTGACAGTTCTTCTGTAGTCCATGCTTTCCAAGCTGTGCTTCCATGTTTCAAAGGCAGAGAAACTGTAAATGTAGTCCCTTTTCCAGGCATACTTTCCACGTTGATATCGCCGCCCATACTTTCTACTATCTGCCTTACCAATGGAAGACCTATTCCGGTACTAAGGCCTTCTTTGCTGTTCACTCCTTGGTAGAAAGGGTTGAATATATTAGGAATATCTTCTTTGCTGATTCCCATACCGGAATCTGTAACACATAGCATAAGCCGTTCTTCCTTTTGCTTCATAGTTACAAGAATGCTTCCTCCTTTGGGAGTGTACTTGAAGGCATTAGAAAGCAGGTTACGAGTTATTTTACAAAAATATTCGGGAACGAAATCCATCATAATCACGGTTTCGGCAGGAATAAAACGCAACTCTATCTGTTTTTGTCGCGAATAAGCACGATAGTTCTCCATAACCATACGCATATATGCTACCGAATCACCATTGCGCCATTCCGGAGTGCCTAATTCTGATTTTATTTTAGAGATATCCAATAATTGGTTCACCAGTTCAAGCAGGCTTTTGCCTTGACGTACAATGGTGGCCAACCCCTGCTTTTGCTCTTCCTGTGTCAGCTTTCCCTTCTGTAATTGTTCCGATAGCCCCAATATCACCGTCAATGGTGTGCGAAACTCGTGGGTAATATTAGTAAAAAAACTGTTACGTACGTTTTCCATGTGCCGCATAACCCGTTGGCTACGCGATTTCATGCGAAAAGCATACCACAAAAAGCCAAGTGCCACCAGCATAATGAACAAGATAAAGAACGTGCTATTCAAAATAATGTTTTTTGTGCGCTGTTCCATTCGATAGTTTTCACGAACCGACAATAATTCCCTGTTATTCTTCTCTCGTTCATAATCAATACGCAAATTCTGTATATGATTTTGGTTCTTGGCATTTTTTATACTATCAGCATAAGTCCTATTCAGGATATAGCTGTCTAGGGCACGACGGCAATCTCCCGTTTCTTCATGATAAAGATAATTCAACAGATACACTTCGGACAAATGTTCCCAGGAATTCATTCCTTTTGCTGCTTTCTCAGCACGTTCTAAGTAAGACCGTGCGTCCGGCAGATTCTTTTTCGACAGATTTACTCGCGCCAATGCCAAACAAGCTTCCAGCCAATGATAGAGGTCACTTTTATCCACCATCAGATTGTAAGCATTGCGATATTCACGCAAAGCGTCGTCCCAACGCTTCTCTTTCTCATACAAGCGTCCGAAATGATTGTGGCAAAGAGAAATCCCCACAATGGATTTGGCCATGCGGTTATGCTCCATTGAATGCTGATAATAAACCAATGCGGAGTCCAGCATCCCTTTCTGCTCAAAAATATACCCCAGATTGGCATAATTCATGGCCTGTCCGAGATTACTATTCAGCTTTTTTTCTTCCATCAATGCTACCCGGAAAATGCTGTCTGCCGTATCTCGATTATCTAATGTCAGGTGTATATTCCCAATGCCACTCAATGTGATAACCCTATTCTTTCTGGCTTGAACACTGCTTTTGTCTTTAAATTGTTCACATAGCAGCAACGCGTGATAATGATAAGTGGATGCTTCGTCCAGAATACCTAAACGGCGAAAGTTTGTACCAATATTATTCAAAGCTCGCACAATTGCAAATGTATCCTTAAGATGCATTGCTATTTGCAATCCTTTGCGATGGCATTCGATGGCTTCATTGAAACGTGCTTGCTCGCGATAGCGCACACCTTGTACCTCTAAACTATCTATATCCAAATGTTCCTGAGTAATAAGCCTGCTTTTATCAGTATCCCAGCACGAAAGTAACAATAAACCTGTTATAGCTAGAATTGCTAGTTTATATATAGTCTTTTTCCTCATAACACAATCGGATATGAAATCAAAGGTGATTATTATAAGAGAACGTTGCAAATATACATTTTTTTTGATAAATTACACTTTCCATAGCTGTTTATTTATATATTTTATTTTCTGCTTATAACCACAACGAAACAGACATATTTTTCCGTGATAGGATTCATCCACGAATCCTCTTCATGGATATTGCTGTTAAGAATGTGCACTATGTATTCTGTATTTGGACCGAACATAATAATTCAAATGTACGACATTAACAGGAGAATCTATACCTTGTGGTTACAAAGCGAAAGACAAATAAGTCAAGGAAAGAGCAATTGCTGCAAACAAAAGAATACCGATTCGATTCATCTTTCATTTATTGAAACAGGAATAAACTTTTCGGAACTATTTTTTGTTACACTCTCTATATAAACCAAAAAAGAGAAAATTATGTTTAGAAAATTGTTATTCCCAACTCAACCGGATGGGAAAATCGTATCTGTTATACTGCTAATGGCAAGAATAGTGTTTGGTATATTAATGATGACTCATGGTATCCAGAAATGGACAAATTTTCAGGAGTTATCCGCAGTTTTTCCCGATCCCTTAGGTGTGGGCTCTTCCCTTTCTTTAAGTTTAGCCATTTTTGGAGAATTGGCATGTTCCATTGCTTTTATTTTAGGTTTCTTATACCGTTTGTCAATGATCCCCATGATATTCACAATGATAGTCGCTTTCTTCGTCATTCATGCTAACGACCCATTTGCCGCCAAGGAACTTGCTTTTATCTATTTGGCAGTATTTATCCTGATGTATATTGTGGGTTCGGGGAAGTATGCTGTAGACAGTTGGCTTGAAAAGCTTATATATCAAAAAAGAGATAAATAGTCATTATTTTTTTTAATAAACAGTTTTTTTTCAAGAGTTATGTGCTTTTCTTGTGAAAAAGTATATATTTGCAGGTATTTAATAATGGCTCTCTCAAAGAGCTATCCATAAATATCATTAAACTTAAAAAAAAGAATGATTATGAAAAAACTTAATTTCAAGATGGCTGCCACTGTAATGGTTTGTGCTGCTTTCCTTTTGAGTTCCTGCATTGGCTCTTTTGCTTTGCATGGTAAATTGGTAAATTGGAATCAAAATGTCAGCAACAAGTTTGTGAACGAATTGATTTTCCTTGCATTCAACATTGTTCCGGTATATGGTGTATGTTATGCAGCCGATGCTTTGGTTATCAACTCCATCGAATTCTGGACTGGTAGCAATCCTATAGCCAGTGTAGGTGATGTAAAAAAAGTAAAAGGTGAAAACGGCAATTACTTGGTACAAACTCTTGAGAATGGTTACTCTATCACAAAAGAAGGTGAAAGTACTTCTATGGAGTTGATATACAACAAAGAATTAAATACTTGGAATATTGTGACCGAAGGTGTCAGCACCGAACTTTTGCAGATGAACAATGACGGTACTGCACAGATCACTCTCCCTAACGGTGAAGAAATGACGGTTACATTGGATGCTAATGGTGTGGCAGCAGCTCATCAGGCAACAATGATCAACACTTATTATGCAGCAAGATAATTGCCGATAGGAAAGAGAGTAAGAATAAAAAACTCTCATTTTTTTAAGTACAGATTGCACAGAAAACGCATGCTTCTATATAATTTTAAGCATGTCAATTCTGTGAGATCTGTATTTTTTATAGCCATACTTACAGAGCCTATTTCTCATATAAAAAAATGGGCCTTATCTCTCGATAAGGCCCACTCACAACACAAACACAAAATAAAACACGACAAAACTACTATGCAATCGCACCTGTCTATGTCGGGGAGACATACGTACTACCTTATGGATATTCACATATACATCGATAGCTTCAGGCGGATTGTCTCTTTATAAACAAATGTAGAGAACATTTGTTCATAGTCAGTTTAAACTATATATATACATTTATTGTATTCCTCTTTCACGAAGCTTTAACTGCCACTTCCATGCGGAAAGCAATGTATCTTCGATTCCGGTTTCCGCTTTCCATCCCAATTCATTGTTGGCCAATTCCGGATTTGCCCATACCTTCTCTATATCACCGGCACGACGACCCACAATTTGATAGTTCAACTTCACTCCGGTAGCTTTTTCAAAAGCGTTTATCAATTCCAAAACTGAAAGTCCACGTCCCGTACCGATATTAAACACTTCTACTTTTTCTTTCTGTTTGTTCTCCAAGATGCGGCGGATGGCCACTACGTGCGCCTTTGCCAAATCTACCACATTGATGAAGTCGCGGATGCAAGAACCATCGGGAGTATTGTAATCATCACCAAATACACTCAATTTCTCGCGAATGCCGATGGCCGTCTGGGTCAGATATGGTATCAGGTTCTGCGGCACACCGTTAGGTAACTCACCCAATAATGCAGTGGGGTGTGCACCAATCGGATTGAAGTAACGCAACAAGACAGCCTTGACAGGAGCGCCCGAAGCAACTGTGTCACGAACAATTTCTTCGTTTATCTGCTTCGTGTTGCCATAAGGAGACTCTGCTTTCTTGATAGGTGCTTTTTCCGTTACCGGAAGTTCGTCCGGCTGGCCATAGACCGTACAAGATGAGGAGAACACGATACCTTCTACTCCATATTTCGGCATTAATTCCAGCAGGTTTATCAATGACACCAAGTTATTGCGATAATACATCAACGGCTTTTGAACAGATTCGCCCACAGCCTTGCTGGCTGCGAAATGAATGATGGCCTTGATTCCTTTGTGCTTTGCAAACAAAGCATCGAGACCTTCAAAGTCCAGACAGTCCAGTTTCTCGAACACAGGACGTATGCCGGACACTTTTTCTATATTATCTACGACGTCTGCGGAAGAGTTCGACAGGTTATCGATGATAACCACTTCGTAACCGGAGCTCTGGAGCTCTACCACAGTATGTGAACCGATGTATCCGGTTCCGCCCGTAACTAATATCTTTTCTTTCATATTCAAATTGAGCGATTTAGCCTTTAGAGTTATGAATTACGATGCAAATGTACGAAAATATTTTAATATAAAAGATAGAAGAGGAGATAAAATTTTGTTTATCTCCTCTTCTATCTTTTATAGTTTCTGTTTCTCAGATTTTTACGACCCCGGAGAAACCCATGAATGCCATTGCCAGCAGACCGGCAGTTATCAGGGCTATGGGAGTGCCTCGCATGCCTTTGGGGATATCCACCAAGCTCATCTGCTCGCGCAAGCCGGCAAACAGGGTCAACGCCAACCCAAAGCCGAGTGCGGTAGAGAAAGCATAAACCACACCCGTAAGCAGGTCATAGTCTTTCTGGATAACGAGGATAGCCACACCGAGAATACAACAGTTGGTGGTTATCAACGGGAGGAATACACCCAATGCCTGATACAATGATGGAGAAACTTTCTTCAGAATGATTTCCACCATCTGTACCAAAGCGGCAATCACCAGAATGAAAGTAATTGTCTGCAAATATCCCAATCCGAAGGCATCGAGTACATACTTCTGAATAAGAAATGTGACAATGGTAGCGATGGTTAGCACGAATGCCACTGCCGCCGACATGCCCAATGCCGTCTCTACTTTCTTGGAAACGCCCAGAAACGGGCAGATTCCCAAAAATTGCGACAATACGATGTTGTTTACAAAGATTGCCGAGATAAATATCAATATATATTCCATAGTTCTAATTGTTTATTTCGTTCTTTCAATCCTTCACTTTAATTACTCTTCTTCAGGCTGTTAATCAAGGCTATCAGATATCCCAGAGCAATAAATGCACCCGGGGCGAGGACAAAAACCAACATGCCGTATTCTTCGGGCAGAATGGAGAAGTTGAAAATTTTTCCGGTACCGAGGAATTCGCGAACGGCTCCCAGCAACGTCAGTGCAAGCGTAAAACCAAGTCCCATACCCAAACCATCGAACATGGATGCCACAGGGCCGTTCTTTGCTGCAAAGGCTTCGGCACGCCCCAGCACAATGCAGTTCACCACAATCAGCGGAATGAAAAGCCCCAGTGTGGCATACAGTGCCGGCACATAGGCCTGCATCACCATTTGAAGCAATGTCACGAAAGAGGCGATTACCACAATGAAAGAAGGGATACGCACCATGTCGGGAATCAGATTCTTGATGGCAGAAATCACTATATTGGAACAAATCAGTACGAACATGGTGGCAAGTCCCATGCCCATACCATTGATGGCCGAGGAGGTAGTACCAAGTGTAGGACACATGCCCAACAGGAGCACAAATGTGGGATTTTCTTTCACAATCCCGTTCATCATCACTTTAAAATTATTCATATCTCTACTCCTTTCTTATTTAGCACCGAGCGTATCCGCAGCTTGGGTAGCTACGGTGTCGGCGGGTTGTTCAACATTCTTTTGAGTAGCGCTCGTAGTGCCGTCGGCCGTGTTTTGTCCGGCATAAGCGGCATAGGCAGCATTCACGGCTTTAAGGAAAGCACGCGAGGTTATGGTAGAAGCCGTGATTGCATCTATCTTACCTCCGTCTTTGCTGACTGTCAGCGGCGTTTCACCCGGATTCATACCGGTGATATCGCCCTTATTGCCTTTCTTGAACCAATCGGAGGCCTTGGAACCCAATCCCGGTGTCTCTACATGCGACAACAAGGAATAGTCTATAATCTTTCCATCGGCATCGAAGCCTACCAGTACCTTCAGCTCACCACCGAAGCCCATGCTTGTAGCTTCGATGGCCGCACCGATATATTGGCCAGCTTTAGTGGCCGGATATACGGCATATTCCACTCCATCCACTTCCTGCATTTTCTTTTCGGCTATGGGGTCGTTGTCGAATCCCGGCACTACTGCACTGACCGCATCGCTCAGGGTTTTGGCGTTGGCCTTCGCAATGGGTTCTTTGGTGAGTTCGTTCACATAAGCCAGCAACGCTACGGAGATGACAGTGACACCCGTAAGTACCAGCAACATATTCTTCAAGGATGATTCTAACTTTTTCATTTCTTCTTCGCCACCTCCCCAAAGCGTTTAGGTTTGACATACGTATTGATTAACGGAGTGAACGCATTCATTATCAGAATGGCGAACGACATACCTTCTGGATAAGCTCCGAAAAGACGGATAACGACCGTCAGCAAGCCGATGCATACACCATAAATCAACATTCCTTTGTGGCTCATCGGAGAAGTGACATAGTCCGTTGCCATGAAGACGGCTCCCAGCATCAAACCACCTGAGAGCAGCTGTACAAACGGAGATACATAAAGAGCGGGATTCACCAAGTGCATGATGCCGGAAAAAACAAACACTGTTGCAAGAATAGACACGGGAATATGCCAAGAAATAATTCTCTTCCATAACATATAGACCAGTCCTAACAGTAAGGCCAATGCGCTGACTTCGCCGAGGCAACCGCCATTGTTACCAATCAGCAGGTCGAAAGCTCCCGGAAGGTCGCTCAACGACATGCCCGGAGCGCCATTGATGACTCCTTTCATTATGGCCAGAGGAGTGGCGGCCGTGGTGGCATCGGTATATGCGGTTAGTTGACCGACTACCGGCCAAGTAGTCATCTGCACGGGAAATGAGAGCAAGAGGAACACACGCCCGGCCAATGCGGGGTTGAACGGATTGGCTCCCAAACCGCCGAAAGACATCTTGCCTACACCGATAGCAAACAGTGCACCTAAGATGATAATCCAGACAGGAAAATTGGAAGGTAGGTTGAATGCCAGCAATACACCGGTGATAACGGCAGACCCGTCGGTGATGGTTGCGGTTTCTTTTTTTAAAAGATATTTGCCGATGGCCCATTCAAAAAACAGGCAGGCTGCTACGGAAGTGGCCGTAACAATCAGCGCACCCAGTCCGAAAAAGTAGAGCGACACGAGGAAGGCCGGCATCAATGCCACGAGCACGCCGTACATATTCTTCTTCACGCTGTCGCCTCCATGAACGTGGGGCGAAAGGGATACGATTAATTTATTCATAAGGATAAAATTCTACTTTCATTTTTTTACTTGACGCGCGCGAATCATAGCTCCTACTTTGCCCTTGCCCAAACGGATATAGTCCAGCAACGGACGGTTGGAAGGACATGTAAACTGGCACGAACCGCATTCTATGCACGACATGACGTCTTCTTTCTCTACTTTCTCGAAATCTCCGTGAGCCGACACAGTGGCAAGCAGGTAAGGTTCCAGTCCCATAGGGCAGGCCGATACACACTTGGCACAACGAATACAGGGCTGCACTTCGCTTCGCTTGGCCTCCTTGTCGTTCATGATAAGGATGCCCGAACTGCCTTTTGCGGTGGGCACGTCTGTATTTACCAACGCTTTGCCCATCATGGGGCCGCCGCCGATAATCTTTCCCGTATCTTCGGGCAGACCTCCGCAGGCATCAATCAATTGCTTCATGGGCGTGCCGATACGGGCAAGGAAATTGGAAGGCTTTGAGAGAGATTTACCGGTGACAGTGATAACACGCTCAAACAATGGCTTATTCTTTTGGACGGCCTGATATACGGCAAATGCCGTACCCACGTTCTGCACAACGGCTCCGGTGGAAATGGGCAACGCTCCGGTTGCCACCTGACGATTGATGACGGCATCAATCAGTTGTTTTTCGCCTCCTTGCGGATACTGCACTTTTAAAGGTACTACTTCGATACCTGCATAGGCAGATGCCACTTTACCCATCAACTGAATGGCATCAGGCTTGTTGTTCTCAATACCGATAAAGGCTTTGTTCACTTTCACGGCTTTCATCAGGATGGACACTCCCACCATGATTTCTTCGGCATGCTCCAGCATCAGCTGGTGGTCGGCAGTCAGATAAGGTTCGCACTCCACGGCATTGATGATGACGCAGTCGGCCTTGAATGCGGGAGGAGGACACAGCTTCACTTGCGTGGGAAAACAGGCTCCGCCCAATCCCACGATACCGGCATCGGTTATCTTCTTCACAATCTCCTCCGCACCGAGGGCGCACTCCTTCACCAGCGTCTCGCTACGGTCGATGGATTCTTCCCATTCATCTCCTTCCACATCGATGAAGATGGCGGGTTTGGCATAACCACTGGCATCGATAATCGTATCAATCTTAGCCACTTTCCCACTGACCGACGAGTGGATGGCTGCCGATACAAAACCGCCTGGTTCGGCAATCTTCGTACCTACTTTCACTGCATCGCCTTTGGCTACTATGGGCTTGGCAGGAGCGCCGATGTGTTGTCCAAGCAAGATGACGGCCTTTGCCGGAACATCTGCCTTGACAATGGGCTGATGAGCTGAAAGTTTATTTTCGTGTGGATGAACTCCACCGATTGAAAATGTCTTCAACATACAATTCTGTATTTTTAGTCGTTTATTTACTCATTAATTCATGCCTCCGGTTTCGGGGCTTCTACAACTTCGGTCACTTTTGCCGTTTTCGGAGTTTCGGCTGTTTCAAGAGCGGTTTCGGCAGCCTTAGGGGAAGTTTCGGCAACCTTCTCAACAGGTGGAGCAACCGATTCTGCTTTGGGTTTACGTGGTGGGAAGTTCAGTGCGATAATGGTATCTTGCGGACATGCCTCTTCGCACTTGCGGCAGAGCTTGCACTTGTAAGGGTCGATGTAGGCCAGATTGTTTTCCAACGTGATGGCATCGAAAGCACACGCCTTGACACACTTGCCGCAGCCGATACATGCCACGGTGCAAGCCTTGCGCGCCACGGCACCCTTGTCTTTGTTTACGCACTGCACATAGATGCGGCGCGATTTTTTGCCTTGGGGACGTAGTTCGATGATGGTTTTGGGACATGCCTTGACGCATGCGCCACAAGCTGTACATTTCTCTTCGTCTACCTCAGGAAGTCCGGTTTCCGGATTCATGTGGATGGCATCGAACCGGCAGGCAGCTACACAGTCGCCACATCCCAAGCATCCATAGCTACAACCTGTTTCACCACCGTAAAGTGAAGCGGCGATGGCACAACTCATGGCACCGTCGTATTGGTTCAGGCGAGGACGGTTGGCACATGTCCCGTTACACCTCACCACCGCAACCAAAGGTTCGGAAGCAACGGCGTCCAACCCTAAAATACCGGCAATCTTGTCCATGACAGGCTGTCCGCCTACGGGGCAAAACTTACCTTCCAACGAACCTGCCTTCACACAAGCATCTGCAAATCCGCTACAACCGGGGTAACCACATCCACCGCAATTGGCCTGAGGAAGCACTTCGCCTACCCGGGCAATTCGCGGATCTTCATACACGGCGAATTTCTTGGAAGCAACGTAAAGGATAGCGGCTGACACCAGCGCTATGGCTCCCAGCGAAATCACTGCAATCAGAATTACATTCATAAATTAGTCATTTATTAATTATTGTTTTGTTATTAGTCAGTTCATAGGCAGCACCGAAAACGAGAATTTCTTCCCTATGCGTGCCTTGTTCAGCCACAGTATATAATAATAAGGTATAAGAAGAGCCAACGAACCGAGCGCGGCAAACAGTTCGTCATTTCGGACAGCCATAAGGACGAATAGCGAGACGATTAAAACGAGGAAAGGAAGGATAAAGGCCAACAATACGGCCATTGCCCCCATAGAGAGTCGACCTGCCACCCATACTCGGTCTCCGGGGCGATAGGATGCGGCGTCCACATCATACACATCAACAAGTTTCTCTTTTGTTTCGGCAGAGCTACAATGTCCTTTGACGCTACACGAAGCGCATGCCGAGGTTTGAATAATTCTCACTTGAAGATGAGAACCACTTATGTTTTCCACAATACCTTGATGTCTTATGATAGTATTCGCCATTTTGCAAAGTGTGCATTACAAATCGCGGCAAATTTACATATAATTTATGAACTACAAGGGAGAAAGGGATTTTTTATGTGTGCGATAACGTTCTTTTTTCATTTTTGCACATTTTTTCTGTCATATTTCCACTCGAAGAAATGAAGGGATAGTCTTGATACGCGGGGGCGGGATAAATTATATTTCAGAACAGCTCCATGACTTCGTCCTTCTATTTAAGTACGGAAAAGTCTCCGGCTTGTACAAACATCCATGATAAAATTGTGTAACAGAAAGGTTAATGTGTAATAATATTTCCAAGTCATATTTTTCCTCAATCCGACCGTCGGGCTATAAGTCGTCACCTACGCCAGAATACCTTCTGGCAAGGGGGTGGATCAGTATACGACTGATGCCACATCAGTATACGACAGAGGGTACATCAGTCGTATACTGATCTACCCTCTGTATAGGAGTGAGAAAAGACAACTCTGTTTTTGATCCCAAATGAAGAGGAATAAAGGCGTGATTTGTAAAATTATTCTCCTGTATTCCATCCGCACATTGCTATCCGCATATAAGACACCAACTTTTCGCTTCTACCACTTATAATTTATGCCGAAGCTGAGTAATTCCTTTACTTGAAAATAACTGTTGCCCGATTTCGGTTTGGAACTGTCGTCGTAGCGGGCATGCACATAGAGCTTGGTGGAGAGATAGCGGTTCAGCACGAAATTCACGGTGTTTTCCCATTCCACACGCGTCCACTCATAGCTGGTTTGGAAGTCCATGCGGGAATCCAATACGATGGATGGAATGATAATCCACGAGAGTGTGGGTTGCACCTGCGAACCGAAGTTATGCTTCAACCTCCGGCCCTTGTCCAAACCGAAACTTACCTCATCCACCTTGTCGTTACCCACATAGCGCAGCATGTAGGTCAGCGGACCGATGAATACGGAAAGATTGAACCGTTTCTTTTTCAACTTATAGTCCATACCGATACTGGTAGTCCAGTCGAGCGGCGCAAGGAAAGACGTCACCAAATCATTGGTGTTTTTCTTGTAACTGCGGAAGAGCTGTGTCCGCATATCCGTAGACACCGTGTAATACCAATTGTGTGCGGCCTGGATACCCAGCTTACTGTAAAGACGAATCTGGTCGGTGCTCACCATATATTTATGGCAAGTGTCCGAAGGAGCTGAACTGAATCCCAGTTTCACGTCCAGCAGATTCTCCCACTGCAGCATCTCTTTGTCATTGTAGTTGGCAAAGAGCTGTAAATTGGCAAACAATGCGTTCGTGCTCTCACCTCCTTTATACCAGTTATCGGAAATATAGTTCTGAGTGAATTGCAACGAGCCGTTTCCACCGAACAACCACCAATTAGGTTTATGTATAATCACGTCGGCCTCTTCCCTCACCCCTACCGCATCTTCTTGAGCAAAGAGCTTCAGTACCGAAGGTTTCGAGGAGACTTCTTTTTCTATGTTATCTCGGAAAATCCGTCCTTTCATAACTTCGCGCTCGGTATTGACTACGAGTTCCGGACGATTCACATAGGTATTCAACAACGTATGGTCTACCAATCGGTTGACACGCTCCTTGGAAGTGAGACTCAAGGTATCGAACGGCAACAAAGCAGAGGCTTCCTCCCGTCCCGTATCGTCTGCTGAAAACTTCCAATCCACCTCGGAAAGCCGCCCCATAGGTGCGTAATAATAAGTAAGAGGAACGAATAGCCGGTAATAATCCGGATTAAAAGCTATATACCGTTCGGGCGTGGAAGGATCGTTCAAATAGTCCAGCACTCCGATGTACTTCTCGTATAAAATGGAAACCGTATCCATTTTATAACGTCCTTCCTCCGGTTTCAGCTTCAATATCATGTAATCCTTCATGATTCCCGTCAGCGTATCAATCGGAGCGGCTATCTCTTGCCGCATGTTTTTAGGAGCAACATCCCATGTGTTATGTGCCGTTATCGGCATTGAAAACAAGGCGGCAATCACCCCAACAGTGATATGTCTATTCTTCATAAGTCTCTAAAATCTCTGATTTGTGCGCAAAATTAGCCCAAAAACTCCAGAATACATAAAAAACATGCAAGAAAAAGCAATGTCCGGTTCTTCGATGAAATCGCATTTTTTTAGATTTGTTTCACCGAAACTTTCTCTACTTCTTCTTTTTTTCTTAATTTTGCGCTTTTTAAGGGGCGGCTCAAACAAAAAAGCACCATTTCTTTCGATGGTGTTTTTCCGGCAAACCGGTGTGCTCTCCGCGCATTCATAAAGAGAATGGACGTTTTACACATCTTTCTGAATGACTGAAAGTTGACAGTATAAAAACATTTTAATCATATACTTAACGATTAATAAAACAATATAGTTGTGGGAGAAACAAAGTATATTTTCGTCACCGGTGGCGTTGCCTCTTCATTAGGCAAGGGCATTATATCATCCTCCATCGGCAAATTGCTGCAAGCAAGAGGTTACAAAGTAACCATCCAGAAATTCGATCCGTATATCAACATCGACCCGGGCACGCTGAACCCTTATGAGCATGGCGAGTGTTACGTCACGGTAGACGGTCACGAGGCCGACCTCGATTTAGGACATTACGAGCGCTTTTTGGGCATTCAGACCACCAAAGCAAACAACATCACGACCGGACGCATATACAAAAGTGTCATCGACAAGGAACGCCGGGGCGACTATTTGGGAAAAACCATTCAGGTGATTCCTCACATCACGGATGAAATCAAGCGTAACGTGAAACTGTTGGGCAACAAACATAAGTTCGATTTCGTCATCACCGAAATAGGCGGTACGGTAGGAGACATCGAGTCGCTACCTTATCTTGAAAGCATTCGTCAGCTCAAATGGGAGTTGGGCAAAGACGCTTTGTGCGTACACCTTACTTATGTGCCCTACCTTGCCGCAGCCGGCGAACTTAAAACCAAACCTACCCAGCATTCGGTGAAAGAGTTGCAGAGCGCCGGTATACAGCCCGACATTCTTGTGCTGCGCACCGAACACGAACTTGGTTCGGGATTGCGCAAGAAAGTGGCTCTTTTCTGTAATGTCGACGAAAACGCCGTGGTGCAAAGCATCGATGCTCCCACCATATACGAAGTACCCATTCTGATGCAGGCGCAAGGCCTTGATGTCACTATCCTGAAAAAGATGGGACTGCCCGTAGGCGAACTTCCGGCACTGGGGCCGTGGCACACTTTCCTCGAACGTCGGCACAAAGCTGAAAAGACAGCACCCTTGCACATCGCCCTCGTGGGAAAATACGATCTGCAAGATGCCTACAAATCCATCCGTGAAGCCCTTTCGCAGGCCGGAACCTACAACGACCGCAAGGTGTCGGTAGACTTCGTGAACAGTGAGAAACTGACCGAAGAGAATGTGGCCGAAGCCTTGAAAGGCATGTCGGGCGTACTCATCGGACCGGGATTCGGCGAAAGAGGCATCCCCGGAAAGTTTATCGCCATCAAATATGCCCGCACGCACGATATTCCTACTTTCGGCATCTGTCTGGGTATGCAATGCATCGCCATCGAGTTCGCGCGCAACGTGCTGGGCTATGCCGACGCCAACAGCCGCGAGATGGACGAGAAGACACCCCACAACGTTATCGACATCATGGAAGAGCAGAAATCTATCACCAACATGGGCGGAACCATGCGCTTGGGCGCTTACGAGTGTGTATTGCAGAAAGGCAGTAAAGCCTACGAGGCATACGGCACCGAGCATATTCAAGAACGACACCGGCATCGCTACGAGTTCAACAATGCCTATAAGGAACAATACGAAGCTGCCGGCATGAAATGTACAGGCATCAATCCCGAATCGGACTTGGTGGAAATCGTTGAGATACCGAAACTGAAATGGTTTGTCGGCACGCAGTTCCATCCCGAATACAGCAGCACGGTGCTCAATCCTCATCCGTTGTTCGTATCTTTCGTGAAGGCCGCCATCGAGAATGAGAAAAACGACAAAACGTCTGAATAGTAAACCGTAATCGAAACAGTTAAATCATAAATAGCCAAACAGTAAAAACTCTTATGGATAAAAATACCATCACAGGGCTCGTTCTGATAGCGATATTGTTAGTGGGATTCAGTTTCCTGAGCCGTCCCAGCCAAGAACAACTGGAGGCACAGCAGCGTTACTACGACTCCATCGCCCAAGTGCAGCAACGCCAAGAGGCGCTTAAAGCAAAGTCGGAAGCCGCATTGGCCAACGAGAAGGAAGCCGAAGCAAGCGTCGACTCCGCCGCTATCTTCTTCAATGCCCGCCAAGGCACCGACTCGCAAGTCATCATCAGCAACAATCTGGCGGAGATTGCCATTGACGCCAAGGGCGGACGCATTGCCTCGGCCACGCTGAAAGAGTATATGGGACAAGATAAAACCACCCCCGTCACCCTCTTCAGCGGTAACGACGCCTCCATGAATTTCTTGTTTTATAATAAGAAAGAGACCATTCAGACGAAGGATTATTACTTCACGGCAATTCAGCGCACGGATAGCAGCGTCACCATGCGTCTGTCGGCCGACAGTACCGGATACATCGACTTCACCTACACCATGCGTCGCGACTCTTATCTGGTGGATTTTACTATTCAAGCCGTCGGCATGGGCGACAAGCTGGCATCTGCCAACAACTCAGTGGATATAGAGTGGTGGCAGCGTGCCCGTCAGATAGAAAAGGGATATACGTATGAAAATCGTCTGTCCGAGCTGACCTATAAAATCAGCGGCGATGGAACCGATTACCTTTCCGCCAATAAAGACGACAGTAAGGATGTGCCCGAACGACTGGAATGGATAGCCTTCAAGAACCAGTTCTTCTCTTCCGTGTTCCTTGCCGATGCCAACTTTGAAAAGACCAAGCTGGTTTCCAAGATGGATGCTCAAGGAAGCGGCTACATAAAAGACTATTCGGCCGAAATGAGCACCAAGTTCGACCCGAGCGGACAAGAGCCCACCAAACTCTATTTCTACTTCGGCCCCAACCACTACAAGACACTCAGTGCCGTAGGTAACGAACTTGACAAGGAATGGGAACTGAACCGGCTGGTTTATCTGGGTTGGCCTCTCATTCGCTGGATAAACAAGTGGTTCACCATCAACATTTTCGACTGGCTGTCGGGCTGGGGTTTGAGCATGGGCATCGTACTGCTGCTGATGACGCTGATTGTAAAAATCGTGGTATTCCCGGCTACGTGGAAGACCTATATTTCATCCGCCAAGATGCGAGTGCTGAAGCCTAAAATCGACGAGATAAACAAGAAATATCCCAAGCAGGAAGATGCCATGAAGAAGCAACAGGAGGTCATGGGGCTGTATAGCCAATACGGTGTCAGTCCGATGGGCGGCTGTTTGCCCATGCTGATACAGTTCCCTATCCTGATGGCGTTGTTCATGTTCGTGCCGAGCGCCATCGAACTCCGTCAGCAGAGTTTCTTGTGGGCCGACGACCTCTCCACCTACGATGCCATAATAAACTTCCCGTTCCATATTCCGTTCATGGGAAGCCATCTCAGCTTGTTCTGCCTGCTGATGACGGTTACCAACATTCTGAACACGAAGTACATGATGCAGCAGCAAGACACGGGAGCCAATCCGCAAATGGCAGCCATGAAGTGGATGTCCTACCTGATGCCTGTCATGTTCCTGTTTATCTTGAACGACTATCCATCGGGGCTGAACTATTATTACTTCCTCTCTACGCTGATTAGCGTGGCAACCACGCTGGTTATGCGCAAGATGACCGATGAAGAAGCGCTTCTTGCCCAATTGGAAGCCAATAAGAAAGACCCGAAGAAAATGAAGAAGACAGGATTTGCCGCCCGTCTGGAAGCCATGCAGAAGCAACAGGAGCAGATGATGAAGGAAAGACAGAACAGGAAATAACAGTAAAGAACCGACAAATGAAGGGCTGCGCCATGAAGGAACAACAAAGCGCGGCCCTTCGTTGTCTATTATCATTGAAACATATCGTCAACACCCCACCGTATGCAGACCCAATACAGCTATAAGCAAATCTGGCTCATCGCCTACCCCATTCTCATCAGCCTTCTCATGGAGCAGATGATAGGAATGACGGACACCGCTTTTTTAGGACGTGTGGGAGAAGTGGAGTTGGGGGCATCCGCCATTGCCGGAATCTTCTATCTGGTCATTTTCATGTTGGCTTTCGGCTTCAGCATCGGCACTCAGATACTTATGGCCCGCCGCAACGGTGAAGGACAATACAAGGAGATAGGGAACCTGTTCTATCAGGGCATCTACTTTCAGGTGGGACTGGCGGCGGTTATTTTTCTACTGTCATATTGCTGTTCGCCTCTTATCCTGAAACGCATTGTGGCTTCCGAGCAGATTTACGAAGCCGCGGCCGACTATTTGCATTGGCGGGTGTTCGGCGCACTGTTCTCTTTCAGTGCGGTGATATTCCGCGCTTTCTTCTTGGGAACCACACAGACAAGAACGCTTACGCTGAACTCGGTTGTGATGGTGCTGAGCAATGTGGTGTTCAACTATATTCTCATCTTCGGCAAGTTGGGATTGCCTGCACTCGGCATTGCCGGAGCCGCCATAGGGTCGTCGCTGGCCGAAGCGGTTTCGCTGCTGTTCTTCGTTCTTTACACACGCAGTCGCATCGACTGCCGCAAGTACGGGCTGGACAGCATACCCCGGATAGACTTCGGGGTGCTGAAACGTATGTTGAACATCTCGCTTTGGACCATGATACAGAACTTTGTCTCACTCTCCACTTGGTTCTTGTTCTTCCTTTATGTGGAACATTTGGGCGAACGTCCGCTGGCCGTCACCAACCTTGTGCGCAATGTATCCGGCATTTTGTTTATGGTACTCATGGCTTTTGCCTCCACCTGCGGCTCGCTGGTAAGCAACCAGATTGGCGCAGGCCATTCCGACGGCGTCATACCCACTGTCCGCCGGCACATATACATAGCCTATCTCTTCGTCCTCCCTTTGGCTCTGTTTTTCGCCCTTTTCCCAAAGCTCATCCTGAGCATCTATACCGACATGCCCGACTTGCAGCAGGCAGCCGTGCATTCGTTGTGGGTGTTATGTGCCTCCTATCTGGTCATGGTGCCTTCCAATGTCTATTTCCAAGCAGTATCCGGAACGGGAAATACACGCACTGCCTTGGGTTTGGAAATGGCGGTACTGGTCATCTACGTGGGATACATCACCTACATTGTTCTCTATCTGCAACTCGATGTAGCCGTCTGCTGGACTGCGGAGATTCTCTACGCCTCTCTCATGCTGTTGTTTTCGCGGATATACATGAGGAGAGGAAACTGGAGAGAAAGAAAAATATAGCACTTCGGGCCGCCTTTGGCGGAATGTTGCCGCAAAGGAGGCTGTAGCTTCACTGCGGTGTCATCGCATGCTTCACTGCGGTGTCATCGCATGCCTCACTGCGGTGTCATCGCATGCTTCACTGCGGTGTCATCGCATGTCTCACTGCAGAGGCGCCTCATGCTTCGTATATGTGACGTTGTTTGCCTCGTATATGCGACACTGCCTGCCTCGTATATGTGACGTTGTCTACCTCGTATATGCGACACTGCTTGCCTTGCATATACGACGTTGTCAGCCTCGTATATGCGACGCCCCCCTCATCCGAAGAGAACAAAGCCCCCTCAACTTGTTTCAAACGTTTCTTTATTATATCTTTGCGGTAAATAACCCTGAAACCAAAACTCAGTATGAAACAAGTAAATCTTTTGCTTATGTCAGCAGCTATGACATTGGCCTCCTGCGGAGGAACAAAGAATGCCGGAGAGCAAGACGCATCGACGCTTATCCGTCGCTCCGACATCAAGATTGAGGGCAGGCGCATGACGCCCGAAGCCCTGTGGGCAATGGGAAGAATCGGCAGTGTGGCCGTTTCGCCCGATGAAAAACAGATAGCCTACACGGTGTCTTATTACAGCGTGCCCCAGAACAAAAGCAACAGCGAAGTCTTCGTGATGGATGCCGACGGTAGCGCAAACACCCAAATCACCCAAAGCACATGGAAAGAAGCACAGCCCGTATGGTTCAAGGACGGCAAGAAACTGGCATTCCTGAGTAGCGAAAGCGGCAGCAACCAAGTGTGGGAGATGAACCCAAATGGGACAGAGCGTAAGCAACTGACTCAATATGACGGCGACATCGAGGGATTCTCTTTCTCGCCCGACGGGAAGAAACTGCTTTTCATCGCTCAAGTGAAAACCGTGAAGAGCACCGCCGACAAACATCCCGACCTGCCTAAAGCAACCGGTATCATCGTCAACGACCTGATGTATAAACATTGGGATGAATGGGTGACCACCGCTCCCCACCCCTTTGTGGCCGACTTCGACGGAAACGGCATCAGCAATGTAACCGATATTCTCGAAGGCGAACCCTACGAAAGCCCGATGAAGCCTTGGGGCGGCATTGAGCAGTTGGCATGGAGTCCCGCTTCGGACAAAGTGGCCTATACCTGCCGCAAAAAAACAGGTCTGGCATACGCCATTTCTACCAACTCGGATATCTACATCTACGACCTCGCCACAAAGAAAACAATCAACATCACCGAAGAGAACAAGGGTTACGACACCAATCCCCAATACTCTCCCGACGGCAAATACATCGCCTGGCAAAGCATGGAGCGCGACGGTTACGAAGCCGACCTCAACCGTCTCTTCATCATGAACCTCGAAACCGGCGAGAAACGTTTTGTCAGCAAAGCCTTCGAATCCAACGTCAATGCCTTCTTGTGGAACAAGGATTCGCAAAGCATCTTCTTCATCGGCGTGTGGCACGGCGAGACACATATATATCGGCTTTCTCTGACCGATGGCGACAAGCTGACCCGGCTTACCGACGGTGTGTACGACTACGCCTCGCTTGCCTTCTGCGGCGACAAGCTCATAGCCAAACGCCACTCCATGAGCATGGCTGATGAAATATATGCAGTGAATACCAGTCGCAACGGTGCTGATTTTTCTGATGTCCGTCAACTGACTTTCGAGAACAAACACATCTACGACCAATTGGATATGGGTAAGGTGGAACCCCGTTGGATGACGACCACCGACGGCAAACAGATGCTGACGTGGGTCATCTATCCGCCCCGGTTCGACCCGAACAAGAAATATCCCACCCTGCTCTTCTGCGAAGGCGGTCCGCAAAGTCCCGTCAGCCAGTTCTGGAGCTATCGCTGGAACTTCCAGATTATGGCTGCCAACGATTACATCATCGTAGCTCCCAACCGTCGCGGATTGCCCGGCTTCGGTGTAGAGTGGAACGAAGCCATCAGCGGCGATTACGGCGGACAATGTATGAAAGACTACTTCACCGCCATCGACGAAATATCGAAAGAGCCTTTCGTAGACAAAGACCATCTTGGCTGTGTGGGTGCCAGCTTCGGAGGCTTCTCCGTCTATTGGCTTGCCGGACACCACGACAAACGTTTCAAAGCGTTCATCGCCCACGATGGCATCTTCAATATGGAAATGCAGTATCTGGAAACAGAAGAGAAATGGTTTGCCAACTGGGACATGGGTGGCGCTTATTGGGAAAAAAACAATGCCACGGCACAACGGACTTTTGCCAATTCACCGCATCTCTTCGTCGATAAATGGGATACCCCCATCCTCTGCATCCACGGAGAAAAGGATTTCCGCATCCTTGCCAATCAGGCTATGGCCGCTTTCGATGCTGCCGTGATGCGCGGTGTACCTGCCGAACTGCTTATCTATCCCGATGAAAACCATTGGGTGCTGAAACCCCAAAACGGCGTGCTTTGGCAACGCACTTTCTTTGAATGGCTGGATAAATGGTTGAAAACGGACAAATAATGTGTTCTCTTATAAAACAGGGAATAAGCCTAAAATATGTAAGCATAAAACAGCACTTTGAGCATTATACGGGGATGGTAGCTGCTGGTGCCTCCTCCTTTATATGCCCAGAGCAGACAACTAAACGGTAAGATACTACTTTCAACCGAAATAAACAATAGAAAAAGGGGCTGTCACACTTTTGGAACAGCCCCTTTGGTTTTGTATACGGATTTGTATTATTGCATCAATTTCTCAATTTCTTCAAATTCAGGACCGAGTTGTAAGTTATAGTACACTCTATATAAACCATTCAACCATAATTCTTTTTGGTCGGGTTTCAGTTCTCTTGCCTTCTCATAGTTGGGTCTTGCTTTTTCGTAGAAAGCCTTCAAAGTAACTTGATCTGCCTTATATTTGGAGTCGTTTACATCAGTTGTTGCTGTTTCGGAAAAATCTTGAGCTTGCAGACAATATATTAAACCAAGATTAGAATATGCTTCTGCATAATTGGGATCTACTTCTATTGTCTTTGTATAGAACTCAATTGCTTTATCATAGTCCTTCATGTTATGATAAAGATAGCCTTTTACGTATAGATAGAATGTGTTATTGGGATTTTTAGCCAACATATCATCAGCAAATTGCATTGCTTCATCATATTTGTTGTTATTGCTATAATAATCAATCAAATGTCCAAAGAAGAAAGAATGATCAGGATATTTTTGAATACCCTCTTTTAAAGATGCAATCCAATTAATCGTGTCACCTTGGGCCTTCAATGCAGTGGAAATAAACTCCATGGCATATTTCCCAACTTCCTTGTCATTTTTTGCATACGGGGCGTATTTCAAGACATTAGGATAATCCTCCATCTTTGCTGCAGTTAAGCTTGCATAATAAGCTATTTGAGGCAATACAGTATCTGTTTGGAGTAGGTTTTCCTTCTCAAACATCTGATTTGTTGCTATATTGATGTATGTTGCAAAGAATTCCAGTGCCTTCTTATTATCTTCTGTGGCAGCAGCACCTTCTTTTTGTGAGGCCGAATTGAAATATTGAATACCGCCGTTGATTAAATTTCCACGTTCGGCCAAAATAGATGCGGCATTTGCCTTTCTATATTTATTTTTTATTTTACCTTTTTCGTTTGGAATTTGTGCCAATTCGTCACATTTGAAGTAATATTTGCACATGTTCAATGCGCTGTTGTAAACTTGAAGCGTGTCGTAAGGTTTTCTTAAATAAGCATTTTCCATTTCCTTTTCACTTCTACGTCTCTGTATAAATCCCGCTACATCCCATGCATCGGCATTGTCTTTTGTTTCAGGATTAGTTAGGGCCTGATTAATCAATGACTCTGCTTTAGCAAAGTCCGGCTTTACTTCGTTAGCGATACTCTTGGCTTCCTTTATATTTTTTTCTTGAGCAAAAATAAAGCTTGCGGCAAGTAGTAAAACCATTGAAAATAGTACTCTTTTCATGATTGTTGAAAATTTAAATTAATATTATGTCTATTCTTCTATCTCGTTATTTATCTCATCATTGGTAGGATTATCAAGAAGATTCTCTTCTTCAATGAATTCTTCTTCATTTTCTGAGGTGACTTTACATACGGAACCTATTTCATCATTACGTTTTTCAAGGTTGATAAGGCGTACACCTTGTGTAGCACGTCCCATGATACGTACATCGGCAACTTTCAGACGGATGGTGATGCCGGACTTATTGATAATCATCAAATCGTTCTCGTCGGTCACAGATTTGATAGTTACTAATTTTCCGGTTTTATCAGTGATATTCATTGTCTTTACCCCCTTACCTCCACGATTGGTCTTGCGATAATCTTCAATATCAGAACGCTTACCGTATCCTTGTTCGGAAACTACCATAATTGTTTCTGTTTCGGGATCTGTTATGCATATCATACCAACGACTTCGTCTTGACCGTCTTCATCCAATGTCATACCACGTACACCGGTAGCGGTACGCCCCATAACACGCACTGCACTCTCATGGAAGCGAATGGCACGTCCATTACGATTGGCAATGATTATTTCATTGTCTCCGTTTGTCATACGTACTTCGATAACGCGGTCATCTTCTCGAATCGTAATGGCATTTACACCATTTTGACGGGGACGTGAGTATTGTTCGAGCAATGTCTTCTTGATAACGCCATTTTTGGTACAGAAAAGCACGTAATGACTGTTGATGAAGTCTTGGTCATTCAGATTTTTTACACGTAAATAAGCATTCACTGCGTCGTCAGAGTCGATATTCAGAAGATTCTGGATAGCGCGTCCTTTGGAGTTCTTTGTACCTTCAGGTATTTCGTATACTTTCAGCCAATAGCATTTGCCTTTTTGTGTGAAGAACATCATGGTGTTATGCATAGTGGCGGGATAAATATGTTCTACGAAATCTTCATCACGGGTTTCTGTGCCTTTAGAGCCTACCCCACCCCGGTTTTGTGCACGGAACTCACTTAACGGAGTACGTTTGATGTATCCCAAATGAGAAATCGTGATGATCATTTCATCGTCTGCATAGAAGTCTTCAGGATTGAATTCTTCTGAAGAATAGACGATTTCCGAACGGCGTTCATCTCCATATTTATCTTTAACTTCGATCAATTCGTCTTTGATGACTTTGCGGCAAAGATCATCATTAACCAGAATTTCTTCCAAATACGCAATTTGCTTTTGGATTTCTTCGTATTCGGCATGAAGCTGATCTTGCATCAGTCCGGTGAGTTGACGTAAACGCATTTCAACAATGGCACGTGACTGTATTTCACTTAATTGGAAACGTTCCATCAAGTTTGCTATGGCATCGTTGGGGGTTTTCGCAGCACGAATAATCCTTATTACTTCGTCGATGTTATCAGATGCGATAATCAATCCTTCCAATATGTGCGCACGTTCTTTGGCTTTACGCAAATCATATTGTGTACGACGAATTACTACATCATGCCTATGCTCGATAAAGTACTTTATGAGTTCTTTTAAATTTAAAATACGAGGGCGTCCGTGCACCAATGCTACATTGTTGACACCAAATGATGTTTGCAGCATAGTCATCTTATAAAGCTTGTTAAGCACAATGCTTGCGTTGGCGTCACGCTTCACATCAATGACGATGCGCATGCCTTCACGGTCGGATTCATCGTTGGCATTAGAAATGCCTTCTATTCTTTTTTCATTGGCCAAATCTGCGATATTCTTTATCAGTTCGGCTTTATTGACCCCATATGGAATCTCTGTTACGACTATTTTGTCGTGTGTTGCTCCAGATTCAATTTCCGCCCGGGCACGCATCACTACACGTCCGCGCCCCGTGAGATAGGCTTCACGAACCCCGCTCATACCATATATATATCCTCCGGTTGGGAAGTCGGGAGCTTTGACGTAGGTCATTAACTCTTCTATGTCGATGTCGTTGTTTTCGATGTATGCAATACAAGCATCAATTACCTCGGACAAGTTGTGAGTCGGCATATTGGTTGCCATACCTACCGCAATTCCTGATGCTCCGTTTACCAAAAGATTCGGAATACGGGTTGGCATGACTGTGGGCTCTTGCAAGGAGTCGTCGAAATTGTTCTGCATATCAACAGTTTCCTTATCAAGGTCTGTCATCATGTCTTCGCCAATTTTACGCAGGCGGCATTCCGTATAACGCATAGCAGCTGCACTGTCGCCGTCGACGGAACCGTAGTTACCTTGTCCGTCTACCAACATGTAACGCATTGCCCAAGGCTGAGCCATGCGGACTAAGGCGCCATAAACAGATGAGTCGCCATGTGGGTGGTATTTTCCCAACACTTCACCTACAACTCTGGCTGATTTCTTATAGGGTTTATCTGAAGTATTTCCTAACCCCATCATTCCGAAAAGAATTCTTCGGTGAACGGGTTTAAAACCATCTCTAACATCCGGAAGGGCACGCGAAACAATGACTGACATAGAGTAGTCAATGTACGATGACTTCATTTCCTCCTCGATGTTAATCTTTATAATTCTGTCTTGTTCAAGCATTTAAAAAGATTATTAATTACACATTTTCGAGTTCGTGAAAAACCATGCTAAAGTACAGCTTTTTTATAACATACGAAAGTTTATGAACAAAAACTTTTGAGAACGTTTACTAAACTGACTTGTTTCGTGGATTCAGAATTAGTATAAAGAGTCCGTAGGCCGTTTGTTTTCTCATGCCGATTTGCCTTCCCCAAACTGTGGGCTAATGTCCCCTGAGGTGTGGGCTTATCCCTTACAAAGTGTGGGGATACTTCCCTTCAAGTGTGGGGTTACTGCTCATTAAGTGTGGGCATGGGTTTGCTAAAGTGTGGACATACTTTGTGTTCTCTTCCTCTGTGTCTTTTATAAAAGGACTTTTGATGTGGAGATTATAGGAAAATAGGTGCCCACTTAATGTCATTGCAGGTTTGCCTTAATAATTAATGTGTAAACGGCATGGCTCATCGGATAAATCGTGGCACGAGATTTGTATATTGTTAAATCAGGTAACTGAATGATACGTTGAAAGATAATAATTACGTATATTTGTAGTGAATAACCTTATTTATAGAGGAGAATTATAGAATATGAACAGTCAATTTTCACAAAGAGTTTCTGATATTATTGCTTATAGTAAGGAGGAAGCTAATCGTTTGAGAAATAGATATATTGGTCCGGAGCACATTCTGCTCGGCATGTTGCGAGACGGAGGAGGAAAGGCTATTGAGATTTTAATCAGATTGGATGTAGACTTGCAAAGGATAAAGAACCGTTTGGAGGGATTGCTGAAAGATGTCGAAGACGAAACTCTCCTACCGGACGGAGACATTCCCTTGTCTCCTATAGCTGCTAAAATCTTGAAAATGTGTATGCTGGAAGCGCGTCTACTAAAAAGCGCAACGGCGGATACAGAGCATGTCCTGTTGGCTATCCTAAAGGATGGAGATAATTTGGCTGCCACTATATTGGAAGAGAATCAGGTGGATTATCAAATTGTATTTGAGCAGATTTCGATGAAATCTCCTAACCCGAATGCAGGAATGGGGCTTCCTCAAGATGATGAAGAAGAGGAAGATGATATGAGTTTCTCTCGTGAATCTCATGGTGCCGAAAGCGCATCTTCGTCGACAACCCAGACTACCTCCAGAAAATCATCCAATAGCACCCCTGTATTGGATAACTTTGGTATGGATATGACTAAGGCGGCCGAGGAAGGCAAGCTGGATCCGGTTGTGGGGCGTGAACGTGAGATTGAGCGCCTGGCTCAGATTTTGAGCCGCCGCAAAAAGAATAATCCGGTACTGATCGGTGAACCGGGTGTGGGAAAATCTGCCATTGTGGAAGGTCTGGCCTTACGCATTGTTCAGAAGAAAGTGTCGCGCATCTTGTTTGAGAAACGTGTTGTGATGCTTGATATGGCTTCGGTGGTGGCCGGAACGAAATATCGCGGTCAGTTCGAAGAGCGCCTTCGCTCTATTATCAATGAATTGCAGAAGAATCCGGATATCATTCTATTCATTGATGAAATCCATACCATTGTGGGAGCCGGTGCTGCTGCCGGTTCCATGGATGCGGCTAATATGTTGAAGCCGGCTTTGGCACGTGGCGAGATTCAATGCATCGGAGCCACTACGCTTGATGAGTATAGGAAGAACATTGAAAAGGACGGTGCTTTGGAACGTCGTTTCCAGAAGGTGGTGGTTGAGCCTACAACAGCAGAAGAGACACTGCAAATATTGAAAAATATCAAGGACAAATACGAAGATCATCATAACGTGATTTATACGGAAGAAGCGTTGGAAGCTTGTGTCAAGTTGTCGGGACGCTATATCACGGATCGTAATTTCCCTGATAAGGCCATTGATGCCATGGATGAAGCCGGTTCGCGTATGCATTTGACGAATATTAGCGTTCCCAAAGAAGTGGAGGAACAAGAGGAACTGATTGAGAAAGCGCGTAATCTGAAAGCCGAAGCGGTGAAATCGCAAAATTTTGAGTTGGCAGCAAGTTATCGTGACCGTGAGAAAGAACTTTCTGTCCGCTTGGATGAGATGAAAGCTGAGTGGGAAGCACGTTTGAAGGACGACCGGCAGATGGTGGGAGAAGAGGAAATAGCGAATGTCATTTCCATGATGTCCGGTGTGCCCGTACAGCGTATGGCACAGGCCGAAGGACTTAAATTGGCGAATATGAAGGAGGAATTGCAGTCGAAAGTAATAGCTCAAGATGAAGCTATCGAGAAGCTGACCAAGGCCATTTTGCGTAGCCGCGTGGGTTTGAAAGATCCTAACCGCCCCATCGGAACATTCATGTTCCTTGGCCCTACAGGGGTTGGAAAAACGCACTTAGCCAAACAATTGGCCAAGTATATGTTCGGTTCCACCGATGCTTTGATACGTATCGACATGAGTGAATATATGGAGAAATACACCGTATCTCGTATGATTGGTGCGGCTCCGGGCTACGTTGGATATGAAGAAGGAGGACAATTGACAGAGAAAGTGCGCCGTAAACCATATTCTATAGTTTTGTTGGACGAGATTGAAAAAGCGCATTCGGATGTGTTCAATATCTTGTTGCAAGTATTGGATGAAGGACGCTTGACTGACAATTATGGCAGAACCGTTGATTTTAAGAATACCGTAATCATCATGACTTCTAATATCGGTACCCGCCAATTGAAGGAGTTCGGGCGTGGTGTTGGTTTCACTACCCAAAGCCGCATGAGCGACAACGAGCATTCTCGCAGTGTGATACAGAAAGCTTTAAATAAAACCTTTGCTCCGGAATTTCTGAATCGTTTGGACGAAATCATCACTTTCGACCAACTTTCATTGGAAGCCATAACCAAGATAGTGGATATTGAGCTGAAAAGCTTATATGAAAGGATTGAAGCAATAGGATATAAGTTGATGGTAGATGAGGATGCGAAGAAGTTTCTTGCTTCGAAAGGTTATGATGTTCAATTCGGAGCACGTCCGTTGAAGCGTGCCATCCAAAGTTATCTGGAAGATGGATTGTCCGAGTTGATCGTTTCTGCCGGTTTACAACCCGGAGATACGGTGAATGTTTCTGTAGATGCGGAAAAAGACGCATTGAGTATTAAAAAAGTATAGGTTGCTATTGAACGGCAACCGCCAAAATGTCAGTCTTCAAAGGCTGGCATTTTTTTTGTCCGCTCTCTGCCGAAACGATAAAAAATATAAAACCTCAAAATATAATTTATTAGTATGAAAAAAGGAAATATAGGGGTAACTACCGAGAATATCTTCCCCGTCATTAAAAAGTTTTTGTACAGTGATCATGAAATTTTTCTTCGTGAGTTGGTCTCTAATGCAGTTGATGCCACACAAAAGTTGAAGACTCTTTCCTCTATTGGGGAGTACAAAGGTGAAGTCGGCGATTTGACAGTGCACGTTTCATTGGGAAAAGATACGATTACCGTATCCGACCGTGGTATTGGACTTACGGCCGAAGAAATAGATAAATACATCAACCAAATAGCCTTTTCCGGTGCCAATGACTTTTTGGAGAAATACAAGAATGACGCAAATGCGATTATAGGTCATTTCGGACTTGGATTTTACTCGGCTTTCATGGTGGCCAAGAAAGTTGAGATTGTTACTAAATCCTATCAAGAAGGTGCTCAAGCCGTGAAGTGGACATGCGATGGCAGCCCTGAGTTCGTGATTGAAGAGGTGGATAAGCCAGAGCGCGGTACGGATATCATCCTCTATATCGACGATGATTGTAAAGAATTTCTTGAAGAAACGCGAATCTCTTCTTTGCTGAATAAATATTGCAGTTTCCTCCCTATTCCGGTTGCATTCGGCAAGAAAAAGGAGTGGAAAGACGGCAAGCAAGTTGAGACATCCGAAGACAACGTCGTTAATAATACAAATCCGCTGTGGACACTTAAACCCAGTGAACTGAAAGATGAAGACTATAAGAACTTCTATCGCAATCTATATCCGATGTCTGACGAGCCATTATTCTGGATTCATCTGAATGTAGATTACCCGTTCCATCTTACCGGTATCTTATACTTTCCCAAAGTGAAGAGCAATATTGAACTCAATAAGAATAAGATTCAACTCTATTGTAACCAAGTGTATGTGACGGATTCTGTGGAGGGTATTGTTCCCGACTTCTTGACCCTGCTACACGGTGTGCTCGATTCGCCTGATATCCCCTTAAATGTGTCTCGCTCCTATTTGCAAAGCGATGCTAATGTGAAAAAGATATCCACATATATCACTAAAAAAGTCTCTGATCGTTTGCAATCCATATTCAAGAATGACCGCAAACAGTTTGAAGAAAAGTGGAATGACTTGAAAATCTTCATCAATTATGGGATGCTTACGCAAGAAGATTTCTATGACAGAGCAAAAGAGTTCTCTCTTTTCAGCGACACCGACGGTAAGTACTATACCTTCGAAGAGTATAAAACTTTGGTCAAAGGCAATCAGATGGATAAAGACGGCAACCTGATTTATCTGTATGCCAACAATAAAGACGAGCAATACAGCTACATCGAATCTGCCAAAAACAAGGGGTATAATGTATTGCTGATGGATGGGCAACTGGATATTGCTGTGGTAAGTATGCTGGAGCAGAAGCTGGAAAAGACGCGCTTTACTCGTGTGGATAGTGACGTGATTGATAATTTGATTCTTAAAGAAGACAAGAAACATGAAGCATTGGAAGCCGATAAGCAAGAGGCTCTTTCTGTTATCTTCAAAAGCCAGTTACCTAAACTTGAAAAAACCGAATTCAATATTATGACTCAGGCCTTGGGAGAACGTGCTTTCCCGGTGATGATTGTTCAAAGCGAGTATATGCGTCGCATGAAAGAAATGGCCAATATCCAAGCAGGAATGAGTTTTTATGGTGAAATGCCGGATATGTATAGTTTGGTGCTGAATTCCGACCATGAATTGGTGAAAGAGATTGTGGCCGATGAAGACAAGGAATGCAATTCGCTTGTAACCCCGATTCAAAAAGAAATAGATGAGATCGGCAAGCAACGTAATGAATTGAAAAAGCAACAAGAAAGCAAGAAAGACGAGGATACTACAACGGCTGAAAAGGATAAAATAGCCGGGTTGGATAAGAAATGGAATGAACTGAAAACACAGAAAGAAGAAGTTTATACCACCTATGCAGCTAAAAACAAGGTAGTTCGTCAATTGATAGATCTGGCACTGCTTCAGAATGGAATGCTGAAAGGCGAAGCTTTGAATAATTTTGTCAAAAGAAGTATTGACTTAATAAAATAACCCCTTTTCATTACTTATGTATGGTAGGGCATTACGATTTGAAAAAGAGTCGTGATGCCCTTATTTTGTTTTTATGGGTTTAGGGATGTTTTTTTCGTTGAATACGGCATTTTTGGAAACTATTTTTTATATTTGGAGCACGAATATTTGTCTTACCCGGAATGGCATAGCTATGAAAAGATTTTTATTATTTTGGTCGTTTCTTTCATGTATCCTTATGGCACAAGCTCAGAAAGTGGGACTTGTATTGAGTGGCGGTGGAGCAAAAGGTATGACTCATATAGGCGTCATCCGCGCTTTGGAAGAGAACAATATCCCCATTGACTATATAACAGGAACATCTATGGGAGCCATTATCGGCTCTTTGTATGCTATGGGCTATTCTCCTGACGATATGGAGGCCTTGCTGCGTTCGCCCGATTTCAAGCGTTGGTATTCGGGTAAGGTAGAATCCAAATATGAGTATTATTTTAAGAAGAACCGTCCTTCACCGGAGTTCTTCAATATTCGTTTTTCGTTTAGGGATTCTCTGAATATAAAGCCGCAGATACTTCCAGCGAGTATGGTTAATCCGATACAGATGAATCTGGTTTTTGTAGAATTGTTTGCACGTGCTACAGCTACTTGCAACGGCAATTTTAATAAACTGTTCGTCCCATTTCGTTGTATAGCCTCCGATGTATACAATAAAAAGCCGTTGGTGCTAAGTAAAGGGGATTTAGGAGATGCTGTGCGTGCTTCTATGAGTTTCCCTTTTGTCTTCAAGCCGATAGAGATAGACAGTGTACTTGCTTATGACGGTGGTATCTATAATAATTTTCCTACTGACGTGATGCGTGAGAATTTTCATCCAGATGTTATTATCGGTAGTGTGGTGGCCGGAAATCCCGGAAAGCCGAAGGAAAATGATTTGATGAGCCAGTTGGAGAATATGATAATGCAAAAGACCGACTATTCCATTCCCGATTCATTGGGCATTGTGATGACTTTCAAGTATAATGATGTGAATCTATTGGATTTTGACCGTTTGCAGGAATTGCATGACATTGGCTATAACCGGACATTGAATATGATGGATTCCATCAAAAGTCGCATTCGCCGCAGGGTAAATGCGGATAACGTACGTTTGCGACGTTTGGTATTCAGGAGCAACCTACCTCAGTTCCGCTTTCGAGATATATTCATAGAAGGGGCTAACGAACGACAGCAATCCTATATAAAGAAAGAGTTTCATGATGAAGACTATGAGATTTTTACCTATGAAGACTTGAAGCGGGGCTATTTTCGCTTGCTGACAGATAATATGATATCAGAAATTGTTCCTCATGCGGTTTATAATCCTGACGCAGGACTGTATGAACTGCATTTGAGAGTGAAGATGGAGGATAATCTCTCTGCAAAATTAGGTGGAAGCGTGTCTACCACCAGTTCGAACCAGATCTATTTTGGAGTGGGATATCAAAATCTGAATTACTACTCCAAAGAAATAACTTTTGACGGTCAGCTGGGAAAAATTTATAATAATGCCCAATTGATGGCTAAGATAGACCTGCCCACCCGTATTCCTACCTCTTATCGCTTTATAGCTTCGGTGAGCACGTTTGATTACTACAAAAAGGATAAGTTGTTTTCGAAGAATGATAAGCCATCGTTTAACTCAAAAGAAGAGCGTTTTGCAAAGCTCATGGTTGCTGTGCCTTTTTTAGCGAATAAGCGTGCGGAATTTAGTTTCGGGTACGGCAAATTGGAGGATAATTATTTTCAGTCCAGCCTCATAGACTTTGATAAGGATCGTTCCGACAAGAGTACATATAAGCTTTGGGGAGGTTCCATCGGCTTTTATGGAAGCACTTTGAATACACGCCAATATGCAACAAAAGGATATTGGGAGAAATTGATAGCTCAGATTTTTACGGGTAGAGAAACCTTTCTGTCAGGCAATACACCGGAAAAAAATACTATAAAGGAACGTCAATCGTGGCTGCAAATCTCTTATATGAAAGAGGCTTATCACACAATGACGTCCAAGTTCACGTTAGGATGGATGGTGGAAGCGCTGTATTCATCGAAGAACTTTTCCGAAAATTATGCGGCAACAATGATGCAGGCCGGAGAATTTGCACCTACTCCGCACAGCCAATTGATGTACAACGAGGCTTTCCGTGCCAATCAGTACATGGCAGCCGGCATCAAGCCTATTTATATTCTAAACGACATGTTTCAGTTTCGTGCCGAGTTTTATGGATTTTCTCCGATTTTCCCAATAAGGAAGAATGCCTTAAACAAGGCTTTTTATGGAAAAACGCTTTCTCGTTTTGAGTACATGGGAGAGATTTCTGTTATATGTCATTTACCTTTCGGTGCCATATCTGCCTATTTAAATCATTATAGCTCACCGAAAAGGGAGTGGAATGTGGGGATGACCATAGGTTGGCAACTGTTTAATTATCGTTTTGTCGAATAAAAATTCTTCAAAAAACTCCTTTATCGTTTGCTAATTCAGAAAAAGTGCGTATCTTTGCACCCGTTAAAACAAAAGGCCGCGTAGCTCAACTGAATAGAGTAGCTGACTACGGATCAGCCGGTTACAGGTTTGAATCCTGTCGCGGTCACAGTTTATACATTACAACAAAGGGTCGCGTAGCTCAACTGAATAGAGTAGCTGACTACGGATCAGCCGGTTACAGGTTTGAATCCTGTCGCGATCACAAAGAACCTCTGCAATTGCAGAGGTTCTTTTGTTTCTTCCCTTCTTTTCCGGAGCATCCCAGAGAAAACTTCAGGGAGTTCGATACATTCTGAGAACGTGTAGATGGAATCTTTTTATAACATGTAGAATTTCAGGCTCTTACACTTGTACAAGTATCGCCTCACATTTGTACGAGCGCAAACCCTCACTTGTAGGAGTATAAGCCTTCACTTGTACACCAACTGACTGTCTGGGTTTGTTTTCTATCCATGCCTCTTGAAGATGACTCTTGTTTGTTATATGTTTTTAGCATTTGATGTTTAACTCATTAAGAATCTTACGCATGGCTTCAAAGGTTGTGATTCGGGTTGGGACTAATGGGAGTCGGAGCTTGTTCTCAATCATGCCCATGGCATTGAGCATTGCTTTTACGCCAGCCGGATTTCCATCGACAAACAAAAGTTTGAATAGTTCTGCAAATCTGTGATGAATGGTCAACGCATTTGCATAATCCCCTTGTAGTGCCAAACGTACCATACGACTGAATTCACGGGGAAATGCGTTTCCAATAACAGAGATGATGCCGACAGCCCCTAAGGTGATGAGGGGGAAAGTTATACCGTCGTCACCGGAGATGACATCAAAATTAGCGGGTTTGTCCTTGATGATATCATCCATCTGCGTGATGTCTCCTGAGGCTTCTTTAATGGCTATTACATTTTTGAAGTCACGGGCAATGCGCAGAGTCGTTTCTGCTTTCATATTTACTCCGGTACGACCGGGGACATTATAGAGCACGATAGGCAGTTCCGTAGCTTCTGAGATGGCTTTGTAATGTTGGTAAATACCTTCTTGCGAGGGCTTGTTATAGTATGGCACAACAGAAAGGATGGCGTCTACCCCGGTGAAATCGTCCGTTTTCAGCGTTTCTACAATGGAACGGGTGTTATTCCCACCTACACCAAGCAGAATGGGTATCCTTCCGTTTACACGCTCGATGACCATTTTCTTGATTTTTTTCTTCTCCTCCTCTGTTAAAGTCGGGGTTTCTGCTGTGGTGCCAAGCACGCATAGGAAATCTGTATTGTTTTGAAGTTGATAGTCTACCAAACGCATTAATGCATCGTAATCAACGCTCTCATCCTCTTTAAACGGAGTAATCAATGCTACCCCCATTCCTTTCAATTTGGCCTGTATCATGAGTATTATAAAGTAATCTCTAATTAAATGATACGCAAAAGTACGTTTTTTTTTTATTTAGCCTATAAATATAAGCTATAAAAAAACATTTTGTGGAAAATAGTTAGGAAATCAGCGTCAAAAACTCATCTTCGTTCACTATCCTTACTCCTAACTTCTGTGCTTTTTCCAATTTAGCAGGTCCCATATTGTCACCGGCCAATATGAAACTGGTCTTGGATGAGATGCTGCCAACATTTTTCCCTCCATTTTTCTCAATCAACTCTTTGTACTCGTCTCTTGAATGGTGAGTGAATACACCGCTGATTACAATGGATTGCCCGGACAGTTTATCAGTATGTTCGCTCATATCCTCTTCTTTTCGGCAGAACTGTAAGCCACTTTCTCTCAGGTGTTCTATCAGCTCTCTGTTTGATGGGTTGGAGAAGTAAACAACAATGCTTCGGGCTATTTTTTCACCGATTTCATCGATGTTTTTCAGTTTTTCAAGGTCGGCATTCTCCAATTCCTCAATGTCTGCAAACGATTTGGCTATTTTCTTGGCTACTGTTTCGCCCACAAACCGTATACCCAATGCAAAGAGTACTCTTTCAAAAGGAACTTCTTTGCTTGCCGCGATGCCATTGATGATGTTCTCTGCTGATTTCTCGCCCATCCGTTCGAGGTTCTTTATGTCGTCAATCCGAAGGCTGTATAGGTCGGCAGTATCTTTTATCAATCCCAATCGATAGAACGCATCTACGGTTTCCGGCCCTACCCCGTCTATATTCATGGCTTTACGGCTGATAAAATGCTCTATTTTCCCTTTAATCTGTGGTGGGCAAGCTGTTTCATTAGGGCAATAGTGGGCAGCTTCGCCTTCATAGCGTATCAATTTGCTGCCACATTCGGGGCAATGGGTGATAAATTTCACTTTTTCACCGATAAGCATGCTGCGGGCATCTTTATCAACTCCGGTTATTTTGGGAATAATTTCACCGCCTTTTTCCACGTACACCATATCACCTATGTGTAAATCCAATCCATCAATAATGTCTGCATTATGTAGAGAAGCCCTTTTTACAATGGTGCCGGATAGCAGTACCGGGTCAAGATTGGCTACCGGAGTCACAGCACCAGTACGCCCCACCTGATAGCTGACTTTATTCAAGCGTGTCAAGGCGCGTTCTGCCTGGAATTTATAGGCTATGGCCCAACGGGGAGATTTTGCCGTGAAACCAAGATTTCTTTGTTGTCTCAAACTGTTGACCTTTAGCACAATACCATCCGTAGCTACAGGGAGGTTTTTACGTTCGGTGTTCCAATAATCGATGTATTCAAAGATTTCATTCAAGCTACGCACCTTTTTCGTGTGTTCAGACGTTTTAAATCCCCACTCGGATGCAGCTTGCAGATTTTCATAATGACCGTCGGAAGGCAGATCTTCTCCTAAGAGATAGTAAAGGTAGGCGTCCAGCTTACGAGAAGCCACAATGGTAGAGTTTTGTAGCTTCAGAGTGCCCGAAGCCGCATTGCGCGGATTGGCAAAAAGAGGTTCTTCGCGAGCTTCTTTCTCACGGTTTAATTCTTCAAAAACCATCCATGGCATTAGAATTTCCCCTCTGATTTCGAATGTTCTCGGATAATTGCCATGAAGAACCAACGGAATGGTGCGGATTGTTTTTACATTATCTGTCACATCATCGCCTTTTTCTCCGTCACCTCGGGTGACGGCACGTATCAACTTGCCATCTTCGTAGGTCAGCGAGATGGAAGTGCCGTCGTATTTCAATTCACAGCATATTTCGAAATCTTCGTTCAGCAACTTTTTCACTCTTTCGTAAAAATCGGTTACTTCACCTTTGGAGTATGTATTTCCTAATGAAAGCATAGGATATTTATGCACCACCTGCAAGAAGTTCTTGTTTATGTCGCTCCCCACACGCATTGTGGGTGAGTTATCGTCTTGATATTCAGGATATCTTTGCTCCATATCTTGTAGCTCGCGCATCATGTCATCAAACTCTTTATCTGAAATTTCCGGAGCATTGAGTACATAATAATTATAGTTATGCCGATGCAGTTCGGCACGAAGGCTGTCTATTTTTTCTTTTGCAGTCATAAGTGTACAATTCGTATTGTTTGAATGCAAAATTACGGGTTTCTCCTCGAATATTTGTGTTTTTATTATTCAAAATCGGACTGTATTCCGGTAAAAACAACATTATTTTTGTTTTTACTTTCAACTTGCACTATTTTTGCATTCAAAATGATATCGGTTTGAGCAATTGATTTGTCTTATCCACTTTTCGAACTAAATTAATAGAAAAACAGTATATGCGTATCGACATTATTACAGTCTTGCCGGAGATGATTGAGGGATTTTTTAATTGCTCTATCATGAAACGTGCTCAAAATAAAGGTCTTGCCGAGATATATATCCACAATCTTCGCGATTATACGGATGATAAATACCGGCGTGTGGACGATTATCCGTTTGGAGGTTTTGCCGGAATGGTTATGAAAATAGAGCCTATTGAGCGTTGCATTAATGCGTTGAAGGCCGAACGGGATTATGATGAAGTAATCTTCACCACCCCTGATGGAGAGCAGTTTGATCAACCGATGGCCAATACATTGTCTCTTGCCCAAAATCTCATCATTCTTTGCGGGCATTTTAAGGGGATTGATTTCCGGATTCGCGAGCATCTGATAACGAAAGAAGTCAGTATCGGAGATTATGTATTGACCGGTGGAGAATTAGCGGCTGCTGTGATGGCAGACGCCATTGTGCGTATTATACCGGGGGTGATTTCCGATGAGCAGTCTGCACTTTCCGATTCTTTTCAGGACAATCTGCTGGCGGCGCCGGTGTATACACGTCCTGCTGATTACAAAGGATGGAAGGTTCCGGATATTTTACTATCAGGACACGAGGCCAAGATTAAGGAGTGGGAACTGCAACAGTCATTGGAAAGAACTCGCAGGTTACGTCCTGATTTATTGGAAGAATAATTTGTCAAGTGTAAATAAAAAGAAAAAGGGCATCCGAATGGAATGTCCTTTTTTATGAATAAGAAATGCGAATGGGCACTATTTGTTATTATTCACACCTCAAGTGCGCCTATTATGTCTTTTACAGATGTATAATTATGCCTATTTAGATAATCATCGATACCCTCTGCAACCTTCACGGTTACTGTGGGATCTATGAAATTTGCCGTACCTATTTGAATAGCAGTGGCACCTGCAAGCATAAACTCCACCGCATCTTTCCAATTCATAATCCCCCCCATACCTATGACGGGTATTTTTACTGCTTTAGATACTTGCCATACCATGCGTAGAGCAATAGGTTTTACAGCAGCTCCGGACAATCCACCGGTCACGGTGGATAGTATAGGGCGCCTGTGTTCCGCATCAATAGCCATTCCTAGGAGGGTATTGATAAGAGAAACACTGTCTGCACCTCCATTTTCAACGGCACGGGCGATTTCTGTAATATCAGTGACATTGGGCGAAAGTTTCACAATAAGCGTCTTTTTATAAACTGAACGGACGGCCTTTACCACTTCTTCAGCTCCTTTGGAAGTGACACCAAATGCCATTCCTCCCTGCTTTACATTTGGGCAGGAAATGTTCAATTCTATGGCAGAAATTTTGTCAAGTTCATTAATGATTGCAGCAGTTTCAACATAATCTTCAATGGCAGATCCCGAAACATTCACAATCATATTGGTTTGTATGTCTTTAATAGATGGATAAATGTGCTCAATAAAGTGATGAACGCCCTTATTTTGCAGTCCCACAGCATTTAACATGCCCGAAGGAGTCTCTGCCATACGAGGATATGGATTACCTTCACGTTTGTGAAGGGTAGTACCCTTTACAATTATACCGCCTATTCGCGCTAATTCAATAAAATCGGCAAATTCCAAACCATAGCCAAATGTTCCGGATGCCGTCATTACCGGATTCTTCATTTGTAGTTCACCAATATTTACATTTAAATCTGCCATAATAGTTTGTTTATATTAAAAATAGGACCTTCTTTACATACGCATAAATGCCCCTCGGTGGTATTTTCCACGCAACATAAGCAGGCGCCTATGCCGCATGCCATCATATTTTCCAAAGACACTTCGCAATTGATTCCTTTACTCTTGGCATATTTTGCCACAGCTATCATCATGGGTTTTGGGCCACAAGTGTATATTTGTTCAAAATCCACCTTATTTAATATGGAGTGCTGGGTCACGTAGCCTCTTTCTCCATGGCTACCATCTTCTGTGGTAGTGTATACATCGCCGTACGTAGTAAACTGTTCTAATTGAAGCAGGTCTTTATCGCTTCTGGCACCTAACAAAAAGGTCGGTTTATGGCCTTTTGCCGCTAGCTGTTGGCCTAAATATAGCATCGGCGCTGTTCCTACGCCTCCGCCTACCAATAGAAGCTTATTTGAAATCTTCTGAGGCATTGTGAAGCTATTTCCTAACGGCAGTATGACATTGATCTTATCGCCAATTTTAGCTTCTCCTAAATGCTTGGTTCCCTCGCCAACGAGTTGAATTAAGAACCAGACTTCATTACGCTCTTTGTCTATATAGTTGATAGAGATGGGGCGGCGTAAGAAAGTGGCTGGTGAGCCGTCCACGCGAATCTCGGCAAATTGTCCCGGCAGCATTTCCGGAAGTAAGGGAGAAGAAGTAAGCTTCAGCAATACATAATTGGCATGTAAGCGAAGGTTCTCTGTCACTGTCAGATCTAAAATGTATTTTTTCATATCTATAAAAGAGGAGTATTTCTTTCGAATGCAAAGATAGCACAAAACAAAATTATCCTTTTAAAAGGTCAGAAGAAACTTCGAGCTGTTTTGCTTACTTAATTTCAGGTTTGAAAGTCTCATATGTATTGTCATCGAAGAAAATTCTTATTTCGGTAATTTTTCTAGGAGGCCTTTCTTTATAGATAACTTCTTGTTTTACAGTTTCTTTATTCACTTTTTGAGGCATTCCTACTGGTGTTTCCTTGTGATTTTCGGATTCAATCGGTCTATCGGACGGATTTTCTCGATTCTCAGCAAATAATGGATAGTCAAATTGGTTGTCTGCTGATGCATTGGATTCATTGCTCATGCTGCCTTTTCCGGTAAGCAACCAATCCAGACTGATGTCACTATATCGTTCATGTAATCGGAGAATTATATCCATGCTTGGATATTTGTTCCGTGGACCTAAGATGTGAGAAATGGTAGATTGAGCTACACCTATACTTTCGGCAAAGGCAACTGCCGTTAGTTTCTCCCGATCCATAACCATCTTGAATCTGTCTTTTATGCTCATGACATAGCTGTTATTACAATTGTGCTTATTTTTTATCTGATTACAAAGGTAAATAAAATGAATCACAAAAGCAAATTTTCGACTCACGTTGTGAAAGTTCACGAATGAAATACGGAGCCTCGTGCGTATGACAAATGTAAATACTGGCGTGTCGGATTCGTAAATTTACACATATGTTTTTGTTTAACAAATATCGTTATATATCTTATTTTCATGTAATTATCATCTATATTATCGGCTTTGTGCTGTAGTATTACATTTGTTTGGATGATACTGTACCCCAATTATAACTCATAACTTTATTAGAATTAATTATTTATTTGATTATCACTATTTTATTTGGTTTGATTTTGCTGTTTAACTTATAGTAGAACACTTTTGTAAATATAAGGTTTACATTATTGAAGCTGTATATCTACAATTGCATTGGCAAATTTATATGTATTATTGTGATATTAATATTATGCGTTAATTACAATTGTGTACCCCTCTTATTTCAAAATTGTTATTATATAATTGCAATTTACAACTATATAGTTTAATTGAAAAGCGAGTGACTCCTCTTTGTTTGGGAGTACGGACGGACAGAGAGTATACGGGGAATTTTTATATAAAAGACTTAAGTTCGGTATAAAATATTAAAGGTAGATCATTCTGCTAAGCTCAGTTAGTTATTCTTCTATTTTGAAAAATATTATCATTTTTATCTTTTAAGGAACCGATAAAAAAGGTAAGTTATGTTCGTCTTCGTATTGAGGGTGCATTAGTCGTATACTGATGTAGGATCAGTCGTATACTGAAGGTACATCAGTCGTATACTGATCCTACCCCTCTCAGAAGTACTTCCTGCAGGGGTATATCTGCCTTCGAACTCGTTACTGAAAGTGAATTCTAAAAAGTAAGCGATTATTACATCCTTGTGTTTTTGCAATCAATATTCAATACATTTGCCTCTTTAAAAGACAAATGAGAAAAAGAGTTTATTATATAGGAACCGGTGCATAGAAGGAATTTTACTCTTTGTGAAAAGCTTATGAATTGCAGAATCCTTGCTATATTTATGTATAAGGGTACTGTTTGGTCTGAATAAAAGATTCTCAGAGATTTAAATTTATCATATATATTTGAATTACAGGCTATTATTGCTATTTTTTAGATATGTAAAAAGGATGCTAATAGAGAAAATGGAAAGAATATGGGGAAGATGGAATAATAGAAGCTGTTTCTGTATTTTTATGATTTTGAGCAAGCTTGGATTAATGTAGGATCTTAAAAACTAATTCCCGAAGAATATCTCCGTCGCTTAGAGAAGCATTTTTTACGCCTTTGGATTTCGCATCGGCATATCGAATCTCCCCGATTATTTGCATGGTCTTTACTCCACTGTAACGACGCATTGCTGTTAGATATTCACGAGATTGCCAGGGAGTTTTCAATCCGATGAAGCCGGCTATTCCTTGCTCTGACTTTTCCGGAGCATAATAGGCCAACATGAGGTTGGAGAAGAAACCAAAAAGTAAAGATAAAGTCATTTGAATCGGATTGGTCTTGGGATTTTCTTCAAAATATTTTACTATTCTATTGGCCTTTAGTATGTCTTTCTCTACTATGGCACTGCGAAGTTCGAAATTATTATAATCTTTACTGATTCCGATATTACGCTCTATCTGTTCAGGAGTGACCCGTGTCTGATTTTTTGGAAGAGTTATTATTAGTTTTTCCAGTTCTCCGGTAAGGCGGCTAAGGTCGGTTCCAACAAAATCGGCAAGCATGGAGGTAGCTTTAGGTTCGAGATCTACTCCTTTGCTTTTCATATATGAGGTGATAAATGCAGGTAGTTGAGCCTCTTTGACCTTTTTTGATTCAAATAAAATGCCAACTTTTTCTATTTCGGCAGCCAGTTTCTTCCTTCTATCCAGTGCACCATGTTTATGGCACATGACCAGAATAGTAGAGTTTAATGGCTTCTGCAAGTAGTATGAAAGCTCCTCCATGTTACGGATGGCCTGTGCCTCTTTTACAACTACAACCTGCCGTTCGGACATCATTGGATACCGCTTAGCCGCATTGATGACCGTGGCAATATCTACGTCTGCTCCATAAACAATGCTCAGATTAAATTCTTTTTCGGTTTCTGTGAGAACATTGTCTATGATATAATCAGAGATAAGGTCTATATAATATGCTTCCTCGCCCATTAGATAATAGATGGGGCGATATTGTCCGGCTCTTAATTCTTTTAAAATATCATCACAGGTTGTTTCTTGCTTTGCCATATATAGGGGGGGATACTCCAAGAGAGGTGATTATTTTTTGGGGGTTACCAATCAAATTTCAGGTGCTTCACTGTTTTCTTTTCATCAAGAATCATACGCAGGGAGGCAATACCTATTTCAACGTGCTCGGTAACATAATTTTGAGTTACCATGCTGTCGCTTTTATCGGTTTTCACTCCTTCGGGAATCATGGGCTGATCGGATACCAATAAAAGGGCTCCGGTAGGAATGTGATTGGCAAAACCACAGCTGAACAAGGTTGCTGTCTCCATATCAACGGCCATGGCACGGGTTTTCTTGAGGTATTCTTTAAAGTCCTCGTCATGTTCCCATATTCTGCGGTTGGTCGTGTAGACAGTGCCCGTCCAATAGTCGCGGGCATAATCGCGAATAGCCGAAGAAACGGCACGCTGTAGCATAAATGCCGGCAATGAGGGAACCTCGGGGGGAAAATAGTCATTCGAAGTTCCTTCGCCCCGGATGGCAGCGATGGGAAGAATCAAGTCCCCTATTCTATTTTTCTTATCTATACCTCCGCATTTACCAAGAAACAGACATGCTTTGGGATGAATGGCGCTTAATAAATCCATGATAATGGCTGCATTAGGGCTGCCCATTCCAAAGTTGATGATCGTCATTCCTTCGGCACTGGCAGATATCATATTGGCATCTTTGCCTAGAATAGGAACATTGAATTTCTCTGCAAAGATCTCCACGTATTTATTGAAATTGGTCAACAAGATGTACTCTCCAAAATCCTCTAACGCACGTTTGGTATAGCGAGGGAGCCAGTTAGCTACTATTTCTTGCTTTGTTTTCATAAGATTTTATTAAATTTGTTCCCAAACAATGAGGAACGGGTTGTTTAACCTACAAAAATACAATAAAAAAGTAGATTAGAAAATTATAATTAGATGAAACAACAATTACCGGTGTTCTCTTTTTAAATATGATGGTACTGAACTTGCCTCCTTTTGATATAAAAATAGCCGTTAAAGATGGAAAGAATACGGTTTTTGATGTGATACGCCGTCGGTATGTCGCTCTAACTCCCGAAGAATGGGTGCGCCAGCATTTTGTCCATTTTTTGTTGGAGCATAAGGGGTATCCGCAGGCGCTTATGGCAAACGAGGTACAGGTGCAACTGAATGGAACTAAAAAACGCTGTGACACCGTGCTTTACAGAAGAGACCTCACAGCCCGTATGATCGTGGAATATAAAGCTCCCGATATTGCCATTACACAGAAAGTGTTCGATCAGATTACACGGTATAATATAGTATTGAAAGTTGATTACCTGATAGTGACGAATGGGCTTCAGCACTATTGTTGTCGTATGGATTATGAACGTGGTAGTTATAACTTCCTGCAAGATATCCCCGATTATCAATCACTATGAATCAAAAAGCAAAGAGTTCATGAGAAACGCCGGTGCTACTCCATAACGTTAATAAGTCAGGCGGATTCCTGCGTGTAGTGTAAAGTTACAAGGATTTTCTTTTCTTATGGTTTGTATCATAGAACCATCATCGAAGAAATAAGATATTCCCGGTTCCACATACAAACCAATTCTTCTGTTTACATTGTATTGCGCTCCCACGGCACCCGTCACAGATAGCTGTAAAGGCTCTACCGTTTCATTTTCACTTCCAATCTTACCATAAACACACTTTTCTACACTGCCACCGGCTGAAATATATGCAGTGAAGTGCTTACTATTGACAAAGCTCCAGTTGGCTCGTATCGGGATGCCGATATAATGTAGCTTTTGCTTCAATTTATCCAAGCTTCCCTCGAAGGTTACGTCGGAAGAAAGATATGTATAAGTCACACCGCTTTCTACCGAAAAACCTTTGTAAAGCTCTTTCCTGACCGAAATGCCCAAACTAAGCGGTTGTTTGTGGTCAATGGAGACTATGTTTCTTGCATTGTGCTGCAAGTAAGGCATTCCGTCCTTAAATATCAGACTTTGTCCTCTGGGAATAGCGAGCACATTAGTGGCTGTGAATGATAAGGCCATTCTGTCTGCATTAATGACATTGTGTGGATGAACCTGCATATAGTCTCTGTTATTGACCGAATTGTTTAGAGAGAGCCCTCCGGTATATAATCCTACTGCCCATCCTTTATTGCTTCTGCGCGATACGGACTTTTTATCGGGCTGAATATGCATCTTATCTTTGCCTGACGGATGATAGCGTTCCGCTTTTTCTTCTTTTATCCTCGATTCGGGCATTTGCCCGTCGCTTATAGAGGTGTTATTTCTTTCAAAGGATACAGTTTCTTCTCTTTCTTTGCTATCGATTGAGTTTTTTATTTGTTGTGCCGATATGGCCGATTGCTCTGTTTGCTTCATCGTCATCAGGTTTTTAGCCATCCGATAAGCGGGTGTTGATGAACCGGTTTGAGTTGCAGGTTTTGTTTGTTCGGGCAAGAAATCAGGCCTGAAGGCTAAAGTCGGTGTCGATGTCTGCCGTATCTCCTCTCCCACAGAACTTCTCAACAGCCATAAACTGATAGAAGAAACCGTCAACAGTGATGCTGCCGCGGCTACCATAATCCAACGATGAACAAGAAACATCTTCTTCATTGGCGAACCGCTGTAGGCAGACAATTCTTTTTCCAACCGTTCCCACCCGGAAGCAGGCAGAGGTTCGGAATAATCATCCAACCTATCTTTTATTTTTTTTATCCATAAATCATCTTCCATATCTTTTTCCTTTATTTATTCGTTTTTATCCATTCGCGTACCTTGGTTGCCAAAGATGCTTTTGCACGGGCCAACTGCGAAGCAGAAGACTTTTCGTTAATACCCAAAAGCCGGGCTATCTCCTTATGAGACATTTCTTCAAAAATATATAGATTAAATACGGTGCGATAACCTGCAGGCAGCTCATTGATAAATTGCATCAATACTTTCTGAGGAATGGTATCTATTGATGAACTCTCCGGCTCTTCGTAAACCTCCGGGATATTTTCTAAAGCCGATACCTGATTCATCACATCGTTTTTCCTTAGATATTGTAATACCGTATTTATCATAATACGCTCCATCCATGCTCTCAGAGAACCTTGCCCCCTATAGGAAAACTTGTCAAAAGAGTTGAATATTTTCAAAAAGCCGTCATGCATCAAATCTCTGGCAGTCTCTCGGTTGCCTGTATAACGAAGGCATATACCAAGCATACGTCCCGCAAACAACTCATAGAGCTCTTTGCGGGCAGCATTCTCTCCTAGCCTACACCGTTCTGCCAGTTCTTTTTCTTCCATTACATTTTCTTCAACACGTGTTTGTTCTGTAAATGATGTTGGTACAAAAATACTGCATATAGTAGAGAAAAAAACGAGTGTTTTATTTCTTTTAACAGAAGCTTGTGCAGTATTCTACTTTAGAAAGTGTTTCTTATGAAGAATAAAAATAAACTTATTTATGAAGGAAAAGCACAAAAAAATAATGGCGGCATGGATGCTCTTGTTTCTTTTTATCCCTGCCTTACAGTCTTGTATGAACGATTCGGATATGACTGACCAACATAATTTGGGCAACGATGGAGGTGCTTCTTTATTGGCCATCGGTACAGTGAAGGTAATTGAGGGAAAAGAATACTATTTTGCATTGGATGAAGGGAGCAAACTCTATCCGGGAGATACAACCTATATCCATAACTATGTTATTGTGGATGGACAACGAGCTTTTGTGAACTTCAGCAAGTTGAGTGAAACCATAAAAGGATATCATTACAACGGAAAGATTCATCGCATTGAGAATATCCTGACCAAGGATATTTATTTCATGCCTGCTGCGAAAGCTGACAGTATTGGCGACGATCGTATCAATATTACAGATTTATGGATTGCGGGGAATTATCTGAATATCAAATATCAGTTTTATCGTAGTAACCACACTAATAAGCACATGCTGAGTTTGATTGTCAACGAAGTTTCTACCGATGAAAAAGAAAAGTCGGATTACGTTAATGTTGAATTCCGCCATAATGCGTACAAGGATAATCAACAGATTTTGGCCAGCGGATTAGTTTCTTTCAAGCTAGACAAAATATCCGGTTTACTAAAAGGCAAGAAAGGACTGAATATCCGAATAAACAGTCTGTATGATGGCGAGCGTTTCAGGACTATAAACTATTAGTTCAATGTTTTTCCTTGTTCAGTCTTTGAGTTGGACTGTGTGTGAGTTCATCCCCTTTTTTGTGGATGAACTCATTTCTTTATGCTAAAAGCGGAATCAGATATTTTGCTTGCAGATATCCCCCAACCACTAACCAAATATAAAGCAAGAAGGCCAGAACGAATGGCTTTGCGCCGGCTTGCCTGAATTTATCGATACTGGTGTCAGTACCCAATGCAGTCATCGCCATTGTAAGCATAAAAGTATCAATATATTCAATGGCACCATTCAAAGGAATATCCTTTACGGTTTCCGCTCCGCAGAGATACTGTAAGAGTGAATTAAGACAAATTATTCCGATAAAGCCAAAGGCAAACCAAGGAATCATTATTTTACTCTTTACAATGCGCCCACCGGCTTCGGCTTTTTTACGCCCGGCCAACGCAAAACTCATGATAATCAATGCCGGAGCCAGCATCATCACACGAATCATTTTAGTTATAGTGGCCGGTCCGGCAATGCCAAGAGCATCCGTGGGGTCCATTGCATTTCCCGCACCTGCCACATGCGCCACTTCATGTAAAGTGCTTCCTGTATAAATGGCAACTTCCATATTGCTCAGACCATTCAATAATCCCGCGTGATACATTATCGGGTAAAGAAACATGGATATTGTACCGAAGATGACAACAGTAGATACGGCAATAGCCGTTTTGTGTCCTTCGCATCTGATTACCGGCTCTGCAGCCAATACGGCAGCCGCTCCACAAATGGCACTGCCGGTAGATGTTATCAGTGCAGTATCTTTGTCTGTTTTCAGAAGTTTTCCCAAGCCAATGCCAATGAGAATGGTTCCGGCTACAATAATCGTATCGATGACCACTGCCGGTAATCCTACTTCTGCAACCTGTGTCAAAGTCAAACGGAAACCATACAGCACAATACCCGCGCGCAAAACCTGCTTGGAGCAGAATTTAATGCCGGGTACCCAAGTTTCCGGCAAACGGTTTCGCAAACTGTTGGCATAGCCCATACCCAAAATGATGCCCACAATGAGAGGACTGAAAGAAAGGCTTTTCACAAAGGGAATTTCAGCAATATAAAAAGCTGAAAAAGAGAATAAAGCAATCAGCAAAATGCCATGCATCGTATTGCTTCTGTTTTCACGACTGAACATAGATTCTAATTTTGTTGTTTATACCTTCGCTTAAAAAACGTGGCAAAGGTACATCCTTCAAATGTTTCGTCCTATTTATTTTTTTTTATGCGTAATAACGAAAAGTAATAAGCCTTGTTATAGCCGATTGTTATGGTGCATGGCAAACTGCATAAATACTTGGGCCAATCCGCTTTCCTGTCCTTGCGGCAAGACAAAACTGAAATCGCGGGTCATCGGCATTCCGTTTATATCCACAACACGTAATTGTCCGGAACTTAGTTCACGGATAACGGAGCGTATGGAAACAATGCCGAGACAATCCGTGTGTTCCAAAAACAGTTTGATGCTTTCCGTACTGCCCAAATACATCAGTACACGAAGTGACGATAGTTTTATATCATGTCGTTGCAGGGATTTCTCAAAAACATCCAATGTGCCGGAACCTCTCTCACGAAGTACCAAAGGATAATTCAACAATTCTTCCGGAGTAAGTTCATCTCCTATGGGTAGCTTGCTACCGGTACGGACTACGGCTACAAGTTCGTCCTCAAGCAAGGTAGTGTATCTCATGTTCGGAAGACGAGCTACACCTTCTACCAATCCTAAATCTATGCGATGTTCCTGCAAAGCTGCCTCTATTTCTCGGGAATTACCATTCATCAAGGATAGACTGACTTGTGGAAACTTCCCAATGAAGCTTCCCAACAGCGGAGGAAGTACATACTGGGCTATTGTGGTGCTGGCTCCAAGCTTCAGTTCACCGGTATATTCATTATGAAGCAGGTGCATCTCATATTCCAATCGCTTATAATCTTCCAGAATGCGCTCGCAATGTTCCAAAAGAATTTTTCCCGATTCTGTCAGACATATTCTATTCCCTTGACGACGGTCAAACAACCTTGTTTGATAGGTCGTTTCCAATTCTTGCACATGCTTGGTTATGGCAGGCTGGCTGATAAACAATTCTTGCGAGGCCTTTGTAAAACTCAGGTTCTTTGCTACCGACCGGAATACTTTTAGACGGAAGTCGCTCATGTTATTATAGGTCGTCAGAGTTAATGCCGAAGGCATGTGCCAAAGAATAAAATACCCGTTCGCACCGGCAACAGACGGATTTCAGAGGTTCCTCCATCGTGAAATATACGGCCTTTTTACGTTCTTCCTCATTTTTGCCTTTAAAAAAATCATATAACGTATCCTCCACCTTTTCACTATATGCCGGGTGAAAAGGCAATAGCATTAGGCATTTCACGTCAGCAGAGTCAAGTGCCAGATTCATTAAGTCAAGAAATAGATTTTCTGTGGAAACGAGCCCGGAAGAAGAAACGGAAGAGAATAAAAACTCACCAAGCGACGTACGGCAAGCCATGTTGTCCAAACTCTTCAAGTCAGACGGCTCACAGCTATTTAATGTCTGCGAAATTGGTTCATGCACCAATATTACTTCCACTTCATTGTTTTTCCCTCTTAGTCCGGAATCCAATGCCAAATAGCTTAACCATGCCGGCAAATCAAGATGAGGTAATTTACGGTTCAGCTTCATTTCCAAAGCATTTTTTATACTATAAACGATTTCATTCAGAAATGTAACATCTACCAATATCACATTCTCTGAGAACTTTATGTTGTCTCCCATTGCTTATTAGTTTACAATTTAAATTGTAAAGGTAAGAAAAAGTTTTGTTCAGAGTCTTGATATACCACTCTTTTTTAACCTAAGCAAAAAGCCTTGTAGATAATAGGGTAAAGAAAATTAAACATATCATGCACATACACTCCAGATATAAATGGATGATATACCAATATATATTAAATCATAATTGGCAGATTATCAGACAATTTGTCAATCCTTTTATCAGATAACTGAAAAAATGTCCGGAATATGCCATTGGCAATTCTTTTGCATCTCCCCTTGTGTTATAAAACTGATAATAGAAAGGAGAACAATATATGAATTTCAACAATTTTACCATTAAAGCACAAGAAGCAGTACAAGAAGCTGTGAATCTGGTACAGAACCGTAGACAGCAATCCATTGAACCGGTACATTTGCTTCAGAGTGTGATGAAAGTTGGCGAAAACGTAACCAATTTCATTTTTCAGAAACTTAGTTTGAATGGGCAACAGATTGCACTCGTGGCCGACAAACAAATCGATTCTTTGCCCAAAGTATCAGGTGGAGAGCCATATTTGAGCCGTGAAGCTAACGAAGTATTACAAAAAGCTACACAATACTCAAAGGAAATGGGAGATGAATTCGTTTCTCTGGAACCGGTATTACTGGCATTGCTCAACGTAAAAAGTACCGCTTCTTCCATTTTGAAAGATGCCGGAATGACGGAAAAAGAATTGCGTGCAGCCATTAATGAGCTGAGGAAAGGAGAAAAAGTAACTTCACCATCTAGTGATGAGAACTATCAGTCGTTGGAGAAGTATGCTCTTAATCTGAATGAGGCTGCGCGTAGCGGCAAACTGGACCCTGTGATTGGCCGCGATGAAGAAATCCGTCGTGTATTGCAAATTCTGAGTCGACGTACTAAGAACAACCCTATTCTTATCGGAGAACCGGGTACAGGTAAAACGGCTATCGTAGAAGGGCTTGCCCACCGTATTCTCCGTGGTGACGTACCCGAGAACTTGAAAGACAAACAAGTCTATTCATTGGATATGGGGGCATTGGTTGCCGGTGCCAAGTATAAGGGAGAGTTTGAGGAACGTCTGAAAGCCGTCGTCAACGAAGTGAAAAAGTCAGAAGGGAATATTATCCTCTTTATTGATGAAATCCATACGTTGGTAGGAGCCGGAAAGAGTGAAGGAGCCATGGATGCCGCCAATATATTGAAGCCGGCTTTAGCTCGTGGTGAACTAAGAAGCATCGGAGCCACTACCCTTGATGAGTATCAGAAATATTTTGAAAAAGACAAAGCGTTGGAACGGCGTTTCCAAATAGTTATGGTGAACGAGCCGGACACACTCAGCACTATTTCCATTCTGCGTGGACTGAAAGAGCGTTACGAGAATCATCACCACGTACGGATTAAGGATGATGCCATCATTGCGGCTGTAGAACTAAGCAATCGTTATATTACCGACCGTTTTCTGCCGGATAAGGCCATCGACCTGATGGATGAAGCTGCCGCCAAGTTACGTATGGAGGTTGATTCCGTTCCGGAAGAACTGGATGAGATTACACGTAAAATCAAACAGTTGGAAATTGAGCGTGAAGCCATTAAGCGCGAGAACGACAAACCTAAACTGGAACAAATAGGTAAGGAACTTGCGGAACTGAAAGAACAGGAAAACTCTTACAAAGCTAAATGGCAGAGTGAAAAAACGTTGGTCAACAAGATTCAGCAAAATAAAGTGGAGATTGAAAACTTGAAGTTTGAAGCTGACAAGGCAGAACGGGAAGGTGATTATGGAAAAGTTGCTGAAATTCGTTATGGCAAACTGCAGGCATTGAACAAAGAAATTGAGGAAACGCAACGGAAGCTGCACGAAATGCAAGGAGATAAGGCCATGATTAAAGAGGAAGTGGATGCAGAGGATATTGCTGACGTGGTATCGCGCTGGACAGGTATCCCGGTGAGCAAGATGCTGCAAAGCGAAAAAAACAAACTGTTGCATTTGGAGGCAGAATTGCATAAACGGGTCATCGGACAAGATGAAGGCATTGAAGCCGTGGCCGATGCTGTGCGTCGCAGTCGTGCAGGATTGCAAGACCCCAAACGCCCTATCGGTTCGTTCCTTTTCTTAGGTACCACAGGAGTCGGTAAGACCGAATTGGCAAAGGCTTTGGCTGAATTCCTGTTCGATGACGAAACGATGATGACACGCATTGACATGAGCGAGTATCAAGAAAAGCATAGTGTTTCTCGTCTGGTTGGAGCACCTCCGGGATATGTAGGTTACGATGAAGGCGGACAGTTGACTGAAGCTGTAAGACATAAGCCATATTCCGTGGTGCTGTTCGACGAAATAGAAAAAGCGCATCCGGACGTATTCAACATATTGTTGCAAGTGCTTGATGACGGTCGTCTGACAGATAATAAGGGGCGTACAGTGAATTTCAAGAATACGATTATCATCATGACTTCCAATATGGGTAGTGCTTACATTCAAAGTCAGATGGAAAGGCTTAACAGCACCAATAAGGAGGAAGTGATTGAGGAAACGAAGAAAGAAGTGATGAACATGCTGAAGAAGACTATTCGTCCTGAATTCCTGAATCGTATTGACGAAACAATCATGTTTATGCCTTTGACGGAGAAGGAAATTAAACAGATTGTCACTCTTCAAATCAAAAGCGTACAGAAGATGCTTTCCGACAATGGCGTCGGATTGATATTGACAGATGCCGGTATTGATTTTCTTGCTAACGTTGGGTATGACCCTGAATTTGGCGCTCGTCCGGTGAAACGTGCTATCCAGCATTACTTGCTGAACGATTTGTCGAAGAAGCTGTTGGCTCAGGAAGTGGATCGTAGCAAACCGATTATGGTAGATGTCAATCAGATGAGAACCGGCCTGGAATTCAGAAACTGATATCTGCCGGTTCCATAAAAAAAGACATACTTCTAAGCTAAAGCATATTTTTTAGAGATATTCTTTTGAACATATAACTCATGAAAGTTGGGGCAATAGCTCTTTCTTTCATGAGTTATTTTGGTTCAATCCTGTAAGTTCTATAATTTCCCCAAAGCCACTTTTCCTTAAAGTGAGGGCTCATCTTTCCTAAAGTGTGGGGGCAGCTTCCCTAAGGTGCGGGCATACATCTCTTAAAGTGCGGGCATACGCCTTCTAAGGTGTGGGCATACGCTCGTTGAAGTGTGGGCATACGCCTCCCCCAATGTGGGCTTATGATTGTACAAGCGTAAATGCCGGATTATTTTGAATTACAGACATAGAAGAATTCTCCCGTCGTATTTTCGGATTGTCCAGTTATGTCAGTAATTGTGGATACGAGCGACGTGTCAATTGATACTGGTCGTTTGATAATCCTCCATCAGCTCCTCTTTTGTCATGGATATCTTTCCGTCGGTTGTGACGACTAACCGGATGGGTACATACAAGTCTGATTGCGGATAACAGATGCTGGCCGCATATATCATTCCCTCCGGGGCGGTTTTGTCATAGACCAGTCCTTCGAGAATAGAGTTTTTCATAAACTCGGCATCTATCAATGACGCAAAACTTTCTTTTGTGAATGCTTTGTCTACCAATTGCTTACCTTCACAACTGATGCGTAACGTTATACGATTGTCCACAAATTTCTCTCCTTGCTCATTCTTCACAATAGGCAGTGTTTCGTCAGGGATGCGAAGTACAGAAGATTGGTACTCTTTTCCTTTATATGTGAAAGCTGTTTTTATATCAGACACTTGCATACGTTGCGGTGCAGACACCTCTGTGCTGTCTTGTTGCAGTGTTTGCAAGTCTTCTTTCTTGTTCTTATCTTGCGACGAACATGCAGCGAGTGAGATTATTGATGCGCATGCCAGTGTATAAACTATCTTCTTCATCATTATTCTTTTTTAGATTGACGGAGCAAAAATAGCGTAAATTGTACGTAATATAAAATTTATTCTCTCTTTTGATAGTGGTTACCTCTAATTCAATTGATTAAGACAAGCATTGTTCATGCTTTCCTGCTATTCTGTCCACTATCACCGAAATGGCTCCGTCGCCCGTTACGTTGCAGGCTGTGCCAAAGCTGTCCATGGCTATGTAGAGCGCAATCATTAATGCCTGCAACTGTTCGTTGAACCCCAAAATACTGCTCAATAATCCCAAGGCAGCCATGATACTGCCACCGGGCACACCGGGAGCAGCCACCATCGTAATGCCCAACATGAAGATAAACCGGCTGATCGTCCCGAATTCAACAGGCATATTGCCCATATACATGATAGCCAACGCACAAGCTGTGATTTTCATGGTGCTTCCGGCCATATGAATCGTAGCACAAAGAGGCACGGTAAAACCGGCGATGTTTTCCTGCACTCCGTTTTTGATGGTTTGTTTCAGTGTCACGGGAATGGTGGCAGCCGAAGACGAAGTACCCAATGCCGTGGCATAAGCGGGCAACATGGTGCGCAAAAGCTTCAACGGATTCTTGCGCCCTATCACACCGGCTATCGTGAACTGAAGGAGGAGAAGCAAGATGTGAAGCGTGAATATTACGACAATCACCTTAGAAAATTGTGCCAATACAGCAAATGCCTCTCCATTCCGGATCATATTCAAGAAAATGCCGAAAATATAGAATGGAAGCAGTGGAATAATAACCTTTTCAATAACAATTGAGACTATGTCTCTGAAGTCATCGAATGTATTCTGCAAATACTTTGTTTTCAGTAAAGCCATGCCCAGCCCAAATGTGAAAGCAAGTACCAGGGCAGTCATCACTTGAAAGGCAGGGGGCATCTGCACCATAAAAAAAGGTTGCAGTCCCGTTACGGTTTCTTTGCCTATACCGTCCGGTATCGCTTCGCGGGAAATGATGTCTGGAAAAAGTTCCATACAAGAGAAATAGGTGAAATAGCCTGAGAATACAGTGGAGGCGTAGGCTATGGCAGCTGTAAGTACCAACAGTTTGCCTGCACCTCGTCCTAAATGAGCTATGGCAGGAGCCACAAGTCCCAAGATAATCAGCGGTATGGAGAAAGAAAGGAATTCTCCGAATAAAGAATTGAATGTAATGAACACGCGACCCACCGATTCGGGCAACAGTCGCCCCAGAATAAGTCCCAATATAATGGCTACAACCACTCGTAGAAGCAATGGAAATCTCTGAATCCGATAATTCTTATTCAATAGGAGTTTATGGTGGCTTTTCATAAAACATAGTTTAACAAATCGAGACAAACTTAGGCAAATCTTACGTCATATACAAAAAACAAAAAGAAAAAAAGGTGGGTGAAAAAAATAATGGCTACATTTGGGACTTTGAATTATTAATCATAAAACCACTATGAGCAACAAAACAAAAAGATTTATCCTGCCTGAAGAGGAAATTCCACATTATTGGTATAACATACAGGCCGATATGGTGAATAAGCCCTTGCCTCCTCTCAACCCCCGGACGAAACAAGCATTAAAAGCTGAAGACATGTATCCTATCTTTGCCGAGGAACTCTGTCGGCAAGAACTTAACCAGACGGACGCATGGATTGAGATTCCTGAAGAGGTGCGCGAGATGTACAAATACTACCGGAGTACTCCGTTGGTACGTGCCTACGGACTGGAGAAGGCGCTTGGCACACCGGCCCATATTTATTTTAAGAACGAAAGTGTCAGTCCGATGGGGTCGCATAAGCTGAATTCGGCCATTCCGCAAGCATACTATTGCAAGAAAGAAGGGGTCACTAATGTCACCACTGAGACCGGTGCGGGACAATGGGGAGCTTCCCTGGCCTATGCAGCACGTCTTTTCGGTTTGGAAGCCGCTGTGTATCAAGTGAAAATCAGCTATGAGCAGAAACCATATCGACGCAGCATCATGCAGACATTTGGCGCACAAGTCACGTCGTCACCGTCTATGTCAACTCGTGCCGGAAAAGACATCCTGACGGCTCATCCCAATCATCAAGGCTCATTGGGGACTGCCATCTCCGAAGCTATCGAATTGGCACAAACCACTCCCAACTGCAAATATACGCTTGGTTCTGTGTTGAGCCACGTAACGTTGCATCAGACCGTCATCGGTCAGGAAGCCGAAAAGCAGATGGCCATGGCGGGCGAGTATCCGGATGTGGTGATAGCCTGTTTCGGTGGAGGTTCCAATTTCGGTGGCATCACTTTCCCGTTTCTGCGGCACAATATCCTTGAAGGAAAGAAGACCCGTTTCGTCGCTGCCGAGCCGGCTTCTTGCCCGAAGCTTACACGCGGTAAATTTCAATATGATTTCGGTGATGAAGCCGGATATACCCCTTTGCTACCTATGTTCACGTTGGGGCATAATTTTACTCCTGCCAACATCCATGCCGGAGGGTTGCGTTATCACGGTGCAGGTGTCATTGTCTCGCAACTGTTGAAGGACGGTTATATGGAAGCTGTTGACATCAAGCAACTCGAATCATTTGATGCCGGTTGTCTTTTTGCGCAGGCAGAAGGTATTATCCCAGCTCCCGAATCGTGTCATGCCATTGCCGCCACCATTCGCGAGGCCAACATGTGCAAGGAAACGGGTGAGGAAAAGGTGATTCTGTTCAATCTTTCCGGACACGGACTGATTGACATGGCTTCTTATGATAAGTACTTATCCGGAGATTTGGTGAACTACGAACTTACAGATGCTGACATTCAAAAGAATCTGGGTGAATCAAAGTAATCCGGCTTAATAAAACAAAAAACTCCCGTTGAATTGTGCTTTACGGCAACAAACAACGGGAGTTGTTATTACTTATACAATGACATTATTTACCAAAATCTGTTCTTTACAGGGTTATATTCAAATCCCACCAACTTCAGTTTTCTAACAATGTCCTCTTTCTCTACATTCATATCCTCACAAAGAGCATCCAATGAAGGATAGAAATCACGCAGTTTTGTGTTGATGAAGCTATACAGCATCACCGGATCTTCAGGTAATTTCATTGTCACAATCTTTTTAATTAAAACTAATATCGTGGCAAAATTACAATAAAAAGCACGAAAACGATATATTCTCCTGCTAAAATATGCACTTTCTACCTGCAAACGATTGAGGATTAAAAGCCGGAACCATCGGTCCGTTCTATTTTTAAAGAAACTTTCTCAATAATCTTTTCAAGTTCCTCTTCCAATGGAATCACGTTGAAATCACCCCAGAAATCTGTATCGTATTGAAAGTTCGTTTCTGCAAACACTGTGTGCATAGGTAGTCTTTCGGCACGTGGAAAGCGTGTCACATTCTCGTTATCAATCCGGCAGGTTGCCATCTCAAACCAAGTGTGCAGCATGGGGTTGCTGAATGATATGCGTTTGCGCTTCATCTTGAAATAGAGATCGCCACGGATATGATGAATATGATAGATGCCGTTCCAAGGTTTATATGAGACGGTATAAACGATCTTTTCCGTCGTCAGCCGTACTTCCTGCGCCTGACGCATTACATAAGCAGGTGTAGCCTCTTTGACGTATCGGGGCTGAATTTCGAAACGGGCGCGCAACAAAGCTTTGTTCTCAGGGTCTATGTAGAGTTCGCCACAGAATAAAGGGCCTTTTACTCCTCTCCTTTGCTCAAAGCTGACTACATTGGCCGTGCGGTCGCCTACAGAAACGATGTCACCGGAAGTATACGTATAAAGCTTGTCACTCGTTTCGGGAGAAAGGAAATCGGGAATGTGTTTCATGATGTCCAGCCGCAAGCAAGCCTCTACCCCCGACCTGATTTTGGCTATCACGCTGTCTGTTTGCTCCCTGTTGTCTATCTTGCTCATCTTAAGCAACTTCACCTGATCATTGAAAACCGGTTCCAGCATCGATGCCTTATAGACTTTAAAGACAGCTTCCGTGAAGCTTTGAAACTTGTTTTTCAGATATACTCCTTCTCTGTAAAAGGTAGTCAGGTAAACCGGAGTCGAGGAATGATTCTTGCTTCGGCATTCCATCATTTCGCGGAGTAGTTTTTTAGGTTCCGTCAAACGGATAAGCACCTCTTGCAAAGGAATGATTTTAGGTTCGAGACTCAGGACATTGTTGCGGCCTTCCAAGGCAACCACCGCTACCGTTTGCCCCACATAGCCCAGATGAGAGAAAGAGAGTGTGCCGTGCCTTAAGGAATCAGGCAGTTGGAGTCTGAATTCTCCGTTCTGATTGGTGATGTTGCCCAACGAAGTGCCCTGAACATGGACGGATGCGCTGACCACCGGTTCTCCGGTTTCTTTATCCAGTAGTCGGCCGGTGATGGCGGAATGGAATGATAAAGGTGTTTCCTTTATTGCAAGCTTCTTTTCTGCCTGTGTTATCAATATATGACGTCCCAATACCTTTAATTCAAGATTCCGGTTACCGGTTATCTCGTAGACGGCTTGCCGTACAGAGCATTCTTTCTTTCTGAACTTAACAATAGAATCATTGTTGATAACCTTGCTGTCGTAAATAAACAGATAGCCGGACTGTTCTGATATTTTTCCTAATAAAGAATAGACGGTTCCTTTCGCTTTGGGCATGCGGATGATACGCTCCAGCACATCATCTCCTGTTGCCTTTACATTGCCCGTAATGAAAAGCATCCATGAGAAAACGATTATGAAGCGAACTATATTCATGTATTCCTCATTCAAAACAATACCAATTTATTTTCTTTGCGCTCACACTGCAAGTTGAATGTCAGACAAATGAGTTCGGCCACAAATTCCGGTGAGTTGTTGGAAAATTCCACCGTCAGCCGTTTCTTACCTAATGCGGGAGAGGCCGTTTCAATTTGCCAGTAGGAAGATGTTTTATTGATGACCCGCAGCACATCTTCTAAACACTCGTCCTTGAAGCGGATGTTCTTGATATACCGATCGAAGACATTCGGATGTGCCGTTTCACTCAGAAGCAGTCTGTCCGATTGCAGAGTCACGGTTTCACCGGCTCTTACCAAAGCGGTTTCACCGTTCTCTTTCAGCAGAACCTTCACACTACCTCTCTGTACCGATAAGCTGAAAGGAGCCGTTGCATTGCTCCGTATATCAAAAGCCGTTCCCAGCACTTCCACACGCGCTTTGTCGGTTTCAATCATAAACGTTTTTCCGGGTTTCCGGGCCACGTCGAAGAAGGCCTCGCCTTGCAAATTTACCGTTCGTTTGTCATCTGCAAAATGTTTGGGATACCGTAACTGGCTTTCTTGGGCAAGATATACTATCGAACCGTCTTCCAATGTCTTCACCAAAGTAGCCTGCTCCTTATTCTCCTGCGTCAGGAGGATAAGGGCTTTTTCGTTTCCTCCCGGCCATCCCCACCATGCCATGCAAAAAATAATTCCGGCAATCAGGGCTGCTGCCGGTATTCCCCATTTCAGATAGCGTGACGGGCGTTTAGCCACATGCCTCCCTTCTTTTTCGCCGTTCAGCAAACCCTCGCCTTCCAGGCGTGCATACAAGCGTTTCCACGCTTCATCGGTCTTTCTATTCTTGTTGTTTATTTCCATTATCTTGTTCGGGTGTAATTATCAATTTCTTTTCTCAATGTTCGGAGCGCCTTAGTCATTTCCGCCTCTACTGTCTTGACGGATAACGAGAGGACTGTGGCAATATCCGTGTACTTCATTCCCTGCATGCGGTGCATCCTGAATATCTGCTGTCGGCGCAAAGGCATTTGGCCGAGCGTATGCCGAATCAGATTTTGAAGTTCCTCGTATTCCATTTCTTGTTGAGGGTCTGCCAGACTGCCCCACTCGCTCTTTGTACCTGCGGTGAAGGCATACCGCTCTCTCACTTCACGATGCTCACAGTATTGCAGCGCTTCGTTTCTGACCGCACGATAAAGATAACTCTTGATGGAATGGGATATTTGCAGTTTCTCTCTATCCTTCCACAGCACATAGAAGAGTTCTTCTACAATCTCCTCGCCTGCCTGCGCGCAATCCGTAATACTTGCGGCATACCAGCAAAGAGGCATATAGTATTGGCGGAACAGCGCTTCGAACGTCTTGATGTCCCCTTCTCTCACTTTGCTCCATATCGTCGGTTCATTCGGCATAATCTATGGCTTTAATCACTTGATTTCTCCAAATATAAGTAAAAACACGGAAAACAAAGCCTGAGGGTATCAATAAAACTTATTCAAGTGCTTGGCTAATTGTCAGTTGGACTGTTTCCTCAATTTATTGACGGCATTCTCCAGCGATTCCGTCGGTTCTATGATATTATAGTCCTTCCAAAAATCCTCGTTCCAATACTCGTCCACCAAGTCGTAGAACACTTGCTTCTGTTTGAAAGCGTTCCGTCCGGAGATACCCGTCTGCGGATTATCGTCTCGGTCGGTGACCACCATTTCGGAAAAAGCGGTGTAGGTGGAAGAGAACAGCCGTTTCTGCCAATCGCATTTAAAGCGGATGATATTTCGTATATAGTTCAGATAAGTACGGTCGCCCTGCTGTTTATAAGTCACCAAATAACTGACTTCCTGCGGGCGGAATCTCAACCCGACAGGTTTTTTGTGAAGAATGGCCTCTACTGCTTTCACTTTGTTGGCCATATCCAGTTCAAATTCGGCACGGGTAAAGGAGAGGTGTTCATAGTCAATGTAGAGCTTCCCGATGAAGAGTGCGTACATCAGGCTGACCCGCGGGCGGAAACTGACGACATACTGCATCCGGTTGTCCAGATTCACCGGTTCCTCCATCCGAAAATCATAGTAATTCAGATTGTCCGGGCTGAGCAAGGCGTCGCCGTTCTTCACCACGTCCAGATAGAGAGAAAGATTGGGGCCTCCCACTACTTTAACAGCCAGCGTGTCGCTTAGTTTCTGGCTCATCAAGCGGCGTCCTTTGAGGAGTTGTACCCTATCACGATTGACATCACGCTCGTCATATGCCGTTTTGTAGACATTCATCACGGCTTCGGAGACACCGATATAACGGCGACGCTTTTGCACGGTTTCCCGGTAGAAAGCAGTCAGCATATTGTCTGTGGCCGCATAGTTGACGGGGATTTTCCTGATGGCTTCCTCCACAATGATGCGAGGATTGTTTCCGTAGACCACAATCTCGCTCAGCAGGTTGGGAGCCGGTATCATCCAGATGGTCAGTTCGTCCGGCTTTTCCAATTCTTCAAGAGACAGGTGCGTATTGAGATAGCCGATGTGGGAGAATTCCACTCCACGGAAGCCTTCGGTAGTGCTTACTTTGAGGGAAAAAGTGCCGTCTTGGTTGGTCACTGTACCTATGTTGGTGCCGATGACCGATATATTCACATTTTCCAACCGCTTCCGGTTTTCCTTGTTCCTTACTACACCGGTTATGGTAAGGTCGTTCACGGCGGCATCTTGTGCAGCCAGCGGGGTGAAGCTTCCAAACATACAGAGCAGCAAACACCCGATTGTAAATCCGGCAAAGTTTTTCATAAGACAAGAGCTTTTAAAGGGTTTCTACCAATAAGAGCGCTCCGGAAAGAAAAACCCTACGCTTTTTTGCACCGAATTAGAAATTGTTTTGATTTTATTTCCGTTTTCTTCTGCACATTGTTTTGGGGATACCTTTATCTGTTTTCAGGAAGAGTATGGTGGGCTATTGGCATAATGGAAAAAACTTTTTGAATCCTTATGATAAAATTGTTTGTAGCAAACAGTAAACTTGTTCGCAGCCTGAATAAATCTCTGTTCGCGCCCTGCGGATACAAAAACGCAACCTGCGGACAGATATCCGCACCGTGCGAACAGATATCCGAACACTGCGTACGAAGATTCGAGTATAAAAAAAGTGAAACGAGTCCTGTAAGTTGAAGTGTGTGGCGAAATCAGCAGCTTGGAAGTTCCGACTGCTTACAGGGGCTTCTCGGCTGAATCGTGATTCATATACAACCACTCTTCCGCTTTCTTCAGCGTCTCCATTTTCCCCACATCAAACCATTGTTCTCCTTGCGGCACATATCCCTGCACACATGCTTCGCGGCAAACAGACAAGTAAAAAGGAATGATGGAAAACTTTCCCGTCCACCGCTCATCGTCCATGAAGCGAAAAAGAGAGGGGGAAATGACGTGAATACCGCCGAAAGCCAGTTCGCGAAACTCCTTTTCCCGGTAATCGAAGCCCTCCGGCTTCACCTCTCCGGTAGACTTGTTGACCCATCCCTTCAACCGAAGGTTATCGTCGAAGAGCAGATAGCGCGAGGTTTCCCGCTCGCTGACAAGCAAAGTAGCCTCTACTCCGCTCTTCACATGATGGCGATAGAAAGCGGCAAGGTCTGTTTCTGAAAGGATGTCGGCATTGTGGACAAGAAAAGGTTCGCTGCCATCGAGAAACGGACGTGCTTTGCCGATACCTCCACCGGTATCGAGCAGCATATCACGCTCGTCACTGATGTGGATATTCGTCCCGAAATTGTCATGAGCACGGAGGTAGTCGATGATTTGCCCGCCGAAGTGATGGATATTGACCGTGATATCATTGAATCCTGCATCTTTCAGTCGCAGTATCACCCGTTCCAACATAGGTTTTCCCGCTATGGGAATAAGCGCTTTGGGTGTATGGTCGGTCAGCGGACGCAGGCGTGTGCCCAAACCGGCAGCAAATATCATTGCTTTCATAAGAACTAATTCTTTGCTTTGAATGTTTGTTCGATATTCTGTTCGCGGTGTATCAGGTTCACCTGTACGCCGAATTTCTCATTCAGATGTTCGGCCAGATGCTGTGCCGAATATACGGAACGGTGCTGTCCGCCCGTGCAGCCGAAGCAGACTGACAGGCTGGTGAATCCGCGTTCCATGTAGCGTTTTACAGAGGCGTCGACCAAAGCGTATGCGTGTTCCAGAAAGTCAGTTATCTCCCCATCGTCTTCGAGAAAACGAATGACAGGTTCATCCAATCCCGTAAAAGGCTTGTAACGGTCGTATTTACCCGGGTTGTTCACCGCACGACAGTCGAATACAAATCCCCCTCCGTTGCCCGAAGGGTCTTCGGGAATACCTTTCTTATAAGCAAAGCTGGTGACTTTCACTACCAGCCGGCGTTTTTGTAGGTCGTCCGTAAACTGTTTCAGTTCGGTAAGTTCACGCAATATCCGGCAGAGATAGGGATATTCGGGATACGGCTCTTGTAACAATTGGCGCAGATTCTCGATGGCAAAGGGAACACTCTGGATAAAATGCGGCTTCTTCTCGAAATATCCCCGGAAACCATAGGCTCCCAGCACCTGCATGGTACGAAACAGTACGAAATGACGAAGTTGGGCGTAAAAATAAGCCTCATCTACGGGCCGGTATTTGCACAGTGCATCAAGATACTCTTTCAGAAGTTCCTTGCGAAGGCTGTCCGGATAGTTGGCTTTGGCCTGCCACAAGAACGAAGCCACATCATAATAGACCGGACCTTTCCGCCCGCCCTGAAAGTCGATGAGCCACGGCTCTCCATTCTTTATCATAACATTGCGGCTCTGGAAATCGCGATACATGAAGGTGGCCGAGCTGCTACGCAGCAATACGTCCGCCATCTTCTGGAAATCATCCTCCAAACGGTCTTCCTGAAACTCCATCCCCGTGGCCTTGAGAAAACAATATTTAAAATAGTTCAAATCCCACAGGATGGAACGGCTGTTGAACTCTGCTTGCGGATGGCAGTATGAGAAGTCCATCCCGTCGGCGCCGGCAAATTGTATGGCCGGTAGCAGTCGGATGGTTTTACGCAACAGTTGCTTTTCGTCCTCACCGAAGACACTGGTCTTGCGTCCTTTTTCGATGGCATTGAACAGCAAGGTGTCTCCCAAATCCTCTTGCAGATAATATATCTCGTCTTCGGAGTGAATAACGACTTGCGGCACCGGCAATCCTTTTTGGCGGAAATGCCCGGCCATGTATAGGAAAGCGCGGTTCTCTTCCACCGATTCGCCGCTCACGCCAATCAATGTGGGGTTTCCCGTAAGACGGAAGTAACGGCGGTTGGAGCCGGAAGAAGGAAGTTCGTCAATGTGTTCCGGCTCGTATCCGGTATGCGTGATGTAGAGTTTTCTCAGTTCTTCGGTTATCATGGCGTATGTTTATTTTGGCAGCTAAGATAAGGTTTTTGTCGGAGATATGTTTACCTTTGTGGAAGGAAAAAAGAAAATGCAGGATGTCGTGCCTGCCGAAGCGGTTAGAAAGGATGAGAAGCATACCCCAATTTTTAATAGCTGCACCTGCATCGGGCAGCGGAAAGACCACCGTCAGTCGCGGACTTATGGCGTTGCTGGTGAGGAAAGGCTTTAAGGTGCAGCCTTTCAAGTGCGGTCCGGACTACATAGATACCAAATATCACACCGCCATGTGTCACCGTCCCTCCATCAATCTGGACACTTTCATGGCATCCGAAGAACACGTGCAAGAACTGTATGCCCGTTATTCGGCAGATGCCGACGTAGTGGTTGCGGAAGGAATGATGGGAATGTTCGATGGCTACGACCGCAGTCGGGGATCCTCTGCCGAGATAGCGAAACTGCTTCATCTTCCCGTGGTGCTGGTCGTCGATGCCAAGTCTGCTGCTTATTCCATGGCTCCTTTACTATCCGGTTTTATTCATTTCCGTCCGGAAGTAAAGATAGCAGGCATACTGTTCAATCGGGTGGGTTCGCCCAGACATTATGAGATGTTGCAAGAAGTCTGTTCCGACCTTAATGTGACCTGCCTCGGCTATCTGCCCAAACAAAAACTTTTGGAACAAGATACGCGCTATCTGGGACTCGACTTCAGCCACTTGAAAGATATGGATGTGAATACTCTTGCCGACCTTCTGGAACAATACGTAGACTGGCAATTGCTGCTTAATGCAACCATGCGTCCCTTGCCGGAGAGGAAGAATGAAAAAACGGAAACGGACAACAGAAAACTACACATTACCGTAGCTTGTAACGAAGAATCTTTTTCTTTTCTATATGCCGAGCATTTGGATATACTGCACCGTATGGGCACTGTCACCCTTTTCAATCCGGAAGAGAACCTCCCCTTGCCTCAAGATACCGACTTGCTTTATTTACCCGGAGGATATCCCGAAAAGCATGCGGATAGACTGTCGGCAGCTCGTTGTACCTTAAAATCCATCCGAGAATACATAGAAGCCGGAGGCAAAGCTTTGGCCGAGTGTGGCGGAATGATGTATCTGTCTCAAGCCATCTCCTGCGACGCGGAAAGCATGCAATCTGCCGACAGACGCATGGTACACCGAATGGTTGGCGTCTTTCCTTTTTACATTTCGGCCGAAACCCATGACAAAAAACTGTCGTTGGGCTATCGGCAATTTCAATACAACGGAAAGCAACTGCGAGGGCATGAGTTCCACTATACCCAATTCGGTAAGAAAGGACTGGCCTACACCGAGTGTTTCAAGGACTACGAAGGCGACTGTCTGCCGGAAGATGAAGGAAACTGCATGCTGAATTTGCCCGACTCTGTCGCACAAGTGTACAACGCCAAAGGACAGCCGGTAACCACTCCTGTTTTCCGATACAAGAACGTCATTGCCAGCTATACACACCTCTATTGGGGAGAGGCCGACCCATTGTCTCTGTTCTGAAAAAACAAATAACTGATAACATAAATTTTTAATCCTTTTTTATGAAAAGAATTTATACCAGAACCGGCGATAAAGGCACCACAGGCATTCATGGCGGTGCCCGTGTTCCCAAAGACGATATACGCATCGAAGCCAACGGATGTCTTGATGAGTTGAACGCCATGATTGGCATTGTACGCTCTATGCTTCCTTCGGGAGATGAGCGATATAACCTGCTGCATGCCATTCAATGCGAATTGATGACGGTGATGAGCCATGTAGCCACTCCTTCGGGTACGGTAAATCCCAATCCGCTTTCAGTTGCCGAGCTCACTTTGCGTTGCGAGCAAGAAATGGATGCCATGACCGTCTTGCTACATGATAACGGCTATTTCCTTTTACCCGGCGGTACTCCCCTATCTGCCCATCTGCAATATGCCCGCACCATCGCTCGTCGTGCCGAACGCCGCTTATGGACACTCCATCGACAAGATTCCGTGAACAAGGATATACTATGTTTCGTCAATCGTCTATCCGACCTCTTCTTCGTGATGGCACGCATGGAGATGCAACGGCAAAACTGGCCGGAGGAGAAATGGAAAGAGTTTGCGTATAAGAGGAAAAGAGAGACGGAAAAATAGAGAGGGGATCAATGCTCATTCAACCTCAAGTCATACAAGCATGCTCTGACTTCCGCCTCACTACCGATATGTTTTCCCGCATCATCCGACAACTTTACGCATTCGCGCCATTCCTGATTGGTATTCATCTTGCATCGGGTCAGTTTCATTACAATGTTCGAAGGCTTGAATCCGGTGTCGTTCGTCAGATTGGTACCGATGCCGAAGGCACAACGGATTCTGCCTTTGCAGTATTCTTGAATGTCGAGTGCTTTGCCAAAGTCCAGCGCATTGCTGAATACGATGGTTTTGGTAGTAGAGTCGATACCCAATTCGTTGTAGCGTGCCACTAACTTATCGGTGAAAAGAAATTCATTGCCCGAATCACAGCGTACACCGTCAAACAGTTTGGCTTGTTTACGGCTCAGATTGTTCAAAAAGATATCCGATGTATAAGTGTCGGACAAAGCAATGCCTAAATCTCCGTCATATACATTCACCCAGTTTTCCAACGCCATATAGTTGGCATGTTTGTAGCCGAACTGGGCACCGTGGAACATAAACCATTCGTGCGGATGTGTCCCCATCGGCTTCATGCCGTGTTTCATGGCAAAATAGCAGTTGGATGTTCCTGTACAATACAACGAAGCCTCTTTCAGATAGCCGATGACTCTATCCTGTACATCGAACGAAAAGCGCCGACGCGTACCGAACTCCGAAAAACTGATACGATGTTCATTGGACAAGGTCACCTTCTCGGACAGCTTGCAGAGGATATCTTTCATATCAGGTACATTACCCAATGTACGATTCTTCAACTCCGAAACAAGAGCAAGCAGAGGAACTTCATAGAGGGTGGCCTTGTACAGATAGTCCGTGATTTCAATGTTCAAATGCTGTTCCTCGTCCAAATGTATTTTGACTTTCTCTGGGTGGAATCGGAAAGAAGAAAGCCATTCCCAATAAACTCTCGGTAAGAAACGGCAGTGATGCACCATATACTCCAATTCTTCATCGGACAAAGCAATCAATGCCATGTCGTTCACAGCTTGACGCAATTTCGCGAGGAACTCAGTTGTATAGATTGTTTCGTCCCTGTCTCTGAAACTGAAAGTTCCCACAGCATAAGGAAACAACTTGATGTAGGCATACGATGTTGTGAATTTGTAAAGATCTGTATCGAGTATGGTATGAATCATTACGGGATTTTTTTATAATCTTTGAGTTTTCAGTACTTTAGAAGCTGAAATAAATGCAAACAAGCTCCTATTTATATTCATAAAAACATTTTCTCTATTCAGGGCATGAAGATAGCGATTTTTTTGTTTTTCGGGCACAAAACTGTTAATAACGGGATATTCTTATTAAACCGTGTTATAAATTAAGCCATTACGCTCCGTTCTTTTGGAGATATGCAGAAAGTACGTATATTTGCAATGTGTTTTTCATAGTATTAGATTTAAGGTTAACAAAAGATTGGCTGTCTGGGATAGATAGCCTTTTTTTATGCCCTCTCCGTTCTCAGAACGGATACCCTACTGCAAAATGAAAAGCAAAATCACGGCTGAATCTCGGATGTATAATCGGATAATGCTCTTTTTTATTTGTATATGCCGGGTTCACAGCTTTCATACCTCCGTCAAAGCGCAATACAAAGAAGTCTAAATCGAGACGCAATCCCAAGCCGTAGGCTACGGCAATCTGCTTGTGGAATTTATCTATTTCGAATTTACCTCCCGGCTGATCTTTGTAATTTCGTATGGTCCATATATTTCCGGCATCTACGAAAAGCGCTCCTCTGAGTTTCCAGAACAAACGTGTACGATACTCAATACTTGCATCCAATTTAATGTCTCCGGTTTTATTCAAAAAGTTTTTGCCATCCCCACTGTAAGTCCCCGGACCCAGATCGCGTACCGACCAACCGCGCACACTGTTTGCACCACCGGAAAAGTAACGTTTTTCAAAAGGAACGATAGATGCATTTCCGTAAGGCATAGCAATGCCGGCACCTAAATGAAATGTCAGAGAGTTACGGTAATCAATCGTCCAGTTTTTGGCAAAATCGAAATCACCTTTAAGATATTGTGCAAAAGGAATATTCAGTAAAGTATATTCTCCCTCGTCGTTTTTCTTCATCCCTCCTACCTTCGCCAAAGCATAGAGCAGATTTCCCGCCGATTCAAGGTTCAGACGAACGGCATAAGAGTTACCGGTCAGGGAATTATTGATAAATCCCCTTCCGGCACTGTGATAAGTATAGCTGTATCCGGTTCGTACAATGAAACGGTCTTCATAATTATACCTTAGGATGTAGTTTTCATCTTGTTCCAGATATGTTTCTCTGAATTCCTCATCTATCCAAGGCATGTACAGATAATTAATATCCAGCAAGTCGATGCGATGTTGCGAGCGTTGTTGCTGTACTCCCCATTTGTAACTCCAACCGGCAGAGGCCACGATACGAGTGAACTCAGGTCGCATTTGGTAGTTGTACTGTAAGCCGAACTCCGTAGTGGCTCTTATTCTCCGCTTGAAATCGTTGGAGATGAACGGGAACATGAAACGCGGAAAATTGATGGTAGCCTCTGCGCCCAGCTCAATGTAATTCTGATTCAAATCGTTTTGCAAGCCCGATACGGCTTCGTATGCTCCACGCAATTTGAGCATAAACGCTTCCGAACCCCTGAAGACATTACGGTTCTGAAATGACACGGATGCCGCCGCACCCAAATCACCGGCAGAATTAGTTCCTTCTACTTCGAATGAGACAGCCTGATGCTTGCTTTTTGTCAGCATTACGTATGCATCCAGCGTAGGATGATTATTCTGTTGTGTCTCGAAAAAACGGATATTCGTATATTTCAATACTTGCAGACGTCCGAAATTGGAATAAGTGCGTTGCACATCCCGCTCTTTATATAAATCTCCGGGAGTGATGTACAAATTGTTGGTCAGTACCTTGGGACGTAGATACAATTTATCTTTATAGTAAATAGGAAAGCCTTTGTAGTGCAATGAGTCGTTCACTTCGACACTGTTTAGAGCGGGCGATTGCAACATGTTATAATCCGTAATGAAACTGACCTTATTTACGGTATATTGCCGATGAGGTTGCGGTTTATCTTCGCTGTGTTGTCTATATGGAATCAAGGATAAGGTCAGGTCAACATAATAGCTGTTCCGCACAGTATCGGCGGCGTACGAGATGTATTCCTTATTGAATTTATAATATCCGTTTTGCAACAAGATGTCCGTAATGCGCTGGCGTTCCGCATCCAATACATTGACATCAAAGCGCATGCCTTCAGATAAAAGGGTCGATACAGAGTCTTGCCGGACGTACTGTTTTATTTTATCGTCCTGAATATCATATTTTATAGAACGCACGATATAAGGCTTTCCGGTAGTAACCTGATAAGTCAACTTCATTTTCTTCTTCTTAGTTTGGCGCACAGGAATTACCGTGGCTCTCATATAGCCCATGTTCTGCACCGCTTTAGTGATTTCCTCTCCGGTACGGCTGGTTTCTTCTTCGCTATAAATGACAGGGGCGTCTCCTAATCTTCGCAAAGTGCGGTTGATGCTGCGTGTAGAGTCGCGTCCCGACCAATTGTATATGTACAGTTGAGTTTTTATCAAGCTGAACCACTTGGAGTTAGGGGTCTGACGAAGGTATATGGACAGATTGGAAGGTTTTACTTCTTTGTTGTCGGTGTGTATGCGCACTTCGTCCAATAAATACGAACCGTCCGGCACATATTTGGTAGATGAACAAGAAGCCAATAGGAGTAAAACTGTGGCAAGTATCGTGTAGCAGAAGCCTTTATCCATATCAATTGATTGATTGCACATAAACAAATGCAAATATACTTGTATTTTTTCTCACCTGAGTCAAGTGTCCGCTTAAATTCTCTCTTTTCTTTCTCTTTCATTTCCACACAGTTTGTTATGTTCCACGAAAAGAGTATTTTTGTCCGAATAATAATATTGATTTCATGGCACTGAGTAAGAACCGCATAAAATATATCCACTCTTTGGAGTTGAAGAAGAACCGCAAATCCGATAAGGTTTTTCTGGCCGAAGGGCCTAAACTTGTCGGTGATTTGTTGGGGCATTTTCCCTGCCTTTTTCTCTTGGCAACTGCCGAATGGCTTTCTCAAAACAGACCTCTCTCGGTAGCAGATGTCACCGAGGTTTCTGAAGAAGAGTTGTCGCGCGCCAGTTTGTTGAAAGCTCCCCAGCAAGTATTGGCGGTGTTTCGGCAACCGGATGACGAATGGGATGCTTCCGTCATCAACCATTCGCTTTGTCTGGCTTTGGACGATGTGCAAGATCCCGGTAATTTGGGAACTATTATCCGTCTTGCCGATTGGTTTGGGATAGAGCATATTTTCTGTTCACCCAATACGGTGGATGCTTATAATCCTAAGACGGTACAGGCAACGATGGGAGGAATTGCACGTGTAAAATTGCATTACACTTCTCTGCCCGAGCTGATTGGTTCGCTGAAAGACGTACCCGTTTACGGTACTTTTTTGGATGGTGAAAACATGTATTCCCTTCCTCTCTCCTCTTGCGGATTGATCGTGATGGGCAACGAAGGAAACGGGATAGGAAAAGAAGTGGAGAAACTTATCAACCGAAAACTATATATTCCGAATTATCCGGCAGAGCGCGAGACTTCCGAGTCACTGAATGTAGCCATTGCTACCGCAGTGGTTTGCGCTGAGTTTCGGCGCAGGGACGCATCGTTGTAAAATCAAAAGGAGAGAAAAGAAATGCTGTCAGAGAGGGAAGCTTTTCTGTTATATCAGCAGGAACTGTTGTTAGCTTGTTTCCGCATTTGTCAAAATCCGGCAGGTCGGGATCTTTGTCGGAAAGCAATGCGATGACACCCGGCAGCCATTCGGTATTTTCTATTTCTTCAGTCAACGGGAAGATACGTACCACGTGTCCCTCACACATTTCTACGACATGCCGGCTCAAACAGCCATAGCCGGGGAAAAACAGAAAATGAGAGGCATACCGTTTCATCTTTCTTTTTATTCAGAGGAGATACTTCCCTTTAACGGGAAACTCTTTCAACTTCTTTTAGTGTGGGACGGGGACGTATGTTTCTGCGTCCCGCATTCTCATTAACACCTGTTTCTTCATTTCCCGGAGTTTTCAAGTCAGCAGGTTGCTGCTCGATGCTGTCCTTGTGCGTAGAGTCGGGAACTTGTTGGAGACTGTCTGTTGGGGCAATTGTCAAGCTGTCCTTGGCATGATAGCGCATCAAAGAAATACGGTCTGCCAATAATGAGCGTCCATTTTTCTGGACCGGATAATAGATGAATCCACGTATTTCTTTTATTTTGCCCAGCTTATCTGCGTACAGGCTGATTGTGTTGACGCCTTCTTTTATTATTTTCCGGCCAAAGCCAATCACACTATCATTTTTCTCATATGATACCTGCATTGCCATAAAAGGAGCATGCGTACTGTCTTGTATCTCATTAGGCACACCGTTATGAAAACAGAAACGGACACTCCAACGCAATGTATCTCTGTCGCGGAAGTTAGTGTCCGACGGCAAAACAAATACCACCTTGTTGTCCAAAGGCATTCCTGTCAGCCGGTAGACTTGTCGCCAAGCCCATACATCAATGCTGTCACCGGGAAGAGATTCCTTCAGTTTGTGGTCGCGCATGGCAATCAAATGATTGATACCGTCTCTTTCAACTTTCAACCGCAGGTTTACCTTTTCATATATCTTTGCGAGAACTTCCGGATTGCGGGCAAACCAAACCATGGAAGAGTCGAAGTCGGCTTGTGTGATACCATGTTTTTTAAAAACCGATTCAATATACAGCACCCGTTTATAATTCTCATTATACGGTACTTCCTCACCCATAGCTTTTGCTATGTGGTAGTCATAAAGCACCTCCTCCATCCGGTCATCCTGCAATACATAGTCAGGCCTTTTTACCTGACAAGCCGTCAAGCAGCACGTCAAAAGGAGTACGCCATACCATTGAATTCGATTTTTTCTTTTCATGATTTCTTTATAGCAGCATGGTATGCATCATTGAAGTCCTTGCCATAAAACAGCAACAAAGCAATGATGCCACAGCTGATTGCCGCATCCGCAAAGTTAAATATCGGGCTAAAGAATATGAAGTGTTCTCCACCGACAAACGGCATCCATTCCGGCCAATTGGTATCAATTATAGGGAAATAGAACATGTCTACTACTTTGCCATAGAGCCATGGAGCGTACCCGCCCCCTTCGGGCATGAAAGAGGCTATCTGTGAATGAGTGCTCTCATTGAATAGTACCCCATAAAACACACTATCGATTATATTTCCTAATGCTCCGGTAAAGACTAAAGAGACACAGATGATGAATCCGGTTTTCAGTCCCAGTTTAACAAACCTGTGCAGAAACCAACCAATCGCTGTAACAGCAGCGATACGGAATAGCGTTAAAAACAGCTTTGCAAATATTTCCATGCCGAATGCCATACCGCTATTTTCTGTGAAATAGATATAAAACCAATCGGTGATACGGATGCTTTCATGCCAATACATGTGGGTCTTGATCCAAATCTTGATTATTTGGTCTATAATCAGTACCGAGAAAATAATAAGTAGGGCTATCCGGCCTTTTGTGAAAAATTTGCTCATCTTTATTTCTTACCGTTGTTTTTGGCTTCGATGCTTAAGGTGGCATGAGGCACGGCACGTAAACGCTCTGCCGGGATCAATTTACCGGTCTCGCGGCAAATGCCGTACGTTTTGTTTTCAATGCGCACCAAAGCCGCTTGTAATCCTTGGATAAACTTCAATTGGCGTTGTGCCAGGCGCGTAGTTTCTTCCTTAGACAAAGTATTGGCTCCTTCTTCCAGCACTTTGTAGGTTGGAGACGTATCATCCGTATCATTTCCATCCTGTCCATTCAAGCTGGATCTCAACAAATCGTAATCACGTTGCGCCAATTCCAACTTCTCCATAATAATGGTGCGGAATTCTTCTAACTCAGCATCCGAGTATCTCGTCTTCTCTGTCATAATATGTGTTTTTTAGTGATTAGTTGCCGGCAGGAGGCAGAAAACCACCGTGCTGCCGACTTGTTAAACAATTATTCTTTTACGATGCTTGCATACAACGAAAAATCGTCAAAATTAAGTTCCGTTCCGTTTTCCACTTCGTCTATAAGCATCAGTGAAGTTCCTAAAACCTGGTTGCAAATATAGTCTTTATATTCATTTACCGCATCATCCGTTTGGGGATTTTTTGATAACGTAATATTTATTTTATCCGTTATCTCAAAGCCACTCGACTTGCGGATGTTTTGAATGCGATTCACCAACTCGCGCGCAATACCTTCGCGACGCAACTCCTCGGTTACGGTCACTTCAAGAGCTACTGTCAGTTTGCCTTCGTTGGCTACCAACCAGCCGGGGATGTCTTCGCTGAATATTTCCACATCGGTGGTTTCAATCACAGCTTCCTCTCCGTTCAAATTCAGCGTATAAGAACCGTTGTTCTCCAACTGCGCGATGGCTTCTTGTGACAATTCAGCCACGGCAGCAGCCACAGCCTTCATCTGCTTTCCGAATTTAGGTCCCAGTTTCTTGAAGTCGCACTTCACTTTCTTCACCAATATACCGGCGGTACCGTCAACGAACTTAATCTCTTTTACATTGACCTCGTTCATGACAAGTGCTTTTACTGCCTCGATGTGTGCACGTTGCTTGTCGTCTGTCACCGGTATCATGATGCACTGCAAGGGTTGGCGCACTTTAATGTTTACCTTGCGACGGAGTGCCAATACCATGGATGTCACGTCTTGTGCCATCTGCATGCGATCTTCCAATTCCTTGTCTATCAGTTCTTCTTTGCATTCGGGAAACTTGGATAAATGAACCGAAACTACTTTATCGCGTCCGGTCGCTGCAATCAAATCCATATACAGTTTGTCTGCATAGAATGGAGCGATGGGGGCCATCAGCTTAGCTACGGTTTCCAAACACGTATAGAGGGTTTGGAATGCTGACAGCTTATCTTGTGTCATACCGCCACCCCAGAAGCGTTTGCGATTCAGGCGGACATACCAGTTTGACAGGTTGTCGTTTACGAATTCCGAAATCAAACGACCGGCTTTGGTAGGTTCGTATTCGTTGTAGCAAGTGTCTACATTTCTCACCAGCGTGTTCAGTACGGACAGAATCCAGCGGTCTATTTCCGGACGTTCGTCCTGCACGTCGGCTTCTTTGTATTCAAAACCGTCCACGTTGGCATAAAGAGCGAAGAATGAATAAGTATTATACAGCGTTCCGAAGAATTTGCGGCGAACCTCTTCTATTCCCTCCACGTCGAACTTCAGGTTATCCCATGGAGAAGAGTTGGTAATCATGTACCATCTTAATGGGTCGGAACCGTACTTCTCGATGGTAGAGAATGGATCGATGGCGTTTCCCAAACGTTTGGACATCTTGTTCCCGTTCTTATCCAACACCAGTCCGTTGGAAATAACGGCTTTGTATGAAACACTGTCGAACACCATAGTGGCAATGGCGTGCAGCGTGAAAAACCATCCGCGAGTCTGATCCACACCTTCGGCGATGAAGTCGGCGGGATATACTTGGTGGCTGTCCAACAATTCCTTGTTTTCGAACGGGTAATGTATCTGTGCATACGGCATGGCACCTGAGTCGAACCATACGTCAATCAAGTCGCTTTCACGCTTCATCGGCAATCCGTCTTTAGATACAAGTACGATATCGTCTACGTAGGGACGGTGCAAGTCTATCTTATCGTAATTCTCCTCCGTATAAAGTCCGGGTTGGAAATTCATCTCCTTATAAGGATTGGATGTCATCAAGCCGGCGGCCACAGATTTCTCTATTTCGTTATAAAGTTCTTCTACCGATTCGATGCACTTCTCATCGCTGCCGTCTTCTGTGCGCCAGATGGGCAGTGGAGTGCCCCAATAGCGAGAACGGCTCAAGTTCCAGTCGTTCAAGTTTTCCAGCCACTTGCCGAAACGTCCTGTACCGGTGCTTTCCGGCTTCCAGTTGATGGTCTTATTCAGTTCCATCATGCGCTCCTTGCAGGCTGTGCTTCGGATGAACCAGCTGTCCAACGGATAATACAATACCGGTTTGTCCGTACGCCAGCAGTGCGGGTAATTGTGCACGTGCTTCTCTATCTTGAACGCTTGGTTGGCAGCCTTCATCATCATGCAGATATAGATGTCGAGCGACTCGGCAGTTCCGGCTGCTTTTTCATCATATTTACCATCAATGGTGAATTGCGGGTCGTATGCGTTTTTCACCCAGCGGCCTTCGTATTCTTTATATAAATCGATATTGACACATTCGGCAATAAATCTTTCGTCCAATTCGTCAAGCAGGTAGAATTTACCTGTAAGATCCACCATCGGACGGGTTTCCCCTCTTTTATTGATCATAAACAACGAAGGAATACCTGCGGCACGTGCTACGAAAGCATCATCGGCACCGAAAGTAGGTGCAATGTGCACAATACCGGTACCGTCTTCTGTGGTGACATAATCGCCGGGGATGACACGGAAACCGTTCGCACTGGCTTTCCAGTTGCCGTCATTGTCCACGTCCACCGGTTTTACCCACGGAATGAGTTGTTCGTATTCCATACCTACCAAGTCCGTACCCTTATACTCGCCTACCACTTTGAAAGGAATAAGTTTGTCTCCGGGTTTATAGTCCTCTAATGCAATATCTTCTGCCTTTTTGTTGAAGTGAGTGTAGAGTAAAGGTTTGGCCAATACCACGGTTATTTTCTCACCTGTATATCCATTATATGTTTGTACGGATACATACTCTATTTTCGGACCTACGCAAAGGGCCGTGTTAGAAGGCAACGTCCACGGAGTAGTGGTCCATGCCAAAAAGTAGGGAGTTCCCCACTCTGCCATTTCCGGTTTAGGCTGTTTTATCTTGAACTGTCCTACCACGGTGGTATCTTTTACATCACGATAGCATCCGGGTTGGTTCAACTCGTGCGAGCTAAGTCCCGTACCGGCAGCGGGCGAATAAGGCTGTATGGTATATCCTTTGTAGAGCAACCCTTTCTTATAGAGTTGTTTCAGCAGCCACCACAAAGTTTCTATGTAGCGGTTGTCATAAGTGATATAAGGGTCTTTCATATCCACCCAATATCCCATTTTGTGCGTCAGGTCTTCCCATTCTTTGGTGAATTTCATGACATCCTTGCGGCAAGCCTTGTTGTATTCGGCAACAGAGATACTTTTGCCGATATCTTCTTTTGTGATACCCAATGCTTTTTCCACACCCAGTTCCACCGGCAGGCCATGCGTATCCCATCCTGCTTTGCGTTTCACCAAGAATCCTTTCATGGTTTTGTAGCGGCAGAATATATCTTTGATGGAGCGAGCCATTACGTGATGAATTCCCGGCATACCGTTTGCCGAGGGAGGCCCTTCGTAGAAAACGAAAGAAGGGCAACCTTCACGTTCTGTCATACTTTTGGCGAAAACTCCGTTTTCGTCCCATTTTTTCAACACTTCCTTGTTTACCTCAGAGAGGTCGAATTGCGAATATTCGGCAAACTTTTTAGCCATTTTTACTTACTTGATTTTACGATTTTAAGGAGTAATCTTCCTTACATCAAAGAAACCTTTTTTATTTTGAAGGTGCAAAGTTACAAAAAACTTAGAGCCTGCTTAAATTTTCCTCAAAAAGTTTTTTTTTATTCAGCTTCTTTTGCGCTTCTTTTCAGCCTGTTTTTACTCTTCTGGCTCATTATAGCACGCTATCTTTTTCTTAAAACGGGCATGTCCCCCCAAAAGAATGTTATCTGAATTCTAAGACCTCAGGTAGAATGTTCATAAAAATGCTGGTATGAACTTTACATACTCTTGAGAAGATAGAGTTTGGAGAGAAATAAAGAAAGGTGGGGTCAATCTTTATCAACCCCACCTTTCTTTATCAATTGCACCGGATGAGTAATTACTGTTTCCGGCTTTTCCACAATTGGGTCATATCTTCCAGCGTTTTACCTTTTGTCTCAGGCACCAACTTCCAGACGAAGATGGCTGCCACCACACAGATGACACCATAGAGCGCATAGGCAAACATGTGTCCGAATTTGTCGCCCATCTCTCCTAACCGCATGTTATACATAGGTACAAATGTGGATGAGACTATGAAATTGAAAATCCATTGAAATGCCACGGCAATGGCCACTGCCGCACCACGAATGGTGTTCGGGAAGATCTCTGCAATCAGCACCCAGCAAATGGGACCCCAGCTGAACATGAATGAAGCACTGTACACCATGATGCTGATGACCGGCAAAATGGACGGAAGTCCTGTGACAAGGTTGCAAAGAGCTACACCGCATGCTCCTATTGCCATACCGATGGAACCGGATATCAGCAAAGGCTTGCGTCCCCACTTTTCTACCGTGAAGACAGCCAGCAGTGTGAACAGAATATTGATGACGCCCATAATCACAGTCTGTATCATCGGGTTACCCATACCCATTGTATGGAAAATGCGCGGGGCGAAATAGAGCACGGCATTGATGCCGACGGCTTGTTGGAATACGCTGAGCATGATACCGATGAAAATAACCATCCATCCGTACGTGAAGAGCTTTTCGGTTTTTTCTTCGGCTGTTGCTTTGATTTCGGACAAGATGATTTTGGCCTGAGCAAGTCCGTTGATGCGGCTCAGTACATGCAACGCCTTCTCGTCCTTGCCGCACAGGGCAAGATAGCGGGGCGTTTCAGGTACAAACAACACCAACAAGGCAAAGAGTCCTGCGGGAACAGCCTCGCTGACAAACATCAGGCGCCATCCGGTTTCAATGGTCCATGCAGCTGCATCCGGGTTCATGATTTGGTTCACACCGTTTACTAAATCTATGACGGGATTGGCATGGCTGCCCAGAATCAAGAAATTCACGAAATAAACCACCAGCTGACCGAAGATGATGGCAAACTGGTTCCAGGAAACCAATGTTCCGCGAATATTGCTCGGAGCAATTTCCGCAATATACATGGGGCAAATAGCAGAAGCTAAACCGACACCGATACCACCTAAGACGCGATAAAGATTAAATGCAATCAGCAACGAGTAAGAAGGCACTCCCCGTTCGAAGAACAAGAACTCCGGATAATAAGAACCGAGCGCGGACAATAAGAACAGGACACCTGCTACGAATAGGGAGCGTTTGCGACCAAGGCTGGAAGCAAGGAAACCTGAAATTGCGCTACCCAGAATGCAGCCTATCAGTGCACTGGAGGAAGTTATGCCGTGCATCGTGTCGGTATATTCAAAATCAGCTCCCATGAAGAAAGCCTGAAGTCCTTTTTCTGCACCGGAAATAACTGCCGTGTCGTATCCGAACAGTAGTCCGCCAATGACGGCAACAAGTACAATGGAAAAAAGGTAAACTTTGCTACCGTTTTCTGTATTGTTCATAATAAAAAGGGATTAGGGATTAACTATAAACGACTAAACTACAAATAGCCGGATGTTCAAGGCAATGGCGTAAGAGTCCGCGCAGATTATACGGGAAATCACGGATTTAGTGCCAAAAATGCGTAAACCCGTGAAGTCCGTATCCGAATATTGCATTACAGCGCAAATAAGCTTTGTTTTCTTGACATCGCTTCAGCCATCATGTAATCTGCTATTCGTAATATGAATGAAGCTTAGCAATACATGTTTACGATTGCTTCATACAATTCTTGCTTGCCGCTGGTTTGTTTGGGCTCGCCGTTGGCCTTGGCATATGCCACAACTTCTTCCAGTGTCAGCTTGCCTTCCTCAAATTCTTTACCTTTGCCGGCATCGAAAGAAGCATAGCGGTCGGCCAGCATCTTCTTGTAAGGAGATTCCTCAAGTAGTTTGGCTGCACTTTCAAGAGCTCGTGCCATGGCATCCATACCTGCAATGTGTGCAATGAAGATGTCTTCCAAATCGGTAGAGTTACGACGGGTCTTGGCATCGAAATTCGTTCCACCATTGCCCAAACCGCCGTTACGGATGATTTGCATCATGGCTTGTATCAAATCGTAGTTATCGATGGGGAATTGGTCGGTATCCCAGCCGTTCTGATAGTCACCGCGGTTGGCATCGATAGAGCCCAACATGCCGTTGTCAACGGCTACGGCCAATTCGTGCTCGAAAGTGTGGCCTGCCAGTGTGGCGTGGTTCACCTCGATGTTCACTTTGAAATCCTTATCCAGATTGTGAGCCTTCAGGAAGCCGATAACAGTTTCGGTATCCACGTCATATTGATGCTTGGAGGGTTCCATCGGTTTAGGTTCAATCAGGAAAGTGCCGGTGAAGCCTTTGCTGCGGGCATAGTCGCGTGCCAGCGTCAACATCTGTGCAAGGTGTTCCTTTTCACGTTTCTGGTCGGTATTCAGCAATGACATATAGCCTTCGCGTCCGCCCCAGAATACATAGTTCGTACCGCCCAACTCGATAGTTGCATCGATGGCGTTCTTGATTTGAACGGCAGCACGTGCCACCACGTCGAAATCCGGATTGGTCGCGGCACCGTTCATGTAGCGTGCATGGCTGAATACGTTGGCAGTACCCCACAGCAGTTTGATGCCTGTTTCGGTTTGTTTCTGCTTGGCGTATGCCACAATAGCTTTCAGGTTGGCTTCGTATTCCTCGATGCTATCGGCTTCGTCGCAGAGGTCTATGTCGTGGAAACAATAATATTCGATACCCATTTTCTGCATGAACTCAAAACCGGCATCCATTTTGTTTTTGGCAGCCTGTACCTTGTCGGCCTCACCGTTCCAAGAAAACTTCTTCGTGCCACCGCCAAATTGGTCGGAACCTTCTGCACAGAGGGTGTGCCACCATGCCATGGCAAACTTCAACCAGTCTTTCATCTTCTTTCCCATGACCATTTTCTCGGCATCGTAATAGCGGAATGCCATCGGGTTCATACTCTCTTTACCTTCGAATTTGATTTTTCCTATTCCGGGAAAATACTCTTTTGTTGTCATAATCTTAATTTGTTTTTAGGGTTTATTTTTATATTCTGTTTGTTTTATGAAAGAACGTTGAGCAAGCACTGTTTCCAGCGTCCGTATGCTTCTGCATACGCTTTACGGTCGGCCGGTTTCGGCTCAATGACCTCCAGCTTCTCTAATGTGGCAAAAGCCTCGTTATTGTCTTTGTAGATGCCGGCACCAATCCCCGCCCCTTTGGCTGCTCCTACGGAACCGTCGGTGTCGTACAACTCGATTACTGCGCCTGTTACCCCTGCCAGTGTTTCGCGGAATAGCGGGCTGAGGAACATATTGGCTTTTCCCGCATGGATTTTCTGTACAGGGATACCCATTTGTTCCATAATGTCGATGCCGTATTTAAAAGAGAAGACGATACCCTCTTGCGCCGCACGGACGATGTGTGATTTTCCATGCAGGTTGAAGTTGATTCCTTGTACAGAACAACCGGTTTCTTTGTTTTCGAGCATACGCTCCGCTCCGTTGCCAAAGGGCAGAATGCTCAAGCCTGCGCTACCTATGGGAGCTTGCGCGGCCAATACATTCATGTCGTTGTACGAAATGCCTTCGGGAGCGACGGTACGCTTCACCCACGAATTGAGAATGCCTGTTCCGTTGATGCACAACAAGACGCCCAAGCGGGTTTGTTCGGCACTATGGTTGACGTGTGCAAATGTGTTGACACGCGATTTGGGGTCGTAGTTTACTTCTCCGTTCACGCCATATACCACACCGGATGTACCTGCGGTAGAAGCTATTTCTCCGGGGTTGAATACATTTAGTGAAAGGGCGTTGTTGGGCTGGTCTCCGGCACGGTAAGTGATGGGGGTTCCCTCCTTTAAGCCCAATTCGCAGGCAGCGGCAGCATTGACGCGTCCTTGTTCGGAGAAAGTGGGCCTGATATCGGCTATCAGTGAAGAGTCGAAGCCATAATGCTCCATCAGGAAATCGGCAATCCGATCATTCTTGAAGTCCCAGAACATGCCTTCGGACAAGCCGGAAACGGTGGTGCAGATAGTACCCGTCAGCTTCATTGCAATGTAGTCGCCCGGAAGCATGATTTTATGAATTCGTTCGTATACGGCCGGTTCGTTTCTCTTAATCCACGCCAGCTTGGATGCGGTGAAGTTTCCCGGAGAATTCAGCAGGTGCGAAAGGCACCTCTCCTCTCCCAATGCTTCAAATGCTTTTTGACCGTATGGAACGGCTCTTGAATCGCACCAGATGATGGCGTGACGCAGCACTTGCCCGTTCTTGTCCACACATACCAAACCGTGCATCTGATATGAGATGCCGATAGCTTTGATGTCTCCGGCACTCACTCCGGACTCTGTCAATACGGCTTGTGTGGCCAGCTTCAGGTTTTCCCACCAAGACTCGGGATTTTGTTCTGCCCATCCCGGTTTCACGGCAATGATTTCCGCCTCTGTCTTGGGAAAGAATGCGGATGAAACGCATTTGCCGCTTTCCGCGTTTACCAAACTTGCTTTTACTGACGAGCTGCCAATGTCATAACCTAATAAATACATACTCTATTTTTATTTTTTTTGATTACTCATTCTTTATGCCTGCTAAAATCGGTTATCGTCTTGTTTTATTATATATTTTCTTATCGAACCGGTAGTAGCGTGCCGCCCGGTGGGCCACTCCCTGTTGCTTCTCTTCCAGCGGGACAACGTATTCCATCATCGCTATTTTCTTGTGGAAGTTGCGGACATCGAACTGTTTCCCATACACCAGCTCATACAAAGTGCGCAGTTGTGATGCTGTAAATTTTCGCGGCAACAGGTCGAATAAAGAAGAAGGGTTGAACTCTACATATTGGCGGATGTAGATTAAAGCTTCCTTGATGATCAGGTTGTGGTCGAAAGCCAGCGTCTTTACGTCTTGCATAGCGACCCAGTCGGCCTGATAATTGTCCAAATCCCGATTCAGCGCCCGATCTATCTTCACCAGCGACAGATATGCTATGGTGACGATGCGTTCCACCTTCAATTGCATGGCCCGTTCCAGCCAATGAACGTCTTTGGGGTCTTTCGTACGATTCTTCGAGCCGAATGCTTTGAACTGCATCAGGTTGACATTTTTCAATCCCGTAAGCTCTTTCAGCACTCGTTTAGCTGCCTCGTCCAAATCCTCGTCCATATAAATCAGGCTTCCCGGAAGTTTCATATCATGGAAAACTTCGCCTTTTTCTTCACCGACACGCTTTATCAGCAACACTTTCAGTTGCTCACCGTCGAACCCGATAACCACACAATCTACGGAGATGTGATTGTTTGCCAAGGGTATTTCATGTATCGTATTTTGCATATTTTTCATTTTGAACGCTGCAAATATAGAGAAGTTTTTATAAAAACAAATAAAAAATAATCGTTTTTATTTCATGTTATAAAGCACTATTTTTCAATAAGATACATATCATATATTTTACAATAACAAATCATATTGTTATCGTACTGCATACAATATTATGTAATTGTATCAATGACAATAAGAGGTAAATGCCTTGATTTAAAGTTTTTCCCTTGTTGGTTTCTTAGGATAGAAGGGGGATGCTTATTGTATGGAAACAATTGTTCTTTGCATCCGGATTTTTGCATAATCCCATTCGCCCCCTCAAATTAAAAAACAAGAAGTCGAGACTTGATACGGCAATTTCGAGTTTCCTTCTTCGTAAATCTCACCTCATCCATCGCTCCCGAAGAGGCTGGAAGAACAACTAATCTACTATCGACCGACTCCAAGCCGACTCCAAGCCAACCCCGAACCAACTCCGAGCCGGCAAGCAATTCAAAAATGCCCAAAAACGCCCTTAATATACACTGTAACAATTAGTTAATTGTGGAACTCAGCCTCTCGCGCGCGAGAGAAGAAAAGAATAAGATAAGATTAAGAATACACCTCCCTATAAATACTCCCTCCTTCGGTGGAGGAGGCGGAGATGAAAATCAAAAGAATCGGAGAAAGTCCGATAGCGTCACATGTCGGCAATACAATGGCCGCACTTTGTCGGGGCAAAGCCCACAGCATAGCAGTTGCATTGCCACACCTTATGTCTCTTAAAGTGTGGGCATAAGGGCGGTAAAGTGCGGCATCACCCCTTCCGAAGTGCGGCAATGCGAACTTTCCGTTGCTTTCGTATGGTTTATGTGAAGAAAAAGCATACCTTTGCAGCAGTTTTTCATTAAACACTAAAACAAGTAAAATTATGAAAGCATTTGTATTTCCGGGTCAAGGCGCTCAATTCGTGGGCATGGGAAAAGACCTGTACGAAAACTCGGCTTTGGCCAAAGAACTTTTTGAAAAAGCAAATGATATCCTCGGATATCGCATCACCGATATCATGTTCAACGGTACGGACGAAGATCTCCGCCAAACCAAGGTTACTCAACCTGCCGTATTCCTTCACTCCGTTATATCCGCCCTCTGCATGGGCGATGGCTTCAAACCCGAAATGACCGCCGGTCATTCGCTGGGCGAATTTTCGGCATTGGTTGCCGCCGGCGCTTTGAGCTTTGAAGACGGCCTGAAACTGGTTTACGCCCGCGCCATGGCCATGCAAAAAGCCTGTGAGGCACAACCTTCTACCATGGCAGCCATCATTGCCCTGCCCGATGAGAAAGTAGAGGAAATCTGCGCTCAGGTAAGCGCCGAAGGCGAAGTATGTGTGGCTGCCAACTACAACAGTCCGGGACAAATCGTTATTTCCGGCTCTATGGCGGGTATCGACAAAGCATGCGAACTGATGAAGGCCGCCGGTGCCAAGCGTGCATTGCCCCTGAAAGTGGGCGGCGCATTCCACTCTCCGCTGATGAACCCTGCCAAAGTAGAACTGGAAGCGGCCATCAACGCCACAGCCATTCATACCCCGAAATGTCCGGTATATCAGAATGTGGACGCATTGCCCCACACCGATCCGGAAGAAATCAAAAAGAATCTGGTGGCTCAGCTGACGGCTTCGGTACGCTGGACGCAAACCGTGAAAAACATGGTTGCCGATGGCGCTACGGACTTTACGGAATGCGGCCCCGGTACGGTTTTGCAAGGATTAATCAAGAAAATCGCTCCCGAAGCATCCGCTCACGGAATCGAATAATATTCAGTCTGATTTAGAGCCTGTTTAAATTTTACGCTGCATTGTCTTTGTGAGTGAAATTTAAACAGGCTTTTATTCCTGACTTCTTTTTTATGTTCTTTTGTTCTTTTGCCCGAAATCCATACTTTTCAGGCAAAAGAATAAAAGAACTTTTTTTATCTCCCCTATTACTTGCTTTTGCCTCCTCTTTGTTGTATCTTTGCCAACGTAAAGACAAAGGGGTGCCCCTCGACGGGCTGAGATCATACCCTCGAACCTGATGCAGTTAGTACTGCCGTAGGAATTGGATATTTCTTTTCTTCTAAAAGCATCTGCCGTAACGGCGCGCTTCTTTGTGTTTACTTCCATTATTTTTTTAGAAACAGAAAAAAAATGAAAGTATCAGTCAACAGCAAAGAAGTGGAAACCGATGCCACCACCCTTGCGCAACTTATTGAAGAACTCTCCTTGCCGGCACAAGGCATTGCCGTTGCCGTAGACAACCGCATGGTGCCCCGTGCGGAATGGCCGGCGCATGTCCTGCATGAATCCTTGTCCGTCGTCATCATTAAAGCCGCCTGCGGAGGGTAACTGTCATGGCACAAATTCAGTTTATCACCCATCATACGGAACGGTATTCCCATCCGGATGCCGCACGCATGGCTCTTGAGGGCGGTTGCCGCTGGGTGCAACTGCGCATGAAAGACACACCGGTGGAAGAGATAGAGCCTGTGGCCCTGAAAGTACAAGCCCTTTGCCGACAATATGAAGCCACTTTCATCATTGACGACCATGTGGAGCTGGCTGGGAAACTGCATGCCGACGGTGTGCATCTTGGAAAAAACGATATGCCCATAGCCGAGGCACGCCGTATTTTGGGCGGAAGTTTCATCATAGGCGGCACGGCCAATACGTTTGAGGACATACGGATGCACCATACGGCAGGTGCCGACTACATAGGTTGCGGTCCTTTTCGCTACACCGCCACCAAGAAAAACTTGAGTCCGATATTGGGAATAGAGGGTTATATGGACATTCTCGGCCAAATGCGGAAAGCGGACATACACTTGCCGGTAGTGGCCATCGGAGGAATTACGGCGGAAGACATTCCGGCTGTCATGCAGACAGGCGTTGGCGGGATTGCCCTTTCGGGCGCGGTGCTGAGCGCCCCTCAGCCGGTGGAAGAAATGAAAAAAATCATTAGGCTCGTGCAAGGAAGTCGTCAATAAACATGGAAATAGCCAACAACAAAACAACAAATACACCAATATGGAAAAATTAGTGATTGCGGGATGTGAATTCAATTCCCGCTTGTTTTTGGGAACGGGAAAGTTTTATTCCAACGATGTCATGGAGCAGTCCGTTCTGGCATCCGGCGCAGAAATGGTGACGGTGGCCATGAAGCGTATCGACCTGAATGACAAAGAGGATGATATGCTGAAACACATCTGTCATCCTCACATCCGGTTGCTGCCCAATACCTCAGGGGTACGCAACGCCGAGGAGGCCGTTTTTGCCGCACAAATGGCACGTGAGGCTTTCGGTACAAATTGGCTGAAACTGGAGATACATCCCGACCCACGTTATCTGCTGCCCGATTCCGTAGAGACCCTGAAGGCTACGGAAGAGTTGGTGAAGCTGGGATTTGTGGTACTTCCTTACTGTCAGGCAGACCCGACTTTGTGCAAACGCCTCGAAGAAGCCGGCGCCGCCACCGTCATGCCGTTAGGTGCACCCATCGGAACGAATAAAGGACTGCAAACCCGCGACTTCTTGCGAATCATCATCGAACAGGCCAACATCCCCGTCGTGGTAGACGCCGGCATAGGTGCTCCGAGCCATGCTGCCGAAGCAATGGAGATGGGCGCTGCGGCTTGCCTCGTCAATACCGCCATCGCCGTAGCCGGCAATCCGGTGGCTATGGCAAGAGCATTCAAACAAGCCGTGGAAGCGGGCCGCATGGCTTATGAGGCAAAGCCGGGTGTGCAGGCCGATAATTTTGTGGCGGAGGCAAGTTCACCGTTGACGGCGTTCTTGGAAAACTCTTCTTCCGAGAAAATGATATTTCTATGACTTTTTGACGTAAATTCTTTTGATTCATTCAATCCAATCATCATGAAAATAACATATCCCCGTTCCGAAAAAGTATATCTGCCGGGTAAGCTGTTTCCCGAATTGCGCGTAGCCATGCGCAAGGTAGAACAAGTGCCCGGCACTCATTTTGCAGATGGCAAGAAGGTAATCACCCCCAACCCCGATGTATATGTTTACGACACCAGCGGCCCGTTCAGCGACCCCGACATGGAAATCGACCTGAAAAAAGGACTTCCCCGGCTGCGCGAACCGTGGATATTGAGTCGAGGCGATGTGGAACAATTGCCCAGTATGACATCGGAATACGGACGCTTGCGCCGTGCCGACCGTTCGCTCGACCACCTTCGATTTGAGCATATCACACTGCCCTATCGTGCCAAAAGCGGAAAAAGCATCACCCAGATGGCTTATGCCAAACAGGGCATCATCACTCCCGAAATGGAGTATGTGGCTATCCGCGAGAACATGAATTGTGCCGAGTTAGGGATAGAGACCCACATCACTCCGGAGTTTGTGCGTCAGGAAATTGCCGCAGGACGTGCTTTGTTGCCCGCCAACATCAACCATCCGGAAGCGGAACCGATGATTATCGGCCGCAATTTCCTCGTGAAAATAAATACCAACATAGGCAATTCCGCTACGACATCGAGCATCGACGAAGAAGTGGAAAAAGCCGTTTGGAGCTGCAAATGGGGAGGAGATACGCTGATGGACCTTTCTACGGGCGAGAACATACACGAAACACGCGAATGGATTATACGCAACTGTCCCGTTCCCGTAGGCACAGTGCCCATTTATCAGGCTTTGGAGAAAGTGGGAGGAAAGGCGGAAAACCTCAGTTGGAAGATTTATCGCGACACCTTGATAGAACAGTGCGAGCAAGGGGTGGATTACTTCACCATTCACGCCGGCATCCGTCGCCACAATGTGCATTTGGCCGACAAACGCCTGTGCGGTATCGTGAGCCGTGGCGGCAGCATCATGAGCAAATGGTGCCTCGTGCACAACCGTGAGAGCTTCTTGTACGAACATTTTGACGATATCTGCGACATACTGGCGCAATACGATGTGGCAGTATCTTTGGGCGACGGACTGCGCCCCGGTTCCACATACGATGCCAACGACGAAGCCCAGTTTGCCGAGCTTGATACGATGGGCGAACTCGTGCTCCGGGCTTGGAAAAAGAATGTGCAGGCCTTTATCGAGGGGCCGGGCCATGTGCCCATGCACAAAATCAAGGAAAACATGGAACGCCAGATAGAAAAATGCCACAATGCCCCCTTCTATACCCTCGGCCCTATCGTGACAGATATAGCACCGGGATACGATCATATCACCTCCGCCATCGGTGCGGCACAGATAGGCTGGCTGGGTACGGCGATGCTGTGCTACGTCACTCCCAAAGAGCATCTGGCGCTGCCCGACAAGGAAGATGTACGCGTAGGGGTAATCACCTATAAGATAGCGGCGCATGCGGCCGATTTGGCCAAAGGGCATCCGGGAGCGCAAGTGCGCGACAATGCCCTGAGCAAAGCCCGGTATGAGTTCCGCTGGAAAGACCAGTTCGACCTCTCGCTCGACCCGGAACGTGCTTTCGGCTATTTCCATGCCGGCCGGCATACCGATGGAGAATATTGCACGATGTGCGGGCCGAACTTCTGTGCCATGCGCCTGTCCAGAGAGCTGAAAGGGCACAAAAATAAAATCGAAACAGTTTCTTAATCTTTTTCTATCGGATAAATGTTTTCAGACGAATTAGCAAATATATCATGGGAAGAAACCACGGAGCGCATCCATGCCAAGACAGAGGCCGACGTGCGCCGTGCCCTTGCCAAGGAGCATTGTGATGTAAACGATTTCATGGCACTTGTTTCTCCTGCCGCCACTCCCTATCTGGAGACAATGGCACGCCTCAGCAAGAAGTACACCGAAGAACGTTTTGGAAAAACCATCTCCATGTTCATCCCTTTATACATCACCAATTCCTGTACCAACTCCTGCGTGTATTGCGGCTTTCATATCGGCAACCCCATGCCGCGCACCATCCTGACGGAAGAAGAGATGGTGAATGAATACAAAGCCATCAAGAAGCTGGCTCCCTTCGATAATCTGCTGTTGGTGACGGGAGAGAATCCCGCCCAAGCCGGCGTGCCCTACATAGCCCGTGCCCTCGACCTCGCAAAGCCCTATTTCAGCAACCTGAAAATAGAAGTGATGCCTCTGAAAGCCGAAGAGTATGCCGAACTGAAAGGGCATGGGTTGAACGGCGTTATCTGTTTTCAGGAAACCTATAACAAGGCACATTATCACATCTACCATCCACGCGGCATGAAATCGAAATTCGAGTGGCGGGTCAACGGATTCGATCGCATGGGACAGGCCGGCGTGCATTCCATAGGCATGGGGGTACTTATCGGGTTGGAGAAGGAATGGCGGACGGACATCACCCTGATGGCCTACCACCTGCGCTATCTTCAGAAGCACTATTGGAAGACGAAGTACAGTGTCAACTTTCCGCGCATGCGCCCTTCGGAGAATGGCGGTTTCCGCCCGAACGTCATCATGAGCGACCGAGAGCTGGCGCAAGTCACTTTTGCCATGCGCATCTTCGACCATGACGTAGACATCTCCTACTCCACCCGCGAACCTGCCGCCATACGCGACCACATGGCAACACTCGGTGTGACGACCATGAGCGCCGAGAGCAAAACCGAGCCGGGAGGATATTACAGTTATCCGCAAACGCTGGAGCAGTTTCATGTGAGCGACGAGCGCAAAGCTGTGGAAGTGGGCAGGGCATTGAAGCGTTTGGGACGCGAACCGGTGTGGAAAGACTGGGATGCTTGTTTCGATTTGAACACCTCCTCCCGTAAAATCCATGCCTAAAAACAGAGGACGGACAATGAACAGATACGGCAGACAACTTGCTCTCCCCGAACTGGGAGAAACCGGACAGAAGAAACTGCGCAACGCCAAAGTGCTGATAGTGGGTGTAGGAGGATTGGGTTCGCCCATCGCCCTCTATCTGGCAGGTGCAGGGGTCGGCACACTGGGACTTGTGGATGATGATGCGGTAAACATCAGCAACCTGCAACGCCAGGTGCTCTACTCCGAAATCGAGGTGGGACAATCGAAGGTGGCCTGTGCCGCCCGAAGATTACACGCCCTGAACAGCGAAGTGGAGGTACGCCCCTTTCCTTTTCGCATCCATAGCGGAAATGCGGCAGATCTGATAGAAGGTTATGATTTGGTAGTGGATGGTTGCGACAATTTTGCCACACGCTACTTGATGAACGACACCTGCATTGCCTTGGGCAAACCTTACGTGTATGGAGCCATTCAGGGGTTTGAAGGACAAGTATCCGTATTCGGGTGCGGCGAACGTCCCAAAACCTACCGTGACCTTTATCCGGATGAGGAGAAAATGCGGCTTATGCCTCCCCCCGACAAATCGGTCATCGGTGTCACCCCCGCCGTTGTGGGCAGTGTGGAGGCGAGTGAAGCCTTGAAACTGATTTGCGGCTACGGCGAACCGTTAACCGGCAGGCTTTGGAGCATTGATTTAAGAACCATGCAATCGTATATCCTTTCATTATAAGAAAACCATGAAACTGATTGTTATCACCCGCCCGCGCTTCTTTGAAGGAGAAGCCGCCATCATCACCGCTCTGTTTGAGAACGGTCTGGAGATTCTTCATCTGCGTAAGCCGGAAGCCTCTGCCGGGGAGCTGGACTGCTTTCTTCAGCAACTGCCGGATGAATATATGTCGAGGATTGTGACGCATGAGCACTTTCAGATGGTATCTGTTTTCAACCTGAAGGGCATCCACTTGAACGGGCGCAACAAGCATGCACCGACGGGTTATTCGGGACATATCAGTTGCTCTTGCCATTCGTTCGACGAAGTCTCGCAACGCAAGCGTCTTTGCGATTATGTTTTTCTCAGTCCCGTTTACGACAGCATATCCAAAGAAGGATACACCTCAGCCTACCCTTATGACAGTTTGCTGAAAGCGTGTCAGGCAGGCATCATCGACGAAAAAGTCATTGCATTGGGAGGAGTCGGCATACAGCACTTGCCCGAAATCCATTCTTTAGGATTCGGAGGTGTTGCCGTGTTGGGCGATGTCTGGAAAAGAAAAGAGGAAGATATCCTTCCCCATTTCATCCGCTTGCAAGCCTCCTGTGCGCCTGTATAACTCCCCATTAGTATGCTCAATTTTTAAAATATCGACTTTCTCCATGCTTTCCATCATCCTCTCTATTGCCGGTTCCGACTCCTCAGGCGGTGCAGGCATTCAAGCCGACATAAAGACGATTTCGGCTTTGGGTGGTTATGCCGCCTCTGTCATCACGGCTGTCACGGCACAGAATACGATCGGAGTACAAGCTGTGTATCCGATGCCCGCCGATGTGGTGCGAGCGCAAATCGTGTCCGTAATGGATGACCTCCGGCCGAATAGTGTTAAAATAGGTATGATACACGATGCCGAAACGGTACATTCCATTGTGAAGTGCCTTCAAAAATACCATCCCGCATTTGTGGTGTATGACCCCGTCATGGTATCAACCGGCGGACAACCCTTGATGACTGAAGGAACCATTCGAGCCATCAAGGAAGAGCTTTTCCCTTTATGCACCCTTATCACCCCGAATCTGCACGAAGCAGGCTTGCTGTGCGAACAGCCGATTTTTGATACGGACGAGATGAAACAGGCGGCCCGAGAATTATCATATAGGTTTCGTACTTCGGTACTGATCAAGGGCGGTCATCTGCAAGGTGCTGACATGTGCGATATTCTTTACGAAAGACGCTCTTCCGACTATGCCGACACTGTTCCGCTCTCCGAATGGACAATCTACTCCCATACCAAAATAGAAAGCCGGAACCTGCACGGCACCGGCTGTACGCTTTCTTCCGCCATCGCCACATTTTTGGCCGACGGACACCGGCTCGATGAAGCCGTCCGCCGGAGCAAGGAGTACATCAGTCAAGCCATTGCCCGGGCAAAAGAGATGAAAATAGGACAAGGCAACGGACCTTTATGGCATTATTTCCCGTTATCGGAATGATTAACGGCGTATGCCCAGAATCTTCTTGGCGTCATCCCTCTTGAACAATGAATCGATGGCATCCAGAATCTCATCGTAGTTTTCAATGTCTTCAATGCCCGAAGCAAACATCTTTAGCACTTTTATCTTGTCGTCATCAAAAGGAAAGAGCGACATCAGTCTGGCGCATTGTTTACAACTAAGGTTATTATTGCGGGAAGCCACATGCAACATCTCAATCTGGTCGTCTTTGAAAGGACGGGATTTTACTTTTTCATACAGACGCTGGAACTCTCCGGGGTGCATTCCTTTGAAATAAAAGCCGACGGGAGGATTTATAACCATACCGTCGGGAGGTGTCGGCACTGAATAAGCATCTCTCCTGAAAGAATCCATGGCAACCACCTTACCCTCTTCAAAGCTTATCACGATCTGGGTTGTCGTGGCGATAGCGTCTTCGTTATAGAGTTTTCTTGTAAACTCCCACTCTTCGGTTTCCCTGTCAAAACGGCGAAATTCAGGAGAACCCAATATGTTGATTACCTCTTGCTTGCTCATTCCTTTTTGAATGCTGCTCAATACATTTGTACTGGAGTTGGAAGGGATAAGTGAAGCGCAACCGGAAAATGCCATGACGATTGTCGCCCCTGCAATAATTTGTCTGAAAGTTTTCATCTTGTCAAGTTTTTAGTTACCGCAAAGATAAACAGAATAACGGATATAGCTCAGGTTTTCTTCCTATTTGTGGAAAGGGATTTCCCTACGGATTTATCCGAATATCCATAAAAAACAGTAAGCTCCTGCAACATACGAACTTTTTTCGGCTGGAACCCTTTCTTCCTGCAATAAAATCACTAATTTCGTGCCGAACATTGCAATTTATTCTTTTTAGTATGGAGGCAGCAGCAAATAATTGGTTCACTCAAAAACATCCGGTAGGCTTTGCGTTAAGTGGTGGTTTCATCAAAGGTTTTGCCCATTTGGGGGTAATGCAATCTTTATTGGAACATGATATAAAGCCTGATATACTCTCCGGTGTGAGTGCGGGTGCTTTAGCTGGAGTATTTTACGCCGACGGTAATGAACCGCATAAAGTACTCGACTATTTCTCAGGACATAAATTTCAGGACTTGACAAAATTGGTGATACCTAAAGTCGGCCTGTTTGAGTTGGGAGAATTCGTTGATTTCCTAAAGAGTAACCTGAAGGCTAAAAAGCTGGAAGAACTGCAAATTCCTATGATTGTGACTGCTACCGACCTGGATCATGGGCGTTTGGTACATTTTCATAAAGGAGACATTGCCGAACGTGTGGCCGCATCGTGCTGCATGCCGGTATTGTTTGCTCCGGTACAGATTGACGGAACTTATTATGTAGACGGTGGTGTACTGATGAATCTGCCTGTCACCACATTACGACGTATATGCGACAAGGTGGTGGCAGTAAATGTTAGTCCGCTGATGGCGACGGAATATAAGAAAAACATTGTCAGCATTGCGATGCGCTCATACAATTTCATGTTTCGTTCCAATACTTTCCCGGAGCGGGAAAAAGCAGACTTGTTGGTAGAACCTTATAATTTGGCAGGATACAGCAATACGGAGTTGGAGAAGGCTGAAGAAATATTCATGCAAGGATATAACACCGCCAATGATGTGCTGCAAGACTTGCTTGCAGACAAAGGAAGTGTTTGGAAAGCGTGAAGTAAAAGATTATGACATGGAGTGCGAAAGATATGAAGGAAGAGAATAAATTGATTATTTACCAAGTATTTACCCGGCTATTTGGGAACAACAATAACCATTGTGTGAATAATGGTGGCATAGACGAGAACGGATGCGGCAAAATGGCAGATTTCTCAGCCAAGGCATTGGGAGAAATTAAGAAATTGGGGGCTACGCACATTTGGTACACAGGCATCATCGAGCATGCTACCCAGACAGATTACCGACGTTATAACATCCGTCCCGACCATCCGGCTATTGTGAAAGGGAAAGCGGGATCTCCGTATGCCATCAAAGACTATTATGATGTAGATCCGGATCTTGCTAAAAATGTTCCGGAACGTATGAAAGAGTTCGAGAATCTGGTGCAACGCACACATCGCAGTGGCTTGAAGGTTATCATCGACTTTGTGCCCAACCATGTAGCCCGTCAATATCATTCGGATGCTCAACCGGACGGAACCTCGCAATTGGGAACAAACGATGACGTGAATCATGCCTTTAGTCCGTACAATAATTTCTATTATATTCCGCAATCCGAATTGCGCGGCCGATTTGACATGAAAGGACCGGCATCTGAATCTTATAGGGAGTATCCGGCAAAAGCTACCGGGAATAATCGTTTTGATTCCTATCCCGATGCCAGCGATTGGTATGAAACGGTAAAATTGAATTATGGAGTGGATTATCAGAACGGTGGGACTTGTCATTTTGACCCCATTCCCGACACTTGGCATAAGATGTTGGATATTCTGCTGTTCTGGGCAGGAAAAAACATTGATGGCTTTCGTTGCGATATGGCGGAAATGGTTCCCGTGGAGTTTTGGGAATGGGTCATCCCCCAAGTCAAGGCTGCCTATCCTTCCATTTTATTTATAGCCGAAGTCTACAATCCGGGAGAATACAAGAACTACTTGTTTAGAGGCAAATTTGATTATTTATATGATAAAGTGGGGCTTTATGATACCTTACGGGCTGTAACTTGTGGACAAGGCTCGGCAACGGATATCACACGCTCATGGCAGAGTCTGGGGGGAATAGAGACTCGTATGTTGAACTTTTTAGAGAACCATGACGAGCAGCGCATTGCTTCTGACTTCTTTGCAGGCGATCCGCGCAAGGCGATCCCGGCACTCATTGTATCCGCATGTATGAATACCAACCCGATGATGATTTATTTCGGACAGGAATTCGGCGAACCGGGCATGGATAGTGAGGGCTTCAGCGGAAGAGACGGGCGTACTACCATTTTTGATTATTGGAGCGTTGATACAATCCGCCGTTGGCGCAATGGAGGTAAGTTCGATGGCAAAATACTTACAGAAAAGCAGAAGTATATATATGACACTTACCAACGGATACTGACACTCTGCAACGAAGAAAAAGCCATCTCGCAAGGTGCTTTTTTCGATTTGATGTATGCTAATATCGGAGGATGGCGCTTCAACGAACATAGGCAATATACTTTTTTGCGCAAGTATGAAAGTGAGTTATTGCTGTTTGTCGTAAATTTCGATCACCTGTCAGCCGATCTTGCTATCAATATTCCCACTCATGCTTTCAGCTTTCTGCAAATGCCACAAATCAATCAGTATGAAGCCACCGATTTGCTCAGTGGAAGAAAAGAGAGTATCAGCTTGCTTCCTTACAAGGCAACCAATGTTGCTGTTGAAGGATACGGAGGAAAAATTCTGAAGATTAAGTTATAAGGTTGGACAGATGACGAGATAAAGGTCCGGCGAAAAAAATGGAGGAAGCGTTTAAATGCTTTCCTCCATTTTTGCTTTCAAGCGAATCAAATGTGTGATGGCCGGATTGTAGAATGGGTCAGGATAGTGTGCCTCTATATCGCTTAAATTTGCTTTGACATAGCGCTTCACGTCCACAATGTTTTCGGCCTCACTCAATCTGATTTGTTGAGGAAAAGAAGCTGTTTTGGTCCATGCTATCAAATCGTTGACTTCTGCTTCACTGTAATTCTTGTATTCAATCATCTTCCGTTCTTTTTTGCAAAGATAAAACAAATACCTCACAATCTCTTTGCCTGCTTTAAACAAAATATGGAGTTGCGATGTTGCCCGATGCTTTTTTTATCCTTCTTTGTGTTATGTTAGAAATATTATCCGTAAATTTGGCAGGTTAAAGGAATGAATATGATATGAATATACCCGCTATATTTCAATTTTTGAAGGAACTGTCTGCTAATAATAATCGTGAATGGTTCAATGCTCATCGGGAACTGTATGAATTGGTTCGTAACGAGTTTGAAGAATTGCTTACTGTTATCATTTCCCGTATTTCTTTGTTTGATGAAAGCATTCGTGGCATAGAGGCAAAAGATTGTACTTACCGTATTTATCGTGACATACGTTTTTCCGAAGACAAGACACCTTATAAAACTCATTTGGGAGGATACATCAACGCCAAAGGGAAGAAGTCCGACCATTGCGGCTATTATATCCATTTGGAACCCAGTAATTGTATGTTGGCAGGAGGAAGCTATTGCCCCCCTCCTCCCCTCTTGAAAGCTTTGCGACAAGCTGTTTATGATAATATCGATGAATTTCGTGGCATAGTAGAAGATCCGTCTTTCAAGCAATACTTTCCCGTTATAGGAGAAAATTTCCTGAAAACAGCTCCTAAGGGCTTCCCAAAAGATTACCCTTACCTGAAATATCTTCAATGTAAGGAATACACGGTTGCTTGCCAATTACCGGACAGTTTCTTCTTGACCCCTGATTTTCTGGAGCGTACGGATGACATTCTTAAGCAGATGAAACGTTTTTCTGACTTTGTAAATTATACAATAGATGATTTTGAATAGTTTACCTATATAATAAACTTGCTAAAACATTAAATATTATGATTATAGACAGCCTTGAAAATATAGAAAAATATGTTTCGTTGAATCCTCTGTTTGCACAAGCCTTTGACTTTTTGAAATCTCACGACTTGAATGCCCTCGAAATCGGTAAGATTGAACTGAAAGGAAAAGACTTGATGGCCAATGTGGCACAAACAAAATCTAAAACCAAGCAAGAGGCCAAGTTGGAAACTCACAGAGAATATATTGACATTCAAATACCGCTTTCGGGGACGGAAACAATGGGATATACCACCTCCAAAGATTGTGTTCCCGCCGATTCTGTCTACAACGCAGAGAAGGATATCACTTTCTATGAAGGATTGGCCGAAAGTTATATCGAAGTGAAACCAGGCATGTTTGCCATTTTCTTTCCTCAAGACGGACACGCTCCGGGCATCACTGCTGAAGGCGTGAAGAAAGTAATAATAAAAGTAAAAGCATAAATTTATCAAATATCCCCAAAACAATCCTTTATGGAGACACTGAATTTGATTAAAAACGACCCTTGGCTGGAGCCTTATGCCGAGGCCATCAACGGACGTCATCAGTATGCCGTCGACAAGGAAGCCGAATTGACCGACAAAGGAAAGCAGAGCTTATCTGATTTTGCAGACGGCTACATGTATTTTGGCCTGCATCGCACAGATGATGGTTGGGTGTTTCGTGAGTGGGCACCGAATGCAACCGAAATCTTTCTGATAGGCACATTCAACGATTGGAAAGAAGATAAGAAATACAGTCTGAAGCGAAAAACGAATGGTAATTGGGAGATAAAACTTCCGGCCGATGCCATGAAACATGGTGACTTATATAAACTGATGGTGCATTGGGACGGCGGTTACGGCGAACGTATTCCGGCATGGGCTACCCGTGTGGTGCAGGACGAACAGACCAAAATATTCAGTGCACAAGTCTGGACGCCGGAGAAAGCGTATAAGATGAAGAAACGTTCCTTTAAACCGACCACCGATCCTTTGCTGATATATGAATGCCATATCGGTATGGCTCAACAGGAGGAGAAGGTGGGAAGCTATCGGGAATTTCAGGAAAAAGTTCTTCCTCGCATAGCCAGGCTGGGTTATAACTGCATACAGATAATGGCCATTCAAGAGCATCCCTATTACGGTAGTTTCGGATATCATGTTTCCAGTTTCTTTGCGCCATCCTCCCGTTTCGGTACCTCGGAAGAACTGAAAGAACTGATTGATACGGCCCATGGTATGAATATTGCCGTCATCATGGATATTGTTCATTCTCATGCAGTGAAAAATGAAGTGGAGGGTTTGGGGAATTTTGCCGGTGATCCTAACCAATACTTCTATCCCGACGGGCGACGTGAACATCCGGCTTGGGATTCTCTATGTTTTGATTATGGAAAAAATGAAGTTATACACTTCTTGTTATCCAACTGTAAGTACTGGCTGGAAGAATTTCATTTTGACGGCTTCCGTTTTGACGGTGTAACATCTATGTTGTATTACAGCCACGGTTTGGGCGAAGCGTTCTGTAACTATGAAGACTACTTTAACGGTCATCAGGATGATAATGCCATTTGTTATCTGACCCTTGCCAACAAGCTTATCCACCAAGTAAACCCCAAAGCCATAACGATTGCCGAAGAAGTTTCGGGAATGCCCGGATTGGCAGCCAAGTACGAAGATGGCGGTTATGGATTTGACTATCGTATGGCAATGAACATTCCCGACTATTGGATTAAGACAATCAAAGAAAAAATAGATGAAGACTGGAAACCGTCAAGTATGTTTTGGGAAGTCACCAATCGTAGGAAAGATGAAAAGACAATCTCTTATACGGAGAGTCATGACCAGGCATTGGTGGGCGACAAAACCATCATTTTCCGTCTGGTGGATGCCGATATGTACTGGCACATGCAGAAGGGAGATGAGAATTATACGGTGAATCGCGGTATAGCTCTTCATAAAATGATACGTTTGTTGACAGCAACGACTATCAATGGCGGCTATCTGAACTTTATGGGCAATGAGTTCGGCCATCCTGAATGGATTGATTTTCCTCGTGAAGGTAACAGTTGGTCGTGCAAATATGCCCGCCGTCAATGGAATTTGGTGGACAATCCTCAATTGGCATACCATTACATGGGCGATTTTGATACGGCAATGCTCGAAGTGGTGAAAAGCGTGAAGAACTTCCAGGCTTCACCGGTTCAGGAAATATGGCATAATGACGGCGATCAGGTATTGGCTTATATGCGCAAGAATTTGGTTTTTGTGTTTAACTTCAACCCTAAACAGTCTTTCACAGACTATGGCTTCCTTGTTCCGGCAGGAACATACGAGGTCATTCTGAACACGGATAATCCTGCATTTGGCGGCAATGGTTTTGCAGATGATACAGTGAAGCATTTCACCAATCACGATCCATTGTACAAAAAGGAAAAGAAAGAATGGCTGAAGCTCTATGTACCGGCACGTACAGCTGTCGTGTTGAGAAAAATCGAGTAATAAATATCAGACACGGAATCTCACATATTTACATGATGTTCGTATGTCTATCCGTAAATCTGGAAATTCCGTGTCTGAACCTGAAACCTTTTTAGAATAAAGCAAAAAAGAAAATCAAACATTCTTTTCTGCTTTATTCTAAAAGGTCTTTTAATTCAATTGGGTATTAATGAAGTTTATCATTGTTTTTGCATTATCCAGCATTTTCTTTTGGCCCGGATTGCCGGCAGAGAGTAATGGAATAAGCTTATCCAAATATTCTTTAGCTTCTTTAAACTCTACTTTAGCTTTTTCCTTATCTGTCTTCAAAGCAACGGCTCCCTTACTGTAATATAAAGTTCCCAGACCGTTAAGGGCATTTACATTATCTTCTTGAATCGTTATTGCTTGCTTATAGGCATCTACCGCAGCATCGGTCTTTTGGGCTTTCTGTGCCATGATTCCCTGATTTACATAATAAGTGGCATATAATCTCGTTAATGTTTGGTTATCCGGATTTGCTTCCAGTCCTTCTTTTAAAGTTGCTACATATTCGTCATTCTTCTTCAAATTTTTCAATGCCCCGGCTTTTCCTATATAAGCATTTGCCAAATTATATTTCTTTTGGATGGCGATATCGAAATATTTCAGAGCTTCGGCCGGTTTCTTTATCTTATCGGCACAAACGCCGCAGTTGTATGCGATTACAGAGTCTTGATTATTTGTTTGTGTCAAATAAGTGCTGAAATTCGTATAAGCTACCTGATAGTTTTTAGCCTCAAGAGCAGCTTTACCATCATTTACCAATTGTGCAGGATCAGCATTTTGTGCAAAGAAATTTGCGGCTACACAACATAGTGTAATAGATAAGATTAATTTTTTCATACGTTTTATATTAATTAAAAGTTGATTTTCAAAAATAGTCAGCTAAGATATAGTAGCAAAACCTTTTTAACTTTTTTGAGCTTTTTAGAAAGGCTGTAACAAGTGTTATTTTACGTAAACGCATATGAGGTTAATGCTTCCAGTTCCAGATTGATTGCCCCAATATAGTTTCTTTATCCATTTACAACAAACTGAGAAAAGCGTATCTATAAAAAACGGATTGGCAGACAAGCAGCACTATAACCCTAATGGTAAATCGCTGATGTACCATAATATGAGCAAAACCGTCCAAAAGAATAAAATGGTAAGTGAATATTTCCATGTATATTTCAGAAGCGAGCCATAGGTTGCTTTTTTATCATATTGCTGCATATAAGTCAGAACGAGTGGCATGTAAAAGATAAAGGGGGTAATGGCATTGGTGGCACTGTCGCCAATGCGATAAGCACATTGGGTCATGTCCGGCGAAATGCCCATACCCGCCAATACTGGAACAAAGATGAATGACATGAAAGTCCATTTGGCGGTGGCCGATACCATAATCGTGTTGACCAAGGCAGTGAACAGAATGAACAATATCAGAATCCATATACTGCTTAAACGTACAGAAGAAAGCAAATTTGCTCCCATGATGGCTATGCATCTGTCCAGATGAGAATACTCGAAACATGCAAACATTTGTGCGGCAAAGAAAGTTATCACAAAGTACACACTTAGCAATTTCATGGGTTGCGTCAGTCCTTCTATCACATCACCGTCCGTGCGATAACGTCCCGAAGCAAAACCGTACACCATCCCTGTTAATCCTATGCCAAGGGATAACAAAAAGAGAATGCCCACGATGAAAGGAGAACGAATCAGTCCACCATTGACGCTCCGTAGTATGCCCCATGGAGAGAAAGTTGCCCATATGATAATACCGGTGTACAGCAAAGCCACCATAACGGCTCCTATCATAGCCCTTCGTTCTTTTCGGGATAATTGTTTGTATCCGCTGAAACGAATGTTGCCTCCGTACTCGCCTAAACCGGGTAACAAGCTCTTACGGGTTATATAATAAATGACAAATGTGAGCAGGAAAGTAGAAACAAAGAAAAAATAATAATTGCACAGAGGTCCCGTTTGCCCGGAAGCAATGTTCGACATATCAGCTGCTTCTTGAGTAGAAGCGGCAAGCATCGGATCCAAAGTAGTCAAAAAGATATTAGCGCTATATCCGCAAGAGACAGAAACGTATGCTGTGATTATTCCCCCTATGGGATGCAAGCCAACGGATTGGAATAAAGTGGCTGCTATGGGGAGCAAAATGATATATCCTGCATCTCCCACCACATTGGAGAGCAAGCCTAAGATTATCACCCAAACAAGCGTACGCCAAGGAGCGAGTTTGCTCCGTACTCCTCTGCGGATACATGCGTCAATGAATCCCGAATGTTGAGCCACGCCGATTCCAAACATAGCTACAATCACCAAACCCAGAGGAGCAAATCCCGTAAAGTTGGTGATTACATGGCGCAATAGCCAGCGTATACCTTCCGGACTCAGTAAGCTTTGCACGCGTATCTCCTCGCCCGTCTGCGGATGCAGCACGCTCAAACCATAGATGTCAAATATCCATGATAGGAGGATGACTGCCAGCGTCAACAGGAAGAACATCGTGGCGGGGTGTGGCATGCGCTGTCTACTCATCGTCGGCTTCCAGATTGTCAATGTTCAAGATGCGGAGTTCTAATGCGCGTACTGCCAGTCGGGTGGCATTCACCCCCACTCGTTCGTCGGGAGAAAAAAGACGTCCCACCAAATCGTTCTGACGCTTCTCCAACGACTTCACTCCAAACGGCATGCCTTTCAGGTTGGCTATCATCTCCTTGGTATATCCCAATGCCAGATGGCGAAGGAACCGCTCGTCGTACTCATCGATGTCGTAGCTGATAATAGCTTCCTGACGTTTAGCGTCATTCAATACCGATTTTTTAAATCGCTCTACAATCTTCTCTAAGATAGGATGATTGAAGACCATTTTTTTTCCATCTATCACGGCTTGCACATCGGTTTTGGTAAGCAGTTCTCCGGTTTTCAGAATAATACCGTCTGCTCCGGCCTCAAGTACATCTACCCATAACTTCTCGTTCAGGATTTCTCCGGTGAATATCAGGACATGCACGTCGGGGTAACGTTTGATAATGTTGCGGCAGATATCGACTCCGATGGTGGTAGAGCCTCCCAAACCTAAGTCCAGCAAGACGAGGTCGGGCACACCGTTTTCCATCAAAGTCCAAAACTCTTGTTCGGTCATAGCAGTGCCAATGACCTCTGCATTGGGTATTTCATGGCGGAAGATTTCTTCCGTACCTTTCAGTTCGAGTTTGACATCTTCAACGATGATTACTTTGAAATTTTTGTTCATATCTTTATTTTTTCGGTAGCGTAAAATATACAGTAAAACCTCCATCTTTCTCCGGCTCGGCGTTGATTCTACATCCGCGACGTCCGGCAAACTCGTCATGATCGCGAATTATCTGTTTGCAAATCAGATATTCCGTTCCGTGGAGCTCTCCTCTTTCACTTGCTGTCATACGAGCCAGCTCCGGATAAAATAAATGATTCAACTCCTCTTGGCTTTTCTCCCTACGCATATCTGTAAACCGGAAACGTACGAAGTCGCCGTCTTCTTCAGCCGTCAGATGGATATTTCCGGTTGAAGAATGGGAAAATGCTTCATCAATCAAATTTTCAAGTAAGAAAAGCAGCAGATTCCAATCACCGATTATCCACTCTTCCAATGTCTCTATCTTGAAGTTGAGATGTGATTTACCAGCTTTGTTCTTTTTAAGGAAATACTTTTCGGCAGCATTCATTAATTCGGCTACGGCGATGGTAGAACGACGAAAAGTGACTTCTTCCAATTGCCGGGAGGCACAGGAACTGAGTATCGTGAAGATTCCTTTGTAATATTCTATCAATTCACGGATAGCAATAACGGTTTCTCTTTCTTCATCCTCTGCCATCTGTCCCGAGCGCAATTTTCCGATCAATTGTTTTATCTTATTGGGATAATAGATGGTTTCATGCTTAATTGTAGAAAGGCAGTTGTCTAAAACCATGTTCTGTACGTGCAACAGACTGTCTTCCCGCGATGCTCGTCGGGCTTCATCTTGCGCCGTCTCAATATCTCGGAATTTGACGATCAGTTTTACCACTGCATTAAAAAGTACGATGGCTATGTATTTGGCAATGAGTTCTAACAGCAGGCGATCAGTTTCTTGCTCTGTCCCTACCCTGCGTTCCAAGCACAGCACGCCAATACACAGTCCCGCGCTTCCGGTATCTACCATAAGCGGCAAAGCATACGTGTTTCCTTCAGAGATGTAGGCATGTCGATCAAAACTTTGCTGCATTATATTTTTCCACAGCACTTCTTGTTCTGTTCCTATTTCTTCGGCAGGGTTGGAAGTGAACTCCAGTTGCCGGGTTGTTTCGTTATAAATGGCAAGAATCAATCTGTCAATACTTAACAACTCATTTACTGCATCGAAAGCAGAATTTACAATTTGCAGTGGTATTGCCTTCCAGATATTTTCTTCCTGCCGGAGCATCTCTTCACTCTTTGAAATAGATAATAAAGAGGAGGCAAACACTTTTTCGTTTATTTCCAACACTTGCTCCAGGTTCCAACGGTTGACTAAACGTTTGCGGATATAAAGGATATAGTAACCCAACAACAAAGCAAATAATAAAATCAGGGTTAACAAGATGCCAACCATTCTGTTGGTAGTGGAACGTTCCAGCTGTCGGCAGTATTCTTCGAGAGACTGATCCTCACCCAATAGCTTATATAAAGCGGTGTAGGCCGCATTGTTATAATTATAATCATCCCAATGCTTCAATGCAAGAAATGAAACAGCAGCTTCGTTCCTGATATCCAAAATGACATGAAAATCGGAATTAAACATTCTGTTCCACCAATCCAATTCTGCCGGCGTACCGTTACCGGTCAAAGTCATGTAGCGGTGCGGATGCGGTGCATATCGTTTGTAATGTTCATTCAGGCAATACATGGCAGAATCTATATATAGCAGAGCCGCCTCATATTTTTCTTCCACATTGCAGTAGTAAGCCTCATTGGCATAATCCGAAGCTGCGTCGAGTAGTCTTTCGTACTCATTTCGGGCATTTAATACCAATGAGTCGTTCCTTGTGTCTACAGATACTTCATCCCTTTCATAGCGGTGGCAGGAAGATATCCCTAAGGATAAAAACAGTAATAAAACAGATATCGTTTTGCGAGCGATTCCGGGCAGCCTGAAATAGAAACGGCTGCCTTGTCCCAAGGTGCTTTCCACATTGAATATACAGACCTTGAATAAATCATTGGTCTTGCGATATTTTTCAATAATGCCTTTGCAGTTCATCAGTCCGAAACCATTTCCTTTGTTCTTTTGTAATTCCTCCTTATCAAGGGTTTCGTTCATTCCGATGGCTTTCGAGTCGTAAACTTTTTCACCGACGATGCGTGCTACGTCTTCCGACGACAGCCCACAGCCGTTATCTTCTACTGAAATCTCCACGTAATCCGCTTCTTGCTTCGTATAAATTCTTACTGTTCCTCCCCGTGGAGTATATTTACGTGCATTTTCGGCCAATGTGTTAATCATGAACAAGGTCAATGCTTTATCGGCCTTCACCCAAGAATCCGTAGGTAGTACGTCCAACGTGAGTTGCTTCATTTCGAAAGCTCGGTTTCCTTTACGCACCAAGTCAAACAATTCATTCAATTCAAAGGTTTCCACATTCAGACTGAGTTTTCCTTGTTTCATCTTGATCCATAAAGCAAGAATATCGTTATACTCGTTGATTGTAGTCACCAGTTCATTCATGTATAGATACCTATCAGCCTTTATACTTTCATCTTCCACGGATTCTTTTCGGGTAAGCTTGTGTACTTCGTTGATGATACGGTCGATATATGGATGGATACCGTTCACAATAGCCATGCATGCCTTCTTTATCAGATTCTGCCGCTTGTTTCCTGCTATGTGTTGTTCGTGGATATAACGTTGTTTTTCCAGCCTTCGGCGCTCGTCACCCAAAGAAAGGGTGGTCATACCATTATCCAATGCCCATTGAATATAAGGAGATATCACTTTTACCATTGCCTGTTCGTCTTTTCCGATATGGCATGGAAAGGTTAGTTTGCCATCTTTAATTCGGATATCTTTTACTCCAAAGAGTAACTCTAATTCCGGACAGACTGATTTTTGAATGGCTTCGACTATTTCTTCTTCGCTATGTGCATCGGCTGGAATGGATACTGTAATTTTTTGGCAAATATCCAACATCAGTTGCAGGCGATGAAGATGAAGGTTACTTTTGGCTTTGGAACGTTTATTGAAAAGCCAGAAGAGGAAAAATAACAGCACGAAACCGATAAGCACCACTGAAAGTACGACATTCAATTGTTTCGATTCCTTCTCCAGTTCTTGATACCGGCTTTCCAATTCCTTGTCTTGGCGGGTATCCTCCAATATGTCCAAATAGATATTGCGGTTATAATTTAATTTCTCTTTCATTCCGAGGCCGGCATATGATACGGTCAGCTGTTCGCGAATACGTGAAATCCATTCGGGTACGGTCTTTAGTTTGTGATCTATCCATACTCTTTCCGTGCTGATTGTATCTCTGTGGTCAAACGCTTTCAGGTAATCCTCATTGTTATGGCTATCATAGAAACGACGGTGATGATTGTTTACGCATTCCAATGCTTGCTTCAGGGTGTCCAGCGCTTCGGCATATCTGCCATGTCCATTCAAGTACCTGCCAATAGATACATAGGCTCCTGCAATCTGATATAAGTCATTGTATTGGCGAAATTTAGTTAATGCCAACTGTCCAAGTCGCATGGGCAATAAAGAGTCCACAGGTATACCCAGTTGCATTAAATCATGCGATCGCCTGTTCTGAAAGAACTTATAACTATCGGGTGAAACCATTAAGTTGGCAAGGCCTTGCACACTGTTTCCTTCAAAATAGAGGTATCCCTTTCTCGAAGCTATCTGCCAGGTGGTATAAAGCTCGTCAAATTCTTGAAGCATACGTTCTTCCAGAGTTTCGCCTTCGCACAAAGCGGCAGAGCCTTTGATGTAATGATGATACAATAATTGGTTAGTGTCGGTTGTCAGTTCTTCGTTCGCAACTACCATGTTTATGGAAGTTATGGATTCGGGACGCTGTTGCAAATAATAATAGTATACGGCAGATACTATATGAAATTCCGAACGGGCGTAATTCAACCGCATACGTTCGTGTTTATCCACAAAAAGGTCATGGTCTTCCGCTATCCGCTTCATGCGGCGCAAAGCACTGTTTCTATAATCATAAAATTCCTTATTCAAAGCCGTCCGCTGATAAATCTTCATCAAACCGATGTCGGCGATCAGGAGTTCCAATTCGTTTTTAGTTATATTGTAGACATCCATGAACAGCTTCTCTGCTTGTTCAAAATCCATGCGCATAAAGGCACAGAACCCCAGGTTGTTAGAAGCCTCTGCCCGACCCTGTTTATACAGATTCACCTCTTGATAAGCTCGTAGGGCAGCATGATAGGAAGAGTCCAGGTTTTTATATCGATACACTACTGTCCCGTAAAAGTGGATAAATAGTTCTTTTAAATTATTGAAATATAGTCAATTACACGTTTTTTGAAATGAAACGGACTTGATTTTGCAACTTTGCAGTCTAATACAAATGGCT
>Ga0129307_1000071_pt1 | contig 168167 bp, 137 predicted proteins | sample P1105metagenome_FD_94437 | JGI IMG/M metagenome (GOLD analysis project Ga0129307, IMG submission 94437) | Capybara group fecal microbial communities from Wisconsin, USA - P1105 metagenome | ecosystem: Host-associated > Mammals > Digestive system > Large intestine > Fecal | place: USA... | reverse complement strand
TTCCGCTCTTTACTTGCTCTTGACTTCTTTGTACTGCTCTCCTTTGCAATCTCTGCTCTCTTGAATTTGAATAGGAATCCTAACATCTGTATTATGATTTATGTGATTAGCATGCAAAAATACGGGGTAGGCCTTGAATAAAAAAGAAACCCGTCGTTGATGTGAGTCACATAAACGACGGGCAACCATGATGTGTGGATATTATATCGGTATGCTTTTCCGTTCTTATCGAAGCTTGAAACGCAGGTTTCCTCCCTGCACCAATTCTTCGTGAGAGATGCGATAGCGCGACAGCTTCTTACCACCCAACTGCATCTCACGGATATAAAGAGAGGTTTCAGAGGGGCGCTCCGTTTCTATCACCAATCGGTCACGCCCCCAGAACTTCGGGTCGAGCCGGATGGTAACCTTATCGAATACCGGCGTGGAAAGCGTATAAGCCGGCTCTCCGGGACAGTCGGGATAGAAACCCATCATGTTGAAAATGGCCCAAGCGGACATCGTGCCCGTATCGTCATTACCGGGAATGCCGTCGGGAGCATTCCTGAAATACTTCCGGAGAAGACGATGCAACTCCTTCTGCGTGCGCCACTCTTCGCCCTTGAAGTAAGAGAAAAGATGGGCATAGGCAATGTCCGGCTCGTTGGCAGGGTCATAAAGCCCCTCATCGAACACACGTTGCAGCTTGTCGACAAACGGCTTCTTTCCTCCCATGAGCCGTGCCAGCCCTTTGACATCGTGGGGCACATAGAACGTGTAGTTCCAAGCGCATCCTTCGTGGAAACCGGGATTGGGCTCGAAATTCTCGCCTTGCTTCGGGTCGAAAGGAGAATAGAACTCACCGTTCGGCAGGATAGGACGGAATGTGCCGAATTCTTTACTGTAATAATGCTTATAGCCCAACGAACGCTCGTGGAACAAGCGGGCATCGGCCTGATACCGACGTGCCTTTTCTTTCTCCCCGCGTGCGGCGGCATCCTTGCCAAGCGCGGCGGCTATGCGCGAAAGAGCATTATCGGCAATGTAATATTCCAACGCATGCGACACGGAATTGTCGTACTGTCCGCGCAACGGAACATAGCCCAAAGAGAGATAATCGTCGTTGTCCGGACGCAACAGGTTTTCCGCTCCCGGCGTGACGGCTCCCTTGCGCATGGCTTCGTAGGCCGATTCGATATCAAAGTCGCGCAAGCCTTTCAGCCAAGTATCCACGATGACGGGAATGGAGGGGTCGCCCTCCATGGTGAGCGTTTCGCGGCCATACAATTCCCATTTGGGCAGCCATCCGTGCTCCCGATACATATCGAGCATGGAGCGCACCATCTGCAACTGTCGTTCGGGATACACTAAAGTGAGAAGCTGGTGCACATTGCGGTACGTATCCCACAGGGAGAAAACGGTATAGCGGTCGCCTTGGGCAGTCAGCACCCTGTCGCTTTCCATCGCCGGATACCGGCCGTTGACATCCTGCAAGATATTGGGGTGTATCAGCGCATGATAGAGGGCGGTATAGAACACGGTCTTCTGCTCGTCCGTCCCGCCTTCCACAAGAATGCGCGACAGATCATCGTCCCAACGCCTGCGGGCTTCATCCAATATCCGGCTGAAGTCTTTGCCTTTCTGCTCGGCATCCAGATTGAGCCGGGCATTCTCCATGCTTACGAACGAAACGGCCATCTGCACCTCAATCTGTTCGCCTTCGCGAGTGTTGAACGTAAGGTATGCGCCGATGTCATCGCCCGCCAGCTCCCTGCCATAGTGAGTATAGAGCTTGTAGCGTCCGTTATCGGCATCCCATTCGGCTTCCACTCCGCTCATGGGACGTTGCTTCTTCCAGTAGCCCGAAGCCGCCGGCTGCTTGTTGACACGCATCACGAAATAGATGGGAAACACAGCCTGAGGATTATAGCAGAATGTGCCCAACAGCTTCATGCCCTCGAACTCGCAGTCGCTTGTCCGCCGCAGGAAAGCACCGGTTTCGTTGGTAAGCCCCTCACCCAGATTCAGCAACACATGACTCTGCCCGGCGGGGAAAGTGAAGCGGGCCACACCGGTGCGCGGCGTGGCAGTGACCTCGGTCTTCACCCCATAACGGGTCAGGAAGTTGCTGTAATATCCCGGAGAGGCCTGCTCGTCCGTATAACGGCTTCCATATTCCTTATAGTCTACGGAAAGCTCGCCCGTAGTGGGCATCAGCAGCAATGAGCCCAAATCGGGACACCCCACCCCGCTGAGGTTGACGTGCGAATATCCGGTGAAGAAACAGTTGTGATATTCGTAGGGAGTAGACCACCAACGGGCATCTTTGTCGTATTTGTTGTCTTCCGACCCCATCACATTGAAAGGCACTACGGACATCATTCCGTTGGGACAGACGGCACCGGGATTAGTGGTGCCGAAATTGGTAGTGCCGATAAACGGATTGACATAGTCGGCAGGGCGTTTGTCCGTCGCCGATGCTGCCGCAAGCAGGCCGAGAGAGAAGATGCAAAAGGAAATCAGTCGTTTCATGGCCGCAAGAATCAGATACTTGTACGCTTCGTGAACTCTACGATTTCAGAGATATATCCGAAGGCCATTCCCACCACCGTGTCGGCTGCGCCGTAATACACCGCCACTCGTTCGCCGTCTTGCAAAGCCGCACAAGGGAACACCACATTGGGCACATCGCCTTGCAACTCGTATGGAGCGGCCGGTGCAAGCAGATACTCGCGCGTGCGATACAGCACCTTCGCCGGGTTCTCCTTGTCGAGAATGGCCGCTCCCATGGAGTAGCGGAAGCCGTTGCAAGTGGTAATCACACCGTGATAGAACATCAGCCAGCCTTCGTCCGTAAGGAACGGCACGGAACCTGCCCCTATCTTCGTACATTGCCACGCGCTCTCAGGGAAAGGAGTAACCTTCATCACACAACGATGCTCGCCCCAGTATTTCATGTCCGGACTATAACTGATGTAGATATCGCCGAAAGGCGTATGTCCGTTGTCGCTCGGACGGCTCAGCATGGCATAGCGTCCGCCCACCTTCTGCGGAAGCAATACCCCGTTGCGGTTGAAAGGCAGGAAAGCGTTTTCGCACTGGAAAAACTCCTTGAAATCGAACGTATAGCCGATGCCGATAGTGGGTCCGTGATAACCGTTGCACCACGTAATCCAATAACGGTCTTCAATCCACGTCACACGCGGGTCGTACTTATACTCCGACTCTATCATGTCCGTGTTTCCGGCCTTGAAACGGATAGGCTCGTGATTGATTTCCCAATGGATGCCGTCTTTACTGAACCCGGCAAAGATGTTCATCTGCACCGCCTTGTTGTCGCAACGGAACACACCGGCAAAGCCATCGCCGAAAGGTACTACGGCACTGTTGAAAATACTGTTGGACGAAGGGATTTGATAACGTCCGATAACGGGATTCTGGGAGTAACGCCACATGACGTCCGTGCATCCTGCCGGACGGTCTTCCCACGGCATGGTAAACTTGCTGTTCATATCAACTGTTTTATTGGTTAAGTTAGTAATTAAGATTAATCATATTGCAAGGTATCTTGCCCGAAAGGACGATACCCCTTCTTCAAATCAGGTTTTCGAATCATCATGCGTGAACGGGATGAAGTACGTTATCAGCAACGACGGAATGGCCGCCAGCAACACATAGATAAAAAACTTCTCATATCCAAGCAGATCGCTGAAAAAGCCGCTCATCATGCCCGGAAGCATAACGCCCAGGTTCATGATGCCCGACGCAAAAGCATAGTGGGACATCTGGTGCTTTCCCGGAGCTATCTGTTGCATCATGAACAACGTCAATCCCACGAACCCGAAGCCGTATCCGAAATACTCCGCCACAATACCCGTGCCTATCACGTAAAGATTCTCCGGCTGATAGATAGCCAGCAACGTATAAGCCATGAACGGGAAGTTGAACACGATGCAGAGCGAGAACAAGGTCTTCTTCAGCCCGCGCTTCGACACATAGATGCCTGCCAGCAAAGAGCCCAGCACAAAAGCACCCGATCCCAGCACACCGTTGAGCGTACCGATTTCGGTCAGTGAAAGCCCCAGCCCTCCGGCTTCGCGCGAGGCGCGCAGAAACAGCGGGGCTATCTTCATCACAAAACCCTCGGCAAAACGATAAAGGATGATGAAACAGATGTAATAGATAATGTGGCGCTTCGTGAAGAAGTTCTTTATCACCTCCCACAGTTCGCGCATCACTGCGGCACCCGAACGCTTGGTGTGTTCGCTCACCTGCGTGCAAGGCAGCATCTTGGAGTGATACAGTCCGAGCACCAGCAGCAGCACGGCAATGACGATGAAGATTATCATCCATGCTTCTTTATAGGCCGGCATATTCTCTTGCACCGACCTGCCTTCCACAGCCCCGAAGCCCTCGGCCAGCATGCCTGCCAATGCCACCAAACCGCCATTGGCCACCAGCTTGGCGATGTTATAAAAAGCACCCTGCACACCGATGTACCTGGCTTGGTCGGCAGGCGAAAGCTCGGCCATATATACGCCGTCGCAAGCAATGTCGTGGGTGGCGCCGCTGATGGCTATGACTGCCATCGTGGAAATGCTGACGGCAAAGAAATAATCGAACTTCAAAGAGAAAGCTACAAGGCCGAACAAGAGTCCGCTCAGCAACTGAGTGACGATAACGAAGAACTTCTTCGTCCGATACATCTCCAGAAAAGGACTCCAAAGAAACTTCAACGTCCAAGGCATCATGATGACCGATGTCCAGAAAGCAATCTGCGTATCGGATATGCCCAAATCCTTGAACATGAACGTAGAAACCAAGTTCACTGCAATGAAAGGCAGTCCCATGGCGAAATAGACGGAAGGTACCCAAGATATCGGGTTTCGAGAATTATTGTGATTCATACCTATTTCACGTGTTATCTGTTATTCATTCTTACAGGCTTATCGCCCATTACCAACTCCAGAGTACCTCCGTCTATTATATCCTGATGTGTAAAGAACGGTTGGACAAGTTCCTTTCCGTTCAGCAACATTTTCTGTACGTACTTGTTCGTGCGGCTATTGCCGGTGGTTTTCACCGTAAACTTCTTCCCGTCTTTCAGGTTCACCGTAGCCTTGTCAAAGAGCGGGCGGCCGATGGAATAGACCGGACGGCCGGGACAGACCTGATAGAATCCCATGGCATTCAGCACATACCACGCCGACATCTGCCCGCAGTCTTCATTGCCGGAAAGACCGTTCGGGTTATTGAAATAAAGCGTCTGCAACACTTCGTCCACCAATTCCTGCGTGCGCCAAGGTTGCCCCACGTAGTTGTAGAAATGAGTGATGTGATGACTGGGCTCATTGCCGTGAGCATACTGCCCAATCAAACCGGAGATATCGGCAGACACCAGTTCGCCTTCCAAGGAAGAATCTGCCACGAACAAGGAATCCAGCTTGCCGATGAAAGCTTCACGGCCTCCCATCAGTTCTACCAGTCCTTCCACATCGTGGGGCACAAACCAAGTCCACTGCCAAGCAGTACCTTCGCAATAGTCGTCGTTGCGGTGATTGGAGGAACGGGGATTGAACGGCGTACGCCAATTGCCTTTACTGTCCAGCCCACGCATAAAACGGGTGGAAGGATCGAAATACTTCACATATCCCTTACTGAAATCGGCATATTTCCGCTGGTTCACCGTGTCGCCCAGTTCACGAGCCAATACGGAGATGCACCAATCATCATACGCGTATTCCAATGCTTTGGCCACCGCCTCATTGTCTTTGTCGCAAGGCACATAGCCAATCTTGTTCTTCCAGTATTTGGCTTGCGGCATCAGATGCGGCAACACCAAAGGCGGACATTTGATACCGGCCGTGTCATATTCGGCGGTACGTAAGCAACCGCGATATGCCGCCTGCACATCGAAGTCACGATAGCCTTTCATATAGGCATCGGCAATGAGGGAAGCCGCATGATAACCAATCATCGTACCCGTATAATTGCCGGCCAGCTCCCACATGGGGAAAACACCGCCCTCGCGTTCCTTCTGTATCAGCGAACGGATAAAAGCCTGATTCAAATCGGGGTCTATAATTGTCATCAACGGATGGTAGGCACGGAATGTGTCCCACAAAGAGAAGATGGTGTAAACGGGCTGTTCCACACTGCCCTGATGCGCTTTCAAGTCCATACCCAGATAGCGGCCGTCGGCATCCGTAAACAAATTGGGGTGCATGCCGGTATGATAGAGTGCCGTATAGAAGATGGTTCGTTGGTCCTTATCGGCCGTTTCAATGTCTATCTTGGAAAGGTAGTCATTCCATGCTTGGCGTGCCGAACGGCGTACACCGTCAAAATCCCATTCCGGCAATTCAGCTTCTACATTCTTGCGTGCGCCATCCATATCGACAGCCGAGACTCCTACTTTCACCAATACCTGCTCGTCTTTTTTCGTTCGGAACTTCAACAACACCTTAGCAGTAGGCAGAAGAGGACCGCCCTCATCCAACGCCATGGAATCCGTCACCATGGTATAAGTAAACGGTTTGGAGAACTTGGCATAGAAGTTGATGTATTGGTCGAAAGCCCAATAAACGGTCTTCTTACGCCCGCGAATCTCGGTATCACTGACCACTTCCAATTCCATCTCTTCATTTTTCTGACGCTGAAGGCTGTAATCCAAATCCAAGATAAAACCGGATTCTTCCGATTCGGGGAACGTATAACGGTGGATGGCCGCACGCTTGGTGGCTGTCAATTCGGCCTGCACGCCATAACGGTCAAGAAATACGGAATAGTATCCCGGCTCGGCTTTCTCGTTCTCGTGAGAGAAAGCAGAAGCATAAGCCATCTGCTGGCTCTTTTCGCCCATGGCATGATACTCCTGACGGCCTACGGTAGGCATCAGCAACACGTCGCCGTAATCACCGCATCCTGTACCACTGAGGTGCGTGTGCGAGAAACCGTTGATGGTGGAATCCTCATAATAGTAACCCGAACAGGCATCCCACTGGTAAATACGTGTATCGGGACCGGGTTGAATCATTCCATTGGGAACTACCGCACCGGGATAGGTATGTCCATGTCCGCCCGTACCGATGAAAGGATTTACGTAAGAAGCATAATCTTCTTCCGAAGCAGTGGAGGTACAATTGCATACCGCCATGCCCAACAGCAAGAGGCAACCAGCCTGCAATGCAATCATTTTCATGTTCTTCATGCTTAATTTAAGTTTATAGATATACATATTGTTCTTACACACATAAATGATACAATTTATTCAGCTTGACTACTAATATTAATCATTTACTTTTTTAATTAATTAGCAAAACCACCGCCTTCATGGGGCGCTGTACAAGCACCCACCACCAACTCGTCCATAAAAATCCAACTGCCGACTATACCGTTGGATTTTGCCCGCAGGCGTACATACCGTGCCCTACAATCTCCCTCCCAAACATACGTTTGCAATGTCAACTTCTCGTCTGTCACCGATATTTCAGTTTCTATCCGCTTCAAATCCGTAAATACTTTTCCATCGGCAGAAACCGAGAGTATCACCTCTTTAGGCAACCAGACATGCGGTCCTATCAGTTGCATAAAGTCCGCAGCTATCCGACCGATATACTCCTGCCGCTCCAAGTCGACCGTTACCTCTACATCCGAGTTTAGAAATCCCTGCCAACGACGGTCTCCATACGTCCATCCGCCGTGCAACCCGTCCGTCAAAGCCGAATCTCCTCCTGCCTTATATTGCGAGGCATAAGGGTACGCATATTTTACTCTCTTTCCCTTTGCCAGATGATTGTCTACCGTCAAGGCGATGGGGCGTTCGCCCACCTCATTCTTCAGGTCGAACGTATGATAGCCGCAAGACCGCAACCTGTCTACCTCGCGCAAAGCAACTTCACGAAAACGCTTCCAGTCTTTCCGGTCGACCGGTGTCCAAGCTACTTCGGACAAAGCCAATACGCGGGGATAAATCATATATTCCGCATGGTCGGCAGTAGGTATATATTCTGTCCAGACATTGGCCTGCACACCGCGTATGCCGACGGTTTCTTCCCCGGCAAGTTCTTCGGGAATCGGATTGTAAGAATAGACTTTCTGCAAGCTTGTGTAGCCGCCTATCGCCTCCGGCTGTGTGGCAGGCGCATCCTGATAAAAGTCGAAATAGCAATGGCTGCCGAGAGACATCACTGTGTAAAGTCCCCTGCGCACAGCCTCAACACCTTTCGCTTCGTTACGCCAGACCGTAACGCCGGTTTCTTCGGACAATTCTCCACTCAATATTTCATCCCAACCTATCATCTTACGTCCATGCGCTTTCAAGAACGTTTCGATACGACCTATCAAATATCCTTGCAGTTCACTTTCGTCTTTCAATCCTTCTTTCCTGATACGTTCCTGACAGTCCGGACACTTTTTCCAATGAGCCGTAGACGCCTCATCGCCACCTATGTGAATGTACTCTGACGGGAAAAGCTCCATGACCTCCGTCAATACATTTGTCAGGAAAGTATATGTTTCTTCTTTACCCGGACACAATTCCGAACCTAACCGTCCATTGCCACCGCAAGCCAACCGGGGATAGGCTGCAAGCACCTCTTCCGAGTGCGACGGCATCTCGATTTCGGGGATGACCGTAATATGCCGTCGGCAGGCATATTTCACCACCTCGCGGATATCCGCCTGCGTATAGAAGCCTCCCTGAGCACCCGGAGCATCTTTTTCACAATAACTCTTTCCGCCTTTCCACCAGCTTTTCCAGTCCGGAAAAGGACGGTAGGCAGTCTGCCGTGTTAGCTCAGGATACTTTTTTATATCTATACGCCAGCCCGCTCCATCTGTCAAATGCCAATGAAAACGATTGATTTTATAATGTGCCAAAGCATCCAGTTGTTTCTTAATGAACTCCTTGGTACGAAAATTACGGGAAACGTCGAAATGCAATCCACGGTAGGGAAAGCGCGGAGCATCTTCTATTTCCACCAAAGGCAGACGCCAGCCTCCCTTTCCGTCCGGTTGCGCCAGTTGCAGCAGCGATTGGAAAGCATAGAACAATCCGGCAGATGATGCGGCTTCGGCTTTAATACCTTGCTTGTTCACCGTCAGCCGATACCCTTCTTTACCACAACTTGCCAAACAAGATGCTTCTTGCACAAAAACAATGGGCGATTTCTTACCCCCTTTCTTCAGTTTCCAAGGAGAGTTTTCGAGATAGCGAGCAAAATCATCTTTCTCCTTTGAAGGCAGATTACAGTAGAATGCAACATGCCGGGACACGTCATATCTTCCCACCTTGACATGCAGGTGACGGGGTTGGGGAATGATGCGCACACTGTCTGAAGGTAGTGCAACGGCATCAATTGCTGTCATAGCAAGAGAAGCAAGAAATATCAAGAATCGTTTCACTGTGATACCAAAATTTAATTCTAAATCCATTTGAAGTTTACTTCCACTCTATCCCTTATTTCCTTTTCAACTCTTTTAATTCGTTCGAAAAAGAATAAGGATAATCTTCCGGCTGCGTGCCCCTCTCCTTATTCGGCCGGTTACCCATGTTGAACATCAGCGTTCCGCCATTCAATAAATCCTCATGCTTCAAATAATTCTTCGTATAGTCGCTATCATTGAACCGAAGCGATTCAACATACGGATTATCCGGCGTATTATTGGCTGCGTCGATAATCAATGACTTGCCATTTTCGAAATGAAGTGTGGCTTTCTTAAACAAAGGAGTACCCAAGACATATTCGTCTGTTCCCGGACAAACCGGATAGAAACCCAACGCCGAGAACACATACCAAGCCGAGGTCTGGCCGTTGTCCTCATCGCCGCAGTAACCGTCAGGGCCTGAAGTGTACATGCGGTCCATCACCTGACGCAACCAATATTGCGCCTTCCAAGGCTGACCGGCATAGTTATACAAATAAATCATGTGCTGAATGGGTTGATTGCCGTGGGCATAGTTACCCATATTCATTACCGTCATCTCACGAATTTCGTGGATGACCTGTCCGTAATAGCTTTCGTCGAACAAGGGCGGAACAATAAAAACCGAGTCGAGCATTTGCACGAAGGATTCTTTGCCGCCCATCAGCTCTATCAGGCCTTGCGGATCGTGGAATACCGACCACGAATAGTGCCAACTGTTGCCCTCGGTAAAAGCATCACCCCACTTCAAAGGTGAGAAAGGCGACTGAAACCGTCCGTCTTTATTACGTCCCCGCATCAGTTTACTCTCCTCGTCGAACACATTCCGATAGTTCATGGCACGCCGGGCAAAGAGTTTTTGTTCTTTCTCAGGCCTATTCAAAGCTTTGGCCATCCGGTAGATGCACCAGTCATTGTAAGCATACTCCAGCGTGCGGGCTGCATTCTCGTTGATCTTCACATCATAAGGCACATAGCCCAGTTTATTGTAATACTCGTGCCCCGAACGACCGGTAGAAGAGACCTTGGGATGAACATGACCCGTTCCATGAATCAAGCCTTCATAAAGCGTTTGCACATCCTCTACCCTCACTCCTTTCAGGTAAGCGTCGGCAAGTACCGAAGCCGAGTTATTGCCAATCATACAATCACGGTGTCCGGGACTGGCCCATTCGGGAAAGAAACCGCTTTCCTTGTAGGTATTGACAAGCCCCTCCTGAATCTTCTTGTTCACCGAGGGATACATCAGGTTCAGGAATGGGAAAAGGGAACGAAAGGTGTCCCAAAAGCCTGTGTCGGTGTACATATACCCCGGCAGTACCTCGCCGTTGTAAGGGCTGTAATGAATCGGATTGCCATCCTCGCCGTACTCGTAGAATGCACGCGGGAAAAGCAAGGAGCGATACAAGCAGGAATAGAAGGTACGGTATTGGTCGAGGCTGCCTCCTTCTATCACGATTCTGCCCAACACCCTGTTCCACTCATCCTGTCCTTTCCGTACCAATGTATCGAAAGCATCGTTGCCAAGTTCCTTCAGATTCCTGTCGGCTTGCTCAAGGCTGATAAAGGAGGAAGCCACGCGCACATGCACCTTTTCGCCCTTACGGGTTTTGAAGCCGATAATGGCACCGGTATGTGCGGCCTGCTGCTCATCCACGGCTTTGTGCAACGCTCCATTGGCAACCGATGCTTTATACGTAAAAGGCTTGTCGAACTCTATCACGAAATAGTTTCTGAAGTTCGTGGGCACGCCGCCACTGTTGCGGGTGGTATAGCCGATTATCCTATTCCGTTCCGGTAGTATCTTCACATACGAACCCTTGTCAAAGGCATCGACCACAATATAAGAGTGCTCATTTTCGGGAAAGGTGAAGCGAAACAGGGCAGCACGTTCTGTGGGTGTAAACTCGGCCAACACATCATGTTCGGCAAGATACACCTTATAATAATGTGGAAGGGCAACCTCCCCCTTATGGGAGAACCAACTGGCACGTTTCTCTTCGTCAAACTCCGGCCTGCCCACCACCGGCATGATGGAGAATTGCCCATAGTCGTTGATCCAAGGACTGGGCTGGTGGGTCTGCTTGAAACCGCGGATTTTATGAGCCGTATATACATATTGCCAACCGTCGCCCATCTTGCCAGTCTGAGGCGTCCAGAAGTTCATGCCCCACGGACGGGCTATGGCGGGATAGGTATTTCCGGTGGACAGCTCGAAAGTAGACAATGTGCCCACAAGCGGATTTACATATCGGGTAAAATCTTCAGTGGAATGTGCTCTCAAGGCACAACTTACAAAGCAAATCAAAACGAATAGTTTTCTCATGGCATTATCATTCGGATTATAATAGTCTGTTTAAATCTTATCTCCCATTTCAAATTCAAGAACGCCGCCGCCCATTATCTGTTCGTAGGTAATATGCGTTTTATCATAAACCTTACCGTTAAACTTCGTAGAGCGGATATAACAGTTGGTCTTGCTTACAGCAGGCGCCAATACCGTAAACACCTTTCCGCCGGGCAGATGCAGCTTCATCTCCGGATATAGCGGAGTACCTATTTCGTATCTGCCGCTAACCGGATCTACCGGATAAAAACCCATTGCGCTGAACACATACCAAGCAGACATCTGACCGCAATCTTCGTTGCCGCACAAACCGTCCGGCGTGTTCTTATAGAGTTCGTGCATCACCTTGGCTGCATACTCCTGCGTCTTCCACGGCCGGCCGGCAGCATTGAACAGATAGATGACATGATGGCTCGGCTCATTGCCGTGTACGTATTGCCCAATCATGCCGGTACTGAAAATAGGGAGCTCGTCATCGGCAGAAGGGTGGTAAGTGAACATGCTGTCCAGTTTTTGGGCAAAGCGCTCCTTACCTCCAACAAGGGCTATCAATCCATCGACATCATGCTGCACCGACCAGAAATATTGCCAGCCATTACTTTCGCAAATATGAGGGGTGTAATCATCAGGCGAGAAACCTTCTATGAACCGTCCTTTGTCATCGCGCGGCTGCATGAAAGAGGTCTGCGGATTATATACATTCTTATAATTCCCGGCACGCTTATAAAACTCGTCCGCCGTCTGCTTCTGCCCCAACTTCTCTGCCATACGGGCAATGCAATAATCATCGTAAGCATATTCCAGTGTTTTAGAGAGCGACCAGTTTTCCGCATTATAAGCATCCGTCAGATTGTAAGGGACATAGCCCAGTTTCTTATACAATCCGATGCCACGATACGAGTCGATGTTGGCTGTGTTGACACACGCCTCCAAAGCCTGCTCAGGGTCAAAATCGCCAATACCTTTCAAATATGCGTCGGCAATGACCGCCGCAGCATGATAGCCTATCATCATATCCGTCTCGCTGCCATAGAAATTCCATACGGGAAGGCGTCCGTTCTGCTCATAAAAGGCGAGGAATGATTTCACCATATCGTTCACCCGTTCGGGGGCGATAAACGTATAGAGGGGATGTGCGGCACGGTAAGTATCCCACAAAGAGAAAGTACTGTAATTGGTCCACCCCACGGCCTGATGGATTTTCCTGTCAGGGCCGTAGTAAGTCCCATCCACATCACAGTAAACAGTAGGAGCCAGCATGGAATGATACAAAGCCGTATAGAACTTGGCTTTCTCATCAGGGTCGTCACAGGTGATTTCTATTTGGGCGAGGTGTTTGTCCCAAGCTTTGCGGGTAGCAGCCAAGTACTTATCGAAATCATCTTCGGGCACTTCGGTTGCCAGATTGCGTGCCGCCCCTTCCATGCTTACTCCGGAAATAGCCGTGCTGACAAGTATCTGTTCGCCGGCCTTGGTTTTGAAATCAAACCGTGCAACGACCGACGTCCCGATTCGCCGGCCATCCTTCAACACAGCCGCTGTGTCGAGCTGCATCGAAATAAAAGGTTTGGAAAAACGGGTGCGGAAGTAGACGCGCTGACCACGAGCCCAACCGTCGGAAAAACGATAACCTTGAATAGTGACCGAATCGACCGCCTCAACATGCGAATCGTTTGTAAAGTCCCAGTTCATGGCTTTCCGCAAGTTCAGGAAAACTGCGGCATCGGCTTCAGGAAAGGTATATCGCTGGATGCCGCAACGCTCCGTAGCCGTCAACTCCACATTGATATTATAATCTTTCAGACGCACTTGATAATATCCGGCACTTGCCGACTCTTCCGAGTGGGAGAACATGGAATGAATGCCTAACGGGGCTTCCGCTTCCCGATAAGGCAAAGTCACCGGCATAAAGGAAATATCATACAGGTCGCCTGCTCCGGTTCCGGAGAGATGCGTATGGCTGAAGCCTGCAATGGTGCTGTCCGGATAAAAATACCCGGAAATCCTGTCCCACCCCGGCAGCCCGTTGTCCGGACTGAGCTGAACCATGCCGAACGGTGCTTGAGCACCCGGATAGGTGTTTCCTGTAAAATCAGTACCGATAAAGGGATTCACCAAATCCGCATAAGAAACGGGGTTTGCATCCGGCATCCGGGTTCCACATGCCCAAAGAGACAGGAAGAGGGCAAAGAGGCTACAAGCTCTGATCAATTTCATTACATTAAGGGGGTTAACATCTATATTATAACAACTCACTTTATTCTATTGAGTTGTTCATCACATTACTTTATTCGCGCAAACAAAAATAATACAATATTCCGAAACTATGATATAAAGGAAGAAGATAAGCTGTCATGCGACCTAAAAAACGGGTAAAATCTTTTATATCAGACTCGTTTTTGCATATCTTTGCCACAAAAAGCCAGAATGAACTATACGACCTATCTTTTCGATTTCGATTACACTCTTGCCGATTCATCCCGAGGCATCGTCACATGTTTTCGCAATGTGCTCACCCGGCATGGCTATACGGAAGTCACGGATGATGCAATCAAGCACACTATCGGAAAGACGCTGGAGGAGTCTTTTTCCATACTTACCGGAGTGACGGATGCCGGACAACTGGCCGGCTTCAAAGCAGAATACCGGAAGGAGGCCGACACGCACATGACGGTGAACACTGTGCTCTTTTTAGAAACCAAATCGGTATTGACGGCACTGAAGGACGGCGGCGCACAACTTGGCATCATCTCCACCAAATACCGTTTCCGCATCAAGGAGCTGCTGGACCAGCATTTCCCGGAAGGCTTCATAGATATCATCGTGGGCGGCGAAGATGTGAAAGAAGCCAAACCATCGCCCGAAGGCTTGCTGTTCGCCATCAAGCAGCTACGCACCACCAAAGCCGAAACATTATACATAGGCGACAGCACCATAGACGCAGAAGCCGCCCAAGCTGCCGGAATAGACTTTGCCGGCGTGACCCACGGAGTGACTACCGCCAAAGAATTGAGCAAATATCCACATCTTAAAATAATGGGCAGCCTGGAGGAACTTTTAGAGGATAAGGAAAAACAACCGGCTCCAAGCGAGGTAGGAAAGCCCATCTACCAGGAAAGCGACACCACCCCCTCGCCCGGAAAGAAAAAAAGAATCAATATCGGCCAGATACTCGTGTTATTGTTCCTCCTCTGTTTGGCTGTAAAAAATCCGACAACAGGCGGAAACGGCATTTTCCTTTTCCCCTTTTTCTTCCTGTTCATGCTATGGAGCATCCTGCGAAAAAGGAGAATACTTCCTGTACGGGTAAGAATCTTTATCAATGCACGTTTTCGTCCTTATATAGTACGGCTACGCGCCCTTCATATCAGAATGATTCGAGGGAAAACAATTCCTCCACTCGACAACGAAACAAGTGTTTGCAAAAATTGTGGTACGACCTATACCGGCAACTATTGTAACCATTGCGGACAAAGCCGCCACACACCGCGTTACAACGTGAGTAATGCTTTGAGAAATATAGCCGGAAGTTTCTTCAATATCGACAACGGCTTCGGGCGTACCCTCATCGACTTGCTACACCGTCCGGGCTACATGATTCACGATTTCATCGGCGGCAAACGCATTCCTTATTTCCGCCCGTTCCAAACCCTATTCGTGCTTGCCGCAATCTATATCATGACCGTGCAACTGATAGACCCTGACGCACTGAACGGGAAAAATGCCCCCTTACAAGGAGAAGAAAACCATTCTGCCATCACCGATAAGCCCGCACTTTCCGATAATAGCCTGCAAGATGAAAATACCGTTTTCATAGACCGCCTGTTCCAAAAAGGCGAGACTGCCGAAACCCGAATCAGCCGGTTCGTCCGGCAATCTCCCTTCCTGCTGAAAATATGGAACCTGCTGAAGAGCTGGACACACAACAACAAAGCTTTCCGAATCATTGCAACCCTGCCTCTCTTTGCAGTGGCCACCCAATTCGCATTCCGCCGCAAGAAGTACAAGCTGAACTACAATACCACAGAACATGTCTTTATACAAGCCTACATTGCCTGCCAGATACTTTTGCTAAGCATCATCGCAATTCCTTGCTACGGCTATGCCCAAATCGACGATCTGTACGACCTGCCTCTATGGGGCATCTTCGCCTTATATTGCTGGGACTATAAGCAGTTGTATCACTGTAGCTGGTGGAGAAGTTTTTGGCGCACCGCACTGATGTTCGCCTACAGCCTCCTGCTATTGCTACTCATTGCCGCACTGATAACCTCTATAGTCTTTGTAATCACGTCAAGGTTTGAAACCCCGTAGCTACACCCTTCCGGAAGGGGTCTATACTGAGGCTACTTCCCAATACGACTGAAGTGGCCTCACTCCTATTGGGAAGTGGCTTAAGTAGTATTGGGAAGTAGAGTCTCTCCCTTACCCATGGGGGTAAAACTTCGAGTTTCACGGTAGCAGATAGTACTGAAACTTTTTGTTTCACTCCTTGAAACTCAAAAAAAGATAACAGAAACATTTGCCCATATCAAATAAAAAAAGTAATTTTGTGCCCGATTATTCCGCACCGGGTTCGACCAAGTGCTTTCTAAGTGATTAGAGACCACCCGACGGAGCTAACTTATACATTATATAAGACAATGTACGCAATTGTAGAAATCAACGGCCAGCAATTCAAAGCAGAAGCTGGCAAGAAACTGTTTGTACACCACATTCAGAATGCAGAAAACGGTGCAACAGTAGAATTTGACAGAGTCCTTTTGGTAGACAAAGAAGGCTCTATCACCGTAGGCGCTCCCACGGTAGAAGGCGCAAAGGTGGTTTGCCAAATCGTATCGAACATGGTAAAAGGCGATAAAGTGCTTGTTTTCCACAAGAAAAGAAGAAAAGGTTATCGCAAACTGAACGGCCACCGTCAGCAATTCACAGAGTTAACAATCAAAGAAGTAGTAGCTTAATCAATTAAAAAGTAAGAAGAAAATGGCACATAAAAAAGGTGTCGGTAGTTCTAAGAACGGCCGCGAATCACACAGCAAAAGATTAGGCGTTAAGATATTTGGTGGCGAAACCTGCAAAGCAGGCAACATCATCGTTCGTCAAAGAGGTACTGAATTCCATCCGGGCAACAACATCGGCATGGGTAGCGACCACACTCTTTACGCTTTAGTAGACGGTACTGTAAAATTCAAAGTAGGTAGAGAAGACAGACGCTATGTATCTGTTGTTCCCGCCGAAAATACAGAAGCATAAACTTCTTGAAGAAATAAAGGGAGGGGGATGCAATCCGAAAGATTCGCATCCCTCTTCTTTTTATGCAAAAGACAACACACTGTACGTTTTTTCCTTATCTTTGCACCCGAAAACATTGAAAAGATAAACTATTTCAAAACAGCTTCTTAGAGAACTAAAAAACATATAAGACATGCTTACCATCAAACAAATTACAGACAATACCGATGCAGTGATCAACGGACTGAAGAAAAAACGCTTCAGAGATGCCAAAGAAACCATCAGCCAAGTACTGGCATTCAATGACAAAAGGAAAAGCATACAAGCCGTACTTGATAAGAATCTCTCGGAAGTCAACTCTCTCTCCAAATCCATCGGCATGCTGATGAAAGAGGGCAAAAAAGAAGAGGCTGAAGCGGCTAAAGGACGTGTAGCCACACTGAAAGAGGCCAACAAAGACTTGCAAGCCGACATGGACAAAGCTGCAGAAGACCTACAGGCATTACTCTATACCATTCCTAATGTGCCCTACGAAGAGGTGCCCGAAGGCGCAGGAGCCGAAGACAATGTGGTTGTGAAAACAGGAGGCATGGAAAACGAACTGCCTAAAGATGCCTTGCCCCATTGGGAATTGGCAAAGCAATATGACATCATAGACTTCGACCTCGGAGTAAAAATCACAGGAGCCGGCTTTCCGGTGTACAAGGGCAAAGGAGCCGTCCTGCAACGCGCGCTCATCAATTTCTTTCTGGATGAGGCCCGTGCATCCGGCTATACGGAAATCATGCCTCCCACCGTGGTGAATGCAGCTTCGGGCTATGGCACCGGACAGCTTCCCGACAAGGAAGGACAAATGTATCATTGCGAAACGGACGACCTTTACCTGATTCCTACAGCCGAAGTTCCTGTGACTAATATCTATCGTGATGTTATCCTGGAAGAGAAACAACTGCCCATCAAGAATTGCGCCTATACCCAATGCTTCCGCCGCGAAGCCGGTTCTTACGGAAAGGATGTACGCGGACTGAACCGCCTGCACGAGTTTTCTAAAGTAGAGTTGGTGCGCATCGACAAGCCGGAACACAGCAAGCAATCCCATCAGGAAATGCTGGAACATGTAGAAGGGCTGCTCAAGAAGTTGGAACTTCCCTACCGCATCCTCCGCCTCTGCGGTGGCGACATGAGCTTCACAGCCGCCATCTGCTACGACTTCGAGGTTTACAGCGAGGCACAGAAACGTTGGCTGGAAGTAAGTTCCGTCTCCAATTTCGACACTTATCAAGCCAATCGCCTGAAATGCCGTTACCGCACAGCCGAGAAGAAAACCGAACTGTGCCATACGCTGAACGGTTCCGCGCTGGCTTTGCCCCGTATCGTCGCCGCCTTATTGGAAAACAATCAGACACCGGAGGGTATCCGCATACCGAAAGCTCTGATACCCTATTGCGGATTCGAAATTATCAACTAACCCAAGAATCATAAAAACAAGGCGTTTCTGATACGAAATGCCTTGCAACCTACTTTCAGACATCTGTTATGCGAGAAAGACCTGGTTAATATGACAAGTTTTTTCTTTGAGAATGTCTTTGTAATCCGGAAAAAGGCTACTTTTGTCGCATACAACAAATCTTAACGCCCAATCTCACATGGAACAAAAACAGGTTTTAAGTAACTACATAGGAAAGGTTTTCAACCAGTCCCACTGGCTGGAGTCCACCAAATCGACCTTTATTGTCGTAGACCACAACCTGAATATACTTTACCTGAACGATAAAGAAGTTGGTAAAGACGATAAATGCCTGCAACCGGGAGACTTATTGCGTTGCAACAATGCCATCCACAGCCCCGGAGGTTGCGGAACGTCTGAGTTCTGCCCGGAATGCAAGCTCCGCAATTCCGTAAAAAAAGCACTGACCACTAGCGAAATCATCCATGAAGAAGTGGTGTTATCAGTAGACAACAACCAAAAACTGATTCTGCAAGAGACCGCTACGCCGTTTGAATTCGAAGATAACAAATATGCCGCTATCTTTGTAATCAACATCTCTGACCGCAAGCAGGAACAAATGTTGGAACGTGTATTCTTCCACGATATGATGAATCTGGTAGGAGCATTAGGAAACTTTGTGAACATCTTGAAAGAAAGCCCTGAGCAAGAGATACTCGATGAAGTAAAACGCCTCACCGACCAATTGATGGACGAACTGTCCACACAGAAAGAGTTGATTTATGCCGAGAACGGCATACTGACTTTACAGAACGGCGACATCACGGTAGAGGAATTCATGTCATACGCTTCTTATTCCCTCTGCCCGATGGCAGAAGCCAAGAACCACAAACTTACCACCTGCAACAACTGCAAGGACGAAACCACCATCCATACCGATATAAAACTGCTGCACCGCATTATTCTGAATATGGTAAAAAATGCAGCAGAAGCTTCTGAAGAAGCCAGCACCATTACCCTCACCGCTTCACCGGATGAAGATGCGGTACTTTTTTCCGTCAATAACTCCGGAGTCATTCCGGAAAAGCTCCGCGGTTCAATCTTCCATTTTGGTCAATCCAGCAAAGGTGAAGGGCGTGGCATAGGCACATACAGCATGAAACTCTTCGGAGAAAACTACCTGAAAGGCAAAGTTTGGTTTACAAGCAACGAGGCCGAAGGAACGACTTTCTTTTTCCGGATACCACTGAAAGCTGTAGATTAATTTGCACTCTTTGCAGAATGTAGAGGTCGGTCGAAGTTATTTACCGACCATCATTCTATAAAAAACATGATGAAAGGAATCTCTTCTTTTCATCATAAAGGATAAAATTCTTAGAATCTCTCTACCACTTACCGCCAACTACAACTACGTTCCCTAAACCCTCTTTTTATCCTTTTTTCGAAGGATTTTATTCGCAAATAAAGCACGTTCTAATAAATAAAACATATCTTTGCACAGAATATCAATCTGACAGGTAATACGTAATTATACCAACAAAAATATTAGATAATGAATAAAATCATTAGCAAAGAACAATTTTCAGAGAAGGTCTTCAAGTTTGAAGTAGAAGCACCGCTCATCGCAAAATCGCGCCGTGCCGGACATTTTGTTATTATCCGCGTAGACGAGAAAGGTGAACGTATGCCGCTCACCATTGCGGGCGCCGATATTCCCAAAGGTACAATCACATTAATTGTGCAGAACGTAGGTCTTTCTTCCGCCAAAATGTGCAGGATGAACGAAGGCGACTACCTCCTTGATGTAGTAGGGCCGTTGGGACAAGCTACCCACATCGAGAACTTCGGTACTGTGGTCTGTGCCGGAGGCGGTGTAGGTGTCGCCCCCATGCTCCCCATCATACAAGCCCTGAAGGAAGCCGGCAATCGGGTAATTTCCGTGTTGGCCGGCCGAAGCAAAGAGCTGATCATCCTTGAGGAAGAAGTCAGAAAATCGTCCGATGAAGTTGTCATCATGACCGATGACGGTTCTTACGGTAGCAAGGGGCTTGTTACCGAAGGTATCGAAAGCGTCATCAAACGCGAGAAGGTGGATAAATGTTTCGCCATCGGACCTGCCATTATGATGAAATTCTGCTGCTTGCTGACCAAGAAATACGAAATACCCACTGATGTGTCCTTGAACACGATTATGGTAGACGGTACCGGCATGTGTGGTGCCTGTCGCATCACCGTAGGAGGAAAAACCCGTTTTGTTTGCGTAGACGGACCGGAATTTGATGGCCATCAGGTAGATTTCGACGAGATGTTCAAGCGCATGGGCTCCTTTAAAGATGTAGAACGTGAAGAGATGAGCCACTTGCAAGACAACACCTGCCAAGCCCTTCCTTCAGATAACAGGAGTGACTCTTCAGCTTCTTCATCAAGAATAGCCAACAATACCGGAGCACAGCCCTCCATGGAGGAACTCTTGGATCGCAAAGCTCCTTGGCGCGAAGTTCTTCGCAAAAACTTGAAACCCAAAGAACGTACTGCCATTCCTCGTTGCCCGATGAATGAACTCGATCCTGTGTATCGTGCCACCACCCGCACCGAGGAGGTGAACACCGGATATACAAAAGAACAAGCTATCACGGAAGCTAAACGCTGTTTAGACTGCGCTAACCCTACATGTATGCAAGGTTGTCCGGTCAGCATAAACATTCCTTCCTTTATCAAGAATGTGGAACGTGGAGAATTTCTACAAGCTGCCCGCGTACTGAAACATACTTCTGCCCTACCTGCGGTCTGCGGCCGTGTATGCCCACAAGAAAAGCAATGTGAAAGTCAGTGCATCCATTTGAAGATGAACGAACCTGCTGTAGCCATCGGTAACTTGGAACGCTTCGTAGCCGATTATGAACGCGAAAGCGGAAATATAGCCTTGCCGGAATTGGCTCCCAAAAATGGAATGAAGATAGCCGTAGTTGGTTCAGGCCCTGCCGGTTTGAGTTTTGCAGGCGACATGGTGAAATACGGTTACGATGTCACTGTGTTCGAAGCATTGCATGAAGTGGGCGGTGTACTGAAATACGGCATTCCGGAGTTCCGCTTGCCTAACGAAATTGTAGATGTGGAAATCAACAACTTAGAGAAGATGGGAGTCCGCTTTATAAAAGACTGCATCGTAGGTAAGACCATCAACGTAGAGGATCTGCAAAAAGAAGGATACAAAGGCATCTTTATTGCCAGTGGTGCCGGATTGCCCAACTTTATGGATATCCCCGGAGAAAACAGCGTGAATGTCATGTCAAGTAATGAATACCTGACACGTGTCAATCTGATGAATGCTTCCGATCCGTCAACCGATACACCGCTAAATCCGGCCAAGAGTGTCATCGTAGTAGGCGGCGGAAATACGGCTATGGATTCTTGTCGCACGGCCAAACGCTTGGGAGCTGAGAAGGTACGCATCGTCTACCGACGCAGCGAAGCCGAGATGCCCGCCCGTTTGGAAGAAGTGAAGCATGCCAAAGAAGAAGGCATTGAGTTCCTTACCCTACATAATCCTATCGAGTATATTGCAGATGAAAAAGGTGCAGTGAAGCAAGTCATCTTGCAAAAAATGGAACTGGGCGAACCTGATTCCAGTGGACGCCGTAGTCCGATTGCCATTCCGGGGGAAACTGTTACATTGGATATCGACCTGACTGTGGTCGCTGTTGGTGTATCCCCTAACCCCATTGTTCCAAAATCCGTCAAAGGATTGGAATTGGGACGCAAAAACACAATTGCCGTGAATGACAATATGCAAACGTCCATTCCCACGATTTTCGCCGGAGGCGACATTGTGCGTGGTGGAGCCACTGTAATCCTCGCTATGGGCGACGGACGACGAGCCGCAGCGGCCATGCACGAGAATTTGAGGAAGTAATTTTTCAAATCACATACCCTTTCAGAAATAAAAGGCGTCTTTCGGGTTAATCTGAAAAATTGATAAGCAATTTGAGTTCCTCTCCCGATTTGCACAGATGCCATCTTCCTATAAAGAAATAAAAAAAGCCCCGCTTACGCAATAAACACAAGCGGGGCTTTTCTTTATTCACTTCACCACTACTTTATTCGTAGCAGGATCAGGAAAAATGACTGTCGGCTTAAATGACTTAGCCTCTTCAAAATCCATCAAAGCATACGACATGATTATAACAATGTCATCAGGCTGAACCTTACGAGCAGCAGCGCCATTCAGGCAAATCTTACCTGAGCCGCGCTCCCCCTTAATGATATAGGTTTCAAAACGTTCGCCATTATTATTGTTGGCAATATACACCTTTTCACCGGCAATCATGTTGGCGGCATCCATCAAGTCCTCGTCAATCGTTATACTGCCCATATAGTTCAAATTAGCCTCGGTGACACGGGCACAATGGATTTTCGACTTCAACACTTCAATCATCATAAGATTGATTTTTTATAGTTTATTATTCTTTGTACTTGATATTATCAATCAAGCGCACTTCACCACAAAATACAGTAATGCAACCCACCGCATAAGAAGTATCTTCCCAATTAGTTATCTTCTGCAATGTATTGCCATCTACCAGTTCAAAATATTCCAAACGCAATCCGGGAGCCACTGCAATGGCATCTTCTACAAATTTCTGTGTCTCAGCTACCGTATGCGATGCTGCAAAGGTACGACTTTCAAACAAAGCCTGCGAAATTTTCAAGGCATTTTTACGTTCTTCAGCAGATAAGCGAGCATTCCTACTACTCAAAGCAAGTCCGTCAGCTTCACGAACAATCGGACAACCAACAATTCCCAAAGGATAATTCATCCGACGCACCATTTCACGAATAATCGTTAACTGCTGGAAGTCTTTTTCACCAAAGTATGCTCTATCCGGTTCCACTGCATCGAAAAGCTTACTCACAATCTGGCAAACCCCATTAAAATGTCCCGGACGAAAAGCCCCTTCCATCACGGTATCTAAAGGTGCATAGCTAAATTGACGCATATCCGGTTCCGGATACATCTCCTCCACCGAAGGAGCAAACACAAATGCCACACCACAATCTTCCAACAAACGGCAATCAGCCTCCAATGTACGGGGATATTTTATTAAATCATTCTTATCGTTGAACTGAGTAGGATTTACAAAAACGCTTACTACAGCAACATCATTCTCGGCCACACAACGCTTCACCAATGAGGCATGACCGGCATGCAAGGCACCCATCGTAGGCACTAAACCCACCTTTTTACCCCGAACTCTTAAATCCGAAAGAGCAACCTGCAAGTCCTTGATAGTATATACTATTTCCATCTTTATTGGTCGTTATATAACAACTTTTCGTTCGTAAAAGCGCTGCAAAATAAAGTATTATTTACCATATAAAGAAGAGATATCGTAAATTAATGCAACTACCACTCCACTTCTATACCTTCCAAACCACTCTTCTTTCTCTGAGAAACAAGCAGTTAACAATTCATAAGGAATTATAGAATGGTGAAATTTGCTTTATTGCCCGTTTTTTTTTATATCTTTGCAAAATAATTGAGAACATTGTTATTATGATAAAGGCAAATAAGGTTTTATTTATTACACAAGAAATTACCCCTTATGTTTCAGAATCAGAAATGTCTCTCGTAGGCAGAAACCTACCTCAGGCTATTCAAGAAAAAGGCAGAGAAATCAGAACATTTATGCCTAAATGGGGAAACATCAACGAACGTAGAAACCAATTGCATGAAGTGATACGCCTCTCCGGTATGAACCTTATCATCGACGATACCGACCATCCGCTCATCATCAAAGTCGCCTCTATTCAATCTGCACGTATGCAGGTGTATTTCATTGATAACGATGATTATTTTCAGAACCGCATGCAAGTAACCAATGAAAACGGTGAAGAATATGAAGACAATGATGCCCGTGCCATCTTTTATGCACGCGGTGTATTGGAAACGGTGAAAAAACTACGTTGGTGTCCGGACATAATCCACTGTCATGGCTGGATGACCGCTTTAGCTCCTCTATACATTAAGAAGGCCTACAAAGACGAACCTTCTTTCAGAGATGCCAAGGTAGTATTTTCTCTCTACGGCGATGAATTTAAACAACCGTTCCATCCTGATTTCTCCAACAAATTAACCCTGAAAGGCATCACAAAGAAAGATGTCGCCGGATTGAAAGATCCTGTTGATTATACCGCACTTTGTAAATTGGCCACAGACTTTTCTGATGGCATTATCCAACAAAGCGAACACGTCAATGAAGAGGTCATGAACTATGCACGTGAATCCAGGAAAATGATATTAGATTATCAATCGCCCGAGAATTTTGCCGATGCTTGTAATGACTTTTACGACAAAATATGGGAAGCAGAATAATATAAAATAGATTTATACGATGAGAGCTATGAAAGTAAAACATATAGGAATGTTGCTTTTAGCAGGCCTGGCTATCTTTGGATGTGATGATACCACCGGCACATTAGGAGTAGGAATGTTACCAGAGTCTGACGGCATGTCAGCACATACCACAACTTTTGATGTAACCACACGTTCCTTTGTCGTAGATTCCGTGTTTGCCAAAACAAGTACCGGCTATGTTGGCAAGTTTTCTGATCCTGATTTCGGATATTATGAGACAAGCTTCCTCACTGAATTAAACTGTACAGAAAACTTCTCTCTTCCTGAAGTTTATAAAATAACTGCACAAGACAGTAATGGGAATCCAACCAAGGCAACCGGTACGATGGCAGGAGACTCCGTCGTATCCGTTCAATTGTCCGTCTTTTATACCAAATGGTTTGGTGATTCTCTGAACGCTTGCAGAATGAGTGTATATGAACTTGACAAAAAACTTGACAAGAATCGTTACACCAACATTAATCCGGAAATGTACTATAATAAAAACAATCCCAAGTCTCTGCTCGGACGCAAAGCCTATTCTGCTCACGACACCTCTGTTCCCGATTCGGTCAGAAAGGCAAAAGACAGCAATGGCAGTCCGCTCTTCTACCCGAATGTTACCTTCCCATTGGACAAAAAGACATTCGGTGAAGAAAGAATCTTGAAGGTGTATAGAAAACATCCCGAATACTTTAAAGATGCCGCCACTTTTATCAATAAAGTCTTCAAAGGAGTATATATAAAGAGTGATTATGGAGATGGCACTATCTTATATGTAGATCATGTAGCTTTGAGAATGCAGTTTCGTTTCCATCATGTTAACGATACAACCGGTGTGGCTTTGAAGAAAAAAGACGGGACTGATTCTTTGTTCTATAGCACACGGACAGTGTTCGCCTCTACCAAAGAAGTGGTTCAGGCCAACCAGTTTCTGAATTCTGATCTGATAAAAGAGAAAGCGGCCGAGACAGCACATACATATATCAAATCTCCTGCCGGCATCTTCACCGAAGCAACCATGCCATACGATGAAATATACAGTAAACTGTCCAATGACACTCTTAATGCCGTGAAGTTGACCTTTACGAACTATAACATAAACAGCAACTATAAATACAGCATGAGTGCTCCCACAGATGTGCTGCTGATACGCAAACAAGATCTTAAAAGCTTCTTCGAAAAGAATAAGATAAGAGACAATGTTACATCATTCACAGTAAGTCACAACGCTTTTGCTACCAATCAATACGTATTCAGCAATATAGCCCGTTTGGTCACCACTTGTATCAATGAGAAACAATCTGCCAAGAAAGCCGCCAAAGAAAAAGCAGGCACTTCTTGGGATGAAGCCAAATGGGAAAACGATTGGAATCACAATGAGGCTACTAAAGACTGGGATAAAGTATTATTGATTCCCGTATCAATAACCTACGATAACAGTTCCAGCAGCAACAGCAATTCCATCACCGGGATTGAGAATGATTTAAAACCGGGCTATGCCAAGCTAAAAGGTGGACCGGAAAAGAATGCCAATGGGCAAGTAAAATCCCCTCTAAAGATTGAAATTACTTATACCAGCTTCAACAAGAAGTAAAAGAGAACACTCACATAAAAGAACTCCTCTTAATCTATGAAGTGCACCCCAATAAGTTGGACATAAACTTTTGGGGTGCACTTTACTATGGCCGGGAGGAGTTTCTTATGTGAGTATTGTAAAAACGGTCATTCTCTCACTGCCTAAAGAATAAAGAGCTTTCGTTATTCCGTTTTCTTTTTAGCCGGCTTTTTCGTTGTAGATTTTGAAGAGGCAGCTTTAGGTTTCACAGCCTTGGCCGCAGTAGCCTTGACTTTTGTCTCTTTCTTCTTCTCCACCCCTTTGGTTTTTCCTTGTTTAATTTGCGCCTTCTCCAATTCCTCTATCTCGGCACCTTGATTCTTAATGGTGGTCAGCAAGGCATTTAGTTCTTCATTATCAATATCTACTGGATATAGAGAATCTACCCGCTTGATAAAGTCTCCAAGAATATTCATATAATTGGTAAACGCATCATAAGGAGATTCGTAGATGCCACGATTCAAACCGACACCACTTACCTTGGTTGTCATAAACCGGAAATTATTACTTGCCTGTAGATAATCCCAATCCTGCTTAATGCGACGGTCATTACAAAGGTAAACCCGCTCGGCAATGCTATATAGTTTATTGAACGCCTCACGCTGCATCACATTGCCCAACCAGCAGCTTGTGTCTCTCTCCTCGTCTACCCAAGACATCGGATAAGGCACATCCAATTGAGATACGGATTTCAACTTGGTTATGATTTCAGTAGGCATGGAGAAGGTAATACCTTTTTCCTTAGCACAAACGGGCAAAGCCTTCAGAAATTCCAAAATATTAGAAGATAACGGTTGCGACATGCCCAAAGCAGAAAGTTCCATAAAGACATTGACTACCTGCTCTTCTTGCGGTAAGGCATTGATCCAGCCAATATACTTGTCGGCAAACAGAGGATACTCATTCCATTCGGAATTGGAGAAGCGCAAACTGATATCATCTGATAGCTTGAAATCACGCAATAACAGTTTCAAGCCCGGGTTCATGGAACAGTGATATACGTAGTGCGGGCTCTTCCATCCTAAAACATGCTTGGCTCCTTCGGTCAACATTCCTTTAAAGCCCCAGGAAGCCACCATAGCGCCGATCTCATCATTATAAATCAGACCGGAATTACGGATCACCTTCGGGGCTTTACCGAACATTTGCTTCATTTTCGCACTCTGCCGCATCACCTCTTCCTTAAAACAATCTTCGTTGGCCAAAGAAGCAAGTCCGTGAGAATAAGGCTCGGCAAGAAACTCGCAACAACCGGTGTCATTGAGCTGATGCAACAGATCGACAACAGCAGGCGCATAGCTCTCTAACTGTTCAAGCGCTACGCCCGAAATGGACAAAGCAACTTTGAATGCTCCACCAGAGGTTTTCACCATCTCGATCAAAGTGGTCAGTGCCGGTATATAAGATCGTTCGGCAACCTCATTAATACTTGTTTCATTGGCATAATCATCGTAGTAATAATGATCGGTACCTATATCAAAAAAGCGATAACGCTTTAAATGAATGATTTGATGTATCTCAAAATAAAGACAGATAGTTCTCATATCCATTAGTTTTTTGTTATTTACCATAGTTTCTTAACACATCCTCGTAGAGAGCACGAATCTTCAGACCGACTTTCTCCCAAGTAATTCCATCCACCTCTTTCTTTCCTTCTTCCTGCAAATAACTGAAAAGAGCAGCGTTTGTACAAATGGAATAAATAGCATCGGCCATCGCATGAATATCCCAATAATCGGTCTTTATCACTTTATCGAGAATCTCTCCACAACCCGATTGTTTTGAAATGACAGAAGGAGTGCCGCACTGCATAGCCTCAAGCGGTGCAATACCGAAAGGCTCGGAAACGGAAGGCATTACAAACACGTCGCTGTTTTTGTACACCTCATACACCTGTTTTCCCTTCATGAAGCCCGGAAAATGAAACCGATCTGCAATACCCCGTTCGGCCGCCAGATTGATCATCGCATTCATCATATCTCCCGAACCGGCCATCACAAAACGAATGTTTCGCGTACGCTTCAAGACAAGAGCCGCAGCTTCTACAAAGTACTCGGGTCCTTTCTGCATTGTGATGCGTCCAAGGAATGTTACCACCTTCTCTTTGGAATGATCAGGGCGAGGGATGTCTTGATACTCCTGTGAAAGCGGATAAACGGCATTATGCATTGCAAACACTTTCTTTGGATTTTGATGATACTCATTAATAACCGTGCGACGAGTGAGTTCGGACACACACATGATGCAATCGGCATAATCCATACCATTCTTTTCCATGGCATAAACTGTGGGATTGACTTTACCGCGTGAACGATCAAAATCGGTGGCATGTACGTGAATACACAGCGGTTTACCACTCACCATTTTGGCATGCACTCCTGCGGGATAGGTCAACCAATCATGCGCATGAATAATATCAAAATGTTGCTGACGTGCCACCACACCAGCAATAATAGAGAAGTTATTTATCTCTTCATGCAGGTTCCCAGGATACCCCCCGGCGAATTCCATGCAACCGATGTCATTGACATGCAAGTAAGAAAAATCAGCATAAATATGGTCGCGGAAAGACCAGTAATCCTCAGGGGACATCTCACCTATCAGACGGGACTTCAAATAGTTGTAATCAACATCACGCCACACAACAGGCACTTGATTCATACCCACTATTCTCAGGAAGTCTTCTTCCTCTCCAGTGGGCTTGGGCATGCAGAATACTGTTTCCACATCGCCCTGCAGACTTAATCCCTTGGTAATCCCGTAAGAAGCAACAGCAAGACCACCATATATCTTGGGAGGAAATTCCCATCCAAACATTAAAACTTTCATCCTCAATTCCTCCTTTTATAAATTATACTTAGACAATAGCTTCAAGATACGCAGGATTTCCGCTGTATTCATGGCAAAAGACACCGCTCCTCTACCTACAAACGGAGGATTACCATCGAAAAGCTCGGGTAATGCTCCGATACAATGGGAGGTCATTTCATCTTCCATTCCAATCAGGTATCTCTCAACAAACGATATACCGCTCATTTTATAAATGCGTAAGTATGCTTCCATATAGAAGCCCATCAACCACGGCCACGCCGTACCTTGATGATAAGCATAGTCTCTTTGTATCTGAGGACCGACATAGTTAGGGTTATATCCACCACTCTTAGGGCTCAACGTGCGCAGGCCTTTCGGAGTCAGCAATTCTTTCGTCACGATGTCCAGCACTTGTTTTTTCTGCACCCTGTCCAAAGGAGAATAGTCGAAAGCTACGGTAAATATCATATTCGGACGAACACTCCAATCCATCATATATCCATCGACATAATCGAACAGATACCCATATTCATTACGGAAGACCTCAACAAAGGAATTGCCGGTCTTTTCTGCCCGGGCATCCAGATTATCGGCAAGGAGTGTGTTTCCACCCTCACGGAGCATATCGGCCGTGAAACGAAGCGCATTATACCATAAAGCATTCACTTCTACAATATATCCTGTACGAGGAGTTACCGGCTTTCCATTGACTGTAGAGTTCATCCACGTCACGGCTTTCTCTGCGCCGTTTGTATAGAGCAGCCCATTCTCATGTAGAAAAAGATTGCTATGCTTACGACCAAGAATATAATTCATGATTTCCTCAAGCAACGCACCATACATCTGCCTACAACGCTCACGAGACGTCTCCTTGGCGTATTGCTGCAATGCCCATACAGCCCAGAGAAGCACATCCGGATGCTCCATTTCGTAAATCTTGTAAGTCAAAGGCTGTCCGTTGACAAATTGCCGGATAGCTTTTTCCGCTGTTTTCATGACATCCTCAAATTCTTCTTGCTCCTCAACGGCCAACGTCAATCCCGGCAAAGAGATAAACAAATCGCGGGCACGGCATTTAAACCAAGGATAGCCGGCAAGAATGTAGTGCTCGTCTCTCTGCTTGTTATGGAATTGATGCGCCGAGTTTTTCAGGCAATGATAGAAACTGTCGCGTGGAGTACGGTCGGCCACTTCAGTCTCGAAAGTCTGTTTCAACCTGCGAGGAGATATCTCGGAAATACCGGCAGAAAAAACTACACTCTCTCCTTTCTTGATATCTATTTCGAAATATCCGGGCACATAAAGGTCTTCATTGAAATCATATCCGCGCTCTTGCTCTTTGGGATACTCGATGCCACGATACCAATCGGGCTGGAAGTGGAACTCATTTTTCTTGTTCAGTTGCATGAAAAGTTCCGGATAACCGGGATACATGCAAGTCTTGATACCATTCTCTATCGGCTGAAAATCACGGCTTGCCTGTGCATTTTCATGCGTGTACTCGCGCACGCTGCGAAAAGCAAGAAAAGGCCGAAACCGAAGCGTAGTAGCCGAATGGGCATCAACCAAGGTATAACGAATCAGAATCCGGTTCTCATGATGTACGAAAATCTTTTCTTTACGAAGAATAACACCGCCTACACGATAGGTGGTAGCCGGGATTTTCTCACAATCGAATTCCCGTATATACTTATGTCCGTTGGGGCTGAAGTGATTTCCCTGATACTTGTGCAACCCTAAATTGAACTCCGCACCGTGCTGGATTACAGTCTCATCCAAAGAAGACAGCAGCACATGGTTTTCATCATCCAAATTAGGGACAGGTATCACCAACAGACCATGATATTTGCGCGTGTTACAATCTACAATTGTTGTACAATGATAGGCCCCGGATTTATTTGTCCGAAGAATCTCCCTTGGTAAAGATTCTTGCAGATTAATCATCAAGGTCTTGTCAAATCGTAAATAACTCATAGTTGTGCATTATTTAAAGGTTAATTATTCAGGCAATAGGGCTACAAAGCATATAGTAATTCCCAAAAATACAAATTAAAGCTAACAGCCAAAATAAAAAGTACGTTTTTTTTCGGCTTTCAGTCAAATATTCCGTAGTATTGTAGAAAAAAACAAATCAACTTGATAAGCGATGAAAAATGAAATACGAAAAATGGCATTGGCAGCCGTTATACCAATGTTTCTACTATTCATTCTATACACCCTGAAAGTTCTGGAGACAGGTATGGATTGGGACTTCACCCGACTGGGCGTGTACCCAATGGAGAAACGTGGTGTGTTTGGTATTTTCGCACACCCTTTGGTACACAGCGGATTCAAGCATCTGCTGGCCAACACAATGCCGTTATTCTTCCTAACGTGGTGCCTTTTCTATTTTTACCGACACATAGCTCCCTACATTTTCTTTTCCATTTGGATAGGTTGCGGTATGCTCACCTTTCTGATAGGCAAGCCGGGATGGCATATCGGGGCCAGCGGCATCATCTACGGATTGGCTTTTTTCCTCTTTTTCAGCGGCATACTGCGCCGACATGTACCGCTCATCGCCATCGCCCTACTGGTAACATTCTTATATGGCGGCCTGGTGTGGAATATGTTCCCGCAATTTGTCCAAACAAACATTTCTTGGGAAGGGCATATCAGCGGCGCCATAGCAGGAACATTATCTGCCATAGGATTCATACGCCACGGACCGCAACGCCCCGAGCCGTTTGTTGATGAAGAAGAGGAGGAGGAAGAGATTAAAGAAGAAGAGATTACGATGAATGAATAGCACGTTTAAGAAATAATAAAAAAAACAAAAAGAGACACTTGGAGTTTAGCGTACATATTGATAATGCCTACTTTTGTCATCGAACCAGAAGAAAAGAACCATCATGAATACAATGTTCGATACCATCTTGCAACTGCCGCTCTTCCAAGGTCTCGCCCAGGAAGATTTCACCAACATTCTGGGAAAGATAAAACTAAGCTTTACAAAGCACAAAGCCGGTGAAGTCATCGTAAAAGCCGGTGATGTATGCAATAGACTAATATTCATTTTGAAAGGAGAAGTTGCTTCAACTACTTTATCCAAGGATATGTCATACAGTTTCACGGAGTATTTCCAAGCCCCTTGTCTTATAGAACCGCAATCGCCATTCGGCATGAACACGGTTTATGTTTCAACGTTTACAGCCCGGACAGAAATACATACGGTAAGTGTAAGCAAGGATTTTGTCACGACCGAACTCCTCAGATATGAGATATTCCGCCTGAATTATATAAACATCATCAGTAATCGCACCCAGAACTTAAACAATCGCCTGTGGACAAGAAGTGCCAAAAGTCTTGAAAAGCATATCAAGAATTTTATTTTGTCTCATATTGAGCGTCCGTCAGGAGAGAAAATACTAAAAATTAAGATGGAAGTTCTGGCCCAAGTAATGAACGATACTCGCATGGGGGTATCGAAAACGCTAAACAATATGCAGGAAAAAGGACTGCTTGAACTGCATAGAGGCGAAATCGTTATCCCTGATGCAGAGAAACTCTTATAAGCAGCTCATCAGATAAAAATTCCACGGATAGCCTGTTCTTACTGACTTGATCCGTGGAATCCATATCAATTTATACCTAAAAGGAAAGCCTTATTCCCACTCTATGGTGCTGGGCGGTTTTGAAGAGATATCATACGTCACACGATTCACTCCTTTCACCTTATTTATAATATCATTGGATACTTTGCCCAAGAATTCGTAAGGCAAATGTGCCCAATCGGCCGTCATGGCATCAGTAGAGGTAACGGCACGCAAAGCCACGGCACGCTCGTAAGTACGTTCGTCACCCATAACCCCCACACTCTGCACGGGCAGCAGGATAACACCTGCCTGCCATACCTGATGGTAAAGCGAGGTTTCGTTGCCATCGGCATCTTTCACTTTCCAATCACGCAAGCCCTGAATAAAAATATCATCGGCCTCTTGCAGCGTGCGTACTTTCTCGCGTGTGATATCGCCCAGAATACGAACAGCCAGTCCCGGCCCCGGGAAAGGATGGCGGGTAATCAAATGTTCGGGCATGCCCAATTCGCGCCCCACACGGCGAACTTCGTCTTTAAAGAGCCATTGCAACGGCTCGCACAACCTAAGATTCATCTCTTCGGGCAGGCCTCCCACATTGTGATGGCTCTTGATTGTCTTACCCGTAATGTTCAGGCTTTCGATACGGTCGGGATAGATGGTGCCTTGCGCCAACCAGCGGGCATCGGTAATTTTATGTGCTTCGACATCGAATACTTCGATAAAATCGCGTCCGATAATCTTACGTTTCTTCTCAGGGTCGGTGACGCCTTCCAAATCTTTGAAAAACTTTTCGCTGGCATCTACTCCAATCACGTTCAGACCCAGGCACTCATAATCGTGCATCACATTCTTGAACTCGTCTTTACGGAGCAAACCGTGGTCCACGAAGATACATGTCAGATTTTTACCGATGGCACGATTCAGCAATACGGCAGCCACAGAGGAATCCACACCGCCGCTAAGTCCCAAGATGACACGGTCGTTGCCAAGCTGCGCTTTCAACTCTGCCACCGTGGTATCTACAAACGAGGCCGCACTCCAGCTCTGGCTGCATCCGCAAATCTCCACAACGAAGTTACGCAACATCTGCGCACCGTCTTCGGAATGGAATACTTCCGGATGAAACTGCACGCCCCATACATCTTCTCCCTGTATCTGATAAGCGGCAATCGCCACTTTATCCGTAGAGGCTATGACCTTGAAGTTATCGGGAATAGCTGTAATCGTATCTCCATGACTCATCCAAACCTGTGTGTTCTGCTTAACCCCTTTGAACAGGACATTTGCCGGGTCGAACGAACTGAGATGTGCCCGCCCGTATTCGCGGGTTCCTGTAGGTTCTACCCTTCCGCCGTTACTATAAGAAATGAACTGCGCACCGTAACAGATGCCCAAAATGGGATATTTCCCACGAATTCCACTCAAATCTACCTTGAACGCACTCCCGTCATAAACTGAAAAGGGGCTACCCGAAAGGATAACTCCTTTTACACTCACATCTCCGTATGGAAATTTGTTATAAGGTACAATTTCGCAATAGACATTCAGTTCGCGCAGACGGCGACCTATAAGCTGCGTGGTCTGCGAACCAAAATCAAGGATTACAATTTTTTCCTGCATATCAAATCGTTATGGTTTTCTTTATAAAGTGCAAAAGTAAGAAAAAAACATAACCTAATAATACAACCCTCCCTTAAAAAAATATGGTAACGGAAATTTATCAAGAGCCTGCTTAAATATTCCTCCTCTCATCCTTTATCTGTTTCATTCTCGGCATTGCGGCTTTTCTTCCCGGATGCTCCCGCTACTTAACATTAGCCCGTCTTCACCAACATTCAAGTAAGTAATACCAGAGTTCGGAATAAACGGTTGCTTTTGCTAAGTTTGACAGCTGCAAACCTTTGTCGTGACAGAGGCAAGTATCCAAGCCGATAGACACAAGTCCTTGACACGTCAGACACAAGTGTTTGAGCTGTCAGAGACAAGAGTCTGACAATACACACACAAACATCTGACAACCAATATTATATAGATTAAAAGCAAGCCTTCGGGTGAAACCATCGACCAGCTTCTTATCCCTAACTCAGGTAAGTGATGAAAGACGTTGTAACTATCAGTTTCAGTTTTTACACATTTTGCCTTATCCGCTTCCAAAGAGAACTTCATCTTCGAGTTCGATAGATGAACGAAGACGAGTATTTGGAGGAAACGGCTCATTTCAGTGCATGCCCAAGAATCCTCATCCCGTCTTGTTTAGATTTATTTACTTTATCATTTCTTTCTCCAAACCCTGCCCGGAAGGTGTTCCGGTAGCGAGTGTCGTTCCTCGGCGAGGTGCGAATCGCTCCTTTTCAGCACCGGTCTTTTGTCATCACATTTCAAGATAAATCACCCCAACCCGCCCTACACACAAAAAGTCGTGCCCTATACACTCTCCACACGAAGAGCATATAGGGCACGACAGAGTAAAAATAAGTCCCAATGGTCTTTGCGTCAGGAACGGATATGGAACGCCGCCATGCAAGAGGGAGTTTACTTTTTCTCCTTCAACAAATCACGGATTTCCGTCAGCAGCACCTCTTCTTTCGTCGGTGCAGGAGGAGCAGCCGGAGCTTCTTCCTTCTTCTTTTCGCCCAACTTGGCAATTAATTTTATAAACAAGAAGATAGAGAAAGCGATGATCAGAAAGTCGAAGGTTGCCTGCAAAAAATTGCCATAATTCAACGTTACGGCAGCAACCTCTTCTCCATTCACCATCTCAGCAGGTTTCATCACCCACTTCAAATCCGTAAAATTCACACCACCTACCAGCAGCCCGATAGGAGGCATAATCACATCAGCTACTATAGAAGAAACAATCTTCCCGAACGCACCGCCAATGATCACACCGACAGCCATGTCTACCACATTTCCCTTCATGGCAAAGGCCTTAAAATCCTGCAAAAATGAACTTTTTCCCATCTTTTCAATTATTTAATTATGATTTTCAGTGCGAATATAAAAACAATTTCGTACTTTTGCACCGCAAATTTAAAAAAAATGCATTTTTAATGCGAGAGATATTTGGACAAATATTATAAGAACCTTTAAAAGTTTAAACAAAATGGTTAAAGTAGGTATTAATGGATTCGGACGTATCGGACGTTTCGTATTCCGCGCTGCACAGAAAAGAAACGATATTCAAATCGTTGGTATTAACGACCTTTGCCCGGTAGATTATCTGGCATACATGCTGAAGTATGACACAATGCACGGACAGTTCGACGGAACGATTGAGGCTGACGTAGAAAAGAGCCAGCTGATCGTAAACGGCAAAGCTATTCGCATCACAGCAGAAAAGAATCCTGCTGATTTGAAATGGAATGAAGTAGGTGCAGAATATGTAGTAGAATCTACAGGTTTGTTCCTGTCTAAAGACAAAGCTCAAGCTCACATCGAAGCCGGTGCAAAATACGTTGTAATGTCTGCTCCTTCCAAGGACGACACTCCGATGTTTGTTTGCGGTGTTAACGAGAAGACTTACGTTAAGGGTACTCAATTCGTATCTAACGCTTCTTGTACTACCAACTGCTTGGCTCCTATCGCTAAAGTATTGAACGACAAATGGGGTATCACAGACGGTTTGATGACTACCGTTCACTCTACAACTGCTACTCAGAAGACAGTTGACGGTCCTTCCATGAAAGACTGGAGAGGTGGTCGCGCTGCTTCAGGCAACATCATCCCCTCTTCTACCGGTGCTGCTAAAGCTGTAGGTAAAGTAATCCCTTCACTGAACGGCAAATTGACCGGTATGTCAATGCGCGTTCCGACTTTGGATGTATCTGTAGTTGACTTGACTGTAAACTTGGCTAAGCCTGCTACTTACGCTGAAATCTGCGCTGCCATGAAGGAAGCTTCTGAAGGCGAATTGAAGGGCATCCTTGGTTACACTGAAGATGCAGTTGTTTCTTCCGACTTCTTGGGTGACGTTCGTACTTCAATCTTCGATGCTAAAGCAGGTATCGCCCTGACTGATACATTCGTTAAGGTTGTATCTTGGTATGACAATGAAATCGGTTATTCTAACAAGGTTCTTGACCTGGTTGCCCACATGGCATCTGTTAACGGTTAATATACAGTTAGAAAATAATAAAAAAATGGTGGCTTCTATAGAAGTCGCCATTTTTTTTTGCAATTTTGCGAACTATTCATTAGAAAAACCGACCGCCATGAGAAAGAATATACTAACTTTTATATTACTCTGTTTTATGAACAACCTATCATCACAAAATATATTTTTTGAGCCATACTCCACGTTGCACGGAGTTGTTCCCTTCAACAAGATAAAAACAGAAGATTACCAACCTGCCATAAACGAAGGCATCCGCAGACAAAATGCAGAAATAGAAGCCATCATTACAAACCCCGAAACTCCAACTTTTGCCAACACCGTGCTGGCTTACGAGAAATCCGGCGAGATGCTTCAACGCGTCAGCACCGTATTCGGTAATCTGCTCAGTGCAGAGACCAACGACGAGTTGCAGGAACTTGCCAAGGCAATCATGCCTCTGATGAGCGAACATGCCAACAATATCAGCATGAACGAAAAACTGTTTGCGCGCATCAAGACCGTTTATGAGCAACGCAACAAAGAAGCTTTGTACGCCGAACAACAGAAACTGCTGGAAGAGGTTTACAATGGTTTTGTACGCAACGGGGCAAACCTGCAAGGAGAAGCCAAAGAGAAATACCGTGCTTTATCCAAGGAACTCAGCCTGCTTACATTGCAATTCAGTGACAACAACCTGAAAGAGACAAACTCCTATCGAATGGTCATCACCGATAAATCACAGTTGGCAGGCCTGCCGGAAAGTTCAATAGAAGCAGCCGAAGAAGCAGCCAAAGAAGCAGCAACCGAAGGTTGGATATTCACCCTGCAAGCCCCAAGCTATGGTCCCTTCATGATGTATGCCGACAACCGTCAGCTACGTCGTGAACTTTACATGGCCTACAACACTAAATGTACCCATGACAATGCTTACAACAATCTGGAGATTGTAAAAAAACTAGTCAATGTCCGTTTGGAGATAGCGCGTTTATTGGGCTACGACAACTTCGCCGCATACAACCTGCAGGAACGCATGGCTCAAAACAGCGATGCCGTGTACAAACTACTTAACCAGCTACTGGAAGCGTATAGCCCCACAGCCAAACAAGAGTATGCAGAGGTACAGGCATTGGCACGCCAAGAGCAAGGAGACGGCTTCACCTTGATGCCATGGGATTGGGCCTACTATTCCCACAAGCTGAAGAATAAGAAGTTCAACATCAACGACGAAATGCTCCGTCCCTATTTCGAGTTAAGCAAGGTAAAGGAAGGTATCTTCGGATTGGCAACCCGTTTGTATGGTATCACTTTCAAGAAAAATCCTACAATCCCCGTTTACCACAAAGACGTGGACGCCTACGAGGTATTCGACAAGGATGGTAAGTTCCTTGCTGTGCTCTATACAGATTTTCACCCCAGAGCAAGCAAACGTGCGGGCGCATGGATGACAAGCTACAAGGGGCAATGGATATCCGAGAACAGCGACGAGAATAGTCGCCCGCATGTATCCATCGTGATGAACTTCACCAAACCTACAGCCGAAAAGCCCGCTTTGCTCACTTTCGATGAAGTAGAGACATTCTTGCATGAGTTTGGCCACAGCCTGCATGGCATATTTGCCAATACCACTTACGAAAGTTTAAGCGGAACCAACGTTTATTGGGATTTTGTGGAGCTCCCTTCTCAAATCATGGAAAACTTCGCCATCGAGAAAGACTTCTTGCATACCTTTGCCCGCCACTACCAAACCGGAGAATTGATACCCGACGAATTGGTACAGCGCATCACAGACTCCGCAAACTTCAATGTTGCCAATGCCTGCCTGAGACAAGTCAGCTTTGGTTTGCTCGATATGGGATGGTACACACGTAATACTCCTTTCGACGGCGATGTGAAAACATACGAAAAGAAAGCGTGGGAAAAAGCGCAAATACTTCCTGTGGTTGAGGAAGCCTGCATGAGTACACAATTCTCCCACATCTTTGCCGGAGGATACTCTGCCGGGTATTACAGCTACAAATGGGCGGAGGTATTGGATGCCGATGCATTCTCTCTGTTCAAGCAAAAAGGTATCTTCAATCAAGAAGTAGCCGATTCTTTCCGCGAGAACATCCTCTCAAAAGGCGGCATAGAACATCCTATGACGCTCTACAAGCGGTTCCGTGGACAAGAACCTACAATCGAAGCATTATTAATCAGAAATGGCATAAGAAAATGATAAACAGGACAAGACACATCGGCAGCATTCTGTTTGTTCTCTCTCTGCTTCCTATGCTGAGTGGATGCAACAACAAGGATGACGTCATAGAAGTTTTCACCGGTAAGACATGGAAACTCAGTCGTTTGACAAACGAAGGCAGCAGCGCACAATTTTATCCCGGCCTGTGGCAAGACGAGAAAGCCGCCAACAGCAGCAAAGAAGCATTAAAGGTAGAAGATAACTTCACCCTGATTTTCGAAGGTTCCGAACTGAACGGTGAACTGATGGGAGCAAGAATCAGCGGACAAGGCATCCGCTCGAATTTCAGCGGCAGCTGGAGCGCTGACGGTAAGTCGCAGACGGTGACACTCTTGCCGGATATAAAAGGCACTGAAAGCGATGCCTTAGCCAACGCATTCATCAAGGGACTGAAAACGGTCTATCAATACGAAGGGAATGCTAATTCTTTAACTCTCTTTTTTAAAGACGGAAACACAATTCGGGTAATGGGATTCTCCCGTAAAAGATAAGCATAAGAAATCATGGACGATTCTGCAAAAGATAAACAAGAAGCATTGGACAAACGTTACATACGCATGGCAAGCATCTGGGCGGAAAACTCATACTGCAAACGACGCCAAGTGGGAGCACTCATTGTAAAAGACAAAATGATTATCTCTGATGGTTACAACGGTACTCCTTCCGGTTTCGAGAACATATGTGAAGACGAGGATAATATCACCAAGCCCTATGTGCTTCATGCGGAAGCCAACGCCATCACCAAGATTGCCCGTTCAAACAACAGCAGCGACGGCGCTACGATGTATGTCACCGCCTCTCCCTGCATAGAATGTTCCAAACTAATTATTCAAGCGGGCATCAAACGGGTGGTCTATTCCGAGAAATACCGTTTGGAAGATGGCATCGAACTGCTGAAACGAGCAGGGATTGAAGTGGTATTTATTGGAAACGATTAATGGACAGTGATTAGCGGTTGGCGGTTAGTGATAAGCGACAGAAGCAGAACGATGGGCAGACAAATCGCAAATCGTAAGCAATAAAGCCACAAACAGCAAACCGCAGATTAAAAGTAGTAAGTTGCAAACAACAAAATAGTAAATAAACATCATGGGTACAAAAAACACTTCCCGCTTTATGCCGCTTATCATAGCGATCAGCGTAGTAGTGGGAATCCTTATCGGAACGTTTTATGCAAGACATTTTGCCGGCAACAAACTGGGCATCATAAACAGTTCGTCCAACAAGCTAAATGCACTGTTGCGTGTCATCGATGACCAATATGTCGATACCGTCAACATGACCGACTTGGTAGAGAAAGCCATGCCGCAGATATTGGCGGAACTCGACCCTCACTCCACTTATATCCCGGCACAAAAGTTGGAAGAAGTCAATTCCGAACTCGAAGGTAGCTTCAGTGGCATCGGCATTCAGTTTACTATTCAAGAAGACACGATACACGTAAACAGTGTCATTCCGGGCGGCCCTTCCGAGAAAGTAGGCTTGATGGCCGGCGACCGGATTGTGATGGTCAACGACAGCATCTTTGTGGGTAAAGGAGTAACCAACGAAAAAGCGATGCGTAATCTGAAAGGGCCCAAAGGCAGCCAAGTGAAGCTGGGCGTAAAACGCGGCACAGAAAAGGATCTGCTTTCTTTCACCATCACCCGCGGCGATATCCCTCAAAATACCATCGATGCCGCCTATATGATAGACAATGATTTCGGTTACATACAAATCAGCAAGTTCGGACGCACCACACACGTGGAGTTGCTGAATGCCATTGCACAATTGAGCCATGAAAAATGCAAAGGGCTGATTATTGATTTACGCGACAATACCGGAGGCTATATGGAGGCCGCCACGCGCATGGTTAATGAATTTCTTCCGGAAGGGAAGCTGATTGTATATACTCACGGCCGCAAATATCCCCGTATGGAAGAGTATGCCAACGGTACAGGTAGTTGCCAGAAGATGCCATTGGTAGTGCTGGTGAACGAAGGCTCGGCTTCTGCCAGTGAAATCTTTGCAGGAGCCATTCAGGACAATGACCGAGGCACCATTGTGGGACGCCGTTCTTTCGGAAAGGGACTGGTGCAACAACCTATTGACTTCAGTGACGGTTCGGCCATCCGTCTGACCATTGCCCGCTACTACACCCCCTCCGGTCGCTGCATACAACGTCCGTACGAGAATGGAAAAGACAGCAAGTATGAGATGGACTGGATTACCCGCTACGAGCATGGTGAATTTTTCTCAAAAGACAGTATCAAAATGGACGAAAGTCTGCGCTACTCCACAGGCTTGGGAAGAGTGGTATATGGCGGTGGTGGCATCATGCCGGACATCTTTGTGCCACAAGATACTACCGGTGTGTCTTCTTACATGATAGAGGTCAGCAACAAAGGACTGATTCTTCAATTCAGTTTCCAATACACAGACCGTAACCGCTCTAAGCTGAGCGAATACGAAAATGAGGAAAGTTTGTTGAAGTATCTCCGCCACCAAGGCATCATAGAACAGTTCGTGCGTTTTGCCGATTCCAAAGGCATAAAAAGACGCAATCTTCTCATCAACAAGTCTTACAAGTTGTTGGAAAGAAGTCTGTATGGCAATATCATTTATAACATTCTGGGCAGGGAATCCTACATCCGTTATATCAACCAAAGCGACCCGACCGTTAAAAAAGCATTGGAAATTCTGGAAAACGGCGAGGCTTTTCCAAAAGCTCCGGAAAAAGAATCTCCAATCATGGAGGAGAAAAAGAATGATGGAAAGAAAAAAAGAACTGCGCAAACAGGTAGCTTTATTAAAAGCGCAACACCAAGCTTCCGCTACGCATCAGTCTGCTGAAATACTTGCCGCCCTCGAAACACATCCGGCTTTCAGAGCGGCAAATACCGTACTGCTCTACCACTCTCTGAAAGATGAAGTGGATACGCATGCCTTTATCCGGAAATGGAGCCACGCCAAGCAAATACTGCTTCCGGTAGTTGCAGGAGATGATTTGGAGTTGCGGCTGTACACCGGGCCGGAAGATCTTGCACCGGGTGCATACGGTATCGAAGAACCTACGGGAGAACCTTTCACCCGCTACGAGAGCATCGACTTCGTTCTGATTCCCGGCGTAGCATTCGACCGCAATGGTAATCGGCTGGGACGCGGAAAAGGATATTATGACCGCCTCCTGCCGCGCATTCCCTCTGCCTACAAAGCGGGCATCTGCTTCCCCTATCAGCTTGTAGAAGAAGTTCCGGCCGAACCGTTCGATGTCCGCATGGACGAGATCATCACATTGCAAGGCTGAAGGCATGAGTTACCCTCACGGAGATGCGGCTTGCCGTCCGCATCTTCATTTTCAGAATGGCAAAAATGAATGCCATTGACAGATTTGATTGCCGGCTTTATCGGAATATGATATTGGTGATGACTTGTGCCCCTACATGATGGTTCAGACTGCGCACCAGCAATTCACGTCCCATCATCAACTCCTGACGGAGAGCTGCCGACGTGAGGTGCACATAAAGCACTTGGTTCTTGATGTAAAGTTCGCGGGTATAAGAGGCTACGGCACTCCCCAGCACCTCCGCCCACGCATTGATGAGCCGTTGTTCGTTGAGCGGCGACTCCAGACTCTCCTGCCTTAGAAAGTTGCGGATAAGCACACCTATCTGCTCGGCATTGTTCCGCTTCATACATCTTCCTCCCTCTTCATTTCGGACACTGCGCCCTTATCTACACTAAACATCCGGTAATCGCTGCCCACCTTATGCAGAATGCGGTCCAGATGTTCACGGTTGGTGTCCGTTATGAATATCTGTCCGAAGTTGTCGCCGGCAACCAGCTTGATGATTTGCTCCATACGCGAAGCATCCAGTTTGTCGAAGATGTCGTCCAGCAACAACAAAGGCTCGGTCGTACCGGTGCGCTTCAAGAAATCGAACTGTGCCAGCTTCAGGGCAACCAAATAAGTCTTGTTCTGTCCTTGCGAACCTTCCCGCTTGATTGGGAAATCTCCCAGAAACATACTCAGTTCGTCCTTATGCACACCGCGTAATGAGTATCCCACTATTTGGTCGCGCGTGCGGCTATCTTTCAACACCTGCAACAAGGAGGCATCACGGGCATGCGAATCATAAGTCAGCCCTACTCTCTCCTTATCTTGAGAAATGAATGAATGAAAAGACTGGAAAATAGGAATAAACTCACGAATAAATGCTTCCCGTTTCTTGAAAACCACTTCACCGGCTTGCGCCATCATCTCTTCCCATACAAGAAACAGTTCCTCCTCTACCGGCTGTTCGCTTTTCAGCAGCGTGTTTCGTTGGGCCAACGCTTTGTTGTAGCGTATCAATGCTTCAAGATATTCTTTGTCGTACTGCGAGATAACCACATCCATGAAACGACGACGCTCGTCACTGCCCCCCCCTATCAACCCAGCATCAGCCGGAGACACCATGACCAAAGGCAAAAAACCGATATGATCCGACAGACGGGTGTATTCTTTCTTATTCCGCTTGAACTGTTTCTTCCGGCTGCGCTTCATGCCGCAATAAATCTCTTCCGGCGTGCCGTCGCTCCCTTCATAAAATCCTTGAATAACGAAAAAGTCCGCATCATGACGGATGTTCTGGGAGTCGATGGGATTACCGGCACTCTTGCAAAACGACAGGAAGTAGATAGCATCGAGCAGATTGGTTTTCCCCATTCCGTTCTGTCCGAAAAAGCTGTTCAACTTAGGAGAAAAAGCCAGCTCCACCTCCTCCAAGTTTTTATAATTAAGTATCGATATGCGTTTCAGTATCATAGGGTGATGATGAGTTCAACTGCAAAGATAGCGTAATCCCAAAGCTGTACAAAATAAGTGTATCTGTTTTTAAGCGGAATTTAAACTTAACTTTATAAAAAACAAAAGGGTTTTGCAACCTGAATCCGGGATAAGAAGCCGGTCGAGAGCCTCACCCGAAGGCTTGAGTTTTAAAGCCAAATCTACTTGTTTATCAGACGCTTACCGCTACCTTGTCAGACACTTGCGTCTGACGGCTCAAACACAAGTGTCTGTCACGTCAGAGACTTGTGTCTGTCAGCTTGAACACTTGCCTCTGTCACGACAAAGGATTGCAGTTGTCAAAGCAGGGGGAGGGAGGCCGGCGTAAAAAGGCGCTCTTATCTTCTGACCAATCGCTGCAAACCGGTGCATTCAGGAAATATCCTCCCGACAGGATGCAGCCCCTCGTATTTAGCGAAAGCAACCGCCTGCCCCCGGACTCAGTTTTTTGTAAGTTTTGAGATACATACTAAAAAAAGATGCTGCTAAATTTCGTTGATAGACATAAAAAACTTACTTTTGCGGGTCGAAACAGCTCTTTTCAGAATAATAACAAAAAAATACATAGAAATGGCAGAACAGAAAAAAACGAATGACGCCTTAAACGTGGAAGACGCACTGACACAATCGGAGGCTTTTTTCATTAAGAACAAGAAAGCAATCATCGGTGCTGTAGCAGCAGTTATCATCGTTGTTGCGGGTGTGGTGATGTATAAAAACCTTTATGCGGCTCCCCGTGAAGAAAAGGCACAGGCTGCCCTATTCAAAGGACAGGAATATTTTGAAGCAGATGCTTATACACAAGCATTGAACGGCGACAGCATCGGTTATGCCGGTTTCATAAAAATAGCCGACCAATACAGCGGCACAAAAGCCGCCAACCTTGCAAAAGCCTATATGGGTATCTGCTATGCACAACTCGGCCAATACGATGAAGCGGTGAAAGCATTGGACAGCTTCGACGGAAACGACCTGATGGTAGCTCCGGCCATGATAGGAGCTATGGGCAATTGTTATGCACAACTCGGCCAAATGGACAAAGCCGCCTCCATGCTGTTGAAGGCAGCCGACAAAGCCGACAACAACTCACTTAGCCCTATCTATCTGCTGCAAGCGGGGGAAATTCTGGTAAAACAAGGCAAGTATGACGACGCCATCAAGGCCTACACCACTATTAAAGAGAAATACTTCCGCTCATACCAAGCCATGGATATCGACAGATATATCGAGCAAGCCAAATTGATGAAGAAATAATACACTTTTCAGTAAAAACTGATATTTCAGGCACGGATCACACGGAAAGCACGGAATAGTACAATTGCCGTGGAGTTCGTGTAGTCCGTGCCTCTTTTTTCTCATTCAAAGCACATTCATTCTCCTCCATTCTCTAATCATTAATTATTTAAACAACTATGGCAACAGCTTTCCACAACCTTTCAGACTACGACTTCAACTCCGTGCCTAATGCGGAAAACATGAAATTCGGCATCGTTGTATCCGAATGGAACCATAACATTACAGGCGCCCTTTTAAAAGGAGCAATAGATACTTTGAAGAAACATGGCGTAAAAGATGAAAATATATTGGTAAAGATGGTTCCCGGCAGCTTCGAGCTGATATACGGCGCCAACCAATTTATCGAATATAGCGAAGTAGACGCCGTAATTGCACTTGGTTGTGTGGTCAGAGGAGATACTCCACACTTCGACTATGTCTGCATGGGTGCTACCCAAGGTATTGCCCAATTGAACGCAACCTGTGACATACCGGTGATTTACGGATTAATCACGACCAATACCATGGAGCAGGCCGAAGCTCGATGCGGTGGAAAATTAGGTAACAAGGGCGATGAATGCGCAATTACTGCAATAAAAATGATAGATTTTGCTTGGAGTTTCCAAAAATAGTAGTATCTTTGCACCGCAATTGAGAAACAAACCTACTCAATGAGAGAATTGAGATAGAATCTTAAAAGCAAAAGGGCAAATACCAGAGTGGCCAAATGGGGCAGACTGTAAATCTGCTGGCTTACGCCTTCGGTGGTTCGAATCCATCTTTGCCCACAAAAAACAATGCGGAAGTAGCTCAGTTGATAGAGCATTAGCCTTCCAAGCTGAGGGTCGCGGGTTTGAGTCCCGTCTTCCGCTCTCTGAAAATCAGATAGTTATCGCAAGATTTCTATCTGATTTTTGTTTTTAATAATACGACGGAAGAGGTTGGTTGAAGTGGATAAGTTAAACCGGGAATTCAACCAAACAGAACTCTTTCTAACCACTCTATAAACTTAAAGAGCATCTGAAAAGTTAAATAGCCAAGAATGAGGAGAAAGCGCAAATTGTTTAGTCGGAAATTATTTCGTTTTCCGACATAAATGAATATTTTTGCAATAATTTTAAAGAATGGATGAGTATAAATAGACAGAAAGTTAGTTAGCCACCATAAGAGTATGAAAAAGATAGCAAGCATCCCCTTCCAACAGAACACCATGCGTGAGCTGAAGGATTATTTGATGATAACTTTGGGCATGATTATGTACGATATAGGATGGACGGTGTTCTTGCTTCCCAACGACATCACTACCGGCGGCGTACCCGGCATTGCATCCATCATCTATTTTGCAACCGGATTGCCCGTGCAATACAGTTACTTCAGCATCAATTTTATCTTGCTTTTGCTTTCCATATACATCATGGGATGGAAATTCAGCATCAAGACCATATTTGCCGTCTTCACGCTGACTTTCTTCCTTACAATCATTCAAAAGTTAGTGGCGGGCACAAATCTTCTCCACGACCAACCTTTCATGGCATGTGTCATCGGGGCATCTTTCTGCGGAGGAGGGGTCGGCATTGCTTTTTCCTACAATGGCAGTACAGGCGGTACGGATATCATCGCCGCCATCATCAACAAATACCGGGATATAACCTTGGGAAAGGTGATATTGATATGCGACCTCATCATTATCTCTTCCAGCTACTTTGTGTTGCGCGATTGGGAGAAGGTGGTGTATGGCTATGTCACCTTGTATATATGCAGTTTCGTTGTGGATCAGGTGGTGAACAGCGCCCGCCAATCCGTGCAGTTCTTTATCATCAGCGATAAATATGAAGAGATAGCCAGACACATCAGCATACATCCGCACCGGGGAGCGACGGTCATCAATGCTTCGGGATTCTATACCGGACGTGAAGTAAAAATGCTCTTCATCCTTGCCAAGAAACGGGAGTCCGTCATTATTTTCCGACTGATAAAAGACATAGACCCCAATGCTTTCGTCTCGCAAAGTGCGGTCATAGGGGTGTATGGAAAAGGATTCGACACTATCAAGGTAAAATGAAACGCTCTTTCTTCCAACGATACACGATGGAGGAGCGAACAAACGGATTCAGTTTCTCTGCCGCCTCCTTATTCATGTAGTCCTTTGTGGCGAACGTAAACGTAAGTGTAGCATCTTCGGCAGAAAGATCAGCTTTCAACAACAGCATATCGGCTTGACGCCGGGCTGCCTGATAGCTATAAATATCCACTGTGTCCGAAGCCTCGGAAACAAAATCCTCCATGCCGGGCAGTTGCGGCAGAAAAGACAAAGCCGGCAATTCTCGCCATTCGGTAGAATAAAACCTGATATGACTGTCGCAAGCCGGAGCACACACGGTGGAAACCGCACAAATAATCTTCGTACCGTCGTCCATAGGCAGAAGTTTCATCTCCCAAGAGCTTTGCGAGGTCATCTTCACTTTGATATAATCGGAAGAAAGTGCCGTCATCTCCGATTTACTACCGAAACGATTGGTGACTTCGGCCTTCATCTTGCTTTCCAGAAAATCTATAAAGTCTGCGCGGTTCACGGCAGAAAGCAACGGACACAAGGAGTCGGGCATGTTTTTAAAAAAGGCTTTGGCTTCTTGAGCTTGCAAGGAAACAAATCCAAGGAAAAACAGACATATAAAAACACTTAACCTCTTTTTCATCATTCAAATATCTTATTATTTCATTGTACTACACGGTCACAACAGGTTTTTCCTCCGACACTCTTCTCAGGTTGCGTGTGGGCTCAAAGCAGGGAACCTATCTCTTCAAGGAAACGGGCATCTGTTTCATCAAAGCTATCCGTACGTTCACTGTCAATATCAAGTACACCCCATACGGTGTCTTCTCTCTTGAGAGGAACAACTATTTCGGAACGGGATAAAGAACTGCAAGCAATGTGTCCGGGAAAGGCGTCGACATCGGGCACCACCAATGTTTCTCTCCTCTCCCAAGCCGTGCCACACACTCCGCGTCCTTTCCTGATGCGCGTGCAGGCTATCGGTCCTTGAAAAGGTCCTAACACCAATTCATCGCCCTTCGCCAAGTAAAAACCTACCCAGAAGAAACGAAAAGTCTCTTTCAAAGCGGCCGATACATTGGCCAAATTGGCTATAAGGTCGTCTTCACCCGACACCAAGCTCTTTATCTGCGGAAGCAAAGCGCGATACTTTTCCTCCTTACTTCCATTATCTATATACAAGTCTTCTGCCATCTTTGTTTACTTATTTACTCCCCAAATATAGGAAGAACATTCCAATCAGCACTAAAATGAGGTCGACAGCCTTACTTTTTAAATTCTTTTCACGGAAAAAAAGTGCACCGAAAAGGAAAGAAACCACCACGCTGCCGCGACGAACCATGGAGACGATGGAAATCATGGAATCTTCGTAGCTCAGGGCATAAAAATAAACAAAATCTGCCGCACAAAGAAAGATGGAAATGCAGATAATCGTCCACTCCCAACGAAACGGGGTACTATCCTTTCGCCGGGGGTACCACAGCAACAGGATGACGGGACACATGATAAATACCTGATAGACATTGTACCAAGACTGAACCAACATCGGATTGAGGTGCTTCATCAGATATTTGTCATATAATCCGCTGACAGCACCCGTCACAGCAGCAAGCACAATAAAAAGAATCCACTTATTGTGCCTGAAGTCGATGCCTTCTTTCTTGCCCGAACGGCTCAGCATGAAGAAGGAGAGCACTGCAAGCATCACCCCGATCCATTGATAAAGGTTCAGCCGCTCGCCAAACACCAGCATGGCGCCGACAAGCACCATCACCGGACGGGTGGCGTTTATGGGACCCACGATGGTCAACGGCAAATGTTTCATCCCGAAATAGCCGAATATCCAAGAAGAAAGCACAATGAACGATTTTATCACGATGAGCTTGTGCACTTCCCATCCCGCCACGGGGACATTGAACATCGTACCTTCAAGCACGGCAGGAGCAAAGGCCGAAATCAGGATAAAGGGAAGAAAGACAAGACTTGAGAATATCGTATTCAGGAACAGTACCGGCAACACGGCATTGTCGCGAAGCGACTGCTTTTTGAAAGCATCATAAAATCCCAGCAAAGCCGCCGAGAGAAAGGCAAGCAATAACCACATCGGTTTATTTACAATTTAATGATTTACAATACACTAACCACGAGTCCCTATCCGTTAATCACTAACAAAAATTTCTTCCGGATAGGCAACATCCACCAGAAACAGCGCATTTCCGGGAACGGAAGTCCCTGCCCGGCAGCGATCGCGTTGCTCGATGACCTGCCTGAAACCTTCGATGGAGAGTTTGCCCCGCCCCACCTCAAGCAGCGTCCCTACAATGGCACGCACCATGTTGCGCAGGAAACGGTCGGCGCTGATGGTGAAGACCCACGTCGATTCATCCTGCTGCGTCCACCCGGCCTGCATGATGCGGCAGTTGTTGGTTTTTACATCAGTATGCAACTTGCTGAAACTGGTAAAGTCGGTATAGTCAAACAAGATTTGCGCCGCTTCATTCATCCGTTCAAAATCGGGTGTCTGAAACAGGCGGCAGCGATATTGGCGGTTGAAGGGAGTCTTGACCGTAGTGACATAATATCGATATGTGCGCGCCGTCGCGTCAAAACGGGCATGTGCATCCTGTTTCACGGCACGCAGCCGATAGACGGAAATGTCAGGAGGAAGAAGCCGATTCAGCTTGTCGGCCATAAGAACGGTGTCCAAAGGAGCATCGCTGTCGAAGTGGGCCACCATCAGCGAAGCATGCACTCCGGCATCCGTACGCCCCGCACCTACCACGTCGACTTCCCGGCGCAACAAGGTGGAAAGCGCCTTCATCAGACGCGCTTGCACGCTTGTCCCGTTGGGTTGGATTTGCCAACCGTGATAGGCTGTGCCGTCATAAGCCAAGTATATAAAATATCGTTGCACGTTTCCCTCTGCTTTCTATAAATTCGCTGCAAAGGTACGAAAAGAGACGAAAAAAGACGCAATCCATTCCCGGAGTTTCAATGGTTTGCTATATCTTTGCCCGGAATTTCCATCACAAGCCACACAAGCCCATATCATAAATAAGAATGAAAATACAGCATAAAAAACGTTTTATACCTATTTTGTTACTTGCCGCACTGGTTGCCACATGCACGCTTGCCGGCTGCAAAAAGAAAGACATGTCGCCCAAGCTGAACCAACCTCGCAACATTCGGGGAGTCATCAGCTACAAACGTTCTTTCGGCGATTTGAACGAGAAGCATCTCAATGTGGCTCAAGCACTCGGCATATCGCCGATTTCTTCGCGCGAAGAAGCGGAAAGGATGAAAGAGAGGCTGCAACTCATCACTACGAATGAACTGTATGCCGTAGATTCACTGACGCACTCCCTTCCTTATCTCATTCCGGAAGCGGCAAGCCTGCTGGACACTATCGGCAGCAACTTTCTCGACTCTCTGGTCTCCAAAGGGTTAAACCCGAATAAGGTAGTGGTAACATCCGTACTTCGCACGAAAGAGGACGTCAAACGCTTGCGCCGCCGCAACGGTAATGCCTCCGAAAACTCCGCCCATTTCTACGGCACCACGTTCGATGTCAGCTGGAAGCGTTTCCAAAAAGTGGAGGATGAAGACGGACGTCCCTTGCAGGATGTCAGTTCGGATACTTTGAAGCTGGTACTGTCCGAAGTGTTGCGAGACTTAAAACAGGCGGAGAAGTGTTATGTCAAATATGAGTTGAAGCAAGGGTGTTTTCACATCACCGCCAGAAAATAAGCATGGCGCAATCAGAATATTTTACAAAAACTCGCTTTTTTGTAACAAGGGAAGAGGGGTATTAATAATTCTTTCCCGATTTTTACTAAAAACAGACCGGATTTTTACTAAAAATTCACCGGAAATTTAGTAAAAATCCGGTCTGTTTTTAGTAAAAATACAATCACCTGATTATCAGCGTAAAAAAAAGACTCTTTCACGTAAAAATTTTCAGTGGTCAATAAATCTCAAATCTTTACAAAGATTTCCATGCCTCCGGCAGACAAGCAACCACATCGCCCGCCGTCATCCCCATCAATCCACGTTTGCTGCGCGCCACATCTCCGGCCAGTCCGTGCACGTAAGCACCCAAGCGGGTGGCCGTTTCGGCCTCATATCCTTGCGCCAGCAAAGCCAGCAGTACTCCCGTCAGCACATCTCCACAACCTCCCGTAGCCATTCCCGGATTTCCCGTGATGTTGAAGCAACACTTGCCCGAAGGGGCGATGACGGCAGAGTAAGCACCCTTCAGAATGATATGCACCCCGGCAGTTTCGGCCAGTTCACGCGCCTTCATCAACCGTTCGTAGGAGTTCTGACATTTGCCCACCAGACGTTCCAACTCTTTGGGATGCGGCGTAAGGATGCTGCCCTTCGGCAATCGGGCTATGTAACTGCGGTTTCTGCCCAGAATATTCAACGCGTCGGCATCTACTACCATAGGAGTCTGGCAAGATTCAATCAGCTCAAGCAGAGCCTTTTCAGTCTCCGCCGACTGCCCCAGTCCCGGCCCTACGCCCACAGCCTGATAATCGTCCGTATCAGTGGGAGAGGCAAAACATGTATCGCTCACGTCCAACTCGGTCATGGCTTCGGGTACGGCAGTCTGCACAATGAACTGATTGCAAAACGGCACATGCAATGTCAGCAATCCTACACCCGAACGCAGACAAGCCTGTGCCGCCAGAACCGAAGCTCCTGCCATTCCCTGCGAACCGGCAATCAGCAAGGCATGCCCGAAGTTTCCTTTATGAGCAAAGCGGCTACGAGGCTTCAGCAATCCGGACATCGCTTCGCTTTCTGCCAGATAATAGTCCGTCTCCATCTTCTCCATGCCTTCTTTGTCAAGCCCTATGTCCAGCAGTTGCCACTCGCCTACAAAAGGTTCGTTCTCCGCAAAAAAGAAAGCCAGCTTAGGCAATTGTAAGCTCAAGGTCAAATCGGCACGGATGATATTAGATTGCACATTATAGCTGTTGTCCTCTCCCATCAGTCCCGATGGGATATCAATGGCCACCACCGTGGCGGGTGAAGCGTTGATGTACTTCGCCACTGCGGCAAAGCCACCGCTAAGCGCTTTGTTCAGCCCGCTGCCAAACAGGCCGTCTATAACCACATGGCCGGCTGTCAGCATAGGCGGAACAAATTCGCTGGTGATTTCATGAAAAACGACTCCCGGCATCTCTTTCAATCTATCCCGATTCGTCTTACAATCCGGAGAAAGCGAGCCTTTCGTATTGAACAGATAGACCTCCGGCCTAAATCCTTTTTCAGCCAAAAGCCGGGACACAGCCAGTGCATCGCCTCCGTTATTGCCCGGTCCGGCAAAGACAGTAAATGGTGTGTCGGCATCCCAACGCTCTGCAATGGCTTCGGCCAATGCTTGCGAAGCACGCTCCATCAAGTCGATGGAAGAAATCGGTTCATGCTCTATGGTATATGCATCCAACTGCTTGATGCTTGCGGTAGGAAAAATCTTCATGATACATTATTATATATATGATTGTAAAGCAAAGGTAGGGTGAATAGTTAGAAAAAGCAACGCATTAAAAAAAATATTCCTACTTTTGTGTTCTACACCTGTATAAAACATCCATTTATGAATACACAGAAACACCCGAAAGGCCTCTACCTCATCTTTGCTACCAGCACGGCCGAACGTTTCAGTTATTACGGCATGCGCGCCATCTTCATCCTGTTTCTAACTCAAGCGCTCTTGTTTGACAAAGAGCACGCAGCCTCCATTTATGGCAGCTATACCGGACTGGTCTACCTGACACCGCTTATGGGCGGATATATTGCCGACAGGTATTGGGGAATCCGTCGTTCGGTGTTTTGGGGAGCCATGATGATGGCCGTGGGACAGTTTCTGATGTTTTTCAGTGCATCTATGTTGGACAACATACAGCTATCCCATTGGCTGATGTATAGCGGACTGACTTTCCTTATATTGGGAAACGGATGCTTCAAGCCAACCGTATCGTCCTTGGTAGGGCAACTGTATGTGCCGGGAGACAGCCGGCTGGACTCTGCCTATACCATCTTCTATATGGGTGTCAATGTAGGCTCTTTCCTCGCTCCATTAGTATGCGGATATTTCGGCGAAACAGGAAATCCCAATGATTTTAAATGGGGATTCCTGATTGCCGCCCTCGTAACCGTACTTACCGTCGTGCTGTTTGAAACACAAAAAAACAAATACCTTATAGGTCCTGACGGAAAACAACTCGGCATTATCCCCGATGCAAAAAAAGGACAACAAGAAAAGGAAAATAACGGAACCTCCCTCCCAACGGGCACGAGCAGACAAAAACGCAACCACCTGCTGCTGGGTTTGCTGACCGTCATACTTGCAGGCCTCTTTTATGGATGTTTCGGCAACGATTGGATAAGCATAGGGATATTTACCGCATGCATCGTTTTTCCCGTCAGCATATTGCTGGAAGGTTCACTCACCAAAACCGAACGTAACCGCATCTTTGTCATCTACATCATCGCCTTCTTTGTCATCTTCTTCTGGGCTGCTTATGAGCAAGCAGGCGCATCGCTGACCCTCTTCGCATCCGAACAAACCGACCGCTTCATCTTCGATTGGGAAATGCCGGCATCATGGATACAATCATTCAATCCGTTCTTCGTAGTGATACTGGCTGCTGTTATGCCCGGTATATGGAGCCTGCTGAACAAGCGCGGCATGGAACCTTCATCTCCCACTAAACAAGCCATCGGTTTGCTGCTCTTGTCGCTGGGATATCTTGTAATCTGCTTCGGTGTAAAGAACATAGAACCCGGAGTAAAAATAAGCCTCGTCTGGCTGGTAGGACTATATTTTATCCACACAATGGGAGAAATCTGCCTATCTCCCATCGGATTGTCTATGGTGAACAAATTGACACCGGTGCGCTTCGCCTCTCTGATGATGGGTATATGGTATCTGTCCACCGCCACCGCCAATAAGTTTGCAGGCATATTGAGCGGACTTTATCCCGAAAATGGGAAAACAAAAATATTGCTCGGCTACCCTATTGAAAACATGTACGATTTCTTCATGGTATTTGTCGCCATGTCGGCTACAGCATCACTTATCCTCTTCCTCCTATCAAAGAAATTACAGAAGATGATGCATGGAGTAGAATAAAAATTGTATTTTTGTGCCAACTTTTTAAAAACATCCCACCTCATGGATACCATACAGATAAAAGACAAAAGGTTCTCCGTCTCTATCAAAGAGCAGGACATTCTGAGAGAAGTGACACGCGTGGCAAACGAAATAAACCGGGACTTGGCCGGAAAGAACCCGCTGTTCGTCAGCGTGCTCAACGGTTCGTTCATGTTTACTTCCGACTTGATGAAACGCATCACCATTCCCTGCGAAATATCGTTCGTAAAACTGGCTTCTTACCAAGGGCTGTCCTCTACCGGAGTAATCAAGGAAGTGATAGGCATCAACGAAGACCTCACAGACCGCACGGTGGTCATCGTGGAAGACATCGTGGATACGGGGCTTACCATGCAACGCCTGCTGGAAACGCTCGGCACCCGTAAACCAAAGGAAATCCATATCGCTTCCCTGCTGGTGAAACCCGAAAAGCTGAAAGTGGACTTGAACATTGAATACGTAGCCATGAACATCCCGAACGACTTTATAGTGGGCTATGGGTTAGACTATGACGGATTCGGACGTAACTACCCTGACATTTATACGGTAATGGAATAACTACAAAGAAAGAATCATAACTCAATAAATCGTAACTCAAAAAGATGTTGAACATTGTAATTTTCGGTGCCCCCGGCTCAGGCAAGGGAACACAAAGCGAGAGAATAGTAGAGAAGTATGGCATCAACCACATTTCTACCGGAGATGTGCTCCGTGCGGAAATCAAGAACGGAACAGAACTCGGAAAGACAGCCAAAGACTACATCGACCAAGGCCAACTGATTCCCGACTCTTTGATGATTGATATTCTGGCAAGTGTATTCGACAGTTTCAAGGACAGCAAAGGGGTTATTTTTGATGGCTTCCCCAGAACCATTGCACAAGCAGAAGCATTGAAAGTGATGCTGAGAGAGAGAGGACAGGAAGTGAGTGTCATGCTCGACCTCGAAGTGCCGGAAGACGAGCTGATGGTTCGTCTAATCAAACGCGGAAAAGATTCCGGCCGTGCAGATGACAACGAAGAAACCATCAAGAAACGCTTGAATGTTTATCACTCACAGACAGCCCCCCTGATTGATTGGTACAAAGCGGAAGGCCAATACCGGCACATCAAGGGGTTGGGCACTATGGAAGACATCTTTGCCGATATCTGCAAGGAGATTGACGCCGTGGCCGGTAAGTAACAATCCGGGATTCAAGCAATCTTCCGACAAACTAATTATTTTCCTAATTTCTTTAATCATAATATGGCTGAATCAAATTTTGTTGACTACGTAAAGATATACTGTCGTTCCGGCAAAGGCGGGAGAGGCTCCACACACATGCGGCGCGCAAAATACGTGCCTAACGGAGGGCCTGACGGAGGTGACGGAGGACGAGGAGGTCATATCATTCTTCGTGGCAACCGCAATTACTGGACGCTGCTTCACCTGCGCTACGACCGTCACATCATGGCCGGACATGGTGAATCGGGTTCCAAGAATTGCAGTACCGGCAAGGACGGCGCAGACAAGGTGATTGAAGTGCCCTGCGGAACCGTTGTCTATAACGCTGAAACAGGAGAATACCTCTGCGATGTGACCGAACATGGGCAAGAAGTCATTCTGCTGAAAGGCGGACGCGGCGGACAAGGCAACAACCACTTCAAAACCGCCACACGGCAAGCTCCCCGCTTCGCACAGCCGGGCGAGCCGATGCAGGAAATGACAGTTATCATGGAATTGAAGCTGCTGGCCGATGTCGGTCTGGTAGGTTTCCCCAATGCCGGAAAGTCCACCTTGCTCGCCGCATTGTCTTCAGCAAAGCCCAAGATAGCCAATTACCCTTTCACCACAATGGAGCCCAATCTGGGTATCGTGTCCTATCGCGAAGGAAAGTCTTTCGTCATGGCTGATATTCCGGGTATCATCGAAGGAGCCAGTCAAGGTCGTGGATTGGGATTACGTTTCCTGCGCCACATCGAACGTAACTCGTTGTTGCTCTTCATGGTGCCGGCCGACAGCGACGACATCCGCAAAGAGTATGAGATTCTGCTGAACGAATTGAAAAATTTCAATCCCGAAATGTTAGACAAGCAACGGGTGCTGGCCATCACAAAATGCGACATGCTGGATCAGGAACTGATGGACGAGATAGAACCCACGCTTCCTGAAAACATTCCGCATATATTCATCTCCGCCATATCGGGCATGGGTATCTCTGTGCTGAAAGATATCCTTTGGGAAGAACTGAACAAGGAGAGCAACCGGATAGGAGGCAAAATAGAAAGCATCGCCCATCGTGCAAAAGACCTCAGCCACCTGAAGGAAGAACTGAAAGAAGAGGGAGAAGACATCGACATCGAATATATCAAAGATGCAGAGGAGATAGAAGACCTCGAAGACTTTGAATATGAAGAAGATTGGGAGGAAGAGGACAAATGATTCCTCTCACCGAAGATAGAAAAATGTTGGGATATGAGGTGCTTGCCTCCTATCCCGACATTTCTTGTTTTGTAACCACCCGTCACGGGGGTTGCAGCCGTGGGAATTATGCCTCTTTCAACTGTACGCCTTATACCGGCGACGATGCCGCATGTGTCCGCAAGAATCAAGAAATACTGTGTGAAGGATTACCTCAACGCCCGAAAGAACTTATTATCCCTTATCAGACACATGGAACAGCATCTCTTGTGATAGACAAAGCTTTCTTGAAATCTACCGCCGAAGAACGCCATGCCGCATTGCAAGGTATTGACGCATTGATTACCGGCGAAGCGGGTTGCTGCATCTGCATTTCCACGGCAGACTGCATCCCTATCCTGCTCTACGATCGGAAACACAAGATAGTGGCAGCCGTCCATGCCGGCTGGAGAGGAACAGCGAACCATATCCTGCACCGCACTTTTGATAAAATGCAGACCCTTTTCCATACTGACGGAAAAGACATCATTGCCTGCATAGGTCCCGGCATCTCACTCCCTGCGTTCGAGGTAGGTGATGAGGTTTATGAAGCATTCAGGGAGAATGATTTCCCCATGGATTATATCTCGGAGTGGAAGCCCGAAACACATAAATATCATATCGACCTGTGGGCTGCCAACCATCTGCAACTGCTTGACCTCGGCATACCTTCCGCACAAGTGGAAACTGCCGGCATTTGTACCTTTACCCGACATGAAGATTTTTTCTCGGCACGACGGCTGGGCATCAAGTCCGGACGTATATTGTCGGGAATCATGATAAAAAAATGACTTATGTATAAGATTACCGTATCAGAAGAAATAAGACGTGGCTGCCCCATTTTCAGAGGTGCAGCCGTATATGCGGAAGTAACCAATACTGCATTCAGTGAAGGGCTGTGGAAGGAAATCGACGCCTTCACTCAGGAATTGAGAAAGAATGAAACGGCAGACAGTATCAAATCCCAACCTGTCATTGCCGCTACCCGTGAAGCCTACAAACGTTGTGGCAAAGATCCCAGTCGCTATCGTCCTTCGGCCGAGGCTTTGCGCCGGCGTCTGCTGCGTGGCTTGGACCTTTATCAGATTGATACGCTGGTAGATTTAATCAATCTTGTATCTCTCCGCACCGGCTATTCCATCGGCGGTTTCGATGCCGATAAAATACAAGGCACCGAACTTGAACTCGGAATCGGTCATGCCGACGAACCGTTTGAAGGTATCGGACGCGGAACCTTGAATATCGAAGGATTGCCCGTATACAGAGACTTGATTGGAGGTATCGGCACACCGACCAGTGACCATGAGCGTACAAAAATGGACTTGGGAACTCGCCACATACTTGCCATCATCAATGGTTACAGTGGCTCTGACGGCCTGCTGGAAGCCGCAGAAATGACACAAGATTTGCTACGAAAGTATGCAGCTTCCAATGGAGGCAGCATACGATATTTTTTGTAAGAAGAAAGATTCCGATCATGCAATTATTTCCAGTCCTTATCATATTGTCCTCCCTCTTCATTGTTCCGCCACAAGAACAAAAGCCGGCATTCAGCCAAATGGAAATCAATCATATACGTGTTGCAACGCCCGGCCTGTTCTCTCACGGCAAATACCATGAAATTCATCTGGACAGCTTGTCCGATGAAGACTATTCGTTTCCGCTACTCAACGGAAAAGTAATTTCGCCTTATGGCCGCAACAGAAGCAGACATGCCGGTGTGGACATCAAGACTCATGCCAAGGACACCATTCGCGCCGCATTCGCAGGTGTAGTGCGTATGTCCAAGCCATATAGCGCCTATGGAAATGTAATCGTCATACGCCACAGCACCGGGTTAGAGACGGTTTACAGCCACCAATTCAAAAACTTCGTAAAAAGCGGCGACATAGTAAAAGCCGGACAACCCATTGGCCTGACCGGGCGCACGGGACGTGCCAGCACGGAGCATCTGCATTTCGAAACCCGCATCAACGGGCAGCACTTCAATCCGAACATCATTTTCGATTTACAAGAGCGGGCACTACGCCGCGAATGCATCCGTTGCACTAAAAACGGGAACAGCATCACAGTAAAACCAATGCGAAAAAAATAGCGATTGGAACAGCATGACTATCCGAACGTTTCACTACATTTGCAAAACGTTTCATTTTAACAACGAATTGAAGATTAAAACATATCAATGATAGAAAAACTGATTGTTCTTGAGGACATTGATCCCGTCATCTTTTATGGCGTAAACAATGCCAATATGCAATTGATAAAAGCCCTATATCCCAAACTTCGCATCGTTGCACGCGGCAATGTCATCAAAGTGCTGGGCGATGAAGAGGAAATGTGCGCATTTGAAGAAAACATCACGAAGCTGGAGAAATATTGTGCAGAATATAATTCGCTGAAGGAAGAAGTCATTATAGATATTATTAAGGGCAATGCTCCACAAGCCGAGAAATCAGGGAATGTCATTGTATTCAGTGTCACCGGTAAACCAATCATTCCGCGCAGCGAAAACCAGTTGAAACTGGTGGAGGCCTTTGCCAAAAACGACATGGTGTTCGCCATCGGTCCTGCCGGTTCGGGAAAAACTTACACAGCCATTGCACTTGCCGTACGGGCACTGAAAAATAAGGAAATCAAGAAAATCATCCTCAGCCGCCCTGCCGTAGAAGCCGGAGAAAAGCTCGGATTCCTCCCGGGAGACATGAAGGATAAGATAGACCCATACTTGCAGCCACTCTATGATGCCCTGCAAGACATGATACCCGCCGCCAAGCTGAAAGAGTATATGGAACTGAACATCATCCAAATAGCTCCTCTTGCTTTTATGCGCGGACGTACACTGAACGATGCAGTCGTGATTCTGGATGAAGCGCAGAACACCACCACACAACAAATCAAGATGTTCCTCACCCGTATGGGCATGAACACCAAGATGATTGTTACGGGTGATATGACACAGATTGACTTGCCGCAATCGCAAACTTCGGGTCTTGTGCAAGCCTTGAAAATTTTAAAAGGCGTAAAAGGCATCAGCTTCATCGAACTGAACAAAAAAGACATTGTCCGCCACAAATTAGTGACACAGATAGTAGAGGCCTACGAACGTTTTGACAAGGAAGCTAAAGCAGAACGGGAGAAACGGAAAGCAGAAAACATAGAGAAGCAACTCCCCGCATAAAATTGCAAATTTTCAAACCGTAAATATTACAAAGATGAAAGCATTAACTAAAACAGATTTCAATTTTCCGGGACAAAAGAGCGTGTATCACGGAAAAGTGCGCGATGTATACAACATCAATGGTGAAAAGCTGGTCATGGTGGCTACCGACCGTATTTCTGCCTTCGACGTAGTATTGCCGAAAGGCATTCCTTTCAAAGGACAGATGCTGAACCAGATTGCAGCGAAATTTCTGGATGCCACAACCGACATCTGTCCCAACTGGAAGATGGCTACACCGGATCCGATGGTGACGGTAGGTGTAATGTGCGAAGGATTCCCTATCGAAATGATTGTACGCGGTTATCTGTGTGGTAGCGCATGGCGTGCTTACAAGAGCGGCGTTCGTGAGATTTGTGGGGTGAAGTTGCCCGAAGGAATGAAGGAAAACCAGAAGTTTCCCAAACCCATCATCACTCCGACCACTAAAGCGGAAATCGGCGAACACGATGCCGATATCTCCAAGGAAGAGATACTGGCCAAAGGATTGGCTACTCCTGAAGAATATGCCATTTTAGAGAAATACACGCTGGCACTCTTTAAACGTGGAACAGAGATTGCGGCAGCACGCGGTTTGATTTTGGTCGACACCAAATACGAATTTGGAAAGCACAATGGGAAAATATACCTGATGGATGAAATTCACACACCCGACTCCAGCCGTTATTTCTATTCCGAAGGTTATGAAGAACGTTTCGTCAAAGGTGAAGCGCAAAAACAACTGTCCAAGGAGTTTGTGCGCGAATGGTTGATGGATAACGGATTCCAAGGAAAAGCCGGACAACAAGTTCCGGAAATGACGGATGAAATCGTAGCCTCTATCAGCGAACGCTACATTGAATTGTACGAGCACATCACCGGAGAAAAGTTTGTCAAGGAAGATACCGGTAACATTGCCGAGAGAATTGAAAAGAACGTAACGGAATATTTGAGATAATGAACTACCCGCAGGAACACATCAAGCCTTACGGTAAAGACGGCAAGAAGAGCGAACAGGTGAAAGAGATGTTCGACAACATTGCTCCTTTTTACGACAAACTCAATCATACTCTGTCCATGGGTATAGACCGCAGTTGGCGTAAAAAAGCAATCAAGGCTCTCCGGCCCTTTCGTCCGCGCCGCATCATGGATGTAGCTACCGGTACGGGAGACTTTGCCATTCTTGCATGCCGCGAACTTCAACCCGATGCACTGATCGGTATTGACATATCAGAAGGTATGATGAATGTGGGACGTGAAAAAGTAAGCAGGGTTCACCTCTCGGACAAGATTTCCTTTGTCCGGGAGGATTGCCTCGCGCTTTCCTTTGCCGATACGAGTTTCGATGCCGTAACTGTGGCTTTCGGTATTCGCAACTTTGAAAGTCTGGACAAGGGACTATCCGAAATATGCCGTGTGCTTAAAGCCGGCGGACACCTTGTCATTCTCGAACTCTCCGCTCCGGAGCGTTTTCCAATGAAACAGCTATTCTCCATTTATTCAAAAGTGGTTATCCCTTTTCTCGGCAAATGTATATCGAAAGACAACAATGCTTATACCTACCTGCCGCAAAGCATCCGCGCTTTTCCGCAGGGAGAGGTGATGCAAGAAGTCATCCGACGGGCAGGATTCAGCAAAGTACACTTCAAACGGTTGACTTTCGGGATATGTACACTGTACATAGCTGAAAAATGACAAAGGCGATAAAAGATAAGACAAGAAGCACTTCATATATCAGAAAACTGTGTAACAATAAAATAAGGACATCATGCAGAAATACGGTTTAATAGGTTATCCGTTGAAACATTCGTTTTCCATCGGTTACTTCAATGAAAAGTTCAAAGCAGAAAACATTGATGCCGAATATGTGAATTTCGAGATTCCCACTATTAACGATTTTATGCAGGTAATAGAGGAAAACCCCAACCTTTGCGGCCTCAACGTAACTATCCCCTATAAGGAACAGGTGATTCCTTTTCTTGACGAATTGGATAAGGATACCGCAAAAATCGGCGCGGTCAATGTCATCAAGATTGTCCGCCTGCCCAAAGGAAAAGTAAAACTGGTCGGATATAATTCGGATATTATCGGCTTCACCCAATCTATTGAGCCTCTGTTGCAATCCCACCACAAGAAAGCGTTGATTCTCGGCACGGGAGGAGCTTCAAAAGCCGTATATCATGGTTTGAACAATCTTGGAATAGAAAGTACATTCGTGTCGCGCACCAAGAAAAACAACAAGTTTCTGACCTACGAAGAGCTGACACCGGAAGTGATGGCTTCGCACACTGTCATAGTAAACACGACCCCCGTAGGGATGTTCCCAAAAGTGGACTTTTGTCCCAATATTCCTTACGAGCAGCTTACCCCCGACCACTTGCTCTACGATTTGTTGTACAATCCGAACGAAACGCTTTTCATGAAAAAGGGACAGGCACAAGGAGCCATCACTAAAAACGGACTGGAAATGCTGTTGTTGCAAGCCTTTGCCGCATGGGAAATCTGGAAAAGATAACGAAAAGACAAACCGGATGAGTAAAAGCGTCAAATACTGTTTGGCGGGGATATCGGCATCGATTATCATCGCCCTTATCGGAGGAAGCTTTTATATGCTCAGTTATTCATTGACTCCGACACACAACACCGGTAAAGACATTGCCGGTTCCTATGAGTACATGTTCAACGAATATCCTTTCATCAAGCCATGGGTCGATAGCCTGCAAGCCATCGGTGCCTTGCGCGATACATTCATTGTTAATGACGAAGGGAAGAAGTTGCATGCCCTCTTTGCCGAGGCACCCGAGCCGACTGACAAAACAGCCATCATTGTACACGGTTATACGGACAATGCCGTCCGCATGCTGATGATAGGATATATGTACAACAAAGAGTTGAAATACAACATCCTGCTACCCGACTTGCAAAACCATGGTTTGAGCGAAGGCGATGCCATCCAAATGGGATGGAAAGACAGCCGGGATATAATAAGGTGGAGGGATGTGGCTTCGGCTCTCTTCAAGAAACCTTATACATGGGAAGGCACCTATGTTAAAGGTAGTCCGTGGCAGACTATCACAGGGAATAGGCACAGTTTGCAGATAGTGCTGCACGGCATCTCTATGGGAGCCGCCACCACCATGATGACGTCGGGATACAGTCGGGATGCCAACAGTAACATTATGTGCTACGTGGCAGACTGCGGCTACACCAGCGTGTGGGACGAGTTTGCATACGAGCTGAAGCAACAATTCGGCTTGCCGGCATTTCCGCTATTGCACACCACAAGTCTGCTATGCAAGATAAAATACGGTTGGACTTTCGGCGAAGCTTCCGCTTTGAAGCAAATGCAAAGTCCGCATGCCAACCAGCCCATGCTCTTTATCCACGGAGAGGCCGATACATACGTACCTACAAGGATGGTCCATTCGCTCTATGAGGCAAGACGTGGTGACAAAGAATTATGGATTGTTCCGGGCACCGCACATGCCGAGTCTTACAAAAACTATCCGCAGGAATATACGAAGCGAGTAAAGAATTTTCTGGGAAAACATATACATTGAATTGTTTTTTTCTTATCTTCGCTGCAACAAACAGCTGATGTATGAAACGATTCATTTCCATAACACTTCTTTTGTGCTCGTTTGTTGCCATGCAGGCGGAGACGATATATACCACAAACAATATTCCCAAAGTTCATCTTCAAGACAAGACACGCTACGTATGCAATCCTGCCGACATTCTCTCGGCAGCCGCATGCGACAGCATAGACCGCATGCTGTATGCCTTAGAGCAAACGACCGGCATTGAAACGGTAGTGGCTGTGGTTCCGTCTATCGGCAATGACGATTGTTTCGACTTCTCTCACCGTTTACTCAACGAATGGGGAGTGGGAAAGAAAGGAAAAGACAACGGACTCATCATTTTGCTGGTCACCGACCAGCGTTGCATCCAATTCTATACCGGCTATGGTCTGGAAGGCGATTTGCCCGATGCCATCTGCAAACGCATCCAATCCAAGGAGATGATTCCTTACCTGAAAGACGCAAACTGGGATGCCGGCATGATGGCGGGTGTACGGGCTGTGTGTGCACGTCTTGACGGCAGCATGACAAATGATGCAGACCAAGAGGATAATTCTTCGGGCGTAAATCTCCTGCTGGGGCTTCTCGGTCTCTTGGGCGTTGCATCGGCAGCAGGCATCTATGCTCACCGCAAAGCCACCAAATGCCCTAACTGCGGGCAACACAAACTACAACGAAGCAGCAGTGTACTCATTTCCAAACACAAGGGAGTAAAGACAGAAGACGTGACGCTGACCTGCCTCAACTGCGGACATAAAGTGGTGCGTCGCCAACAGTCATACGACGAGAATTATCGTGGTGGAGGAGGTAGCGGTCCGGTAATCTTCGGTGGAGGAAGTATGCTCGGCGGAGGCCGTGGAGGGGGCTTCAGTGGAGGAAGCTTCGGCGGTGGAAGAGGTGGAGGCGGTGGTGCCGGCTCACGGTTTTAATCAATGAATAGTATAACAATCCAATAAAAAGAAAGAAGTATGAAGAAGTCAAACATGATTATCATCGGGGTCATAGCCCTCGTTGCCATTTGGGGCATCAGCGTCTACAACGGGTTAGTCACCATGGAAGAAGACGTCAACGGACAATGGTCGAACGTAGAAACACAGTACCAACGCCGGGCAGACCTAATTCCTAATCTGGTAAGCACCGTAAAAGGATATGCCTCGCACGAACAAGAAACACTTGAAGGGGTGGTACAGGCACGCAGTGCAGCCACTCAGATTAAAGTAGATGTCAACGACCTGACAGAGGAAAAGCTGGCCGAATTCCAGAAAGCACAAGGTGCCGTAACTTCAGCCCTCGGCAAATTGCTGGCCATCACTGAAAATTATCCTGATTTGAAAGCCAACCAGAATTTCCTTGAACTGCAAGCGCAACTGGAAGGAACGGAGAACCGCATCAACGTGGCCCGTACCAACTTCAACAATACGGCCAAAGAGTTCAACACAGCCATCAGACGTTTTCCCAAGAGCATTCTGGCCGGATTGTTCGGCTTTAAAAAACGTGCTTATTTCGAGGCAGCCGAGGGTGCCGAACAAGTACCGAAAGTGGAGTTTTAATCTACTAAAAGGCCGAAGACCGGATTAAAACATTTTTGTATCCAGAAAAGCACGGATTACACTATTTTATCTATTTGATCCAAAAAGAACATGATAATCAGCGTAATCCGTGCTTTCGTATATTATAAGGCATCTGTCGTCCGGCCGAAAGCCGGACTTTTATCAGGCCGCCTCCCGATTTAGGTGCAAACAGCCCTACCAATTCACTGCCTCGTTCAAAATCACTCCATCTGCTGCATCTTCCACAGTAAAAGTTCCACTCTTATACTGAACGCATAGCATCACCAGCGGCGTGTCTCCATTATTCCTGACGGAACGCTTGCCGGCAGGCGCCACTCTCACCACGCTTCCTTCTGATATAGGAAAAACTTTTCCATCTACTTGAAACTCGCCGGTTCCGTTCAGGAAGAAGTAAAGTTCTTCGTGATGTTTATGGATATGCAGAAAGCCGGTTTCCGTTCCCGGAGGGAACACTTGAAAGGAAAACTCTCCGCCTGTGGCTTGCAAAGCTGTACCGCCAAATACCTTGCCGGGAATTTTCACTTCGGGAGTAAGCTCCAACACATACTCTCCCACCTCACTCAGTTTGCCAATGTTTATGGCACTGAAATTCTCTGCTGTCGCAATTTTCTTAATCTCTTTCATTTTACTCTTTTATTAAATTGTTGTTTGGAAGCTGTTTCATTCGCATACACCATCAGGCGATCAGAAGAAACAGTTTTAGTACATTTCTTTTTGCAACTTATATCACTATTCACTAACTTTGCATCAGAAAACAGCTTTCTTTTATACAGCAGCAAAATTACGCATTAACATGCGATAAAACAAGAAGTTACATAACAGTAAGCAAGTTACTTAAGACTCACTTTTGGTGAAAAATAAAGAGTTATCATGGCAAAAAAAGAAGAAAAAAAATCTATCATTGAGATTTGTCCCATACGAAACATAGTAGCACGCTTCGGAAACAAATGGGCATTGTTGGTTATTCTCATTCTGAGTGAGAATGAAAACCTCCGTTTCAATCAATTAGGAAAGATGATACCCGATATTTCGTCCAAGGTTCTTGCCAACACACTGCAAAATCTGGAAGTCGACAATCTGGTGAAACGAACAGTGTTTCCCGAAGTACCCATTCGTGTGGAATACACACTGACGAATACCGGGCGATCGCTGGTTCCCATCATCCAATCGCTGACGGACTGGGCACTACAAAACATGCAATCGATTATGAAACATCGAAAGATGTACGAGCAACATCAACGATGACGCTTCCAACCACAGTTTCCGGCATCCGGTTTTATTTAAACATCGGGCTTCAGATTGAATTCGTGCTGAACAGAGGGGGGGGACAAAGGCTCGTTCTTCATATTTTATACGAAAAGAAAAATGCGGACAAACGATTCCGGAAAACCTTCCTTGTAACTCGCTATAAATCAGACCAATAAAAAAGCACTAAAAATCGAGGGAATTTTTAGTAATTTTCTGGGGAATTTTTAGTAAAAATCCATCCGATTTTTACTAAAAACGGAAAGAAGATTTTAGTATAAGCCGAGTGCCGAATCTGAAAAATTTACAAAACAGCCAATTATCCCCTATTATCGGGCCTATTTCCGGATGAGGCAACAGAAATATCGCCACACCTTTTTTCAATCGCAGGAAGCAGTGCAAAGCAGACAATGCTCCGGCTGTGCAAAATAAGCAAACTTATTTTGCACAGCTTTCATTTTGCACTATCTTTGCACTATCAATTGATAACAAACATACATATCTCATGAGTAACCAACGATACATGATGCGAGGCGTCAGCGCTTCGAAAGAAGATGTGCATAACGCCATCAAGAACATCGACAAAGGAATTTTCCCGCAAGCCTTCTGCAAAATCATCCCCGACATACTGGGCGGCGACCCGGCATATTGCAACATCATGCATGCCGACGGGGCAGGCACAAAATCGTCTTTGGCATACATGTACTGGAAAGAAACCGGCGACCTTTCCGTTTGGAAAGGCATAGCGCAAGATGCCCTGATTATGAATATCGACGACCTGCTCTGCGTGGGTGCGGTAGACAACATCTTGGTATCCTCCACCATCGGGCGCAACAAACTGCTGATTCCGGGCGAGGTAATCTCCGCCATCATCAACGGTACGGACGAACTGCTTGCCGAACTGCGCGATATGGGCGTGGGAGTATATGCCACCGGTGGCGAAACGGCCGATGTGGGCGACCTTGTGCGCACCATCATCGTAGACTCCACAGTGACCTGCCGCATGAAACGCGCAGACGTCATCGACAATGCCAACATCCGTCCGGGAGACGTGATTGTGGGACTTGCCTCTTACGGGCAAGCCACTTACGAGAAAGAATACAACGGCGGCATGGGCAGCAACGGACTGACCTCGGCCCGTCACGATGTATTCGCCAACTATCTGGCAGAGAAATATCCCGAAAGCTATGACAAAGCCGTGCCCGACGAACTGGTGTACAGCGGCGGACTGAAACTGACGGACACGGTGGAAGGCAGTCCGATAGATGCCGGAAAATTAGTGCTCTCGCCCACCCGCACCTACGCTCCGGTAGTGAAGAAGCTGCTCGACGCCCTCCGTCCCGAAATTCACGGCATGGTGCACTGTTCGGGTGGCGCACAGACCAAAGTGCTGCACTTTGTAGGCGAAAACATCCGGGTGGTGAAAGACAACCTCTTCCCCGTTCCCCCTCTGTTCAAGACCATCAAGGAACAAAGCGACACGGACTGGAGCGAGATGTACAAAGTCTTCAATATGGGACATCGCTTGGAAGTCTACCTCTCGCCCGAACATGCCGAAGAGGTGATTGCCATCAGCCGGAGTTTCAATATCGATGCACGCGTTGTGGGACGCATTGAAGAGAGCGACCGGAAAGAGCTGATTATAAAGAGCGAGTTCGGAGAGTTCAAATATTAACCCGGCAAAGCCTACAGGCTATGGAAAAAGGACAAAAAGGATGTCTGTTGCTCATCGGCTTCACAGCCATGGCCTCAGTAGGGATATACATTGCTCTGAGGTTGGAGTGGCCGTTTTTAAAGAACCTGATGTATCTGACACCTGCCCTCGTAGCTCCCTACATAGGCGAAAAATATTTCAGCGATAAAAACAAAAAAACGCCTAAATGGAGATGGGCATTGGTTTTCATTCTCATTTTTCTGTTGGCCGGATTAGTGACATGGTGGATGGAAAGCCGTTGATTCGCACCCACGGCATGCTCACATTTTAAATATAAGCGGATTAGATTAAAAGACTGATAAAATAAATGGCAGACAACAACACCTTACTGGAGAAACTCGACGGCCTCGTAGCCCGTTTCGAGGAAGTATCCACACTGATTACGGACCCGGCAGTGATTGCCGACCAGAAACGCTACGTAAAGCTCACCAAAGAATACAAAGAACTGGGCGACCTGATGAGTGCCCGCAAAGAATACATACAAGTACTTGACGGCATTGACGAAGCCAAAGAAATCATCGCCAACGAAACAGACCCTGAAATGCGGGAAATGGCACGGGAAGAACTGGACTCCTGCCAGACACGGCTGCCCGAACTGGAAGAACAGATAAAGCTGCTGCTCGTTCCTGCCGACCCGCAGGACAGCCGCAACGCCATCCTCGAAATACGTGGCGGTACGGGCGGTGACGAAGCAGCCATTTTTGCCGGCGACCTCTTCCGCATGTACAGCAAATACTGCGACATCAAAGGCTGGAAGCTCGAAGTGTCGAGCGCCAACGAAGGCGCCGCAGGCGGCTTCAAGGAAATCATCTGTTCAGTGACGGGCGACAACGTATATGGCACGCTTAAATATGAGTCGGGCGTACATCGGGTGCAGCGAGTGCCCGCTACCGAAACGCAAGGGCGTGTACACACCTCTGCCGCATCAGTGGCCGTATTGCCCGAAGCGGAAGAGTTCGATGTCGTCATCAACGAAGGCGAAATCAAATGGGATACCTTCCGAAGCGGTGGCGCAGGCGGTCAGAACGTCAATAAAGTAGAATCCGGCGTACGCTTGCGCTATAACTGGAAGAATCCCAACACAGGCATCGTCGAGGAAATTCTTATCGAATGTACCGAAACACGCGACCAACCCAAGAACAAGGAACGCGCCCTTTCCCGCTTGCGCACGTTCATCTACGACAAAGAACACCAGAAGTATATCGACGACATCGCCTCCAAACGTAAGACAATGGTCAGCACCGGCGACCGTTCCGCAAAGATTCGCACCTACAACTATCCGCAGGGACGCATCACTGACCACCGCATCAACTATACCATCTACAACCTTGCCGCCTTTATGGACGGCGACATACAAGACTGCATCGACCACCTGATTGTTGCCGAAAATGCGGAAAGGCTGAAAGAAAGCGAATTGTAATTGCCGAAAGAGAAACCAACCGTGAATCATATAACATAAAAGATACAAAAATGAATAAGCAAGAATTGTTTGAAAACATAAAGCGCAAGAAATCATTCCTTTGCGTTGGTCTGGACACAGACATCAAGAAGATACCGGAACACCTTCTGAAAGAAGAAGACCCTATATTCGCTTTCAACAAAGCCATCATCGATGCCACCGCCGACCTTTGTATCGCTTACAAGCCGAATCTCGCTTTCTATGAAAGCATGGGCGTGAAAGGCTGGATTGCTTTTGAGACAACAGTGAATTATATCAAGCAAAACCACCCCGACCAATTCATCATCGCCGATGCAAAACGCGGCGACATCGGGAATACTTCGGCCATGTATGCCCGCACTTTTTTTGAAGAGTTAGACATTGACTCCGTAACCGTAGCCCCCTACATGGGCGAAGACAGCGTCACTCCTTTCCTTACTTACACCGGCAAATGGGTCATCCTGCTTGCACTCACCAGCAACAAAGGCTCGCACGACTTCCAACTGACGGCCGATGCCAATGGCGAACGCCTCTTCGAGAAAGTTCTACGCAAGTCGCAAGAGTGGGCAGGCGACGAACAAATGATGTATGTGGTAGGCGCAACTCAAGGCCGTGCTTTCGAAGATATCCGCAAGATTGTTCCCGAACATTTCCTGCTGGTTCCCGGAGTCGGTGCACAAGGCGGCTCGCTGGAAGAAGTCTGTAAATATGGAATGAACCGCATGTGCGGACTGATAGTCAACTCCAGTCGCGGCATTATTTATGCGGATAAGACAGAAAATTTCGCCACTGCCTCGCGAAAGGCCGCACAAGAGGTACAGGAACAAATGGCCGAACAGTTGAAAGCAATCTTGTAAACTCCCCCCCTCCAGAATATTTCTAAAGACTACACATCCTGCTTTACGGACAGACTCGTCTGTCCTCGGAGCAGAATGTTGTATTCAATTCTACACGGCATGCGTGGATATCCCTTGAATTATTTCTTTTATCCTTTTTGCAGGATTTAGAAATAAAGATACGTCATATATAAGCATTGTTGAAAATAAAAATGTATTTTTGTAAATCAACGATTGTGGTTATGAAAGAAAAGAATGCAGTTCGGATACAACATTATCATTCTCCTTGTGGCGAATTAATGATAGGCTCGTTCGAAGAAAAGCTATGCCTTTGCGATTGGGTGGCAGCAAAGCATCGAGACAGAGTTGACAAACGACTGAAAAGGCTCTTACAAGCCGATTATAAAGAAGAAATGTCAGAAGTGCTTCAAAAAGCTTGTAGACAGTTGGATGAGTACTTCAATGGGAAACGAACCGCATTCGATATCCCTCTACTTCCTATTGGCACGGAGTTTCAGAAAAGAGTATGGCTGGAGCTTCAGAAGATTCCCTATGGGACGACTGTTTCTTACGGGGCACTTGCCGAACTGTTGGGCGAACCAAAATCAGTGCGCGCTGTAGCCAACGCCAATGGAGCGAATGCCATTTCCATCTTTATACCTTGCCATCGTATCATCGGCAGCAACCATTCGCTTACCGGATATGCCGGTGGGCTGGAAGCAAAACGCTGGTTACTGAACAGGGAAACTCTTTAGATGTTTATCATTCGTATTCAAGTCATTTCTTATAATCTGCAATAAAACCTTCCATCATCCACTTTGCCAACGCTTGACGATTGGAATTGATTATGAAACGCCGTTGATCGAAAGCATTCTGAATATTGCCAAGCTCCACAAATACGGAAACAGGTGAAGCATTCAGCATTACGTAAAGATTCCGTCCGCTGACCGTGCCACGAAAACCGCGATTAGGCTGATGTTTTCCGTATTTCGATTCAAAAGTATTCTTCATGGCAGTGGCCAGCCTCTTCCCAGAAACGCTTTTAGGGGCATGATAGAAGAATACATCTGTTTGCGCCCCTTTGCTGCGACTATCTACATGCAGGAAAATGGCACGGCAATACTTATATTTTTTACGGTCCTTACGATAAAGTGCATTAATAGCATCGCAGCGCTGCCGTAAGCGGGCCACCTGATTCAAGGGAATGGCAGCTCCCATACATGTTTCCCGTTTGCTGTTGCTAAGGTATCTATCATCGCGAATACCATCCTTAGCATCTTGGATAATGATGCGCACTTCTGCTCCTTCTTCCATCAGATTGCGTGCCAACCGCAAGGCAACATCATAGGCGTATTCGTCTTCATGAAGCTCCACATCGCCTATCTTCCCAATAGCACCGGGGTCAGGGCCTCCATGCCCGCCCACTACATAAAAACAAGCACCTTGCAAACGCTTTCCACTAATGCGCACATCGGCAAACGCTTTCCCGAAGAGCGGTTCGCGAACAAATCCTTTCCGCTTACCGGCTGCCTGCCGAGAAGACTGCCCAGAAACGTCCATGTCTTCTTCTGGCGTTTCTTGTAAAACAAAATCTTTCACAGCTTTCTCTTCAAACAGTGTATCTTCTAATGCTTCATCTTTCAAAACGATGTCCTTCGCAGAATCTTGTTTAGAAACAATTGTCCGCTTGTCTTTCATTCCATTACTTCCGCTCACCACACTCTTCTTCACCGAGGAATTTTTTCTTTCGTTCTTCAATGGAGGCAACACATATCTCACCCCTAATTGCAATTCTTCTTTCCCATTCAGACGCTTCTTATTCAATTCAAGAAAAACTTTATAGTACATCCTTCCCGGACGATTGTTGCGTTTAAGAAAAGAAGAGATGCCTTCACCGTTTCTCGGAGTATCGGTTGTTTGTTGAGCCTGAAAGGAAATAGATGTAAATATAAATAACAAAAGGAGCAATATTCTAACCATTTTCACTGCATTTTTTCTTTATGAAAGGCAAAAATACATTATTTTCCTTACTTTTGCGACGACTTACAACGTTAATTGACAATAAACTTTATACTGAAAGCATTATGGCAAAGCAATTCAAACCGGAAACACTATGCGTACAAGCCGGCTGGACACCTAAAAAGGGAGAGCCTCGTGTACTCCCTATCTACCAAAGCACCACTTTTAAATATGAAACCAGCGAACAAATGGCACGTCTGTTCGACCTCGAAGACAGCGGTTATTTCTACACCCGCCTGCAAAACCCTACGAACGATGCCGTTGCTGCCAAGATAGCTGCTCTTGAAGGCGGTGTCGCTGCCATGCTCACCTCCAGCGGACAGGCTGCCAACTTCTACGCCGTGTTCAATATCTGCGAAGCCGGCGACCATTTGGTATGTTCTTCTTGTATCTACGGAGGAACATACAATCTCTTCGGTGTTACGATGAAGAAACTGGGCATCGAGGTAACTTTCGTCAATCCCGACGCTTCGGAAGAGGAGCTCTCAGCGGCTTTTCGCCCCAATACCAAAGCACTGTTCGGTGAAGTCATTTCCAACCCTACGCTGGAAGTGCTTGACATCGAAAAATTTGCCCGCATTGCTCACAGCCACGGTGTCCCCCTGATTGTAGACAATACTTTCCCTACTCCCATCAACTGCCGTCCTTTTGAATGGGGAGCCGATATCGTAACCCACTCCACCACCAAATACATGGACGGACATGCAACTTCCGTAGGCGGTGTCATTGTAGACAGCGGCAATTTCGACTGGGAAGCACATGCCGACAAGTTCCCCGGCTTATGTACTCCGGATGATTCTTACCACGGACTGACTTATACAAAAAGTTTCGGTAAGATGGCCTACATCACCAAAGCTACCGCCCAACTGATGCGCGACCTCGGCAGTATCCAGTCTCCGCAAAACGCATTTCTGCTGAACCTCGGTTTGGAAACTCTGCATCTGCGCGTGCCGCAACATTGTAAAAACGCACAGGCTGTAGCCGAGTATCTCTCCAAAAACGACAAAGTGGCATGGGTGAATTACAGTGGTCTGCCGGAAGATAAATACCACACATTGGCACAAAAATATCTCCCCAACGGATCATGTGGTGTTGTCACTTTCGGACTGAAAGGAGGGCGTGAAGTGGCAACTAAATTTATGGACTCATTGCAATTGGTAGCCATCGTCACCCACGTAGCCGATGCCCGCACATGTGTGCTACACCCTGCCAGCCATACACACCGCCAGCTCACAGACGAACAACTGATAGCGGCCGGCGTGCGTCCCGATTTGATTCGTCTTTCCGTAGGTATAGAAAATGTAGACGATATCATAGCCGACATCGAGCAGGCACTGAAATAAGAATCGAAAGCAAAGACACGAAGACACAGGGATTTTGTTTAGAAACCGGTTTTGAATATAAACAAGCTCATATTTATACAAGAAAAAATCTTCGTGCCTTTGTATTTCTATGGCCAGCCAGAACTTTGTAATAGAAAATAATATTTTACTTGCATCAGACTACTATTTTAAAACTTTTATCCCTACATTTGCAGCCAATTTATAACCAATTTATATTTTACCATGGCTAAGATAACCAAAGAAGCTGCTTTGCTTTATCATTCGCAAGGCAAACCGGGTAAGATTGAAGTAGTACCCACCAAACCTCATAGTACACAAACCGACCTTTCGCTGGCTTATTCTCCGGGCGTGGCAGAACCTTGTCTTGAAATTGAGAAAAATCCGCAAGATGCGTATAAATATACAGCGAAAGGCAATCTGGTAGCCGTTATTTCCAATGGTACTGCCGTGCTGGGTTTGGGCGATATTGGTGCGCTCAGCGGCAAGCCCGTAATGGAAGGAAAAGGTTTGTTATTCAAAATCTATGCAGGTATTGATGTCTTCGACATCGAAGTGAACGAAAAAGATCCCGACAAATTTATCGAAGCTGTCAAAGCAATCGCACCCACATTCGGAGGTATCAATTTGGAAGATATCAAAGCACCCGAATGCTTTGAGATTGAACGCCGATTAAAAGAAGAACTGGATATCCCCGTAATGCACGACGATCAGCACGGCACAGCCATCATCTCCAGCGCAGGACTGTTGAATGCCCTTGAGGTAGCGGGTAAAAAGATTGAGGATGTGAAAATTGTGGTGAATGGTGCAGGTGCTTCAGCCACTTCATGTACCAAACTATATGAGGCACTCGGTGCACGTCGTGAAAATATCCTGATGCTGGATAGCAAAGGAGTTATCACCAGCGACCGTGAGAACCTGACCGAACAAAAGCGTTATTTCGCCACCGACCGCCGCGATGTACACACATTGGCTGAAGCAATCAGAGGGGCCGATGTTTTCCTCGGACTCTCAAAAGGCAATGTGCTGACACAAGAGATGGTTCGCAGTATGGCCGACCATCCGATAGTATTTGCCCTTGCCAATCCTGCTCCGGAAATATCCTATGAAGATGCTATGGCAGCACGACCGGACGTACTGATGTCTACCGGCCGTTCCGATTATCCCAACCAGATAAATAATGTAATCGGTTTCCCTTACATCTTTCGAGGCGCCCTTGATACGCAAGCAAAATCCATCAACGAAGAGATGAAAATAGCCGCCGTACACGCTATTGCCAATCTTGCCAAACAGCCTGTACCGGATGTTGTTAACGAAGCATATCATGTAAACAACTTTACCTTCGGCCCCGAATACTTTATTCCGAAACCCGTAGATCCGCGTCTCATCACCGAGGTTTCATGCGCTGTAGCCAAAGCTGCCATAGAAAGCGGAGTGGCCCGCAAGAAGATTGAAGACTGGGATGCCTATAAATTGCAACTGCGTGAGCTGATGGGATATGAAAGCAAACTGACGCGTCAACTCTACGATACCGCCCGTCGTAATCCGCAACGCGTTGTGTTTGCAGAAGGCATCCATCCCAACATGCTGAAAGCTGCTGTCGAGGCAAAAGCCGAAGGCATCTGCCACCCTATTATATTAGGAAATGACGAAGCCATCGAGAAATTAGCAAAAGAGCTCGACCTCAGCCTCGAAGGTATTGAAATCGTGAATTTGCGTCATCCCGATGAAGCACCGCGCCGCGAACGATATGCCCGTATACTTTCTGAAAAACGTGCTCGCGAAGGTGTCACCTACGAAGAAGCCAACGACAAGATGTTCGAACGTAATTATTTCGGCATGATGATGGTGGAAACCGGTGAGGCAGATGCCTTCATTACCGGCCTTTACACCAAATACAGCAATACAATCAAAGTAGCCAAGGAGGTTATCGGCATCCGTCCGGAATTCAAGCATTTCGGAACAATGCACATATTAAATTCCAAGAAAGGGACGTACTTTCTGGCAGACACGTTGATAAACCGCCATCCCGACAAGGAAACGTTGATAGACGTGGCGAAGCTGGCCGAAAGCACCGTACGCTTCTTCAATCATACACCGGTAATTGCCATGTTGAGTTACAGCAACTTCGGAGCAGACACCGAAGGAAGTCCGGTACAAGTGCATGAAGCCGTAGAATATATGCAACAAAACTATCCGAACCTTGCCATTGACGGTGAAATGCAGGTAAACTTCGCCATGAACAGAGAAGTGCGCGATGCCAAATATCCTTTCACCCGCCTGAAAGGTAAAGAGGTGAACACACTCGTATTCCCTAACCTGAGTTCGGCCAATTCCGCTTACAAACTGTTGCAAGCAATGAATACCGAGACAGAACTGATTGGCCCTATCCAGATGGGATTGAACAAACCTGTCCACTTCACCGACTTCGAGAGTTCCGTACGCGATATCGTAAATATCACGGCAGTAGCAGTAATCGACGCCATTGTCTACAAAAAGAAAGCAGGCAAATGAGAAGACCGTTATCTAAATTCCAAATAGTTTGCATCGTGCTGCTTTGGGCGGCGCTTTGTTACATTGTTCTGATATCTGCCGAACGAATTGACGGGCCAATTATCCTGATGCTTGCCATTTCAGCGGCATTAGTCTTCATTCCTGTGATAAAATCTCTAAAAAGAGGATAAATAATATCTTTTTATTCCTTTTTGCGGGATAAAACGACAAAAATGCTGTTTTGTCCCGCATTTTATTTATAAAATGTTTGCCCGTATTATTTTTATATTTACTTTTGCAACCGCAACGACAGATAAAAGAACAAATAGAAATCTGATTTTCATTTTAGGTAACATAATAATAGCAACCAATAAAAGAAGTAGATTATGAATGCAGCTAAGGTATTAGAAGATTTGAAAAGACGGTTCCCCAACGAACCGGAGTATCATCAAGCAGTAGAAGAGGTACTCTCTACCATTGAAGAAGAATACAACAAACATCCGGAGTTTGACAAAGCCAATCTGATTGAGCGTCTTTGCATTCCCGATCGCGTTTATCAATTCCGTGTTACTTGGGTGGATGACAAAGGTAACGTACAAACCAACATGGGCTATCGCGTACAACACAACAATGCCATTGGCCCTTACAAAGGCGGTGTACGTTTTCATGCTTCCGTGAACCTGTCAATCCTGAAATTCCTTGCTTTTGAACAGACTTTCAAGAATTCCTTGACAACCCTGCCCATGGGTGGCGGTAAAGGTGGCTCGGACTTTTCTCCGCGAGGCAAATCGAATGCCGAAGTGATGCGTTTTGTTCAAGCTTTCATGCTGGAACTGTGGCGTCATATCGGCCCCGAAACAGATGTACCTGCCGGCGACATCGGTGTAGGCGGACGTGAAGTAGGTTTTATGTTCGGTATGTACAAGAAGCTGGCCCATGAGTTCACCGGAACTTTCACGGGTAAGGGCCGTGAGTTCGGCGGTTCGCTGATTCGTCCGGAAGCTACGGGCTACGGTAACATCTATTTCCTGATGGAAATGCTGAAAACCAAAGGTACTGACTTAAAAGGCAAAACTTGCCTGATTTCCGGTTCCGGCAACGTGGCTCAATACACTGCCGAGAAAGTATTGGAACTGGGTGGCAAGGTATTGACAATGTCCGACTCCGACGGTTATATATACGACCCGGCAGGCATCGATCGCGAGAAACTGGATTACATCATGGAACTGAAGAACCTCTATCGCGGACGTATCCGCGAATATGCCGAACAATATCCCGGCGTAAAATATGTAGAAGGCGCTCGTCCTTGGGGTGAGAAAGCCGATATCGCCTTGCCTTCTGCAACTCAGAACGAAATCAACGGAGACGATGCCAAGAGACTGATGGCCAATGGCGTGATGGCTGTTTCCGAAGGCGCCAACATGCCTTCTACTCCTGAAGCTATCCGCATATTCCAAGAAGCCAAGATTCTGTATGCTCCGGGTAAGGCTGCCAATGCCGGAGGTGTATCGGTATCCGGCCTTGAAATGACGCAGAACTCCATTAAACTGAGTTGGAGCGCCGAAGAGGTTGACGAGAAGTTGAAGAGCATCATGAAGAATATCCACGAGGCATGCGTACAATATGGTACAGAGGCCGACGGCTACGTAAACTACGTGAAAGGAGCCAATGTGGCCGGATTCATGAAGGTGGCGAAGGCAATGATGGCACAAGGCATTTTATAAGGAGACGCAAGGCCATAGTTATTATAAAGAAAGGCGAAGGGGAAATCAACACCTCTCCGCCTTTTGCTTTTTCTCCGGACAATTTCCCGAATTCAGCAAAAGCGAACAATTTATTTCCAAAAAGATACTTTTCAGAGGCATAGAATGCAATTATATTATAAAAATTCAATATCAATGTCAAAAAGCAAAAAGAGACGAAAATATTGGATAGTCTTCTCATACAGAGCCTGATAGCCGACTGGCACAGACAGAATACTACCGCACAAAAGTCCGACTCAGGCGCTGCCTGCGCCATCGGATGTTTTTCCTTAACTGCTTTTTTCGTAACTTTGCAGCCGGTTTTACATTCTCTTTGAAAGTAAAAGCGGCACTGATAACCGTTCTGTAACGACAACAGAGTGTCTAACCATACAAACAAAATTAGTACAATAGGTAATTAAAAGCAGACAATTCCAATCAACTTGCTTGGAATGATTTATTAAATTGAAAAGAAAAAAGGTATTAAGATGAAAAAAACATTATTATCAGCATTTATATGCGCCGTATTGATTGCTTGTGGAAAAGATGATCCCACCGATTTCCCTCAACCGACGCCCGCTCCCACGCCGGAGCAATCCAAAGAATCCGACTCACCCACCGAACAACCTGTTCCGGCAGCAACCGTGACACAGGAGGAGATTGCCGCATATTTCGGTTTTGAAACTTCAAAAGACGTGAACGTTGCATCAACGCTTGTCAAGGCCCGAAAAGAGCCTATGCAAATAAACGGAAAAACCATCAGCCTGACCGAGGCCGAGGTAAAAAGCAAAGACGAATTGGGAGGTTCGTTTGTGTTGCATGTGGTAGGTAAGGTAAACGAAACGCCCTTTGAGAAAGAGTTTACATATAACGGGTTCGTGAAGAAACCCGAAGATTTCCAGATGGCCAACCGTGTACAGGTAAAATGGAAAGATGGTATAAACCATTACGAAATATTCGATTTCGACAGCTTTTACAGATTACACCAAACAAGCATGTTCAGTGCCGAGAACCTTGAGCGGATGATGGATTTTCACTCCTCAACCACAGACGGCAGTTATATGTATCCTTTCACTTCGGAAGATATAAAGAAAACTACGATTGAAGAGGTGAAATATGAAGAACGGGGACAGATTTCGTTCTATCTCAAATACAACAATAGCAAGGCAAAAAATCGCATCTCTCTTCCATTCGACAAGAATAAGTATTACGAAGGCAAAATCACGATAAATACGGATTTCGTAGAGAGTAGCTACATGAGAGGTATATATGAGAACCCGGCTCTGTTCAACGGTCGTCTGTTCTCGTACGATGACAAGACGTACGCTGTAGTGATAAACGAAAGCCGAAAAGAGAAAAGCGACGGCGACAACACGCTTACACTGCATTTAAGTCTGCGCGCAAAGAACAACGGCGATGTTCAGCTTGCCGAATTTGACAAGACATTCACAGGATTCAAATCGCTGAAAGAGCTGAAAAGTGAGTTGAAACCTCACTCTACGGCCAATCTGCTTGTTTTTATGAAAGATAGGGTTAAGAAAAACGATAGTGGAGATATAACCAACAAACTTTCCATATCCATAGAAAACTGGATACGCGATGTAGAATTCACCACCCAAAAAGAGCAGGAAGCATTGACATGGGAGAAAAATAAGTGGAGCAAAAACGTACTAAGCGGTCTCCATACTTCCATGAAAGATATATATCTGGACGGAGTGAAATTCGAGCTTATCTCTGCCAAGTTGAATGACGACAATGGACGAAAGACCCTGCATATCACTTTCCGAATGGCGGGAGCCAACGAGTTGGTATTGACGGACGATGCCATTGACTTCAACATGACAATGCACATTCCTTCCTAAGATGGGAAAAGAGGTATCTCATTACAGAGATTGTAAATATTCGATACCACCGCTTAAAAAAAACGTCCAGCATGAAATAGCGTTTCTTATACGCTATAAATCAGTCCGATATATTTTTAACGTCAGTTCGGGATAAGAAAAAGGTAATAGAAGTTGGTAATTTCGCTTATTTGGGGTTTAAACATCACTTCATTCTGAGCCGCGACAGCAGGCTCTACAAACTCATCAACGAAGAGGGTGCACGGGGCTACGGCAGCTACCTCTTCATCCTCGAACAGCTTTACTGTCAGGAGTCCGGCAGGCTTTTCATCGGGCAACTGAAACTGATACGGCAGAAAGGGGCCCCGCAGGCTTACCTCTAAAAAATAGTCCGGAACTACGGTTTGTTCATCATCGAGGACGATATGTTTTCATCGGCCATCGACTATTTGGGCACTTCGCGAAAGAAAGCGAAAGTGTCAAAGAAAAATACTACCGGGAAAGGAGCGGAAGAAGAGGAGGTGATGACGGATAGGATGAAGGTTGCCGAAGAGACAGGGCCGGTTGCCGAAGAAGCAAGCCCGCTTGTAGAAGAGGACGGGGATTTTCAGGCGGCAACTCCTCCTGCCACTGCTGCGGAAGTGCCCGAAGCTTGCGCGGCGACTCCGGACGAACTTGTAGCCGACTGCTTACCGACTGCTTGCCGACTGCCTGCCGGCTCGGAGTCGGCAAGCAGTCCAAAAAGAGGCAAAAAGCGAGATAACTCACAGTGCCTTAGCAAGTTACCACACCAAGCTCCCCTCGCGCGCGCGAGAGAAGAAAAGAATAGAGAAGAAGAGAATAGAAAATACCTCCTCCATATAATTCCTCCTCTTAAGGTGGAGGAGGTGAAGAAACGCCACACCGCATGCGCCATAACGTGAGGGCGCAACGGATGCGAGGTGTGAGATTGCAGACGGTGAAGTGCGGGGTTACGGCAGCCGAAGTGCGGGCTTACGGGTGAGGAAGTGCGGAGTTGCGGACGATGCATCCGGTTTGTTCTCAAAATTGATTTATAACCATAACGTTACTAAAAACAAGCGAGATTACCAACGTCTATTACCTTTTTCTTATCCCGAACAGACGTTATCTTTACTAAAATCTGACCGGATTTTTACTAAAAATTGCTTGAACTTTTAGTAAATCTTCGGGGAATTTCTTTTAAGCGGATATTTTCTGTGTTCAGAAGCCTTCTTTTCGTCAAGAATATTCAACCGAGCCTCTTCCTACATAGCAAAAGGCAACTGTAGAAAAACAGAGAATAACGACCACCGACTTCCGGCTCCTCCAAAAAAAAATGCGGTAGATGATTACCGAAAAGAACCTTTTTATCCGTATTTTTGCAAACCGCATACAGCACCCCCACCAATGGGTATGTGCGGCATAAGACAACATTACAGAAACAAATTACAGACAGCAATGGAAACAAAGGAAATCCCTGTACTGCTACTGACAGGCTATCTGGGCAGTGGAAAAACCACTTTGGTAAACCATATTCTTTCCAACAAACGCGGCATTAAATTCGCCGTCATCGTCAACGACCTCGGCGAGGTGAACATCGATGCAGAGCTCATACAAAAAGGCGGCATCGTAGGGAAAAAAGACGAAAGCCTCGTCGCGCTCCAAAACGGCTGCATCTGCTGCACGCTGAAGACCGACCTGATAGAACAGATGCAAGAAATCATGAAGATGCAGCGCTTTGACTATATCGTCATCGAGGCCAGCGGCATCTGCGAGCCTGAACCTATCGCCCAAACCATCTGCTCCATTCCCCGCATGGGCGGCGTTTATACCCGATACGGCATCTGTCGCTTGGACTGCATTGTCACCGTGGTAGACGCCCTGCGCCTGCAAAGCGAATTAGCCTGCGGCAACAACCTCACCCGCAAAGGCTTGGACGAAGAGGACATCGAAAACCTCATCATACAGCAGATAGAATTCTGCAACCTTGTGCTGCTGAACAAAGCTTCGGAAGTGCAACCCGAAGAGCTGAAACGCATCAAGCAGATAGTGCGCACCTTGCAACCCGGCGCCGAAATCATAGAATGCGATTATACAAATATCGAACTGGAAAAAATAATCCATACCCGTCTGTTCGACTTTGAGCGTGTTGCCACCTCGGCAGGATGGGTACGCGAAATAGAACGTCCGGTCAGCGAAGAGGAAGAGAAAGAGGCTCATCGCCACCATCACCATGAAGGAGAACATGGGCATGAGCACGAGGACCATCATCACGATTGCGGAGAGCATTGCCACCATCACCACCATCACTCAGAGGGCGGCGAAGCCGAGGAATACGGCATCAGCACCTTTGTCTACTACCGCCGTCGGGCATTCGACATCCATAAGTTCGACCACTTCATCGCAACCAAATGGAACCGTAACATCATCCGAGCCAAAGGCGTATGCTACTTCAGCCACAACCGCGACATGTCCTATCTCTTTGAGCAAGCCGGCACGCAGAAGCAACTTACGGAGGCCGGGCTATGGTATGCCACAGCCCCCGAAGAGGATTTGATTAAATTGATGCGTCAAGAACCGGGCCTGCTGCGAGACTGGGACGAGAAATACGGAGACCGCATGCAAAAGATTGTCTTCATCGGCCAACATTTGGACAAAGAGCAGTTGACGCGTGACCTTGACGCATGTTTAGACTAAGAGAGATTTATTTCTCCACAAAACGAAACATCTTGAAATAGACCTTACGGTCTGCGCCAGAGACATTGACAAGCCTCACCTTCAGCACCTTCAGGCCTGCAACAACAGCCTTCAACTGCGATCTGCTTCCATAGGGTTGCAGTTGCACTGGCTGCCATTCCGCGCCATCAGCAGTCACTTCCAACCGGAAGAGCGAGTCAATGGCTTCCCTGCTGCCCAAGTCGATGAGCAATGAATTAAGGTTGCGGGCATAGTCCATCGAGAGTGTCAGCGAACCGGCGGCCTGCCAGTCTATCACTTCGTTGGACGGAGCAATATTGACAGTTTTTCCTTTTTGCTTCACCGGAAGCGAAGCCAGTTGCACGACGTCGCTTTCCAAAGAATAGGGTGAATAAACTGCCTGCGTATCCAATTGGGCATCGAACAACTTGTTATATCGTGATGTGGCAACTTCAAACAACGCATCGAAAGTCGGCAACAGATGTTTTCCTGCGCTTTTCACTCCCACATGATAAAGGGCATCCGTCTCGCACATCAGTCTTTGCAAGGCTTGGGCATGGGCGTGGCTTCGAACAAAAGCCTCTTTTTGGGGTTGCAGGCGCATCATCTCCAACACCTCTTTTCCATACTCACCCACTAATCTGAATTGAGTCAGCCAAGGCCTTATCTCGTTTATCAGCGGGCGGTTCTCATTGCCCGAAGCCAGCAACATATCGGCAGCAACAATTATTTTGTGGCACTCTTCGGCCACCTCACGGTAAGCCGCATCATCCGTCTGCCCTTTTTCCCGATAATTGTTCAGCAGCGTTGCGAGTGCCGATTGGATGGCTACGGACTCATCGCGTCTGAAGTTATGCCCGTTCGGCCCTAAATCGGAATTATGGGTGGCAAAGGTTTCCAGGTATTCGGCATGGAGAGGCATCAGGTCTTTAACGGCTCTTCTCCAAGAAGCGTCGCTGTCATAACGGCTCATGTTCCAAGTATAGTCGGCCACGCTGTAAAGCGAAATCTTGGAGGCCTCCGCATGCTCCATCGGGTTGGATACGAAAGCGGCAAGCTCATCTTTGATGTCAGTACCGTTTCCATACACCGGACCTAACAGCAGATGGTCTCGCACATAATCCGAAACAGGAAAATTCCACCAGATATAAGCCTTGCGCTTCAACAACGGATTGATAAAGCCCATCGTCGGTTTGTCTATGGTGGCAACCACCTTATCGCCTGTCCACATGATTTGTATGCCTTCGTTCAGTTTGTCGCCCAATGTAGTGAGATATCCTCCCTCTACTTTCGCCCACGATTTGTTATATTCCGTAGGGCACATAATCAACGGAGCAACGTCTTTCTTGATTTTCACAAAATGATTGTCGATATAATTCAGCAACTCAGCCTGTTTGTCTGCCTTAGTACCTTCACCGGATATGTCGTCGAAGAAAACGGCAAAGCCGCGTACACCCAACTGATACATGCTTTCAAATTTCTGTAACAATTGCGAGCGGTCTTCTTCGTTCCAGCGAATATCTTGTCCCGGATGGATGGCCCAGTAAAAGATGACATTGTTCTCATGCGCTTTTTCCACAAGCATCTTCAACTGTTCCGCTTCGCGGGGAGGATAAGGTTTGCGCCAGTTGGGGGTACTATGGTAAGGGTCGTCCTTAGGTCCATACAGATAAACGTTCATCTTGTTTCTGCCGTAAAATTCGAGCTGGCGCATACGGGCTTCATGACTCCACGGTGTACCGTAAAATCCCTCTACCACACCCCGGTATGGCACATCCGGATAGTCGGTTATCTCAACCAGAGGCAATTTGCCCAAAGCAAGCAGTTGGGCAAGAGTCTGTACACCGTAATACACTCCTCGTTCGTCGGCACCTGCAATAACCATACGGTCTTTAGCTATTTTCAGGAAATAGCCTTCCGGCTTTTGCGGAATCCGGTTCCGGTATTCCCTGACCGCCTTATCTCCTTTCACACCGACAAATATGCGAAAAGAAGCCTTCAATGCCTCCCCCGGCATCAGTCGGCGAAGCAGCGACAAGGCAGTTCCACCATACTGCGAATCGGATGCCAATAGTCTGTATTGTGCAGGGATATTTACCGAATCACTTTGAGATACATACTCTTGAGGGGTAGGTTGCAGATGAAAGCCTTGTGCGCGAAGCACGGCTATCGTCAGCAGACCGAAAGTTGCAAATAACAGCAGTTTTTTCTTCATAACAAATGTTTTATGGTATTAAAGGGGGTTGCTTTAATCGTTCGTACACAGCCGGATGGAGAAAATAACGTATATCTTTCCCCTCGTCCAATGCCTTGCGTATAAAAGTAGAACTGATTTCGAATACGGGCGAAGAGGTCAGGCTCACGCCTTGTGGCAAAGAGGCCGCATCTATCGGATAACCCGGACGAGGATAAATGATAATCCGGTTTTCTGCAAGTATGCGTTCCGACTCGTACCATCGAGGAAAGAGCATCCAATTATCCGCCCCCATTATGAGGGAGAAAATGCAGTGCGGATAAGTACGCTTCAGTTCATCCAAAGTATGAATCGTATAAGAAGGGCGAGGCAAATGAAACTCAAAATCGGATGCACGGAATTTCGGATAACTTTCAATGGCAAGCTTCACCAGTTCCAAACGAAACGTATCGTCCATCAGCTCCTTTTCCTCCTTCAAAGGGTTGTGGGGAGTGACCATAAACCACACCTCATCCAACCCTTCGTATTCGCAAAGATAATTGGCAAGAGCCAAATGACCGATATGAACCGGATTGAACGAACCACTGAAGACTCCGACTCTCAAGGGATTCATCGCTCCAAGAATTGAGTAATTACTTCTAAAGCTTCTGTCTTGGCATCCTCCAGATTGTCATTCACAATCACCGTGTCGAACTTCGAGGCAAAACCAAGTTCGTATTCCGCCTTTGCCACACGGCTTTCAATAACTTCGGGAGCATCTGTTCCGCGCCCCACCAAGCGTTTGCGCAGTTCCTCTACCGAGGGAGGCTGGATGAAGACAGACAAAGCACGCTCGCCATAAAACTTCTTTATGTTGCAACCGCCCACCACATCTACATCAAATATCACATTCTGTCCTTCGGCCAGTTGTTTCTCTACTTGTGCCTTCAACGTTCCGTAAAAACGATCTTGATATACTTCCTCATACTCCAGAAATTCATCATTGGCTATGCGACGACGAAACTCTTCAGGAGTCAGGAAGAAATACTCCACCCCGTCCTTTTCCGTTCCACGAGGAGGACGGCTGGTGGCCGAAACGGAAAATGACAGATTCAGGTTCTGCGTCAGCAGATAATTGATAATCGTCGACTTGCCCGAACCCGAAGGAGCTGAAAAGATGATAAGTTTGCCCATGCTAAGTATTATTATAAAAACATTTCAGGCATGGAATATATGGGCTGATAGTTTTGCATGACGGCTACGCAAAGCAACCCGAAACACCGTATAATCCCTGCCTGAGAGATAATACGAAAATTACATTACATTCAACACCTGTTCCTTGATTTGTTCCAATTCGTCCTTCATCTGCACAACAAGTTTTTGCATTTCCACATGATTGGATTTGCTGCCCAAAGTATTGATTTCACGCCCCATCTCCTGAGCGATAAATCCTAACTTCTTACCTTGTCCGCTTCCGCTTTCCAACGTGTTGATAAAATATTTCAGATGATTGCCGAGGCGTTGCTTTTCCTCGTTTATATCCAGCTTTTCAATATAATAGATAAGTTCTTGTTCCAGACGGTTTTTATCATAATCCACGTTCAATGTTTTCTCCAAGGCATCGGTAATGCGCTCTTTCACTTTGGCAACCCGCTCTTTTTCAAAAGGAACAACGGCTTCGAGCAGGCATGCGATATTGGCAATCTTTTCACGGAATTTCTTTTCGAGCGCCACTCCCTCCTGCTTACGAAAATCTACCAGAGAGTTAACAGCCTCTTCTACGGCCGAATGAACCAACGCCCATTCTTCTTCATTCAACTCTTGCGTTTCGTTCTTGGTCATCACGTCCGGCATGCGGAGCAAAGTCGAAAACCAGTCTTCCGGTTCGGGAATTCCCAATGTCTCCGACAAAAATTTGATGCGCTCGTAATACGCAGTCACCAACTCCTGATTAATGGGAGTGGCAAGTTGTTCGGTATCTTTTTTTTCAACCCAAAGGCAGAAATCCACCTTGCCACGCTCCAGCACTTTGGAAATTTCATTACGAATCTCTATCTCTTTCTCCCGATATAAAGGAGCGATGCGGGCCGACAGATCCATCGCTTTACTGTTAAGCGACTTAATTTCGACGTTCACTTTCTTATCAGGCAACTCGACTATTGCTTTGCCGTAGCCTGTCATGGATTGTATCATAATGTTATAGTTTTGTGCAAAAGTACGTGATTATTTTAATTACTGAAAATAATCATGTAAATTTGCCACAACAAAATCAAGAATAAGAGTTATGTCATGTATTTTACATATTGAGACATCCACTTCCGCATGCTCCGTGGCTGTGAGCGAAGACGGACAGAATGTTTTCAAAAAAGAAGACTTGAACGGCCCCTCGCATGCTGTTTCATTAGGAGTTTTTGTAGACGAAGCACTTTCGTTCGCCGACAATCATGCCATGCCGTTGGATGCGGTTGCCGTAAGTTGCGGCCCGGGTTCTTACACAGGACTGCGTATCGGCGTATCTATGGCAAAAGGAATCTGCTACGGACGCAACCTGCCTCTGATAGGATTACAGACCTTGCAAGTGCAATGCGTTCCGGTATTGCTCTACCATGAAGAATTGCCCGACGATGCCTTACTATGTTCGATGATCGACGCCCGCCGCATGGAAGTTTATGCAGCCGTTTACGATCGGGCACTGAAACCTCTTCGGGATATAGCGGCCGATATTGTAAACGAAGACTCATACGCGGAATTTTTGGATAAGCATCCTGTCTATTTCTTCGGCGACGGCGCAGCAAAATGCAAAGGCAAAATCAAGCATCCCAATGCGCGTTTCATTGACGGCATTCGCCCTTTGGCAAGTATGATGCAGCCATTGGCAGAAAAAGCGATAGCTGAAAAAGACTTTAAAGACGTGGCCTATTTCGAGCCGTTTTATCTGAAAGAGTTTGTTGCCGGTACGCCCAAAAAACTTTTGTGAATAATGACAATTTCAGGTATTATCAATTATCAACAGCCAATAATCAATTTATAGAAATGCAATATAACACTCAACAAAAACGAATGCCTCTGCCCGAATACGGTCGGAGCATCCAGAACATGGTAGACCATGCGCTTACGATTGAGAACCGTGCAGAACGCCAACGTTGTGCAAATACAATTATCAATATCATGGGGAGCATGTTCCCTCATCTGCGCGATGTGCCCGACTTCAAACACAAGCTGTGGGATCATCTTGCCATCATGTCCGGCTTTCAGTTGGACATCGACTATCCATACGAAATTATACGCAAGGATAACCTGAACACCAAACCGGAAAACGTCCCCTACCCCAGTACTAAAATCCGTTATCGCCATTATGGGCGTACGATGGAAGTATTGATAAAGAAAGCCATCGAATTTCCTGAAGGAGAAGAAAAGCAGAATCTGGTAGCATTGATCTGTAACCATATGAAGAAAGACTATATGGCTTGGAACAAAGATACTGTCGACGACCGCAAGATAGCAGACGACCTTTACGAGCTGTCCAACGGTAAATTGCAGATGACCGATAGCATCATCCGCCTTATGACGGAACGGATCGACCAAAACTATCGTCCGAAGGCAAACAGTCAAGGTAACCGGAACAACAACCGGAACAATAAGAAGAAATATTAAGAGATCTTCAATTTGATACCTCATTTTATTAATAGATAAGACGACATGGCATCATTTGTAATCGAAGGAGGACACAGTCTTCGCGGCGACATTTACCCTCAGGGTGCAAAGAACGAGGTTCTGCAAATAGTCTGCGCCACATTGCTCACCGCCGAAGAGGTAACGGTACACAATATACCGGATATTCTGGATGTCAACAACCTTATACAATTGATGAGGGATATGGGAGTTTCTGTCTCAAAGAAGGGCATCGACACATACAGCTTTCGGGCAGAAAACATCGACTTCAACTATCTGAAGAGTGATGAGTTTTTGAAAAAATGTTCCAGTCTTCGCGGTTCCGTCATGCTGGTGGGCCCCATGGTGACACGCTTCGGCAAAGCAATGATTTCCAAACCGGGAGGCGACAAAATAGGACGCCGCCGTCTGGATACTCATTTCATCGGCATCCGGAATTTAGGAGCCGATTTTGTCTACAACGAAGTGCGCGAAGTTTACGAAATATCGGCGGGACGACTGCAAGGCACATACATGCTGCTCGACGAAGCATCCGTAACGGGAACAGCCAACATCGTAATGGCTGCTGTTCTGGCCAAAGGCAAGACCACCATCTATAATGCCGCTTGCGAACCTTACATACAACAATTATGCAGAATGCTGAATCGGATGGGAGCCAGAATAGAAGGCATCGCTTCCAACCTCCTCACCATCGAAGGAGTGGATGAGCTGCACGGCACCGAGCATACCATTCTGCCGGATATGATCGAGGTGGGCAGCTTCATCGGCATGGCAGCTATGACGCAGAGCGAATTGACCATAAAGAATGTCTCACACCGGAACTTGGGCATAATTCCCGACAGTTTCCGCCGCCTCGGCATCAAGATGGAACAACGTGGAGACGATATCCATGTGCCTGCACAAGACAATTATCAGATAGAATCTTTCATAGACGGCTCCATTATGAGCATTGCAGATGCGCCGTGGCCGGGATTGACGCCGGACTTGCTCAGCGTGATGCTGGTAGTTGCCACTCAGGCAAAAGGAAGCGTACTCATCCATCAGAAAATGTTCGAAAGCCGCCTGTTCTTTGTGGACAAACTGATAGACATGGGGGCGCAAATCATCTTGTGCGACCCGCACCGGGCTGTTGTCATCGGGCATAATCATGGCTTCAAACTGCGTGGAGGCAATATGACCTCACCTGATATTCGTGCCGGCATCGCCTTACTGATAGCCGCCATGAGTGCAGACGGCATCAGCCGCATACATAATATCGAACAGATAGACCGCGGATACCAGAACATCGAAGGGCGACTGAATGCGCTTGGAGCAAGAATCACGAGAATATGATAAAGAAAGAAGACGTATATAAGATAGGTATATTCAATAAGCCTCACGGAATTCACGGAGAGTTGTCATTCACTTTTACGGATGACATCTTCGATCGGGTGGAAGCAGAGTATCTTATCTGCCTAATAGATGGAATCTTGGTTCCTTTCTTTCTGGAGGAATACCGTTTCCGTTCGGACACCACTGCCCTTGTCAAGCTGGAGGGAGTGGACACCGCAGAACGTGCCCGCATGTTCACCAATACGGAAGTATATTTCCCGGTCAAGCATGCAGAAGGGCATGAACCGGAGGAACTGAGCTGGGATTTCTTCGTGGGTTTCCGCATGGAAGAGGTGCACCACGGCAAACTGGGAGAAATTGTATATGTAGATACCTCGACCATCAATACCCTTTTCACAGTAGCCTATCAGGGAGAAGAAATCCTGATTCCTGCACAGGAAGATTTCATCGTGGATATCGACCGGAAGCATAAAGTCATCACGATGGACTTGCCGGAAGGCCTGCTGGCATTGGACGATATGGAAGAGTTTAATTAGGAATGAAATATAGATATTGGAAAAGAAGAAGAAGAAGAAACGAAACAAAGCTTTCTGGAGCAATATCAAGTTCAAGTATAAGCTGACCGTCATCAACGAGAATACGCTTGAAGAAGTCGTCGGACTGCGTGTATCCAAGTTGAACGGAATCTCCGTATTGCTTTCCGTGTTGACCATCCTGTTTCTGATAGCGGCAGTCATTATAGCTTTTACTCCCTTACGCAACTACCTGCCCGGATACATGAACAGTGAAATCCGTGCCCAAGTGGTGGAGAATGCACTGCGTGTAGATTCGCTCCAACAGTTGGTGGACAGACAGAACCTATATATCATGAATATTCAGGACATCCTTTCGGGCAAGATAAAAGCGGATACCGTGCAGTCTATCGACTCGCTGACCAGTATGCGCGAAGATTCGCTCATGGAACGTACACAACGGGAAGCCGAATTCCGCAAGCAATATGAGGAAATGGAAAAATACAACCTGACAAGTATCACAGCCCGTCCCGAAGTAGACGGACTGATTTTCTACCGTCCCACGCGTGGCATGATTTCGTCCGCCTTCGATGCCGATACAAAGCATTTCGGCACGGACATCGCCGCCAATCCGGGCGAAAGCGTCTTGGCTACGTTAGACGGTACCGTCATACTGAGTACCTACACCGCCGAAACCGGCTATCTGATAGAGATACAGCATAATCAGGATTTCGTATCGGTATACAAGCACTGCGGTTCTTTGCTGAAACGGGAAGGAGATGACGTAAAAGGTGGCGAAGCCATTGCATTAGTAGGAAACACCGGGCAACTCTCTACCGGGCCACACCTCCATTTCGAACTGTGGCACAAAGGGAAAGCTGTAAACCCGGAACTTTATATCGTGTTTTAATTATGAAGAAACGAATTGCCATACTTGGCTCTACCGGTTCCATCGGCACACAAGCATTGCAGGTCATCGAGGAGCACCCCGACCGGTATGAAGCGTACGTGCTGACAGCCAACAACCGTGTAGAGGAGCTCATCGCTCAAGCCCGTAAGTTCAAGCCTGAAGCGGTGGTAATAGCCAACGAATCGAAATACAGCCTGCTAAAAGAGGAGCTTGCCGACCTGCCCATCAAGGTATATGCCGGCGAAGAGGCTCTCTGCCAGATTGTGTCCGAAGCGCCTATCGACATGGTGCTGACAGCCATGGTGGGATATGCCGGACTGAAACCGACCATGAACGCCATCCGCGCCCACAAACCGATAGCACTCGCAAATAAGGAAACCTTGGTAGTTGCCGGAGAACTGATTAACGAGCTGGCAAACCTTAGTAATGTGCCTATTCTGCCGGTAGACTCCGAACATTCCGCCGTCTTCCAATGTTTAGCCGGAGAGGTGGGAAATGCGATAGAAAAAGTGATACTGACCGCTTCGGGAGGACCGTTCCGCAGTTGCTCCATGCAGCAACTGGCAACAGTGACCAAAGCGCAGGCTTTGAAACATCCCAATTGGGAGATGGGAGCCAAAATCACCATAGATTCCGCCTCGATGATGAATAAGGGATTTGAAGTAATCGAAGCCAAATGGTTGTTCGGTGTACGTCCCGACCAAATAGAAGTGGTAGTACATCCGCAATCCGTCATCCATTCCATGATACAATTTGAAGACGGTGCCATAAAAGCACAACTTGGCATGCCTGACATGCGGCTGCCTATTCAGTATGCTTTCTCCTATCCCGACAGGCTGAAAGCATCTTTCCCGCGTCTGGACTTCAAACGATGCACGGAACTAACCTTCGAGGAACCGGACACCACACGTTTCCGCAACTTGGCTTTGGCATACGAGGCATTGCATCGTGCAGGAAATATGCCCTGCATCATCAATGCAGCCAACGAAGTGGTTGTCGCCGCTTTTCTGCAAGACAAGATTTCGTTTCTCGGCATGAGCAACGTGATAGAGAAGACCATGTCGCGCGTTGCCTTTATACAGAAGCCCACCTATGAGGATTATGTAGCTACGGATGCCGAAGCAAGACGGATTGCCGAGGAGACGATAAAACATGCGTGACAACCAAACAAGCCTTTCTTTGTTTTTAAGTAATAAATTGTAAATCGTAAAATAGTAAATTATCAGATGGAAACATTTTTGATTCGTGCCCTGCAACTCGTCATGAGCCTTTCGCTACTCGTCATTATCCACGAGGGAGGGCACTTCCTCTTTGCCCGTTTGTTCAAGACGCGGGTAGAGAAATTCTGTTTATTCTTTGACCCTTGGTTCACTTTATTCAAGTTCAAACCTAAAAACAGCGAAACGGAATACGGTATCGGATGGCTGCCCTTAGGCGGCTACGTAAAGATAGCCGGCATGATAGACGAGTCGATGGACACCGAGCAAATGAAACAGCCCATGAAGCCTTGGGAGTTCCGGGCAAAACCGGCATGGCAACGCCTGCTGATCATGGTGGGGGGCGTACTGTTCAACTTCCTGCTTGCCCTGTTCATCTATTCCATGATACTTTTCACTTGGGGAGACGAATATATTCCGGTTCAGAAAGCGCCGTTGGGCATGGATTTTAATGAAACGGCCAAAGCAATCGGATTCCGCGACGGTGACATCCTGATTTCAGCCGATGGAGTAGCATTCGAGCGCTACGACGGCGATTTGCTGACCAGTATCGTAGATGCCCGTCAGGTAAGTGTGTTGCGCGATGGCAAATCTGTCTCCGTTTATATTCCCGAAGATATGATGAACCGCTTGCTGACCGACAGCGTACGCTTCGCCAGCTTCCGTTATCCGTTCGTCGTCGACAGTGTAAGCGCCGGACGCCCTGCTGCTTTGGCCGGCTTGCAACCGGGCGACAGCATCACAGCACTGGACGGAAAGACAATCGCCTATTTCGATTTCAAGGAGGAAATGACGAGACGCAAAAAAGCCGGCGACGCATCTCACGACGTGACTTTGACATACGTGCGAAACGGCATCACGGATACGCTGACCTTGGCGACCGATGCCAACTATGAGATAGGCGTAATAGCGCGTGCGGCAACCAACAAGTTATTGCCCGTGGTACGCAAAGAGTATAGTTTCCTTTCTTCTTTTCCTGCCGGCATATCGTTGGGAGTAAAAACGCTGAAAGGCTACGTCGGCCAGATGAAATATCTTTTCTCGAAAGAAGGCGCCAAGCAGCTTGGAGGCTTCGGAACCATCGGCAGTATCTTCCCGGCAACGTGGGACTGGCATCAGTTCTGGTACATGACGGCTTTCCTTTCCATCATCCTTGCCTTCATGAATATTTTGCCCATTCCTGCACTGGACGGAGGCCATGTATTGTTCCTGATATACGAAATCGTAGCACGTCGCAAACCCAGTGATAAATTTATGGAGCGCGCGCAGATGGTAGGCATGTTCCTGCTGTTCGGCCTGCTGCTTTGGGCTAACTTCAATGATATATTGAGATATTTCTTCTGATATAAGGCTACCTCAGAACGCCTCTGCTACTTTCTTTCGGGTGTGGAGTTATACGGAATCACGGAACATCATTCATAAATAAAACCGTGTTAAACCGCATAACTCCACACCTGATATTAATGGTTTCTAAAGAGAGAAACAAAGAACAGACTGACCTCATTTCAGGAGAAGAGCTGGTCGGAAAGAGGAGTTCTTTCTTTTGATTTTATTTTACATACTATCAAAAATCCCACTCGTTTTTTAGCGCATATCCATTCACTCACTGAGTGAACCACATTCAGTCAGGGACTGAAATGGTTTCTCTCACCGACTGAAATGGTTTCAGTCGGCGACTGATTCCCCCCTCTTCAGAAGTACTTCTGGGAGGGGTAAAAGAAAGAAGAGAGTTCTTTTCCCCGAAGGTAAAAAAGGTTTACTCATACACGTAAAACATCGCCATATTTATCATGGCGCTATCTTTGTGATGCCTTCAAATCGAGTTTTACCTACTTCGGCAGATACAGTCGCTCTTTCCCTATAAAGAACATGTTTTTAGGGGGCTGATGAGTATTGACAATGCCGATGCAACAATCAGCCATGATTGGGACATCGCCATTATTGGACTTTCAGCAAAAGAAGCGCAGATGCTTATCTGTCAGCATGGAGGTTCGAGAAAGCGGATGCCGTCTATTTCAAAGGGTTTTAGCGTATGAAGGAAAATATAAGCCACAGCTGCTTTCGAGAAACTCGCAAAGAAACAACAATCCCTTTCTTTACATGTTCGTAAAGAAAGGGATTGTTCTATTAAGAAGTTCATTTACCGCTCTCTCCCACAACAGAGCAAGAAATAAAACTTTGCGGCATACCTATACCAAGTGACCGATCCATTCTTCCCGCTCACCGGGCAAAAGGTCGATAACCGGAATTTCTACCATCGTGTAGCATCCCGGTTGCTGACGCATGGCGGCACGGGCCACGCATACCAATACTTGGGCAGTGAGGGCAGGGTTATTGATGCGCATGTTGAACTCGAAAAGCTGGTTCTGCGTTTTGCCCGACACTCCTTTACGGGTCAGGTTTACACCATGCCCCATATCGAGCAGCGCATCCACGCTCGATACGAGCTTGACGTGTGTTTCGTCATTCACAAAATAGGGGTCGGCCTTGATAGCGGCAGCCACTTTATCGAAGTCATAGCCGTCTTTCAACTCGATGTACACCATGCGGCGATGAATGCCGGTTCCCGTAGGAATGGTCATGGAAAGAGCCGCTTTCACTCCTTCGACAGCCTTTACGGCTACCGTGTGTCCCATGCTCATGCCCGGACCGAAATTCGTATAAGTAATGCCTTTCGGAGCAATGGCCTCAAGCAAGGTACGAACAATGGAATCGCTTCCCGGATCCCAACCGGCCGAGACGACAGCTACTGTATTATGTGCTTTGGCCACTGCATCGAGCGTGCGGCGCAAAGCCGGAATACCCGTATGGATATCAAAGCTGTCCACCGTATGAATGCCTAAAGCCAGAATCTCTTTTGCATACTCCTCAACCTTACGGGTAGGCGTACAAAGAATAGCCACATCCACACTTTGTAAATCTTTGATGTTCTTTACAACGGGATATTCCCTCAGTTCCGCAGGACAATCTTCTGCTCCGGCACGACGTACTACACCGGCAATCTCAAAATCGGTGGCCGCCTGCAAGGCTTCGAGTACGTAACGACCGATATTGCCATAACCCACAATGGCTGCTCTTACTTTTTTCATCTTTTTACAGGTTTTATTTATCAGTTTTCTACTTTATCAGCACAAAAGTAAGCATTTTAATTCACACTTATCTATATAATCCCCCGGAGTTTCACACTGTTTTTCTTTTTTTAGTGACTGAATATTCGATAATAATGCTTACATTCGCAAATAATAAGAGAGAAAAAACAAAGAATACAAGTATGATAGAATACATCAAAGGCGAAATAGCCGAACTGAGACCGGCTACCGCAGTGATAGACTGCAACGGATTGGGATATGGCATCAATATCTCCTTAAACACATACGCCGCCATACAGGGCAAAAAAGAATGCAAGCTCTATATACATGAAGCCATACGCGAAGATGCCTACACGCTCTACGGCTTTGCCGACAAGCAAGAGCGGGAACTGTTTCTGCTGCTTATCTCCGTATCGGGCATCGGAGGGAATACGGCGCGCATGATTCTTTCGGCACTTTCGCCGTCAGAGCTGATAAATGTCATCAGTACGGAGAATGCAACCCTGCTGAAAACCGTCAAAGGCATCGGTCTGAAAACCGCCCAACGTGTGATTGTGGATTTAAAAGACAAAATTAAAACCGGCAGCGTAGCCACCGACACCGCAGGAATAATGGGCATACCGGCGTCGACCATCAACGCACAAGTGCAGGAAGAAGCAATATCCGCCCTCACCATGCTTGGCTTTGCACAAGCTCCCTCACAAAAAGTTGTGCTTGCCATCCTACAAGAAGACCCACAAGCACCGGTGGAGCAGGTCATCAAAATAGCACTAAAAAGAATGTGAATTAGCGGTTAGTTGATTAACGGTTAGTGGTTAGTGACCGGCTTCAAGCCTTATTCTTAATAACGCAGTTCACTAATCACTAACCGCTAACTTAAACTTCAACAATCTCTTCTTTGCATAGCGTGAGTTTCTCCACTCCTTCTTCCGTAACTGCCCAAGAATTTTCGATACCCACGGGGCCTATGCCGGGAAGAACAATCTTCGGTTCCAATGCAAAGACCATACCCGGTTCGAGTTCCTGCTTCATGCGTGGAGCCAGCACAGGCATCTCGTTTATCTCCAGACCGATGCCGTGACCGATGAATTTGGCTTTTTGGGTTGTCCCCATAAAATTGTCGGCAAACCCGGCTTTGGTCACCATATTGATGGCTATATTATAAAGGTCTTCACAAACAACTCCGGGTTTGGCTTTCTCGGCCACGGCTTCTTGTATCTCCAAACATGTCTGATGCGCAGCGTATGCTTTCTCCGGTAGCCTACCGATGGAGAATACCCGACTCATATCACCCATATAGCCATAAAAGTTTCCTCCCATATCTACCATAAAGCTCTGCCCCGGCTGCAATAAAGAACCATCCACGCCGATGGGAATCGAAGGGTCAAGACCTCTGCCTCCCAAAGCAAAATCATAAGGAGAAGGGTTCATGGCATTGTCTCCGGCCAAAAGGCTACCCATAAAAATCTCCATGCTCTGTCCGAATGTCCGGAAAATACCCAAACTGCCTTCCAAGCGCATCAAGCGCTCTATTTCAACGGAAAGCTGCCGGTCGGTCATTCCCGGCTGATAGACCGAGGGTATCTGTTCGTATGCTTTGGCATGTGCAATGCCGGAACGGCGGAACATCTCAATCTCCATATCGGTCTTTATGCTCCGGGCTTTCCGTATAAGCGAAGTGCCGCAAGGAACAACCTCCGTTTGCGGAAAACATGCAGCCAGACGGTTATATTCCGTAAACGTGAGTTCATCTCCCTCCAGCATCAACTTGGAAGGTATGGACAGGCCGCACTCCATCAGTAATTCAGGAAGCTGTTCGGGTTTACGAATGGGATGCACGTACTCTCCCACCATATTATTGGGACGTTTGATGAACAAACGGGCAGGAGCATGCAACGGTAAATATAAGTAGCCGCTTACAACACGCCCATACGTATAAATCAAATTAACATTGCAAGTGATAAGAGCGGCGTCAATCTCGTGTTGAGCCATAAGAGAGCGAATCTTATCGCGTCTCAATTTCAATTCCGGTAGTAACATCTATTAGTCAATTTATGGTTTTGAGATGCAAAGATAAAGAAAAAAAAGCGTAGATAGCGGTTAGCGGATAGGTCTAAAAAAGTACTGCCCCATACCTTCACAGGCACAGGGCAGCAGTAAACCACAAATACAAATACAACTAAACAAAGTTTCTCTCTTAGATAATGCCTTGTCCCATCATGGCATGTGCAACTTTCATGAAGCCGGCAATGTTTGCCCCCTTCACGTAGTTGATGTAGCCATCGGATTCTGTTCCATATTTTACGCATTGAGCATGTATGCCGTGCATAATGGCATGGAGTTTCTCGTCCACTTCGGCAGCACTCCAACTGAGGTGCATGGCATTCTGCGACATTTCCAGCCCGCTGGTAGCCACACCACCTGCATTCACAGCCTTACCCGGTGCATACATAATTTTATTTTCTATGAATAAGTCGATAGCCTCCGGAGTACATCCCATATTGGAGATTTCGCCTACACACATCACTTTATTATCAATGAGGTGGCGTGCATCTTCACCGTTCAACTCGTTTTGAGTGGCGCAAGGCAAAGCTATGTCTGCTTTTACTTCCCACGGACGTTTGCCGGCTACGAAGGTAGAACCGGGGAATTCATCGGCATACGGAGCCACAATGTCATTACCCGATGCACGGAGTTCCAACATATAATCGATCTTTTCGCCACTGATGCCGTTCGGGTCGTAGATATAGCCATCAGGACCGGAAATTGTTACAACCTTTGCTCCCAACTGAGTAGCCTTGGTTGCGGCTCCCCAAGCCACGTTTCCGAAACCGGAAATAGCTACGGTCTTGCCCTTTATATCGATACCTTTAGTCTCCAGCATCTGATTTACAAAATACAATCCACCGAAACCGGTTGCTTCAGGACGAATCAACGAACCTCCGAATTCCAGTCCCTTGCCTGTGAAAGTACCCGTAAATTCGCGAGTCAACTTCTTATACATACCGAACATATAGCCTACTTCACGACCGCCTACACCGATGTCGCCGGCAGGAACGTCCATATCCGGACCCAGATGACGCCACAGCTCCAGCATAAACGCCTGGCAGAAGCGCATGATTTCGGCATCGCTCTTACCGCGCGGAGAGAAGTCGGAACCGCCCTTACCGCCACCCATAGGCAATGTGGTCAACGCGTTCTTGAACGTCTGTTCAAAGCCCAAGAATTTAAGAATAGACAGATTTACGGAAGCATGGAAACGGATACCGCCTTTGTAAGGGCCAATAGCATTATTGAACTGTACGCGATAGCCCAGATTGGTCTGAACTTCACCCTTATCGTCCACCCAAGTTACACGGAAGGTAAAAATACGGTCAGGCTCAACCAGACGCTCTATAATTTTTGCTTTCTCGAACTCAGGATGTTGATTGTAGATATCTTCGATGGAATGAAGAACTTCCTTTACGGCTTGAAGATACTCAGACTCGCCGGGATGCTTTGCCTCCAAAGAGGCCATGATACGTTCGATATTCATAATATTACGTTTTATAGGTTATTACCTTGTTAACTTCTATGTTTCTAAAACAAAATGTCAACTAAGAACAGTGCAAATATAGGAAAACTTTTCAAACAACCTAAGAACTATCTTATATTTTTGATAAATTAATAATAAAATGTCAAGAGGCAGAGTTCACGGATCGACATTGCCTCTATGACGCATGCCCGTGAACTCTGCCTCTTATACCTTATATTATATAGAGACTTTTAGTCGATACGTTCTCTTTTCAAGAATCGGTCTATCTTTTTATTTCTGTTGAGCTGTTTTTTGCTGCTTTGTTTTCGGTAGTAATAAATTGAGTAATACTCCGACAATAGCAGAAAGCCCTATACCCGACAAAGCGAAGTTATCGGCCGACAATACGGCACCACCGATGCCCATAGTCAGCGTTACGGAAACGATTATCACGTTTCGCGTCTCGTTCATATCCACCTTGTGCTGAATGAGATTCTGCACCCCCACGCTTGCGATAGTTCCAAACAACAACAGCATGATGCCGCCCAACACTGCTTCGGGAATGGATTGCAACACCGCACTCAGCTTACCGATAACCGAAAAGACGAGAGCAGTAGCAGCAGAGACACGTATCACGGCAGGGCTTGTCACCTTGGTGATTGACATGGCGCCCGTCACCTCCGAATAAGTGGTTTCGGGAGGTCCTCCAAGAAAAGCGGAAGCCAGACAGGCCAACCCATCTCCCAACATGGTGCGATGCAGTCCCGGCTCTTTCACAAAATCTTTTTCGGCCACGGCACTCACCACATATACATCACCGATATGTTCAATTACCGGAGCAATGGCAACGGGAATCATATAGAGAAAAGGCGCCCACTGAAAATGGGTAATGGTTGATAACGAAACCGGATTGGTGAACCACGGAGCAGCCGCCACCGGTGCCAAGTCTACCACTCCCATGAGCATGGCCGCAATATATCCCGTAATGATGCCGCAAATCACCGGCACAAGTTTAACCAGCCCGCGTGCGTAAGTCAGCACAAGTATCGCCGTAATCAACGAGATGAATGCCAGCAACCAGTTTGTTTTTGCCATATTCACGGCACTGCCCGAAAGAGACAGTCCGATGAGGATAATGACGGGGCCGATGACTACGGGTGGAAACACACGATTGAGGAAGTTCTTCCCCTGCCATTTCACAAGCGCACTCATCAGGAAATAAACAAGCGACACACTGGTCAGCCCGGCCAATGTCCCCGGCAATCCCCACTGCTCGGTAGCAGCGATGATGGGTGCGATAAAGGCAAACGAACTGCCCAGAAAGATGGGTACTTTGCCTTTCGTCACGAAATGAAAGATGAACGTGCCTAATCCGGCGGTGAAAAGCGCCGTCGAAGGATTAATGCCTACAAGAAGCGGTACGAGTACTGTTGCGCCAAAGGCTACGAAAAGAAATTGCACGCCGACAACGGCTTTTTTTGTGGTTGAAAGTGTTTCTATTCTCATTAATTCGATATGATAAGGTATGACCGTTTCTGACCCGAAACGATGGTTGAACGTGCAAATGTAAAAAGAAAACTCGATATGCCAACATTCTCCGGAGATGATTTTAACGAACGAATAGGGGAAACCGTTCCTTTATGAATGAATAATACCTGAGTTAAGGATAAGAAGCAGGTCGACAACCTCACACGGGGACTTGTATTTTAAAGCCAAAATCCCATTGGTTATCAGATGTTTACTATTGTCTTGTCAGACACTTGCGTCTGACGGCTCAAACACTTGTGTCTGTCGGCTTAGACACTTGCCTCTGTCGCGACAAAGGATTGCAGCTGTCAAAACAGGGCGAGGGAGGCCGGCCTGAAAGGTTCTCTTCTGCCTGACCGCCATGAACCGGTGCATTCAAGAAATATCCGCCCGACAGGAGGCCGCCCTTCGCTTTCAGCAAAAGGAACAGCCTGTCCCGAACTCAGGCAATAATGTAAAAGTGCGCCGCCTCTCATCATTCCCCTTCGTGAGGATACGGAAACTATGCCATACATCCCCCCCGGTATATGCAGGAAAAACAAAAAAGTTACGGAAAAACCATCCGATTAGGCCTGATTCTATTACTTTTGTGGCATGAAACCAACAATCCATGAGAGACCATGCTCAGTAAGTATAATTTGAACCGGCTTTATTTCAAAGACACGCAGTTCGCCAACCTCATGACACGGCGCATTTTCAACGTCCTTTTGATAGCCAACCCATACGATGCCTTCATGCTGGAAGACGACGGGCGAATAGACGAAAAGATATTCAATGAATATACCTCACTCTCCCTGCGCTATCCGCCCCGCTTTACACAAGTATCTACCTGCGACGAAGCATTGGCGCAACTCTCTTCCATCTCTTTCGACCTCATCATCTGCATGCCGGGAACGGGAGACAATGAAGGGTTCGACGTGGCACGCAGCATCAAGAGCCGGTACGAGCATATCCCCATGGTGATATTGACGCCTTTCAGCCACGGCATCACCAAGCGCATAGCCAACGAGGACCTGACTCCATTCGAATATGTGTTCTGCTGGCTGGGCAATACGGATCTGCTGGTATCCATCATCAAGCTGATAGAGGACAAGATGAATCTGGAGCATGACGTCAATGAAGTGGGCGTGCAGCTTATCCTGCTGGTGGAAGACGGCATCCGCTTCTACTCCTCCATCCTCCCTAACCTGTATAAGTTTATTCTGAAACAGAGCCAAGAGTTCTCTACGGAAGCACTGAATGCCCATCAACGCACATTACGCATGAGGGGACGCCCCAAAATAGTGCTTGCGCGTACCTACGAAGAAGCCACAGGCATTTACGAGAAATACAGAAACAATATCTTAGGCGTCATCACCGACGTGCGCTTCCCCCGTACGGAGCGTGGCGAGAAGGACGAATTGGCGGGAATAAAGCTCTGTGCCGCCATACGCAAGGAAGATCCGTTTGTCCCGCTTATCATACAGTCTTCCGAATCGGACAATGCCGCCTATGCAGCCAAGTACGACGCCTCTTTCATCGACAAGAATTCCAAAAAGATGGATGTGGACTTGCGCCGCATCGTATCGGACAACTTCGGTTTCGGCGATTTCATCTTCCGCAATCCCGATACGCTGGAAGAGATTGCCCGCGTAAAGAACCTCAAGGAATTGCAGAACATTCTTTTTGCCGTACCGGCAGAATCGTTCCTTTATCATATCAGCCGCAACCATGTCAGCCGATGGCTCTATTCGCGTGCCATGTTTCCTGTGGCCGAGTTTCTGAAACCCATCACATGGAACAGTTTGCAGGATGTGGATGCACACCGCAAAATCATCTTCGAGGCCATCGTGAAATATCGCAAGATGAAGAATCAGGGAGTGGTGGCCGTCTTCAAGCGCGACCGCTTCGACCGCTACTCCAATTTTGCCCGCATAGGCGACGGGTCGCTGGGAGGCAAAGGGCGCGGTCTGGCATTCATAGACAATATGGTGAAGCATCATCCCGAATTCGAAGAGTTTGAGAATGTCAATGTAGCCATCCCGAAGACCGTTGTGCTCTGCACGGATGTGTTCGACGAGTTCATGGATACCAACAATTTATATCAGGTGGCTCTGTCGGATGCGGACGACGACACCATCTTGCGCTACTTTCTGAAAGCCAAACTGCCCGACCGGTTGGTGGAAGATTTCTTCACGTTCTTCGACGTGGTGAAGTCGCCCATAGCCATCCGCTCGTCGTCACTGCTGGAGGACTCCCACTACCAACCGTTTGCCGGTATCTACAATACCTACATGATTCCCTATTTGGACGATAAGTATGAAATGTTGCGCATGCTGGGCGACGCCATCAAAGGCGTGTATGCTTCTGTCTATTTCCACGACTCAAAAGCATACATGCAAGCAACGAGCAACGTCATCGACCAAGAGAAAATGGCAGTCATCCTGCAAGAAGTGGCGGGCAACTATTACGGTGACCGTTACTATCCGTCCATGTCCGGTGTGGCACGCTCGCTCAATTACTATCCCATCGGAGATGAAAAGGCCGAAGAAGGTACTGTAAATCTGGCTCTCGGCTTGGGCAAGTACATCGTGGACGGAGGCATGACACTGCGTTTCTCTCCCTACCACCCCACCCAGGTGCTGCAAACCAGCGAGATGGAGATTGCCCTGAAAGAGACACAGACCCGCTTTTATGCCCTCGACCTGCGCAATGCCGGCCATGACTTCTCCATAGACGACGGCTTCAACCTGCTGAAACTGCACGTAAAGGAAGCGGAAAAGGACGGGGCACTGAAGTATATCGCTTCTACCTACGACCCATACGACCAGATTATCCGTGATGGTCTCTATCCCGGCGGACGCAAAGTCATCACCTTTGCCAATATCCTCCAGCACGATGTATTTCCGTTGGCACGCATCCTGCAATTGGTCTTGAAATACGGGCAGCAGGAAATGCGCCGCCCCGTAGAAATAGAGTTCGCCGCTACATTGAACCGCGAGAAAGATAAATCCGGAACTTTCTACCTGCTGCAAATCCGACCCATTGTAGACAGCAAGGAGATGCTGGACGAAGATCTCTCGCTCATCTCCGACGACCGGATATTGCTCCGCTCCAACAATTCGCTGGGACATGGCATCATGAACGAGATGCAGGATGTGGTCTACGTAAAGACGGATGATTACAGCGCCTCGCATAATCAGGAGATTGCATGGGAGATAGAAAAGCTGAACCAGAAGTTTCTGGACGAAGGCAAGAATTATGTCCTTGTGGGACCCGGACGATGGGGAAGCAGCGACACTTGGCTGGGCATTCCGGTGAAGTGGCCGCACATCAGCGCAGCCCGCATCATAGTGGAGGCAGGACTGACCAATTACCGCATAGACCCGAGCCAAGGAACTCACTTCTTCCAGAACCTGACTTCCTTCGGCGTAGGCTACTTCACCATCAATGCCTTCATGAACGACGGAGTGTACAATCAGGACTTCCTCAACACACAGCCTGCCGTATATGAAACCAAGTATCTGCGCCACGTGCGTTTTGAGTATCCACTCATCGTAAAGATGGACGGAAAGAAAAAACAAGGAGTAGTGCTGATGCCGGAACAACCGCTTTTCCCCATAATAGAAAAACAATGATAGAAACCGTAAGAACCAACTCAATCCATGCTTGGATGCTCGCCGCCCGCCCCAAAACGTTGACGGGTGCCTTCATCCCCGTACTGACAGGTACTTCGCTGGCTCTTGCCGACGAAGTATTCACTCCCCTGCCCGCCCTGCTGTGTCTGCTCTTTGCCTGTGGCATGCAGGTGGCCGCCAATTTCATCAACGACCTCTACGACTATCTGAAAGGAACAGACCGTGAAGACCGTCTCGGTCCGGAACGTGCCTGCTCACAAGGCTGGATTACACCCGAAGCCATGAAGAAAGGCATCGGGCTTGCCGTTCTCCTCTCGTGCCTTGCCGGCGGCGGATTGTTGTACACCTGCCGGGGGCAACTGCCTTACGATGGATGGGAGCTGATAGGATTGGGAACGCTTTGTGTCCTGTTTGCCTTTCTTTACACCACGATACTTTCCTATCACGGATGGGGAGACTTGCTGGTTTTGGTTTTCTTCGGTTTTATTCCCGTGGGAGGAACTTATTATGTACAGGCTTACAAAATAACCATGGATGTGATTGTGGCCTCGCTCGTTTGCGGATTGGTGATAGACACTTTGTTGGTAGTAAATAATTATCGCGACCGCGAACAAGATGCCCTTAGCGGCAAACGTACACTGATAGTACGTCTGGGCGAACCTTTCGGACGCTATGCCTACTTGGGGTTAGGCATTGCCGCCACTCTGCTCTCTTTCCGGTTCGGCATAGACAACGACCTCATAAACCCCGTCACAGGCAGCCCTGCCCTGCCCGTCAACCCTGCGGCACTGCTTATGCCGTTGCTCTATCTCTTCTTCCATGTACGCACGTGGCAACGGATGTGCCAAATACAAAGCGGTAAACAACTAAACAGCATATTAGGCGAAACCTCACGCAATATGCTGCTTATGGGACTGCTGCTCAGTGCAGCCATTCTGATGTAGGGCTTGGCAAAACAGAGCTTATGACGAGGCCGGCAACGTCATCGCAGTAAGGCCGGCAACGTCATCGCAGTGAGACAAGCAACGTCACCGCAGTGAGGGAAACGACGTCACCGCAGTGAGGGAGGCTGCGTCATTATAGCGAGGGAAGCAACGTCACCATAGTGAGGGAAGCAACGTCATCATAGTGAAGGAGGCAGCGTCTCTACAAAGAAAGTGCCGGCGTCTCCGTAGAGACATCGGCACACTTCTTTTTTTCAATCCGACCAAGAAAGAATACTACCTCTTTCCGTACATCCGTTCGTAATACTTCTGATAGTCGCCACTGGTCACTTCCTCCACCCAGTCCTGATGGTTCAGATACCACTTGATGGTCTTCACAATGCCTGCTTCGAACTTCGTTTCGGGATACCAGCCAAGAGCGTTGCTAATCTTCGTCGGGTCGATGGCATAACGCTGGTCATGCCCCAAACGGTCTTTGACAAACGTTATCAGGTTTTCATTAATCCAACTGATATCAATCCGGCCATCGGCATCTTTGTCTTTCTTCTTCAAAACTTCGCGATACTTGGGCTCTTCTTCCATCAAGCGGCGAATGGTAGAGACGGTCAGTTTCACAATCTCCAAGTTGGTCTTTTCGTTATGGCCGCCCACATTGTAGACTTCGCCATCCACGCCTTTGCGTACCACAAGGTCGATGGCCTTGCAATGGTCTTCTACATACAACCAGTCGCGCACGTTGCTGCCATCACCATAGACGGGAAGATTCTTTCCTTCCAAGATGTTCTTGATAATCAACGGAATCAGCTTCTCCGGGAAGTGATAGGGCCCGTAGTTGTTGGAACAGCGGGTAATGGTCACCGGCATCTTGTAAGTGTCGTGATAAGCCATCACCACCATATCGGCGCTCGTCTTGGATGCGCTGTACGGACTGTGGGGACATAGCGGTGTCTGCTCCGTGAAGTACCCTTCGGCACCCAACGAGCCGTACACCTCATCCGTCGATACCTGATGGTAGCGCACACCTTTGCGCCAAGTAGGATAGCCGGTCTCGTCCTTGCCCGTCACCCAGGCACGGCGGGCAGCATCCAGCAAGTTCTGCGTGCCCAGAATATTCGTCATCAGGAAAAGCTGCGGATTTTCGATGCTGCGATCCACATGGCTCTCGGCGGCAAAGTTCACCACATAGTCGAATTTATACTTGGCAAACAAGTCATCTACCAATGCGCGGTCGCAAATATCGCCCTTCGCGAAGAAACAACGCACGTCATCAATGTCGTCGGCAATGGTTCCCAAGTTTCCGGCATAGGTCAAGGCATCCAATACCACCACCTTGATGTCGTCATGTTTCGCCAGTATATATTTGATATAATTAGCTCCGATAAAACCGGCCGCACCGGTCACAAGATACGTCTTCATGTAATTATGAGTTTTTTTTGAATTATAAATTATGAACTTTAGAGTTCGGTCTATCCTCCCGTTTCTTATCTCCGCGAGTCGGCAAGTTCCATCAGATAGTTGCCATACTCTGTTTTTCCAAGCTGTTCGCCGAGGCGATACAGTTGGTCTACGTCTATCCAGCCTTTGCGCCATGCGATTTCCTCGATGCAACTCACACGGAAGCCTTGGCGATTCTGTATGGTAGCCACAAAGTTGCTTGCTTCGAGCAGGCTGTCGCAGTTGCCCGTATCGAGCCAAGCAAAGCCACGGCCGAAGAGCTCCACCTTCAGCGTGCCCTCGTCTAAATACAGACGGTTGAGGTCGGTTATCTCATACTCTCCACGGGCGGAAGGTTTCAAGGAAGCCGCTTTGGCCGTCACGGTAGAATCATAGAAATAAAGGCCCGGAACGGCATAGTTGCTTTTGGGCTGTGCCGGCTTTTCTTCCAAAGAAATGGCTTTCCCCTCGTCATCGAACTCCACCACGCCATAGGCACGCGGGTCTTTCACATAATAGCCGAAGATACAAGCCCCCTTATCAATGGAGGCGGCACGCTTCAGCATGGCAGAGAAGCCTTGCCCGTAGAACATGTTGTCGCCCAGAATGAGGCAGCCCGGGCCGCCATTCAGGAACTCTGCTCCCAGCACGAAAGCCTGTGCCAGCCCGTTGGGTTTTTCCTGTATTTTATAAGAGAAAGACATACCCAGCTCTTCGCCGGTTCCAAGCAACTCACGGAACATGGGTAAATCGCGCGGAGTAGAAATAATCAGCACTTCGCGTATGCCCGCCAGCATCAACGTAGAGAGCGGATAGTATATCATGGGTTTGTCGTAGACGGGCATTATCTGCTTGGAGATAGCCTTTGACAAGGGATAGAGACGAGTGGCGCTGCCACCTGCAAGAATGATTCCTTTCATATTTCAGTTCTTTTTTCGGTGATACATCAAACGGAGAATAAAATAAGAAGGAGGACGATGCCCCACGGCTCTACTTGCTATTCAGGTTGCAAATATAATGCAAACCGGATGTATAAAAAAATATGCAGGCTGATTTTTTCGGCAGAAACAGCGACGAATGATTCCGGACAGCCGTTCAGCCTGCCAACTCTATGACTTCAAGGTCTTTGAATGTGCCCTTGTCCACAACGAAGCGCACCAACGTGCGCACTTTATGGAAGCCTGAGATGCCTGCCGCTCCGGGATTGATGTGCAGCATGTCCAATGTTTTGTCGTACTTCACCTTCAGGATATGTGAATGTCCGCTGATGAAAAGTTTGGGCGGATGCACCAAAAGAGAACCTTTGACGGAAGGGTCGTAGTTGCCGGGATAACCGCCGATGTGCTTCATCAACACCTCCGCCCCGTCTATCGTGAAGCGCAACGTCTGCGGATAAAACCGACGGATTTCCTGCCCGTCGATATTGCCATACACGGCACGGAACGGGCGGAAAGCGGCCAGCCTCTGCGCCACTTCGAGCGAACCGATGTCTCCGGCATGCCATATCTCGTCGCACGGCTCGAAATAGTGCAGATACTTCTCGTCCCAATAGGCATGCGTATCCGATAATAAACCAATTTTTGTCATCTTTCTTTTGTTTATTAAACAAAGGTAATTATATTTGGACAAAATAAGAGCAAGAGCCCGATTTATTTCAGTGCCCGTTTTGAATCTTGCCTGCTTAAACCGAAATCTTATGGAGAACAGATACTTCAAGCGTGACATCAGTTGGCTGTCTTTCAACTATCGCGTGCTGTTGGAGGCCGAAGACGATACACTGCCTTTGTATGAACGCATCAACTTTATTTCCATATACTCCTCCAATCTGGAAGAATTCTATAAAATACGGGTGGCCGACCACAAAGCCATAGCCAGCGGAGTGACGCAGAATGACGAAGAGTCGGTGCAGTCGGCCATCGAATTGGTGGCAGAGATCAATGATGAGGTGAACCGCCAACTGGAAGACCGCATCCGCATCTACGAACGGCAGATTCTGCCCGCCCTGAAGAAACACCACATCATCTTCTATCAGAGCCGGAATGTGGAACCGTTTCACCAAGAGTTCATACGCAACTTCTTCTATGAGGAGATATTCCCCTATCTGTCACCCGTGCCGGTAAGCAAAGACAAAGTCGTCTCTTTCCTGCGCGACAACCGCCTCTATCTGGCTGTGCGCCTTTACTCCAAAAACCTGCCGGCAGGTTCGCCCGACCATACGCAATATTTCGTCATGAAACTGCCGTACAGCAAAGTGCCGCGTTTCATCCAACTGCCCAAAGTGGGGAGAAATTACTACCTGATGTTCATCGAAGACATCATAAAGGCCAATATCGACACCATCTTCCCCGGCTATGAAGTGGAGAGCAGCTATTGCATCAAGATTTCGCGGGATGCGGATATACTGATAGACGAAACGGTCAATACCACTTCGGAAATCATAGAGCAGGTGAAGACGAAGGTAAAGAAGCGCAAAATAGGCGCCATCTGCCGCTTTGTCTACGACCGTGCCATGCCTGCGGACTTCCTCAACTTTCTGGTAGACGCCTACCGCATAGACCGCCGCGAGTTGGTGCCCGGCGACAAGCATCTCAATATGGAAGACTTGCGCCACCTGCCTAATCCCAACCAATCGGTACGCCCCGTCAAGAAGCCTCAACCCATGAAGCTGACTTGCCTGGACGAGCACGAGTCCATCTTCCGATATGTGGAAAAGAAGGATTTGCTGCTACACTACCCCTACCATTCCTTCGACCATTTCATACATTTCTTATACGAAGCCGTACACGACCCAAGCGTGCGCGAAATCATGGCAACCCAATATCGCGTGGCAGAAAACTCCACCGTCATCAACACCTTGATAGCCGCCGCCCAGAACGGCAAGAAGGTCACGGTGTTCGTTGAACTGAAAGCGCGCTTCGACGAAGAGAACAACCTTGCCACGGCCGAAATGATGAAAAGTGCCGGCATCAACATCATATACAGCATTCCCAAACTGAAAGTACACGCCAAAGTGGCATTGGTGCTGCGCCGCGACAGGCAGGGACACAAGCTGCCCGGCTACGCCTACATCAGCACGGGCAACTTCAATGAGAAAACCGCCACCCTCTATGCCGACAGTGGTCTGTTCACATGCAATCGGGTGATTGTGAACGACCTTCACAATCTTTTCCGCATCCTGCAAGGCAAGGAGAAGACGGTATTCCACCGGTTGCTTGTGGCACGCTTCAACCTGATACCGGAGCTGAACCACCTCATTGATCGCGAAATAGAGTTGGCAAAAAACGGAAAACGAGGCAGAATCATCCTCAAGATGAATGCGCTGCAAGATCCCACCATGATAGACCGGCTCTACGAGGCTTCTGAAGCCGGTGTGGAGATAGACCTCATCGTGCGCGGCATTTGTTGCCTCATCCCCGGACAAGCATATAGCCGTAATATCCGCATCACACGTATCGTAGACACTTTCTTGGAGCATGCGCGCGTGTGGTATTTCGGCAACGGCGGCAATCCGAAGCTCTTCCTCGGCTCGCCGGACTGGATGCGCCGCAACCTTTATCGCCGCATCGAGGCCGTCACTCCCATTCTGGACCCGGACTTGAAAAGGGAACTGACGGACATGCTCTCCATCCAGCTGTCCGACAAACGGAAAGCCTGCTTCGTAGACGACCATTTGCGCAACTGCTGGAAATCTGCCCATCCGCAAAAGGAGCGGGTGCGCTCGCAATACACTTTCTACGAATACCTGAAACAGCGCAACAATCGTTAAGGTTCTTCATCCATCCGGCATTCAATGCCGGATGCCTCCTTATCCCCCTTGAAAACGGGCTTTTTCTCCGACACCGAGGAACGATGTACGAGTTCGGGACAAGAAGTACGGCACTCTCGCCTACGTCTTCCGCCCTCTGATTGAACAACTCTGGTAATCAGACGATTATACCCGCTTTGCCAGACACTTGTGTTTGACTCATCAAAGACTTGCATTTGACGTGACAGAGACTTGTGTCTGACGGCTTGAACACTTATGTCTGTCATCTCAAAGACTTGTGTCTGTCAAACACCGGCTAGCCGGTTGACGTAAAAGGTTCTTCCTACTTTTGACTGATTGCTGTAAATCAGCATATTAAAAACGTATGAGTCCGATAGGATGTAGTCTCCCATTTTTTGTGAGAGAGGCTTCCCTCCCCCTCGCCGAAAAACCTTTTTGTAACCTTTTTGTAATATACATGACATTGTGCTGCAATACGCTTTACGTTCCTTTGCACCGGAAATTAAAAACGTATTTATGGAAACAATCTACTTAGGCATCGTCATCTTTCTGTTCGTACTCGCAATATTCGACCTTATAGTCGGCGTCAGCAACGATGCGGTAAACTTTCTTCAGTCGGCCGTCGGGGCAAAGGCGGCTTCGTTCAAGACGGTACTGTTCATCGCCGCCGTAGGTGTCTTCATCGGCGCCGCGCTCAGCAACGGCATGATGGACATTGCACGACACGGCATTTATCAGCCGCAACACTTCTATTTCGCCGAACTCATGTGCATCCTATTGGCCGTGATGCTGACGGATGTCGTACTGTTGGACGTATTCAACACGATGGGGCTACCCACCTCGACCACCGTATCCATGGTATTCGAACTGTTGGGCGGTACGTTTGCCTTGGCACTCATCAAGGTGTATGGAGATAACACATTGGGATTGGGCGACCTCATCAATACCGACAAGGCACTGTCCGTCATCATGGCCATCTTTATGTCCGTGGCGATAGCCTTCTTCTTCGGTATGGTTGTGCAATGGCTTGCACGTATCGTGTTCACCTTCAACTACAAGGAACACATGAAATACAGCATTGCCCTCTTCGGGGGCATCGCCGCCACCAGCATCGTCTACTTCATGTTGTTCAAGGGGCTGAAAGACAGTTCGTTCATGACCCCCGAAAACAAGCATTGGCTTCAGGAGAACACCCTGTGGCTACTTGGCCTCATCTTCGCATCTTTCACCGTTCTGATGCAGATATTACACTGGTTCAAGGTAAACATCTTCCGCATCATCGTGTTGCTGGGCACATTCGCCTTAGCCCTTGCCTTTGCCGGCAATGACCTTGTGAACTTCATCGGCGTACCTCTGGCCGGCTATTCCGCCTTCACAGACTACATCGCCAATGGCACCGAGGTTGGTCCGGATGGTTTCCTGATGGCCTCACTGCAAGGATCGGCCTCCACCCCTTGGTACTTCCTCTTCGGTGCAGGTATCATCATGGTCTACGCCCTCTACACTTCGAAGAAAGCACACAACGTCATCAAAACCTCGGTAGATTTGGCTCGCCAAGACGAAGGCGAAGAAAGCTTTGGAAGCACCCCGATGGCTCGTACGTTGGTACGCTTCAGCATGAACCTAAGCAATAGCGTCTCAAAGATCATACCCGAAAGCAGCAAGCAGTGGATAGAAACCCGCTTCCGCAAAGACGAAGCCATTATAGCCGACGGTGCCGCCTTCGACATGGTACGCGCATCCGTCAATCTGGTATTGGCCAGTCTGCTCATTGCATTGGGCACCTCGCTGAAACTTCCCCTTTCCACTACCTACGTGACGTTCATGGTGGCTATGGCCACCTCGCTCTCCGACCGTGCTTGGGGACGCGACTCTGCTGTATTCCGCATCACCGGTGTGCTGAGCGTGGTGGGAGGCTGGTTCATCACTGCCGGTGCAGCTTTCACCATCTGTTTCTTTGTGGCGCTGATTATCAGTTTCGGAGGTACAATAGCCATCGTAGCCCTTATCGCATTGGCCGTATTCTCACTGATCCGCAGCCAAATGATGTACAAAAAGCGCAAGGCAAAAGAACAAGGCAACGAAACGCTGAAACAGCTGATGAAAAGCAACGATAACAGTGAGATTCTTGAGCTGCTGCGCCATCATACCCGCGAAGAACTAAGCAAAATCATGGCTTTCACCGAAGAGAACTTCGAACGTTCCGTCACCTCCTTCCTGCACGAAAACCTGCGCGGACTGCGCCGTGCCATGGGAGCGGTGAAGTTCGAAAAGCAGCTCATCAAACAGATGAAGCGCACAGGAACACTCGCCATGTGCCGCCTCGACAACAATACCGTATTGGAGAAAGGTCTTTACTACTATCAAGGCAACGACTTTGCCAGCGAATTGGTATTCAGCGTGGGACGCCTCTGCGAACCGTGTCTGGAACATATAGACAACAACTTCAAGCCGCTCGATGCCATACAAAAGGGAGAGTTTGCCGACGTCACGGAAAACATCACTTCCTTGCTGCAAACTTGCCGGCACAAGCTGGAGACCAACAACTATAATGGTTTTGAATCAGAGATACGCAAAGGCAATGACCTGAATGGCCAACTCGCGCAACTGAAACGCGAAGAATTGCAACGCATCCAGAGCCAAAGCAGCAGCATCAAAGTAAGTATGGTTTATCTGACCATGCTGCAAGAAGCCCAAAACGTAGTGGCCTACACTATCAACCTGATGAAAGTAAGCCGCAAATTTCAGGCTGAAGACGAATAAGACAAGTTCTAAACCTCTTTCAGCCCCATTTTTTCCGCCCGTTGCAACATGAATGCACGGGCGGCTTCGTATTCATTGGGGATAACACCGTCCAGAATGGCATCTTTGATGGCGCTCTTCAACGCTCCTACCTGACGGCAAGGAGAAAGTCCGAAAGTTTTCATGATTTCTTCCCCGCTCACCGGAGGCTGGAAATTGCGAACACGGTCGCGTTCCTCCAAGTCTTTCAGCTTTTGGCGCACCAGTTGGAAATTATTCAGAAAACGCTTCTTGCGCTCCATGTTTTTGGATGTGATGTCGGCCTCGCACAAAGTCATCAGGCTGTCTATATCATCTCCGGCCTCAAACAGAAGACGGCGCACGGCCGAATCGGTCACTACATCGTCGGCAATCACGATGGGACGCATGTGCAGACTCACCATCTTCTGAACGAATTTCATTTTCTCGTTCATAGGTAACTTCATCTTGCGGAAGATTTCGGGTATCATCTTCTCGCCAATGAAGTTATGATTATGGAAAGTCCAGCCGGCGCGAGGTTCCCAACGCTTGGTAACGGGTTTGGCTATGTCGTGCAGGATTGCCGCCCAGCGCAACCAAAGGTCGTCGGTCTGCTTGCTGATATTGTCGAGCACTTCGAGCGTATGGTAGAAGTTATCCTTGTGCGCCCGTCCGTTACGGGTTTCCACACCTTGCAAAGCCACGAATTCGGGGAAGATGAGCGGAAGCAGACCGCAACGGTCCAAGTCGATAAATCCTTTGGAGGGTATGGAAGAAAGGATGATTTTATTCAATTCATCGGCAATGCGCTCTTTGGAGATGATGGAGATGCGATCACGGTTGCGGCATAACGAATCGAACGTATCGTCGTCTATATAAAAGTTCAGCTGGGTAGCAAAGCGGATGCAGCGCATCATGCGCAAAGGGTCGTCACTGAAAGTGATGTCGGGGTCGAGTGGCGTGCGTATGGTTCTCTCCCGCATGTCTTCCATACCGCCGAAAGGGTCTACCAGCTCTCCGTAGCGTGCACGGTTCAGGCATACGGCCAACGCATTGATGGTAAAGTCGCGGCGGTTTTGGTCATCTTCCAACGTACCGTCTTCCACAATCGGCTTACGTGAATCGTGCGTATAAGACTCTTTTCGTGCTCCCACGAATTCCACCTCCACGCCACGATGTTTCACCTGCGCCGTACCGAAGTTCTTGAAGACAGAAACATGCGCGCCGTGTCCCAAGCGCTTTCCCAACGCTTCGGCCATTGCAATGCCGCTACCCACCACCACTACATCGATATCTTTGGAGGGACGTTGCAAGAATATGTCTCGCACATATCCGCCCACCACATAGCATTCTACTCCCAACTCATCAGCAGTTTCGGAAATCTGCTTGAATATATCATCACTGAAACGCGCTTTCAGTTCTTCTGTCGTCAACTCTATCATTTGTCAATAAATCAGTTTGAGGGCACAAAGATACGGATATTATTTCTAAATTTTACACTATCTTTGTCCCCGCTAACTCCAAGAACTACAATTATGAAGAAAGGATTGCTAATGATGTGCCTATGCTGCACACTCTTCTCCTGCAACGACACCGAGAAAAAAGCCGAAGAAAAACTGCAAGCCGCCCGCCATGCTTTCGAGCAAGGCAGCTACAATGAAGCGAAAATTCTCATTGACAGTATCAAAACACTCTATCCCAAAGCTTTCGATGTGCGCCGTGCCGGCATCGGGCTGATGCAGGAAATCGAACTGAAAGAACAAGAAAGAAGTCTGGTCTACCTTGACAGCATGCTTCAAACCAAACAACAAGTATTCGATGCCATCAAAAGCAAATATGTTTTTGAAAAAGATGCCGAATATCAGAACATCGGGCACTACCTGCATCCATCGCAAGTCATAGAAAAGAACCTGCACCGTTCGTTCCTCCGCTTTCAGGTAGACGAAAACGGCATAATGAGTATGACCTCCATCTATTGCGGCTTCCGCAACATCCACCACATTGCAGTCAAGGTAATTGCTCCCGACGGAAGCTTCGCCGAAACACCTGCCTCCAAAGACAGCTACGAAACCACCGACCTCGGCGAAAAGATTGAAAAAGCAGATTATAAAATGGGAGAGGACGGCAACGTCATGGGATTTCTTTACTTAAATAAGGACAAAAACATAAAAATACAATATCAAGGAGAACGTCCTTATTCCACCGCCATGTCTCCCACAGACCGCCAAGCCCTTGCCGATGTCTATGAACTGGCACAACTGCTCTCGTCTATCTCCGAGATTAAAAAGAACATGGAGGAAGCCAACCTGAAGATAGGATTTGTAAAGCGGAAGATGGAGGAAAGAGAGAAAAAGAATATAGAATAAAAAGTAAATTGCCAACAAGGATTAAAACAACTGGGTGATAAAACCGTAACTAACTACGATTCTTATCACCCAGCGCTGTTTTAATAATCTTTACCGATACGTTCTTACCAAACTAATTTTGGCAGGTACTTGCTTAGGCACATGCGTAAAGCATTCAAAGTAATCGGCTTCACTAATACTTCCGATGCACCACAGTCCAAAGCCTTCTCACGATCGGACATAAAAGCATAAGCTGTCTGCATAATTACAGGCAATTCCTTATCCTCCTCACGTATAAGCATCGTAGCATCCAGACCGTTCATAACGGGCATCTTGATATCCATCAAAACTGCTTCAACCTTGCTACGATTCTCCTTAAATAAATTCACAATCTCCTCGCCGTTTCTTGCCCATAGTATCTCGCATTTCTTACCGATGATAGCTTTTATCAGCTTAAAATTACTTTCATCATCTTCTGCGACCAGAATAAGCGGTCGGTACTCTTCCGACATTTTTTCAGTTTCCATGACCTTTGTGTTTCGTTTTATAGTTGCAAAGATAATAAAAAATAATGTAAAGTTCTTATTTTTAGAGGAGATAAGCTGTTTCTTAACATAAGAAACGATCTAATTTTCCTTGAAAAGTTTTTTATCCGGCTTCTTTTCGACCGTTTTCCCCCTTTTTAACTCGCTGCATAGCTCACTGCCTCCTCCTAAGAACAGTCTCTCATTCATTATTTCAGGATGAGAGTTCGCTTTCATCTGCATGCTTTGATTTCACATGAAGTGGAGGCCGACAACCTCTCCATACAAAAAACAAACAACTTATTTTTATTCTCTATTCGGTTTACACTATCTTTGCACCCTATTTCAAAAGAAGAAGCAATGATTTCCATAGACGGACTGGCCGTAGAATTTGGCGGCACCACTTTATTCAGTGACATATCATTCGTTATCAACGAAAAAGACCGCATTGCCCTGATGGGGAAAAACGGAGCTGGTAAAAGTACCTTATTGAAGATTTTGGCAGGTGTGAGACAACCTACCCGAGGCAAGATATCTGCTCCCAAAGATTGCATCATAGCCTACCTGCCTCAGCACCTCATGACAGAAGACGGGCGTACTGTCTTTCAGGAGGCAGCGCAAGCTTTTGCCCATCTGCACGAAATGGAGGCTGAAATAGAACGGCTCAATAAAGAACTTGAGACGCGTACCGACTACGAAAGCGACAGCTACATGGAACTTATCGAGCACGTATCTACCCTGAGCGAGAAATTCTATGCCATAGACGCTACAAACTATGAAGAAGATGTAGAAAAAGCGTTGCTCGGACTGGGATTTGTGCGCGAAGATTTCGACCGCCCCACCAGCAACTTCAGTGGTGGATGGCGCATGCGCATCGAACTGGCCAAACTGTTATTGCAAAAGCCTGATGTACTCTTACTGGACGAACCGACGAACCACTTAGACATAGAATCCATACAATGGCTGGAAGATTTCCTTATCAACAACGGGAAAGCGGTCATCGTCATCAGCCACGACCGCAAGTTCGTGGATAACATCACTACCCGTACCATCGAAGTAACCATGGGGCGGATTTATGATTACAAAGTAAACTATTCCAAATACCTGGAACTGCGTAAAGAACGCCGTGAACAACAGCAGAAAGCATACGACGAACAGCAGAAGTTCATTGCCGAGACCAAAGAATTCATCGAACGCTTCAAAGGTACATATTCCAAAACCCTGCAAGTGCAAAGCCGGGTAAAAATGCTGGAAAAGCTGGAACTTCTTGAAGTAGACGAGGAAGACACCTCGGCACTGCGACTCAAATTCCCTCCTTCGCCCCGTTCGGGCAATTATCCTGTCATCATGGAAAGCGTGGGCAAAAGTTATGGGGAGCATGTGGTGTTCAGAAATGCCAACCTCACCATAGAACGGGGCGACAAGGTGGCCTTTGTAGGAAAGAACGGCGAAGGAAAATCTACTTTAGTGAAATGCATCATGAACGAAATAGAACATGAAGGCACACTCACAATAGGGCACAACGTACAGATAGGCTACTTTGCACAAAACCAAGCATCTTTGCTGGATGAGAACCTGACAGTGTTCCAAACCATCGACGATGTGGCAAAAGGAGAAATTCGCAACAAGATACGCGACTTGCTGGGTGCTTTCATGTTCGGCGGCCCCGAAGAGTCCATGAAGAAGGTAAAGGTGCTTTCGGGCGGAGAGCGCACACGCCTTGCCATGATCAAGCTGTTGCTCGAACCGGTCAACCTGTTGATATTGGACGAACCTACCAACCATCTGGATATAAAGACCAAAGACATCCTGAAACAAGCCCTTCTGGATTTTGACGGTACCCTCATCCTCGTAAGCCACGACCGCGACTTTCTGGACGGGCTGGTGAGCAAGGTTTACGAATTCGGCAACAAGCAGGTGAAAGAGCATTTGAGCGGTATCTACGAGTTCCTCGAGAAGAAGAAAATGGATTCGTTGCGCGAACTGGAGAGGAAATAAACCGCTTTTTTACCTTTCTACGCTTGCTTATTACATCACGAACCTTTATCTTTGCGCCCATACAAAGATAAAGGAATGAAAAAGAGACAGCACATATCCGTACTTCTTCTCTTCATCAGCCTGATCATGCTGATGGTCCCTGTCATTCCCCACCATCATCATGCAGACGGACTGATATGTATGAAGAACGATATCACCGCCGACTGCTGCGAACATCACCATACTTCCGACGCCGGACATTGCTGTTGCGACACCGGATGCCTCACGACTCATTTCGTACAACAAACTCCCGGAGCCGGCGTTTCTTCGCATTCCGAAACCTTATGGGCGGTCACTTTATTCATAGAGCCGCTTTCCAATTTATTAATTCTACCCGAACTTGACTCACGAAGGCAGGATTGCATCTATCTGGAATCTCTTCACGGCACATTTATCACACGTGTCGCGGGACTTCGCGCCCCTCCTTCTGTTCTTGCTTAAACGCTATCGATAATTATCGAAGGCCGTTTTTACACCTATTTTAGAGCAGGCAACCGGATTGCACGCTCCATTCCCCCATTTTGCACCCAAACAAAAAGCAAGAACAAACATCATGAGAAAAATCTTTTTCACGGGAGTCATAGGATTATTCCTGTTAGGCTCCTGTAACAGTAAGTCCGAAAATTGCCACGAAGGACACAATCATGAGACTCACAATCATGAACAACATAATCATGCCCACAAAGATTGTAACCACGAGCATGAGGAACAAAAAAACAATGATGACGGAAGCGATGAAATCATCCTTCCCCCTGCCAAAGCACAAGCTGCCGGCATAGTTGTGAGCACCGTAGAACCGGGAGTTTTCCATCAAGTTATCAGAACCGGAGGACAAGTGCTGGCCGCCCAAGGAGAGGAAAGCATGGTGGTAGCCCCCGTGGCAGGCATCGTGTCATTCAAAGGCAAGGTGATTGAAGGCATGGACGTAAGCAAAGGTACTGCACTGGCCATATTGTCATCAAAGGGCATGGCCGATGGTGACCCGGTACAAAAAGCCCGTGTGGCCTATGAAGCCTCCAAGAAAGAATACGAGCGCATGAAAGCGCTTGTAGACAACAAGATAGTGTCGGAAAAGGAATTTACCCAAGCCGAACAAACCTATCAGAACGCCCGTATCAGCTACGAGTCGGTAGCCAAGAATCACTCTGCCGGTGGACAAACGGTAGTTGCCCCTATCGGCGGATATGTGAAGGACTTGCTGGTGAAAGAAGGCGACTACGTAGCCATAGGCCAGCCTCTGGCGAGCATCACTCAAAACAGAAGATTGTTCCTGCGCGCCGATGTGTCTGAAAAGCATTATCCTTACCTGCGCACCATCGGTACGGCCAACTTCCGTACTCCTTATAATAATAAGGTGTATGCGCTGAAAGATTTGGGCGGCCGCATGCTCTCTTACGGGAAAGCCTCGGGCGAAAACGGATACTACGTCCCCGTAACTTTCGAATTCGACAACAAAGGAGACATCATCCCCGGGTCGTACGTGGAAGTTTTCCTGCTTTCTTCACCGATGGAGAACGTCATCGCCCTGCCCCACAGCGCACTTACAGAGGAACAAGGCAGTTTCTTCGTCTACTTGCAACTGGACGAAGAGGGGTATCGGAAACAGTTGGTGACTCTTGGCGCAGACAATGGAGAATGTGTACAGATACTCTCCGGAGTGAAAGCCGGGGCTCGTGTGGTGACTCAAGGAGCCTATCAGGTTAAACTGGCTTCGGCAGCCAATGGCATCCCGGCTCATAGCCACGAACATTAAGCCTCCTCCGATTGAACAAACGCAGAATTGATAAATATAAATATAGCAAACGTGTTAAACAAGATAATCAGTTATTCGCTTGGCAACCGCATGCTGGTGTTGACAGCATCCATGCTGTTGCTGATTGGCGGTACATATACCGCCATGCATACGGAAGTGGACGTGTTTCCCGACCTTAACGCACCTACGGTGGTCATCATGACCGAAGCCAACGGTATGGCGGCAGAAGAGGTGGAACAGCTTGTCACCTTCCCTGTTGAAACGGCCGTGAACGGTGCAACCGGCGTACGCCGTGTACGTTCCTCTTCCACAAACGGGTTTTCCGTTGTGTGGGTGGAATTTGACTGGGATACGGATATTTACTTAGCCCGTCAGATTGTCAGCGAGAAGCTCCCCATAGTCAGCGAATCATTACCGCCCAATGTGGGTAAACCGACATTAGGGCCACAATCGTCCATCTTAGGCGAGATGCTGATTGTGGGCCTGACGGCAGACTCTACTTCCATGCTGGATTTGCGCACCATCGCCGACCGCATCATACGTCCGCGCCTGCTCTCCACCGGAGGTGTGGCTCAGGTCGCCGTATTGGGTGGGGACATCAAGGAATATCAGATTCAATTAGATCCGGAACGGATGCGCCATTACGACATCAGTCTCGATGAAGTGATGGATGCAACACGCCAAATGAATCTGAACGCCAACGGCGGAGTGCTTTATGAGTATGGCAACGAATACATTGTACGTGGCCTATTGTCCACCGACCGCACAGAACGTATGGGCAAGGCCGTTGTGCGCAGCAAGGACGCTTCACACGCCCCCGTCTTGCTGGAAGACATTGCCGACATCAGTACAGGAGCCAAACTGCCGCGACTGGGTACTGCCTCGGAGCGCGGTAAAGCTGCCGTGCTGATGACCGTCACCAAGCAACCCGCAACAAGTACTCTGGAGCTGACCGACAAACTGGAAACTTCACTGAAGGAGCTGCAAAAGAACCTGCCTCCCGACGTGAAAGTATCTACAGACATTTTCCGTCAAAGCCGTTTCATCGAAAGTTCCATCGGAAACGTGCAGAAGTCGCTGTTGGAGGGTGGTATCTTCGTAGTCATCGTCCTTTTCCTATTCCTTGCCAATGTACGTACCACGGTCATCTCACTGGTATCGCTGCCCTTGTCGTTGATAACCTCCGTTCTTGCCCTGCACTACATGGGATTTACCATCAACACCATGAGCCTCGGTGGCATGGCCATCGCCATCGGCTCGCTGGTAGACGATGCCATTGTAGATGTGGAAAACGTGTACAAGCGGCTGCGCGAAAACCGGCAGAAACCCGTCGAGGAACAACTGCCTGTCACAGAAGTGGTGTTCAACGCCTCCAAAGAAGTGCGCATGCCCATCCTCAACTCTACATTAATAATCATCGTGAGCTTCGTGCCCCTGTTCTTCCTGAGCGGTATGGAAGGCAGGATGCTCGTTCCTTTGGGTATTGCATTCATCGTGGCACTGGCCGCCTCCACCGTTGTGGCACTGACCGTCACACCGGTACTCTGCTCCTATCTGCTGGGAAAAGAAAGTATCGGGAAAAAAGAAAGTGTAAATGGTGAATCCGTCGTGGCACGCAAAATGAAAGAATGGTACGAGCAAGCGCTGACTTGGGTTTTAGCACATACAAGAAGCGTGCTGGGAGGCAGCATCGTGCTGTTCATAACGGCACTTGCCTGTTTCTTCACTTTGGGACGCTCTTTTCTTCCTCCCTTCAACGAGGGTTCGTTTACCATCAACTTATCATCGCTCCCCGGCATCTCGCTGGAGGAGAGCGATAAGATGGGACGCCGTGCCGAAGAACTGCTGCTTTCCATTCCCGAAATACAGACCGTGGCTCGTAAAACGGGGCGTGCCGAACTGGACGAGCACGCCTTGGGCGTAAACGTTTCAGAGATTGAAGCTCCCTTTGAGCTGAAGAATCGTCCGCGTAGCGAGCTCGTGGCCGAAGTACGCGAGAAGTTAGGCAGCATCGTGGGAGCCAACATCGAAATAGGACAACCCATCAGCCACCGCATCGACGCCATGCTATCCGGAACGAAGGCCAATATCGCCATCAAGCTCTTTGGTGACGACCTGAACCGCATGTTCGCTTTAGGCAACGAAATCAAGAACGCCATTCAAGACATTTCCGGAATTGCCGACTTAAATGTGGAGCAACAGATCGAACGGCCGCAGCTTATCCTCTCGCCCAAGCGGGAGATGCTTGCCAAATATGGCATTACGCTACCGGAATTCGCAGAAGCGGTCAACATTTGTCTGGCAGGCGAAACCGTCTCTCAGGTTTATGAGAAGGCACAGAGTTTCGATATTACCGTCCGCATCAAAGAGAACCTTCGCAACGGGATGGAGCGAATAGGCAACCTGATGATTGATACGGGCGACGGACAGAAAATCCCGTTGAACTATGTGGCGGAAATCCGTTCTGCCATGGGGCCGAACACTATCAGCCGAGAGAACGTGAAACGTAAAATCGTCATCTCCGCCAATGTGGCGGACCGCGACCTGCGAAGTGTGGTGAATGACATACAGCAACGGGTGGACAACCAGATAAACCTGCCGGAAGGCTACCACCTTGAATATGGAGGCCAGTTTGAAAGCGAACAAGCTGCAAGCCGCACACTGGCGCTGACCTCGTTCATATCCATCGTGGTCATCTTCCTGCTGCTTTATCATGAGTTCCGCAGTGTGAAAGAGAGTGCCATCATCCTCATCAATCTGCCATTGGCCTTGATTGGCGGTGTATTTGCCCTGCTTGTCACAACGGGCGAGGTCAGCATTCCTGCCATCATCGGGTTCATATCCTTGTTTGGCATCGCCACCCGGAACGGGATGTTGCTCATCAGCCACTACAAGCATCTTCAAGGAGAAGGTTACAGTCTGCACGACAGTATTGTACGCGGTTCGCTGGATCGTCTGAACCCGATTCTGATGACAGCCTTGTCGTCCGCTTTGGCACTCATCCCGCTGGCACTCGGCGGCGACCTGCCGGGCAACGAGATACAAAGTCCGATGGCCAAAGTGATTTTGGGCGGACTGCTGACCTCTACGTTCCTGAACGGGTTTATTGTACCGATAGTTTACAGCCTCTCCTCCATAGAGAGAGGAAAGAGATATCCGACTAAGTAAATACAAATTTAAAAAACTCTCATCCTGCCCCCTCTACAGGAGAGGACAGGAGAGAGGCTTCCGTTATGAAACAGATTTTCCTACTCAGTGCAGCCATCCTCTCATTTGCAGGGATGCGCGCACAAACATCCGGCATGGATGACGTTCTTCGGCAGATAGAAGCCAACAATAAAGAGTTGCAAGCCAATGCGTACCTCATCGCTTCGCAGAAGCTGGAGAACAAGACCGACAACAACCTGCCCGACCCTACACTGTCTTATGCCCACCTATGGGATTCGGGCAGTAGCAATGAAACGGCCAGTGAACTGGTCGTCTCTCAAAGTTTCGACTTCCCCACCCTTTATGTGACGAGGGGAAAAATGAACCGCCTCAAGACAAATGCGCTCGACGCGCAAGCCACCGCTTTCCGTCAGCAGATATTGCTCCAAGCAAAAGAGGTATGCCTGGACATCATCATGCTGCAACGCCTGCAAAGCCTGCTCGACGAACGGCTGAAGAATGCCGAAGAACTGTCTGCCTTGTATGCCCAACGTCTTAAAACAGGCGATGCCAATATACTGGAAACCAACAAGATTAATCTGGAATTACTGAATGTGCGCACGGAAGTCCGTTTGAACAAGACCGCCTTGGACAATAAGATAAAAGAGTTGGTCGCACTCAACGGGAATCGGTCGTTCGTGCTCGGACGTACCATGCCCGACAGCTATCCCACTGCCCGAACCCTCCATCTGACGGAGTACCCGGCCGTTCCCCTGCCCTCTGATTTCCGTCCCGTAGTTGCCGAATTACTGGCTTCCGACCCCACGCTGCAAGCTTTGCAAGGCGAAAGTTCTGCTGCCCGGCAACGTGCCTTGGCAAGCAGGCAAGGGTGGTTGCCGAAACTGGAACTGGGCTATCGTCGGAACACTGAATCGGGACGCCCACTGAACGGCGTGGTAGTAGGCTTCTCTTTCCCGATATTCGAAAATCGCAGCAAGGTGAAAATGGCCAAGGCACAAGTCCTCAACATTGATGCCCAGAGGGAGAATGCGGCTTTTCAGACCGCTTCCGCGCTATGGCAGCTTTACGAAGAGGCACGCAATCTGCACGCCTCGATGGAGGAATACGAACGCACCTTCGGCCAACAGCAAGACCTCGCCCTGCTGAAGCAAGCACTTGTGGGAGGACAAATCAGCATGATTGAGTATTTCGTGGAGGTATCCGTAGTCTACCAAAGCAAGACGAACCTGCTGCAATTGGAGAACCGCTATCAGAAAGCGATGGCACAAATCTACAAGAGCAGGCTGTAAAAGCCTGCTCACATTTCTCCATTCAGGTACTATCAAATCTATCATCCAACTAACAAAAGGTGCAATTCCGGATTTAAGCATGGGATAGAATCTTAAAAGCAGATTGTCCTGCCGGTTTTCGGCAGACGCCTTTCTATTTTGAAAAATCTCATCATTTCCTTCTCTTAAAGAACCGAGTAGAAAGGCAAGGCATAACCACTTCCGTATCGAGGGTACATCAGTCCTATACTGATGTAGGATCAGTCGTATACTGAAGGTACATCAGTCGTATACTGATCCTACCCCCTCTCAAAAGTACTTCTCGCAAGGGTATATCAGCATCCGGATTCGTTGCCGAAAAACGCTTTTGAGAAGTAAACCATTATTACATGTTTATTATTCTGCAATCAACTCTCATAGTCCCTTTAATGGAAGGCAGAGGAAGGATTTACAGCTTAGTGACCTTCCCCATGAAGAGGATGACTCCCGTGCTCTTTTCTTTTATCAGGAAGACAAAAGGACGATTGACGTGGAACGGTCTGGCTTGGATACTCGGTCCGGCAGAATTGGACATGCCTGCAATAGTCACTGCTGCTGCCTCGGTGCCCTCCTCGTTCACCTTCACATAGGTGAACTGCTGCAGCAGGCCGATAAATAAGTCAGTGGCAGACATCTTGGAGAAATTGGCAACATTCCCATCGAAGGCATCTATCATTCCCAATGCCTTCATATCCTCTTTCAGGTCTTTGTCGTATTTCAACTCAAACCGGGGAAGCTTGACATTCAGTGATGTACCCGACAAACGGCTGTTCCACTCCTGCCAATGCTCTTTCGTCAGTTGAGGCAGGCACTCTTCCAGCGACTTACCTTCTGCAGGCAGAGTCACCACCATGCTGAAAGCCTCGTTCCCATAAGGAAATTCCGCCATGCCGAACCACTCGTTCTCGGTATAGTTGAAGCTTTTATTATCCAGATTCATCATCTGCACTGTAGACTTGCTTCCATCTTGGTTGGTGAACTGCTCTTGTGCGGTATTCGAGTTATTGAACCGAGTCGTCCAGTTTCCCTTAAAATAAAGTGCATTCAATAAATAGAGGCGTGCGTCGCCGGGAATTTCCTTCAGCACCTCCTTGATGCAGTTTTTCGTTTTCTCGGCACACCAGCCGTTTATCACGTCTACCGCTTTGGGAGAGGCGAAATCCAGCTCCTTCACCTGTGCGTCATACATCTTCTTGTTCACGTCTACGAAGTCGTCATACACTCCGAACCCCTGTTTTATCCAGATGGAATTGGCAATGCCCAGCTGAGTGGTATTGTCCAGATTGAGCAGGGCCGATGTCAGCTTTTGGTTATAGGCATTCATCTCGGCCGGCAGATAGTCGGAAAATCCAAGTGTGGCCAGCATCTCCTTCAACGTGTTATCGCTCGCCCCGTTGGCAACCATGGAGAGGCAGAGACTTGCACTCAAAGGAGAGATGAACAGGTTGGGCTTCTCATTCTCGGTCTTACATACTTGATTGAAAAAGCGAAAGGCGAAATCATTCCCTTTATCCAGCATCTCTTGCTCGGCTCGAGTAAGGGTGATGTCTTTACGGGGTTGAGGTTGCGGAGTAGAATTCTCGTCATTTTGGCAAGCTGCAAAGATGCAAAGCAAACTTAATGCAGCAAATGTTTTCTTAAGCATAAGCAGATGGTATTAGTTTTTAAAAGATTATCTATATAGAGAAATACACAAACCAGCAAAACACTGCATGCAATGGTGAGCGGAATAAGAAAATATTCTATATACGGGCAACCTACGACAACAATTCCATCAACTCCGAGATCTCCTCAGGCATGTAGCCGCTGCGGATGCGCCATTCCTGAGGATAGAGGTTGTTGGCGCGATTGCCGATGTTCTTGACAAATCCAAGAGGAATCTGCTTATATGTAAGCAACACGATGCCACGGGGAGCGGTTTCGGGAAGCATCACCGCCTCCTTGCGCAAATAGGCAATGGCTTGCTCATAGCCGATTTCTTCGCAGACAAAAGCCGTCTGATTCAACACGGAACTCATGGCGAGCGCATGGGCGGGCAACCAGTCCTTACCTTTCAGTTCGGCAACGCTTATCCCCGCTTGTACGATGCGAAGCGATGAACGCAAAGCCGATAACTCGGCGAGAAGTTTTTTAGAGAAAACGCTGACGCTGCCGCCGGCCGTCAGGAACTCATATTCATCCGGAGCGATGAGCCATTCGTGCAGTGCGGCAAGCTGCTCTTTGGAAACCCCACAGTTTTTCGTTCCTTTCCCCACAGAATTCCGTCCCTTTTCCCACAGTTTGTCGTCTCTCTGCCCGGGGATTACGAATGCTCTGCCCCGGGCTTTTGCCTGCTCTGCCCACGCGTTTCCGATGTATTGCCCGGGTTTGCGGAGAACGGCCAGAAAAAAGCCCTCTCCTTCCGTCTTATGAGGCAGGAAACGGTAAACCGGGAAATCTGCTCCATCCAGCAGAGTTCCCGTAACATGCCAGCCGGCAGAAGTCTCCAATGGCAGCACTTCAGCCCCGAAATCGTTCTGCATCAAACGGACATTCTCTTCATTCTCTTTCGTATTATAAGTACAGGTACTATATATAAGGATGCCGCCGGGTTTCAGACATGGCCATATATCCGCAAGGATGCGGCGCTGACGCTGCCGGCATATCTCCACATTCTCCGGGCTCCATTCGCTCACGGCAACCGTGTCTTTACGGAACATCCCCTCGCCGGAACAAGGGACATCGGCCAATATCACATCGAAGAAATCTTCCAACGGCGAGAAATCCGCCGGGTCATTATTGGTCACCACTACGTCGGAATGTCCCCATTTCGTAAGGTTCTCTGCCAGAATCTGCGAACGGCTGCGGATTACCTCATTGGCGACCAGCAGACTGCCTTTCGGCAACAAACTACGGATAAGCGTCGATTTACCTCCGGGAGCAGCACAAAGGTCGAGCATCATCACCGGCTCTTCTGCAACATACTGTTTCAAGGCCTGCTCCACAAACATGGACGAAGCCTCCTGCACATAGTAGCAACCGGCATGAAACAACGGGTCGAAAGTAAAAGTCAGGCGATTGTCCAGATAACATCCGGTGGCCGACCAAGCCACCGGCCGCAAGGAGGTACGGAAAAGGCTGAACGAAGATTCGGGCAACTTATCTTCATTCAGCCGTATGCTGACCGGCTGCTCCTCTTCCAGAGCAGCAGCCAGTTTATCATATTCCTCACTTCCCAAAAGGGTACGCATATAGTCGGTGAAAGCCGAAGGTAACTCCATGATCAGAACTGTTTTAGGACAGCAAAGATAATGCAAAAATGTTTTACGGCAATCTGCCCGACGCTTTTTCCAAGAGTGGTGTCAGAAGCTCAGCTTCAATCCCGCAAAGTAAGTGCGCGGAGTGCCGGGGCCATAAATGTAACCCGAATCACGACCGGCGCCTTTATCAAAATCTTTCTGATAGGAGTTGAAGATGTTCTGTACACCCGCGTTAAGCTGCAAGCAGATGCCGGAGAAGTCGATATCGTATGTCAGTTTAGTTCCCAACTCGAAGAAATCCGGGCTCTTCACCAGTACATCCGCCGTTTTGTTAACCTCCGACAGCAAGTGGGGTACATACATCCGTCCGGTATAGTTGCCGTTCAGAGCAACAGAGAAAGCCTTCACAGGGGTGTATGCGGCGGTAAAGTACCCATACACATCGGGAGTGCGGAGTATCTTGTCGCTGTGACGCTCTGCCTCCGACAAATGGTCTTCATCCTCGCTCCACTTCACGGGCGAATCGTAGGTGCTGCGCTGCAAGGTCAGGCCTGCCTGCAACTGCACCTTGTCGCGATAGGCAATCTTGCCCTCCATCGTACCGCCATATACTTTGGCGCCCGGTCCGTTAACACGCGTCTGTATCAGGTAGTTGCTGCCTTTGGGGTCTTTCATGGGGGGAGTCAGTACAAACGGGTCGATGAGCTTCGTATAGAATCCCTCCACCAAGAGGTTTACCTGAAAATTTCCGAAATAATGATACCAATCCACCGAGGCATTGACGCTGCGCGAGCGCTCTTCCTTCAGTCCTTTGGCACGTACGATGGACACCAGCTCACCGCCCACGTTGCTGATATGCAAATCTTCGTCGAATGCTTGTGGCGCACGGAAGCCTTCGGCATAGCTTAAGCGGATGTTCACATCCTGATTGGGGTTGTAGCGGATGTTGGCGCGAGGACTGAATACAGCTTTGTCCATGATGCTGTTCTTATCCATGCGGCCGCCAATCAAAAAGCTCCACTGCTCGTTTTTCCATTCGTTCTGCACATAGGCGCTTGCGACGTTCACAATCTGGTTCAACGGGGCGGGCGTATACTTGGCAATGAGTTGCTTCAGGCGGTCGCCCGTCGCATTGGGGTCTTCCTTCAAAGCGGCATCGCGGTATTTCTGCCTGTCCGTTGCCTTGTCGTGCAGGTTGTCGTGGTTGAACTCTATACCGCCGGTCAGGTCGGAAGGCATAAACAGACACTTGTCGAAGCGATAGATGTATTGCGCACCCAATACGCCGGTAAAATCGGTCGTCCTTCCATACGCGCTGTAATAACTGTCGCGTGCAATGTGCTGGGCAGAAGCATATGCGCTGAACGTATGCCTTTGATCTTTGGAGAAGGCGGTAAACTTCAGGCCACCGGTGTTGATAGAGTGCCTCAACTGCTCTACGAGCCCTTCTTCACCCGTACCGTTCAAGTCGGCATCTTCGGCGATATGGGGAGGCAGGTCGAAACCGCTTCCTCCGCGACGGAATTCTTCCATGTGGTGATATTCCAGACTTAATTTGGAGTAGGCACTTGTTCTATAATAAGCATTCAGGCCGATGGTCTGATTTTTCAGTTTGGGCAGTTCGGAGAATCCGTCGCCGTTGGAATCCCATGCCGAACGATGCCTGTTCTGTCCATATACATAAGCTCCCATTTTATTGTCTGAGGAGACAAGAGAGAGGTTCAACGCCGTATTGTTGTCGAACGAACCGGAGCCGTTGAAATTGGAAATGGTGTGAGAGAACGTGCCGGAATTGCGTACAGGCTCTTTCGTGAGGATGTTCACCGTTCCCGCAATGGCTGAAGAGCCGAACAAGGCGGAACCTCCCCCGCGCACCACCTCCACACGCTCTATCATATTGGCGGGAATCTGTTCCAGCCCGTAAACGCCTGCCAAAGCAGAGAAGATAGGACGGGAGTCTATCAATATCTGTGTGTATTTACCATTCAAGCCATTGATGCGCACTTGCGAATAGCCGCAATTCTGACAGTCGGTCTCCACACGTACGCCGGGCTGAAACACCAGCCCTTGCGACAGCGTATGCGAGTTTGTCATTTCAAACAACTTCGGCGTAACGACCTTGACCAACGTAGGCGCCAGGCGGCGGGCGGTCTCATTGCGGTTGGCGGAAACAACCACCCCATCCAGTGCCACCATATCCTCCTCCAATTCAAAATTCTCTTCCAAGGTTTTGCCACGTTTCAGGATGACCTTACGTTCTTGCGATTTATAGCCCACCGCACTGACCAGCAAGGTAAATTCTCCTTCGGGCAAGTTCTTCAGGAAGTAATGCCCGGTGGCATCGGTCATGGTTCCGATAGTGGTTCCTTTCAACGAAACAGACATGTAAGGCAAATGCTCGCCAGTGTTTTTTTCAATCACGTGACCGACGATATTGGCATCGGTGCTTTTCAAATCTTCGGCATAAACCGTGGGTGAGAGTAACAGACACATCACTCCCATCACAAAACATATATATTTTTTCATTGTTTTCTGAATTAAATAAATCTATAAAAAAGTTCTTGTTTTTTACTTCTCAAATACGAATGAAAAAGCCCCACGCATTCCGGTACAGTGAAGTGCTCCTCAAAAGTCGGACATAAAACTTTTGGGGCGCAGTTCGCAGCAGGACAAGCAGTTTTTTTACTTCCGCCACACCGCATTCAGGGCTTTCGGTTTCAAAGAAGACAAGGAGGAGCACGCAGACTGATGCCGCCGCAAGACCTGCCACATTTGATGCGTTCTGTGGCAAGCACAACAAGTAAGCACAACAAAACGAAGAAGACGGATGCGGCTGCAGGGCATAAAGTAAGGGAGGTGGAAACAAACGAAGTCAGATAAAAAATGGTCTCCAGCTGTACTTCGGTATGTTCATGTTCGCCCTGAAACGGATGGGAATGCACAATAATCACACCATTCACCACATGCGAGTGGGTAAACAGCGTAATTCCTCCCCAATAAACAATGAACAACAGAGGCAGGAACCATTTGATTATATTTCTGAACTTCTTCAACGTTCCCTCTATAAGATTAAAGTGCGAAGGTAGTGGAATTTACAAAAAAACACAAATAAATGGCGCTGTTTCCGTAAACTGCAGTTGCAAAATACCTACTTTTTGTCATTGATTCCGGACGGGATACGGGCAACACTTCCAATCCCGAAACCTTTCAGTAAAGGAAAACATTTACCTCTCAGAGAATTCTCTACCTGATTTCGGTATAGGCGGTTGCTTTTGCTGAAGATGAGAGGCTGCATCCTGTCGGAAAGATATTCCTTGAAAGCACCGGCTTACAGCGAGATCAGGCAGAAGAGAGCCTTTCAGACCGGCCGCCCTCCTCCTGTTTTGACAGCTACAATCCTTTGCCGTGACAGAGGCAAGTGTTCAAGCCGACAGACACTTGTGTTTGACGTGACAGACACAAGCGTCTGACAAGACAGCAATAAACACCTGACAACCAACGGAATTCAACCTTAAAACACAAGCCTCCGGGTGAGGTTATCGACCTGCTTCTTATCCCGCACTCAGGTAATTCTCTGTCTACCTACATCAGTAGAAGACAAGTTTTTTATTGTCTTTTTCGTATCTGCGAATTATTTTTGCAAAAAACATCTGTTCTTTGCAACTTTACAGGGGAAACAATACGTCTAACGGACAAAGAAACAAATAAAAAAACATAGATTTATGAAACGCATCATTTTAGGCTTAATGCTTGCCATGACATTTTGCAGCTTGGCACAAGGGAAAAACAGAACCGTGAAAGAAAATGACAGTGAGGGGAACATCAAAAGAGTCATCGAACTGAGAGACACCATCGTCAATGGGGAAACCCAAACAGACACGCTCAGCATCATGACTTATGAGAACAGCAGCAAAGCAGGTGAAAACGATTCCTATCCGGACGACAGCCGGAAAGAAAGAAGAGAGCATCAGAGCGATTGGGGTTGGGATGAATTTGATCTTAACGGCAATGCTTCTGAAACATTGATTGCCATAACAGCCATCGTTTTCATATTCGGCCTGCCCCTGCTCATCATATTCACCATCTTCTTTTTTCGCTATAAAAACCGGAAAGCCAAATACCGGCTGGCGGAACAGGCCTTGGCAAGCGGACAACAACTGCCGGAAAACTTCTTTAAAGAAACGGCAGCAACGGATACGCGCACCAAAGGCATCAACAACATATTCACCGGCATCGGCCTGTTCATCTTCCTCTGGGCCATCACCGGAAGGTTTGCCATCGGGTGTATCGGACTGCTGATCATGTTTACCGGTTTCGGGCAATTAGTCATCTATTACACACAGCAGAGCAACGACGGAAACCCCTTCATTCGCATAAAGAATGACGAGAACAGCGGGAAAAGCGACATCAAGATAGGAGGCACCGAAATCAGCAACCGCGAAAAGAAGAATGAGGAGAAATGAGCCAACTCAATGACATATCGTTAGTCGCACAGGTCGTGGTATTTCACAACACCAAAGCTTTCGACCAGCTGGTGAAGAAATACCAATCGCCCGTGCGGCGGTTCTTCCTGCACCAGACCTGCGGTGACGGAGAATTGAGCGACGACTTGGCGCAAGACACCTTTATCAAAGCTTATACGAACATCGCTTCATTCAAAAATCTGTCCAGTTTCTCCACTTGGCTCTATCGTATTGCCTATAATGTTTTTTATGACTATATTCGCAGTCGAAAAGAAACGGATGATTTGGAGACATACCAAGTGGATGCCCAATGCAGCACACAACAGAAAGACATCGGACAAGAAATGGACATCTATCGCGCATTGGCTTTGCTGAAAGAAATGGAACGCACCTGCATCACGCTCTTTTACATGGAAGACCAAAGCATCGAGAAGATTGCGGGTATCACCGGATGCCCCACGGGAACGGTAAAAAGCCACCTCTCGCGGGCGAAAGAAAAAATGGCTTCCTATTTAAAACAAAATGGTTATGATGGAAAATGATAATGACAAACTCCTGGCCTCGTTCTTCGCCGAACATCGGCAAGAAATAGCCGACAACGGATTCAGCCGCCGTGTGCTACGCCACTTGCCCAACCGCAGCCAACGTCTGTCTCAGGTTTGGAGCATCTTCTGTTTCACGCTTGCCCTTGTGTTGCTCATCACTCTTGACGGACTGCAAGCAATACTCAACACGCTACGCGAGACTTTCCAAGCAATAGTGCAATGCGGAGCAGCAGAACTTGACCCTAAATCCCTGGCAATAGCCGGAATAGTATTACTTTATTTGGCTTACCACAAGGTTTCCTCATTGGCATAGAGGGCACCGCATGTTTCTACACACAGGCTTTCCAACCCCATAGCACAAGGCAAGGGAAGCCGATTTTCCTATTCAACAGATATGGAATTCAAGGTTTTTATGTACCTTTGCCCATTCTTAAAATGAAATAAGGAAATCCGGTTTTGAAGCATCTTCTACTTATTATATTATTTATTCTCTCTGCTTGTAATATTCAGGCGCAAACAGCGAGCGACACCATTGTGATGAACTATCTGAAAGAGATGGAAGCTCCTGTCACACGCAACAATGAGGTAAAACTTCTGATGAGCGGCCGCGAAAAGTTTACCGATCTCTTCGAAAGCATTCGCCATGCCCGGCATCATATTCATCTGGAATACTTCAACTTCCGAAACGACTCCATAGCCAACGCGCTGTTCAAACTTTTAGCCCAAAAAGCCGATGAGGGTGTGGAGGTGCGTGCCATGTTCGATGCTTTCGGCAATTGGTCCAACAACCGTCCTCTGAAAAAGCGCCACCTTCGGTCTATCAGAGCACGAGGCATTGAAATAGTGAAGTTCGACCCCATCACTTTTCCTTGGATAAACCATGCCGCACACCGGGACCATCGAAAAATAGCAGTAATCGATGGGAAAATAGGCTATACCGGCGGCATGAACATTGCCGATTATTACATCAACGGCTTACCCAAAATCGGTAACTGGCATGATATGCACCTGCACCTCGAAGGAGATGTCGTGCGTTATTTGCAAGGCATCTTCCTGACGATGTGGAACCGAGAAACAGGACAACACATCGGAGGTCCGGCATACTTTCCCGACACCCCTCAATTCCCAGACAGCATCACCGAAGAAATAGCCGTCGTGGACCGCACTCCACGAGAAACGCCCCGCTCCATCAGCCATGCTTATGCAGCTTCTATCCAAGCCGCACAAAAAAGTATCCGAATCGTGAACCCATACTTCGTGCCTACCAAGTCAATTCGCCAAGCCATAAAAAACGCCCTGAAGAAAGGTGTTGAAGTAGAAATCATGATACCCGCCGTATCAGATATTTACTTTACTCCCGAAGCCTCATTCCATATCGCGCACAAGCTAATGAAGAAAGGAGCCAAAATTTATCTCTTCAACGGCGGTTTCCATCATTCCAAAATCATGATGGTGGACGGCAGCTTCTGCACCGTGGGCACAGCCAACCTCAACAGCCGCAGCCTGCGCTACGATTATGAAACAAATGCATTCATCTTCGACCCTACAACCACCTACGAACTGGACAAAATGTTTGAGCGAGACAAACTAAACAGTACACTGATGACATCCGAATATTGGAAGAAGCGCTCGACATGGAAGAAGTTCGTGGGCTGGATGGGCAATCTGTTGACCCCCTTCTTATAAAACACTACTGATAATAAGCATTTTACACTTATACAAGTGTGAGGCTACGCTTGTACAAGTGTAGGCCTACGATAGTACAAGCGTAAAACGCCGGTAGTACAAGTGTCCTCCCTTTTCTTTGGTAGATTCTTTAAAAGCACTAACTTTGTCACAACAAACTCAATGGTAATCTCTCAATGAAACAATATTTAGACCTGCTCAACCGTGTACTGGCCGAAGGAGCGGAAAAAAGCGATCGCACCGGCACCGGCACTATCAGCATATTCGGGCATCAGATGCGCTTCAATCTGGATGAAGGCTTTCCTTGTCTGACAACCAAAAAACTGCATCTGAAATCCATCATACACGAACTGTTATGGTTTCTTCAAGGAGATACCAACGTGAAATATCTGCAAGATAACGGCGTACGCATCTGGAACGAGTGGGCGGACGAGAACGGTGACTTGGGGCATATTTACGGTTATCAATGGCGGTCGTGGCCGGACTATAAGGGAGGGAGCATCGACCAAATCAGCGAAGCAGTGGAATCCATCAAACGCAATCCCGACTCACGCCGGATTATAGTCAGCGCATGGAACGTAGGCGATTTGAACAATATGAACCTGCCTCCATGCCATGCCTTCTTCCAATTCTACGTTGCCAACGGGAAATTGAGCCTGCAATTGTACCAGCGCAGTGCAGACATTTTCTTAGGAGTACCTTTCAACATCGCATCCTACGCCTTGCTCTTGCAGATGATGGCACAAGTAACCGGATTGGAAGCCGGCGACTTCATCCACACGCTGGGAGATGCTCATATCTATCTCAACCATTTGGAACAGGTAAGGCTCCAACTGACGCGCGAACCACGGAAACTGCCGCAAATGAAAATCAATCCGGATGTAAAAAGCATTTTCGATTTCAAATTCGAAGACTTCGAACTGGTCAATTACAACCCACACCCGCATATTGCAGGAAAAGTATCAATATAAAACAGATTGAAAGAATTATGGTAAGTATCATCGCCGCCATCGACCGCCGCATGGGCATCGGTTATCAGAACAAACTGCTGTTTTGGCTTCCGAACGATTTGAAACGCTTCAAGACCCTAACCACCGGAAACACAATCATCATGGGCAGAAAAACATTCGAATCTTTGCCGAAAGGAGCTTTACCCAATCGGCGCAACATAATTCTCACTTCCCGCAAAGATGCGGTTTACCCCGGAGCGGAAGTTTTTTCTTCACTGGAAGATGCGTTGAACAAATGTAGACCCGACGAACAAATTTACATCATTGGCGGTGCAAGTGTTTATCGTCAGGCGCTCCCCATTGCCGATGCCCTTTGCCTGACAGAAGTAGATGCAGAAGCTCCTCAGGCCGATGCTTACTTTCCGGCAGTGGATTCGGAAATATGGCAAGAAAAAAGCAGGGAGTCTCACTTTGCAGATGAGAAACATCCCTACCCTTATGCCTTTGTCGACTATATCCGCCGATAAAATCAATCTTTCCCTTCTTCTATCTCTATCGGCATCTGACGCTTGATGGCTTCGTGGAATGAAATCAAGGTTTCAGTACGTGCCAGTCCCAACGGCTGCAACTTATCGTGTATGATGCTCAGCAAATGGTGGTTGTTGCGGGCATAGAGTTTTATAAACATATCGTATTTGCCCGTCGTGAAATGACATTCCACAACTTCCGGAATAGCTTCCAAGGCCTTCGTCACTGCATCGAAAGAGGCGGGATCCTGCAAAAAAATGCCAATATAAGCACACGTTTCATAACCTATCTTTTCAGGATCGATGACATATTCAGAGCCTTTCAATATGCCCATGTTAGTAAGCTTCTGAATGCGCTGATGAATGGCTGCTCCCGACACATTGCAGGCTCTGGCCACTTCAAGAAAAGGAATACGTGCATTATCGGCAATAAGCTTCAATATCTGCTCGTCTAAAGTATCCAATTGATGATGTCCCATTTTAAGTTTTAAATGATTAATAATCCGATAATCTCCGTATATCCATACAGAGACATGCAAAGTAACTATTTTTTCGCCAATAAAGATACGGTTTATTACTTTATCTTGCAAAAAAAGAATAATATTTCCATCCCAAATGCCCAAATAGACGCAGCCCCTATCTCTTACGAACGAAAAATTGCAGATAAACTTAAAAAAACATATCTTTGTAGCAACACCAATTACAGATGCCATGAAAAAATATACCTTATTTTTATTATGTATAGTTGCAGCGTCAGCTATGCGTGCCCAAAGTTTTGCCCACTATTTTGCGGATAAGTCTCTGCGTGTAGATTATATCTTCACCGGAAATGCCAACAAACAGGAAATATGCGTGGATGAATTGTCTTCTCTCCCCGGCTGGGCAGGAAGAAAGCACCACTTAGCCGAACTTCCGCTACAAGGAAACGGACAAATCGTAATGCGTGATGTGATGAGTGACAGCATAATCTATAAAACCTCGTTTTCTTCGCTCTTTCAGGAGTGGTTGGAGACAGACGAAGCACAAAGCGTAAGTAAAGGGTTTGAAAATACATTTCTCCTCCCTTACCCGCTGCGTCTGGCTGAGATAGAAATCAAAATCCTCGACCCACGCAAAAACACCCGTACCAGCCTGAAGCATTTGGTCAACCCCGACGATGTCCTGATACATCAGAAAGGAACAGCCCATGTCACGCCACATTCCTATTTGCTGCAAAATGGCAGCCCGGATAAATGTATAGACATTGCCATTCTTGCAGAAGGATATACCCTTGATGAAATGCCGCTATTCCATCAAGACGCAACCATAGCCTTCGAAGCCCTGTTCTCGCACGAGCCTTTTCAATCCATGAAAAAGCATTTTAATGTTGTGGTGGTGAACAGCCCGTCGGAAGACAGCGGAGTGAGTGTACCCCGTCTCGGAGAGTGGAAAAGAACGGCATTCAGTTCACATTTCAGTACATTCTACTCTGACAGATACCTGACAACCTCACGCGTCAAATCCATACACGATGCCCTGGCGGGTATTCCATACGAACATATCATTATCCTGGCCAATACAAAAGAATATGGCGGAGGTGGCATCTACAACTCCTATACATTGACAACAGCCCATCACTCCATGTTCCGCCCCGTTGTAGTACACGAGTTTGGACACAGCTTCGGCGGACTGGCAGATGAATATTACTACGACAACGATGTGATGACAGACACCTATCCATTGGACATAGAGCCGTGGGAACAGAATATCACTACACAGACAAACTTTGCATCCAAATGGCAAGACATGCTGGTGAAAGGAACTCCTATTCCTACTCCCGTTGCTGATAGTAAGAAATTTCCCGTAGGTGTATATGAAGGAGGTGGATACTCTTCCAAGGGTATTTATCGACCGGCAGACAACTGCCGCATGCGTACCAACGAATGTCCGGAGTTCTGTCCGGTTTGCCAGCGAGCCATTCGCCGTATCATCCGGTTCTATACCGAATAAGTTCAAGAAAGGATTTAAATCGACAATGATAAGACTGCAACGCATAACAACAGCCGACACAACCTTGTATCACTACATGGAAAGACTTATGATTGCTTCCTTCCCTCCGGAAGAGTATCGGGAACCTGAGGAGCAACGCAAGAACACAGACACTCAAACTGCGTTTCATAGCAACATCATTTTCCAAGATAACGAACCGATAGGTTTCATTACCTATTGGGACTTTGAACAGTTTTATTACATAGAGCATTTTGCCATCTCCCCCGAACATCGCAACGAAGGGCATGGTAAGAATGTGTTGAAGCACTTATGCCGACAGTTAGAACGCCCCATCGTGTTGGAAGCAGAAATGCCAAAGGAAGAAATAGCACAACGTCGCATTCTGTTTTACCAACGCAATGGCTTCTCCTTATGGGAGAAACCTTATCAGCAGCCACCCTACAAGGCAGGCGACAGCTATCTCCCCATGCGGCTCATGGTACATGGAGACATGCGATGCAGCGATTCTTTCGATATCGTAAAGGAACGCATCTACCGCAAAGTATACAATATAAAGCAATAACCGGCACTTGACGAAGCACCTGTCCACAATTGGGAAAGGGGGGCATACTGCAAAAAATAACTTGGAGGGGAGGAATCTCACTCCCATAACAGACTTTCCGGGGTACTCCAATAATTAGTATGCATAAAAAATAAAGGTCGCTTGGCATTCCAAACGACCTTTATTATATAATTAAACTGAGACTACTTACTGACGCGGTTGCGCAGAGTAGTTAAGTTTCAATGCATAAGCTTTACGAAGAGCTTCTTTGATATCGGTCACGATACCCATCTTCGTATCTTGGTCTACTTTTAAAGAAACAGTCATTTGCGGCTGATCTTCCTCTTTCATACTGGCACGTTCACCAATAATGTAATCCTGAATTTCAGCAACTTCAGCATAGCTGTCGTTCAATTGGATACGGCTCTCATTACCTAATTTCTTACGAAACTCAGCAGTAGGTTTTCCTACGTAGATAAACGTAACCAAAGATTTCTTTTCAAGTTTTTCCAATTCTGTGGCTTGCGGAACCTTAAACTCAACCTTTAATGTTACCTCACGCATCGTTGTTACAATCATGAAGAAGAACAACAAGGTGAAGATAAGGTCAGGCAGAGAAGAAGTGTTCAACGCCGGCATCTCACGTTTACCAGTCTTATTAAATTTTCCCATTACTTCTTTTCTCCGTACTTTTTAGGTTCTGCCTCAGAAATCTTCTGAGAATATATTTCACGAATTGCATCTTGTTGCTCTGCATCCAGATCTGCATATTTCTTCTGCCATTTTTCCTGAGCCAGTTCATCGCGCAACTCATTATAAGCTGCCACTAACTCGTTCTGTACGGCCAAATACGCCTTATATGAAGAGCCACGGTCACAACGCAAAGAAATCACATGCCCATCCGTAACTTGAACAGTACCGAAGAAAGCAACATTCTTAGAGATCTTTTCCGGTTTTGTTTCATCATTATACGGGTTAGCAATAAACTCTTTCGTTTTTGCACGCAATTGGTCTACACTGATATATTCATTACCACACATTAACTGGTCGTTCATATTCAGAAAGACTTGCAATACGTTACGTTCTTTCTTCTTCACATCATCCATTTTCTGTTCTTTCTCTGGCGGAGGTGGCAAACGTCTTGCCAAACCACGGTCAGTATCCATAGATGTTGTAATCAAGAAAAAGATCAGCAACAGGAACGCAATATCCGCTGTAGAACTGGAGTTAATATCAGGTACTTTTCTTTTTCCTTTTGCCATTGTAATTACTTTTAAATCGGGATTGCCCCAATTAGTTATGATAATCTCTTCTTAACACTACTAAAGATGATAGCAAGCACTGTTGCACCAAACAATATGTAGATAGAGTAAAGGAACATATCAGTAATCTTCAACCAGAAAGGAACATTATCTGCACCATCATAACCCGGAATATTGAGCGGTTGATCACTACCCATAACCCAAGCTACAATAACCACTGCAGCTAATATTATTACACCGACTAAAGACTTCAATGCTTTTCCCGGGTTATCTTTCAAGGCCGAACCAAATTGGAACAAGAAAGCAACCACCGTAGCAACCACTGCCAAAAAGAGCAAACCGTACATCAAGAAGATCAAACTGTCTGTTTGAGCCGGTTGCCACATTTCTGCGTCAACGCTCGCCAATACTGCATCGCCCTGAGCATCTCCACCGAAATAGAACAAGCCCAACACTGCCAAAATGACAGCAAACATGGCGTAGAGTATGTAATATGATACTTTATATGATAACTTAGCCATCTTAATTATTTTTTGTATTTCAAGTCATATTTGATAACCATATCCAACAGAGAGATAGAAGAATCTTCCATTTCACTTGTCAGAGCTTCAATCTTAGACAGGATGTAGTTATAGAACACCTGCAGAATCAAAGCAACGATCAAACCGAAGATAGTAGTGATCAAAGCAACCTTCATACCACCTGCTACAACCGTCGGAGAGATATCACCTACTTGTTGGATTTTATCAAATGCCTGAACCATACCGATTACAGTACCCAAGAATCCCAAAGACGGAGCCATTGCAATGAACAATGTGATCCAAGAGCAACCTTTTTCCAAATAACCGGCTTGTACACCACCGTAAGATACTACAGATTTTTCTACTACATCAATACCTTGATCGATTCTCATCAGACCTTGATAATAGATAGAAGCGATAGGACCTCTTGTGTTGCGTGCAATGTCTTTAGCGGCTTCAACGTCACCTTTTTCCAAAGCAGCTTCAACAGCAGCCATAAATTTCTTAGTATTAATTTCAGCCAAGCTCAAGTAAATAATACGTTCAATACAGAAAGCAAGACCGATAACCAATGCGATGGCAACCAAGCTCATGAAAGAAGCAGTACCTTCAATAAACTTTGTTTTGAGTTCTTTATGAATACCACCTTCTTCACCTTCAACAACAGCAGGAGCAGCAGCTTCGTCAGCAGCGGATGCTACAGCAGCAGCTTCAGCTTGTTCCGTTTGTTCAGCAGCAGGAGCTTCTTGAGCCTGAGCAAGTTGAGTTGAGCCAAATGTTAAGACTCCCATCACAGCAACAATTGCAAATAACTTTTTCATTGTGTGTCTAATTTTTAAGATTAATTAATTGATTTGTTTATTATAATTTATTTATCTCTTATATCCTTTTTCAATCGCGGAGAGACGGGGATTCGAACCCCGGATACCCTTTAGGGGTATACACGCTTTCCAGGCGTGCCTCTTCAACCACTCGAGCATCTCTCCTCGTACGCCTTCTCTGAAAACGGGTGCAAATTACAAAAAAAATGCGAACCACAAGTGATTTCAGCTACAAATGTATTCTTTTTTTTGTTGTTCCAGCCTATTCTCTTCGTTTTATATTGAATAAAATATCAAAATTAATAAACTTTAAAATCTCCGTGAGGTTATTCAAGCACTCTGAACACCTTAAATACAGCGTCAGAAGTAAGCTGTGCCACGTATTCCGGAGAGCAATCGTACACTTGAGCCACCTTCAGCAGTGTATCTTTCAGGTATGCACTCTCATTCCTCTTGCCTCGATTGGGAGCCGGCGTCAGATAGGGCGAATCTGTCTCTAACACAATGCGTTCCAGCGGAATTTCTTTCAAAACTTCGGGTAAAGTAGATTTTTTAAAAGTAACCACCCCATTGATACCAATCACAAAATCAGGGAACTCCATAATTCGGCAAGCTTCCTCCAATGTTCCCGTGAAACTATGGAAAATACCTCTGAGGGTAGTATCCTGATAAGGTTTCAATACATTATATATATAGTCAAACGCCTCCCGACAATGAATCACCACCGGCAAGTCATATTCCAAAGCCCATTCAATCTGCCTGTTCAGCGCCATTTCCTGCTCTTTCAGAAAGGTTTTGTCCCAATATAAATCCATGCCGATCTCTCCAATCGCTACATATTCCTTCGATGAACCCAGTTCCCGGGCCATCACTTCCAATTCCTGCACATAATCTGCATTCACAGAGGTGGGATGTAAGCCTATCATCGGATAACAGTATCCCTTATACGCTCTGCACACTCGAAGCATCGGTTCGATAGTGGTACTGTCAATATTAGGCATAAAGATATGCGTGACCCCCGCAGCACGGGCACGAGCCATCACTTGCGGTAAATCCTCCTTGAATTCTTCTAAAAAAAGATGGGAATGTGAATCAACTAATTTCATTCTTCAGTTTGCTCCTAACGTTTCTCTCCAGAACGGTAATAATACACAAGTCCGTAATCGCGGCACAAATCCAACCGTACTTCATTGGGGGAAACCTCTATATACTTTTCTTCAACCTGATTCCAAATATCCAGAATCAACCCATCCGCCTCTGCGCGCATTGATGCTAAAGTTTCCAGACTACGTGCCGTTAAAGACTGATAATTCCGTTGCTTCTCATAACTATCCATGAAAATATCATAATGCACCCTGACTTTCGCTATTGTGGGATTGTAGATCGGTATGCCCCCTTGAGAAATACGCCGTGTCTCCCCATCCACTATTTTGCGCCCCCATTCCACCAATGCCGACTCTGTGGACAAATCCGGCACATTATTCTTACTATCTTCCAAGCCATAATATGCCAAATGCGCCGTGCGCACTTCCGAGCGTATGACAGCCAAATGCAAGACCTGAATAAAATGGGAAAGATACAGACGAGCAGTCTTCACATTCATCAGATGCTTACGTCCGGCTTGCGCCTGACGTTCAAAACATTCCATGTAATAAGCTTGCGCCGCCTCAAACTTGGTAAGAAAATTACGGGCCTCGGTCAGGCTTTTCAAAGACACGGCCAAATCATAGACGTTACACACCTCTCCCTTGACGACCACTGCTTTCAGTGCCCGTATCCTTGCTTGGTCTGTATTCGGCAATCTTCTATATGGCATGTTTATCCCGGTTTATTATTATACTTCTCTATGCATCAGTTCAGTCATCAACAGTTCGAGTTCCTTTTTCTTTTCGTCCGTCACTTTAACAGCCGCAAGGCTCTTCATCGCACGTTCAGAATACTCCTTCATTTTTTGTTCACAGAGTTCTCTGACACCGATCTTATTGTACAAATCAGTGACCGCTGCTATTTTCTCCGCCGGAGAGAACGAAATGGCATCCACCCATGCATTCAGTTGCCGACATTGCTCATCATCCGCATGTTCAAGCGCCTTTATCAACATATAGGTCTTCTTGTTGCACAAGATATCGCCTCCAATATTTTTTCCGAAAACAGCTGCATCACCATAAACATCCAAAAAATCGTCTTTCAATTGAAAAGCAACACCCAGATTCATACCGAAATCATACAAATATTCTGCATCTTCGACAGAAGCACCACCTAAAAGAGCACCGATCTTTAAACTTGCAGCCAGCAACACTGACGTCTTCAGGCGTATCATCTCCAGATACTCCTCCTCTGCCACGTCTTTCCGTCGTTCAAACTCCATGTCCAATTGTTGTCCTTCACAGATCTCCAATGCTGTCCGACTGAAAAGCTCCATCACTTCCTTCAGATTTTCTTCCGGACATTGAGCCATGAATTGATAGGCCATCACAAGCATTGCATCACCCGAGAGGATAGCCGTATTGTCGCCCCACACTCGATGTACCGTATCCTTTCCGCGACGGCGGTCAGCACGATCCATCAAGTCGTCGTGCAAAAGCGTATAGTTATGATATACCTCGATGCCCGTAGCCGGAGCAAATATACGGGTTATGTCTTCGCGATACAGATTGTAGGCCATCAGCATCAGCACCGGACGAATTCTTTTTCCACCCATTGACAGGACATAAGCAATAGGGGTGTACAATCCCTGAGGAGCACGGGTGAACTGCAATGCCGAAATATGAGCATTGATTCTTTCTAAAAGCGTAGAAGCTGCAAACATTCTCTTCTTTTCAAAATTTAAGGAACAGAGGTAAAGAAAAAAGGCTGCATTCCGGCAGCCTCTTTCCATTTCAGATATCTTTTACTGCAATCTAAAGGTTACAGGTACCGTATATTTCACACGTACCGGTTTACCACGTTGCATACCCGGTTTCCACTTCGGCATACCCATAATCACACGGACAGCCTCTTTGTCCAAATACGGGTCAACACCTCTCAGCACTTTAGCGTCGACGATACCACCGTCTTTGTTAACCACAAACTGTACGGTCACACGACCTTGAGTTCCGTTTTCTTGTGCAATAGTGGGATACTTAATGTTTTTGCTCAAATACTGCATCAAACCTGCCATACCACCCTGTGGGAATTCCGGCATATTCTCTACAACCTCGAAGATTGTCTGTTCTTCCGGTTCTTCTTCTGCCACAGTCACAGGAACATATTTGATTGTTACAGCTTGGTTCAATTCTTCGGAAGATACAATTGCTGTTTCCTGAACGTCAGCTTCATTTTCCACAATGGTCAACGTTTCCGCAATGGAAGGAGCTTCGGGAGGTGGAGGAGTAACCTGTTCCGGTTGCTCCGTAATAGGAACGATTTCCTCTTCAAATACTAAGTCGGTAAGAGCCTGGCTCGTATCAATCTTGATATCGCGTTTTGTCCATTCAAACGCTACAAACATGAAAGCGAGCACAATTACATAACCGACCAACAGCCAAGTCGACTTTTTGTTCTCCAAGTCTGCCTTAGGTGATTTCTTAATTTCCATAATCTATTGTTATATAATTAGTGTTTCCCATTTGGGGCAAATATAGCACTTTTCCTATAAATGCGCATATCCCGTTGCCTTTTTTCACACAAAGGACTTTTCATTTTCATTTTTTTAATCCTTCAAAAGCCTACACATGCTTTTGTGGCACAAATGTAGCGAGATATTTTAAAAATGCCGTATCTTTGGCAGGATTTTTAATGCAACATTGAGATTTTCTTTTTGCAGGTATCACCCTATTATATTACTTAGTGCACAAAGAATTATGAAAAAGATAACAATAGCAATCGATGGCTTTTCCTCTTGTGGGAAAAGCACCATGGCCAAAGACCTTGCCCATGAAATTGGTTATATATATATAGACAGTGGCGCCATGTACCGTGCAGTTACATTATATAGCATAGAGAATGGCATTTTTCAGGACGACCGTATAGATACGGAAAAGCTGAAAAAGCTAATCGATGATATCCATATTTCTTTCCGCTTGAATCCGGAAACCGGACGACCGGACACTTATCTGAATGGTGTAAATGTGGAAGATAAGATACGTACGATGGAAGTCTCATCACGTGTCAGTCCCATTGCCACACTGGACTTTGTACGTAAAGCCATGGTAGCGCAACAGCAGGAAATGGGAAAAGCCAAAGGCATTGTCATGGATGGGCGAGACATCGGCACCACCGTATTTCCGGATGCCGAACTGAAAATCTTCGTAACGGCTACTCCCGAAATCCGAGCACAGCGTCGCTACGATGAGCTGAAAGCCAAAGGAGAAGAAGCCTGCTTCGACGAGATTCTTGAAAATGTAAAACAAAGGGATTATATCGATCAAAACCGCGAAGTAAGCCCACTCCGTAAGGCCGATGATGCCTTACTGCTGGATAACAGCCACATGACCATTCTCCAGCAAAAAGAATGGCTGGCCGAACAGTTCAAACGGGTTACAGAAAGCAAATAAAGCGAGATAACATATCCGCTCCGTGTCAACTCCGTATCTATAAGGTACGGAGCAGACACCGACATTACACATAGAAAAAACGGAATCTGTTATGGCAAAAGTGGAAATAGACGAAGGGTCAGGCTTTTGTTTCGGAGTTGTCACCGCAATACATAAAGCCGAAGAGGAACTGGCAAAAGGGGAAACCCTGTATTGTCTGGGAGACATCGTGCACAACAGCCGCGAAGTGGAGCGCCTGAAAGCAATGGGCTTAATAACAATCAATCACGACGAATTCAACCGCCTGCACAATGCCAAAGTGTTGCTGCGTGCCCACGGAGAACCACCTGAGACGTATGAAACAGCCCGGCAGAACAATATTGAAATCATTGATGCCACCTGCCCGGTCGTACTCCGTCTGCAAAAGAGAATAAAACAGGAGCATAGTAAGGATGACAACAAAGACAAACAGATTGTTATCTATGGGAAGAACGGACACGCCGAAGTTTTGGGACTGGTAGGGCAAACTTCAGGAGAAGCAATCGTCATCGAGAAGCCGGCAGAAGTAAAAAAACTGGATTTCAGCAAAGATATCCGCCTCTATTCTCAAACGACCAAGTCCTTAGACGGGTTCGGAGATATTGTGAAATACATCGAAGGACATATATCCCCGGATGTCACATTCGAATCATACGACACCATCTGCCGGCAAGTGGCCAACCGAATACCCAACATCCGGCGATTTGCAGCTTCGCACGACTTAATCTTTTTTGTCAGCGGCAAGAAAAGTTCCAACGGTAAAATGCTCTTCAGCGAGTGTAAGAAAGTCAACCCCAATTCGCATCTGGTAGATAATGCCGAAGAAATAGACCAATCTCTGCTTGCAGGCGCAAGTTCCATCGGCATTTGCGGAGCTACTTCCACCCCGAAGTGGCTGATGGAGGAAATTTCCGAAGCAATAAAGTCGAAACTTTAAGGTCTGTTTGTCATCCGTTTGGAACAGCAAATTAACGTAAATTATCAACCACAGCTTCAGCTTTTTATTATCTTTGCGCCATCAAAAAAACAGGCATGCACACGGATGTGCGGCAATTATTAACACTAAACAAAAGATTGTTATGGGAATGGTTAAGTGTATTGGCATCTTGACATCGGGAGGCGATGCTCCGGGAATGAATGCGGCTATACGGGCCGTGACACGTACCGCTATTTACAACGGACTATCAGTGAAAGGCATATATAGAGGTTACAAAGGCTTGGTGACAGGCGAAATCAAAGAATTCAAAAGCCAGAATGTCAGCAACATCATCCAATTGGGAGGCACTATCCTAAAGACGGCACGCTGTAAAGAGTTCACCACTCCCGAAGGGCGGCAGATTGCATACGAAAACATGAAGAAAGAAGGTATCGACGCTTTGGTGATCATCGGTGGAGACGGCTCCCTGACCGGCGCCCGCATCTTTGCTCAAGAGTTCGACGTGCCTTGCATCGGATTGCCGGGAACCATCGACAACGATTTGTATGGAACAGATACCACCATCGGGTATGACACGGCATTGAATACGATTCTGGATGCTGTCGACAAGATTCGCGATACGGCCACTTCGCACGAACGTCTGTTCTTTGTGGAAGTGATGGGGCGCGATGCCGGCTTCCTTGCCTTGAACGGCGCCATTGCTTCCGGAGCAGAAGCGGCCATCATCCCGGAATTCAGTACGGAAGTGGATCAACTGGAAGAATTTATCAAGAACGGATTCCGGAAGTCCAAGAACAGCAGCATCGTATTGGTGGCTGAAAGCGAGCTGACAGGCGGCGCCATGCACTATGCAGAACGCGTAAAGAACGAATATCCCCAATATGACGTGCGCGTCACCATTCTCGGACATTTGCAGCGAGGCGGAAGTCCCACGGCACACGACCGTATCCTTGCCAGCCGTTTGGGTGCGGCAGCCATCGATGCCATCATGGAAGGACAGCGCAATGTCATGATTGGAATCGAGCACGACGAGGTGGTATATGTTCCCTTCACCAAAGCCATCAAGAATGACAAGCCGATAAAAAAAGAACTCGTCAATGTCTTGAGAGAACTATCCATCTGATAGAAATCCAAACACGCATGCAGAGAAGATTCGGACTTTCCTTGCATGCAGATAAAAATAATACGGATTATGCAGTGTTCGCGGATAAGGATAATTTTTTCCGTCCCCCCTGCATAATCCGTATTTTTTTAAGTCATCTTTGTCTATAGCCCGGTTCACCTTTCCTAAGGTGCGGGCTTACCTCCCTTAAGGTGCGGGCTTATCTCCCCTAAAGTGCGGGCATACGCCTCCTAAAGTGTGGGCTTACCCTCATTAAAGTGTGGGCATACGCCCAACCAAGTGCGGGCTTAGGATTGCACAAGTGCAAAGTGCCGAATTACGTTGAATGCAAACAGGAGGAGTTCGCCCGTCGTATCTTCGGATTATCCCCAAAAACGGGAGATATGCCTCACCGTTTCTTGATGGGTATATACGCCACGTCGTCCAACACATTTTTATAAGCAGGACGAATGATGCGCTTCCCTTCAAAATTCAGTTCTTCATTGCGATGGGCGCACCAACCCACAATGCGCGCCATGGCAAACAGCGGAGTAAAGATTTCCTGCGGCAATCCAATCAGTTCGTAAACAAATCCTGAATAGAAATCGACGTTGCTTGAAACGGTCTTTCCATTGTTCTTCACACGGCCGAAGACGTCGATGGCACGCTCTTCCAACAGCTCCAGAAACGCAAACTCACGTTCTTTGCCTTTTTCGCGGGCAAGGTCGCGGGCAAGCTCTTTCAGCAGAATGGCACGCGGATCGGAAATGGTATAGACGGCATGGCCGATGCCATAAATCAATCCGGTCTTATTGTACACCTCTTTATTGAGCATCCGGGTAAAATAGGTGTCAATCTCATCGACACTCGTCCAATCCCGGATGTTTGCCTGCAAATGGTGGAACATATCGGCCACCTGAATATTGGCACCACCGTGAAGCGGGCCTTTCAAAGAACCGATACCTGCCGCAATGGCCGAGTAAGTATCTGTTCCGGTAGAAGAGGTGACACGCACGGTGAAGGTCGAGTTATTACCACCGCCATGTTCGGCCTGAAGCACCAGCAACAGGTCGAGCGTGCGGGCATCCAGTTCCGTATAATCTTTTTTCAACATATAGAGGAAGTTCTCGGCAATGGAAAGATTCTCCTGCGGATGACGGATATGCAACGAGCGTCCATGAGTGGCATGGCGGAGCATATTGTAGGCATAGGCAATAATGGTTGGGAACTTAGAGATAAGCTCGATGCTTTGCCGCATCAGGTTGTCGCGGGAGGTATCGTCGGCATCCGGGTCGAAACGATACATCTCGAGCACGCTGCGCGAGAGGATATTCATGATGTTATTCCCTTCGAGTTCGATGATATTCATCTTTGTTTTCTGCTCCAACGGCATATTGTCATTAATCAGTTCGCAGAAAGAAGCCAGCTCCTCCTTGTCGGGCAGACGGCCGGAAAGCAGCAAGTAGGCCACTTCTTCAAAGCCGAATCGTTTCTCCTTGATAACGGCATGTGCCAAATCTTCCACATCATAACCGCGGTAGAACAGCTTGCCGGGAATGGGTTTCAGTCCCCCGCCGGAAATGCGCTCGTAACCTACCACATTGCCAATTTTGGTCAAGCCCACCAATACGCCCGTACCGTCTTCATTACGCAAACCGCGTTTCACATCAAACTTCCTGAACAATTCGTTCTCGATACGGGCAGCTTCCTTCAAATCTTCGGAAAGCTTATAAATCAAATATTCCTTTTTCATGATATCTACTTATTACTATAACTTTTCTCCCGCCCCCGATAGAAGAGAGAGGCTGAGGAGTATTCTTGTTTTATTACTGTTTCGCTATTCTTTGCACAATTTCTTCTGTAAAGGCCGAAGTGCCGAGCGAAACGCCTCCGGGCATGAAACGGGCCAAATCGGCTGTTGCACGGCCTTCCGTGAAACTGTCCTCCAATGCCTTTTCTATCAACGAGGCGGCTTCCTGCCAACCTAAAAAATCAAGCATCATCACTGCCGACAAGATGATGGAACAAGGATTCACGATGTCCTTGCCCGCAATGTTCGGAGCCGTTCCGTGCGTAGCCTCAAAAATGGCATGCCCTGTCCGATAGTTGATGTTTGCTCCCGGAGCGATGCCTATTCCGCCCACCATAGCGGCCAATTGGTCGGAGATGTAGTCGCCGTTCAGGTTCAGCGTAGCAATGACGGAGTACTCTTCGGGAATAAGCAAGGTGTTTTGCAGGAAAGCATCGGCAATGCAATCCTTGATAACCAGCCGCCCTTCCGCTATTTCTTTGCCGAATTCCCGTTCGGCCAGTTCGTAGCCCCATTTCTTGAAACCTCCCTCCGTGAACTTCATGATGTTTCCCTTGTGCACCAATGTCACGGAAGGAAACTGATGGTCGAGGGCATAGCGGCAAGCGGCACGCACCAGACGCTCCGTGCCTTCTTTCGATACCGGTTTCACGCCAAACGAAGACGATTCGGGGAAACGGACTTTCGTCACTCCCATTTCGTCGTGCAGGAAACGGTAGAACTTCTCGGCTTCAGGAGTTCCGGCCTCCCACTCTATGCCGGCATAAATATCTTCGGTGTTCTCGCGAAACACACACATATCCACCTTCTGCGGCTCTTTCACCGGCGAAACGATGCCCTTATACCAACGCACGGGACGCTGACAAACGTATAAATCGAGCGTCTGGCGCAACGCCACATTCAAAGAACGGATTCCGCCTCCGACGGGTGTAGTCAACGGGCCTTTGATACCCACTTTGTAGGTACGGAAAGCTTCCATCGTCTCTTCCGGCAGCCACGAGCCGGTTTCATTGAAAGCCCGTTCGCCCGCCGGCACTTCTTTCCATTCGATGCCTCTGCGGTCGCCATAGGCTTTCTTGACAGAAGCATTCACAACAATCTGCATGGACGGGGTCACTTCCTTCCCCACTCCATCTCCGGTAATAAACGGTACGGTAATTTTTTCCATAATCTATCGTGCATTAAGAGCAGAGCCGGCACGGAACCAACCAATCTGCTGTTCATTATATGTATGTTGTACTTCAAAACTCTCGCTACTGCCGTCTTCGTGATGAAGAGCAACCGTCAGCCGGCTTCCCGGAGCAAGTTTTTTCAAACCGGTGACTGAAATCAGGTCGCGCTCCCGAATCCGGTCATAATCCGACTTATCGATGAATGTCAATGCCAACATGCCTTGTTTCTTCAAATTCGTCTCGTGGATGCGGGCAAAGCTTTTTGCCAGAATGACACGCACGTTCAGGAAACGCGGCTCCATGGCAGCATGTTCGCGACTGGAACCCTCACCGTAATTTTCTTCGGCCACGACAATGGAGCGAATACCTTCGGACTTATACATCTTGGCTGTGCCCGATACCGTTTCGTACGTATGGGTGGAACGGTTCCAGACACAATTCGTCTCTCCGTTGAAGGCATTGACAGCCCCCATCAGCATATTATCCGAGATATTCTCCAGATGTCCGCGAAAACGAAGCCACGGCCCGGCCATCGAAATATGGTCAGTGGTACATTTTCCCTTTACCTTAATCAGTAAAGGCATCTCAGGCAACTCTTCGCCGTCCCACGCCGGGAACGGAGCAAGCAACTGCAAACGCTCCGAACGGGCATCGACCGCAATCTCCGTCTTCGCTCCACCGGGTGCAAGATAGCCTTCGCGACCACCGATAAAGCCATTCCGGGGCAATTCCTCTCCGACCGGTTCGGATAGTTTCACCTGTTCTCCGTCGGCATTCGCCAATGTGTCGCGCAGAGGGTTAAAGCAGAGATCGCCCGCAATGGTCAGCGCCATGGTCATCTCAGGAGAAGCCACAAAGGCAAACGTATTCGGATTGCCGTCGGCACGTTTCGCAAAATTACGGTTGAAGGAGGTGACAATGGAGTTTTTGCGTTCGGGGTCATCGGTGTGGCGTTTCCACTGGCCGATGCAAGGGCCGCAGGCATTGGCCATAATCGTTGCGCCAATCCCCTCAAAAGCGGCAATCATCCCGTCTCGGTCAGCCGTTGCGCGTATCTGCTCCGAACCGGGATTGACAATCAACGGAGAGGCCACTTTCAGATTCTTTTCCTTCACTTGGCGGGCAACGGAAGCCGCACGGCTCAAATCCTGATAGGACGAATTGGTGCACGAGCCAATCAGGCCCACCTCCATCTTGCGCGGATAATTGTTCGCCACTACCGCTTCGGCAAACTTCGATATCGGCGTTGCCGCATCGGGGGTAAACGGACCGTTGACGTAAGGCTCCAATGCCGAGAGGTCTATTTCGATAATGCGGTCGTAGTACTTTTCCGGATTTGCCATCACCTCCTCGTCTGCGCGAAGCTCGGCCGCAACATCGGCCGCCATTGCCGCCACTTCCGCACGCCCGGTGGCCTTTAAGTAAACATCCATGCGTTCATCGTAAGGGAAAAGCGAGGTAGTGGCTCCTACTTCCGCACCCATGTTGCAGATGGTGGCCTTTCCGGTGGCCGACAGCGACGCTGTTCCCGGCCCGAAGTATTCAATGATGGCATTCGTCCCTCCTTTCACGGTAAGAATACCTGCCAATTTCAGTATAACGTCTTTAGGAGCAACCCAACCGCTCAATGTCCCGGTCAGGCGCACTCCTATCAGGCGCGGCATCTTCAGTTCCCATTCCATGCCGGTCATCACATCCACGGCATCGGCTCCACCCACGCCGATGGCCACCATGCCCAAGCCTCCGGCATTAGGCGTATGAGAATCGGTGCCTACCATCATTCCGCCCGGAAACGCATAGTTTTCAAGCACCACCTGATGAATGATGCCTGCCCCGGGCTGCCAAAAGCCGATACCGTAGCGCGAAGAAACATTGCAAAGAAAATCATAGACTTCTTCATTCGTTTTCGTAGCGGTAGCGATATCCTCTTCAGCCCCTTTGTTGGCTTGAATCAGATGGTCGCAATGAACGGTAGAGGGCACGGCAACCTGTTCACGACCGGCATTCATGAATTGCAATAAAGCCATTTGTGCCGTGGCATCCTGCATGGCCACGCGGTCGGGACGGAAATTTACATACTCTTCCCCCCGTCCGTAGTCTTTTACCTTACGCTCATCATATAAATGGGCATATAATATTTTCTCTGTTAAAGTCATCGGACGTTGCAATATATTCCGGATATGTTCTATCTTTCCTACATAGCTTGCATAGAACGTCTTGAGCATCGTTAAATCATAAACCATAGCCTTACTTTTTTAATATTCCAATTTTATAAAGATTACAATTAAAAGGTTTAACAAAGCAAAAAGGTAAAGAGTTTAACCAAAAAAGCTGTTTTGTGACATAAAAACGGAAAGTCTTTCTGTTTTTTGCTCAGTATCATTCGGCAAATCTTTAGAGGATATTATTCTGTTTGCAAGAGGAGTGTACCTGAGGGAGAAACGGTTTCTTTTGCTGAAGATTGGGGTTGCATCCTATCGGGCAGATATTTCTTGAATGCACCGGTTTACAGCGGCCGGGCAGAAGAGAGCTTTTACGCCCACCTGCCCTCCTCCCCCTGTTTTGACAGCTGCAAGCCTTTGTCGTGACAGAGGCAAGTGTCCAATCCGACAGACACTTGTGTTTGACGTGACAGACACAAGTGTTTGAGCCGTCAGAGGCAAGTGTCTGACAGGGCAGGGGCAAACGTCTGATAGCCAATGCGCTTCGACTTTAAAACACAAGCCGCCGGTGAGGGTATCGACCTGCTTCTTATCCCAAACCCAAGTAGGAGCATAAAGAGTTATCCCGCAAGCCAAAAGAAGGGAACTGACCGAAAAGAAGCTCAAAAGAGGCAGAAAAACTTGTGAGGAAAATTTAAAACATGCTCTAAGAATAACTACCTTTGCAGGCATGAAAGAACAAGAAACGAACAGTCCCATCATACACCTCCAACGGCAACAAAACTTGCTGCGCATGGAGTATGAATACGAAAAGGAAGAATTCAAGAGGCAGACAGAGAACATGGGTGTTGCCCGAAAAGTCAAACGGGGACTTTGCTGGCATCCCGCCACTCCGGGACGGAGTTACTACAATTCGTTGAATCAGTTGGTAATAGAGATTACGCGCACTGAAGACACCGACATAGAACACAGTTTCGAGTTCGGACGCCCCATCTGTTTCTTCCGCCAATCGGCCGATGGGAAAATCATCTATATGAATTTCACCGCTACCGTCAGCTATGCCGACGACACGCGCATGGTGGCAGTGATGCCCGGAGCGGGCGCCATCATGGAGGTGCAGGCCGCCGATAACCTCGGCGTGCAACTCTACTTCGACGAAACGTCCTACCGCACCATGTTCGAGGCATTGGAAGACACGCTTCGTGCCAAAGGCAACCGGTTGGCCGAACTGCGAGACATCTTGCTGGGCAATGCGAAAGTCGGATTCAGGGAGCTCTATCCGGTGCGCTTCCCGTGGCTGAACGCTACGCAGGAGACGGCAGTGAACAAGGTGTTGTGCGCCCGCGACGTATCCATCGTGCATGGCCCTCCGGGCACGGGGAAAACGACTACGCTTGTAGAAGCCATCTACGAGACACTGCACCGCGAACCTCAGGTATTAGTGTGCGCCCAAAGCAACACGGCCGTCGACTGGATATCGGAGAAATTAGTGGACAGGGGCGTTAATGTGCTGCGCATCGGCAACCCTACCCGCGTGAACGACAAAATGCTCTCCTTCACCTACGAACGACGTTTTGAGAATCACCCTCTCTATTCCGAATTATGGAGCATCCGAAAGAACCTGCGCGAGCTGGGCGGACGTGCCCGCCGGGGCAGCTACGACGAGCGCGAAAGCGTGCGCAACCGCATGAGCCGCCTGCGCGACCGTGCCACGGCACTCGAAATACAAATCAATGCCGAACTTTTCGACAGCGCACACGTCATTGCATCCACCTTGGTGAGCAGTAACCACCGCCTGCTCAACGGACGCCGCTTCGGCACGCTGTTTATCGACGAAGCCGCCCAAGCCCTCGAAGCCGCCTGCTGGATAGCCATCCGCAAAGCAGACCGCGTAATATTGGCCGGCGACCATTGCCAACTGCCACCTACCATAAAGTGCCACGAGGCTGCCCGTCGAGGTCTGGAACAAACGTTGATGGAGAAAACCGTAACTAATAAGCCATCGGTCGTCTCTTTATTGAAAGTGCAGTATCGCATGCACGAAGACATCATGAAGTTCTCTTCCCAATGGTTCTATAACAATGAACTGGAGGCTGCTCCCGAAGTGCGCTACCGAGGCATTCTTGACTGGGACATCCCTATTAGCTGGATAGACACCTCCCGAATGGATTTCAAGGAGGAGTTTGTAGGAGAAACTTTCGGGCGCATCAATAAGGCGGAAGCCGATTTGCTTCTGTCGCAACTGAAGGCCTATATAGAGCGAATCGGCGGGAACCGTATTCTGGAAGAAAGGATTGACTTCGGTATCATCTCTCCCTACAAAGCACAAGTGCAATACCTTCGCAATAAGATAAAAGGTGATGCCTCTTTAAAGCCTTACCGCAGCTTGTTCACCGTACATACGGTAGATGGTTTTCAGGGACAAGAACGCGATGTCATCTTCATCAGCTTGGTTCGTGCCAACAACGAAGGACAGATAGGATTCCTGAATGACTTGAGAAGAATGAACGTAGCCATCACCCGTGCCAGAATGAAACTGGTAATACTGGGAGACGCGGAAACCTTGAACCGTCACGTTTTCTATAAAAAGCTGCTGGACTTCTGCTCCTCACTCACAAAGAGAGGATGCTAAAACTTAAACGAGCCGTCGGCATACATACCATTTGCTTTCATTACCCCTAAAGCCGATTACGATATTACGATGAAAGAAACACCACGCACTTCCAACCCCGAACCCCTTTCAGGGAAAGAAAAACATTTACCTCTTTGAGAACCCTCCTTCTCGCTCCGGCTTGCTATATGGATGCCTTCGGCTGTAAGTATAGATGCAGCACGCTCGGCATATAGATGCAGCATGGTGGAGATATATCCCCACCAAAGCCGGTCTGCAGATATCTCTCGCAAGGGATACCTATCGAAAAATGATTGGTGCTAATTCTTGACAGACAGTTTAATCCACCTATCAGGATTTTCTTGCTTTATTGCCTAAGAATCTACATCATCGCCAACAGAATCATCTGTCCCGCCAAGATGCGCAGGAACATGGTTAACGGATAAACCGTTGAATAGCCTACTGCCGGTGCGTCGTTACCCGCTGTCTGGTTAGAATAGGCCAATGCAGGAGGATCGGTGTTGCTGCCGGCGATAAGCCCCATGAGAGTGAAATAGTTCACTTTGAAATAAAGACGAGCTACGATGCCGACAATGAGTAGGGGAACGACGGTTATCAGGAATCCGTATCCCACGTACGACAACCCGTTACCTTCCACCACTGTCTGAACGAAATGTTCTCCCGCCTCTATGCCTACGCTGGCAAGGAAAAGCACGATACCTATTTCACGCAACATCAGGTTGGCGCTCATGGTAGTATAGGTCACGAGACGTATCTTGTGTCCGAAACGGCCGATAAGAATGGCTACCACAAGCGGGCCGCCTGCCAAACCAAGCTTTACGGGTGTCGGCATACCGGGAAATGCGATAGGAAGGCTTCCCAACAGAATTCCAAGGAAGATACCTACGAAAATGGTCACGATGTTCGGAGTGTCCAGACGTTTCAATTGGTTGCCCAATACACCCGCCACACGTTCTACGGCATCTTGTTGTCCCACAACCATCACACGGTCGCCCACCTGAAGTACCAGATTAGGGTCGGCGAATAAATCCACGCCCGAACGGTTGACACGGGTTACATTAACTCCATACATGCTGCGGAAGTGCAGACTTCCCAGTTTCTTGCCGTTGATTTCGGATTTGGTGACCAGAATGCGTCGTGAAACCAACGGAGTGTCTTGTCTTTCCCAATCCATCTCTATCTCCTTGCCGATAAAAGCGGTTACGGCTTCGGCATCTTCTTCAGAGCAGACAATAAACAGTTGGTCGCCGATATGAAACTCAGTGTCTTGATTGGGAATGCTGACATGTCCTTCGTGCCGAATGCGCGAGCAGACAAACGGGCGTCCCAAGAATTCCTTGATTTGAAGCAGCTTCTTGCCGTTGATAGACTCATTGCGCACCTCCAGATGCAACATGTGGGGCTGATGTTTGGAGTCCATTTCTTGTGTATGAAGTTCCTCTTCTTCTTTTTTCAGATTGACGCGGCAGATATAGCGCACGGCAATGATGGAGCCTATGATACCCACCACACCGAGCGGATAGGCGCAGGCATATCCCAGGGCAATCGGGTCGCCCGTATAGTGAAGCTGGTTCAACGCTTCGTTGGCGGCACCCAAACCGGGAGTGTTTGTTACAGCACCGTAGAGGATACCCACAATCATGGGCAATTCTATGTTTCCGTCAATGAAATAAATGCTCAGTGCCACCGCGATGTTCAGCGCCACAACGCCTACGGCAAGCATGTTCAGCGTCATGCCTCCTTTCTTGAAAGAAGAAAAGAAGGCCGGTCCTACTTGCAAACCGATGCAGAATACGAATAAAATCAAACCGAATTCGCGGATGAAGTGCAGAATGTGGGTCTCTCCCGTGAAGCCGAAATGCCCCATCAGGATACCGGCGAAGAGCACAAATGTCACTCCCAATGATACGCCGAAGATTTTAATTTTACCTAATAATACGCCCACAGAGATAACGAATGCATATAAGCAAACGATGTGTGCCACGGATGAGGGATCCCATAGCAAAGTTTCTAACCAATCCATAGTTACCTTAAAATATACTTGTTTTATAAATTTTGCGCAAAAGTAGTCAATAATGAGGAGGTGGCAAAGGCTTTGTTGTTCTTTTTGTCATGTGGGCTTTGCAAAACCTGCAACGAAGGTGGCGAACTTCCCCTTCCGGTGATTGACAGATGGTTGCATAGGCATGCTATTTTTCACTAAAACGCTTTGTTCTTCTAAGTAATTCAGTATATTTGCAAGTCTCTTAGACGACAGAATGAATAGTATTCATCTATTTTTAATTTTAAATAAACTATGGCAGACAGTAAAGAAAAACTCTTCTCGGACTTTTCTCCCGTTTCCACCGAACAGTGGATGGAGAAGGTTATCGCCGATTTGAAAGGCGCGGATTATGAGAAGAAACTCGTTTGGAAGACAAACGAAGGATTTAAGGTGAAACCTTTCTACCGGATGGAAGATCTTGAGGGATTGAAGACCACAGATGCCCTTCCCGGTGAATTTCCTTATCTCAGAGGTACCAAGAAAGATAACAACGAGTGGCTTGTTCGTCAGGAAATCAGGGTAGAATCTCCCCAAGAAGCCAATGCCAAGGCACTGGATATTTTGAATAAGGGTATCGATTCGCTTTCTTTCCATGTGAAAGCCAAGGAATTGAGCGCAGAGTACATTGAAGCTTTGCTGAAAGACATTTGTGCCGAATGTGTAGAACTCAACTTCTCTACTTGTCAGGGACATGTGGTAGAGCTTGCCGAACTTCTTGTAGCTTACTTCCGGAAGAAAGATTATGATTTGTCGAAGTTGCAAGGTTCCATAGACTATGACTTCTTCAACAAAATGCTGACCAAAGGCAAGGAAAAGGGAGATGTACTGGCAACAGCCAAGGCTTTGATCGAAGCCACTGCCGAACTTCCCAAATATCGTGTACTGAATGTGAGTGCCCTGAGCCTGAACAATGCAGGTGCCTATATTTATCAAGAATTGGGCTATGCGTTGGCTTGGGGAAATGAATACATGAACCGATTGACCGAGGTGGGACTTCCAGCTGCTGTGGTAGCCAAAAAAATCAAGTTCAACTTCGGCATCAGTTCCAATTATTTTCTTGAAATAGCAAAATTCCGTGCAGCACGCATGCTTTGGGCGAATATTGTAGCTGCTTATGAACCGCAATGTATGCGCGACTGTAAGAACAAGGGCGAGAAGGACGAATGCCGTTGTGCAGCCAAGATGAGAATCCATGCGGAAACTTCTACTTTTAATCTTACTTTGTTCGACGCATACGTGAATTTGTTGCGTACGCAGACCGAGGCCATGAGTGCCGCTATTGCCGGCGTAGACTCTATGACCGTTGTTCCGTTCGATAAGACTTACGATGCGCCCAATGAGTTTTCTGAACGTATGGCTCGCAACCAGCAATTGTTGCTGAAGGAAGAATCCCACTTCGATAAGGTTATCGACCCTGCTGCCGGTTCTTACTACATTGAAAATCTGACAGTGTCCATAGCCAAACAGGCTTGGGACTTGTTCCTCGCCGTAGAAGAGGAAGGTGGATTCTACAACGCAGTCAAAGCCGGTAAGGTGCAGGCTGCGGTGAACGAAAGCAATAAAGCCCGTCATGCAGACATTGCCAAGCGCAAGGAAGTGTTGCTGGGTACCAATCAGTTCCCCAACTTCAATGAAAAGGCAGGCGAAAAGCAACCGCTCAAGGCAACCAGTTGCTGTGGCGGTCATGATACATGCGAAAAGGATGTGCCTACATTGAACTTCGACCGTGCAGCCAGTGAGTTTGAAGCTTTACGCCTTGAAACAGAGGCTTCGGGAAAACGTCCGAAAGCATTTATGCTTACTATCGGCAACCTTGCCATGCGTCAGGCGCGTGCGCAATTCTCATGTAACTTCCTGGCTTGTGCCGGATATGAGGTTGTTGACAATCTTGGCTTCCCAACAGTAGAAGAGGGTGTAGAAGCCGCCATGGCTGCCAAGGCCGACATCGTAGTGCTTTGTTCAAGCGATGATGAATATGTGGAGTATGCCGTTCCGGCTTTCAAGGCTCTGAATGGCCGTGCCATGTTCATCGTGGCCGGTGCCCCCGCCTGCATGGACGAACTGAAGGCTGCCGGTATCGAAAACTTTATCCATGTTCGTGTCAACGTGCTGGAAACATTAAAGGAATACAACGCTAAACTTTTGAAGTAAGATGAGAAAAGATTTTAAGAACTTAGATATATATGCCGCTTTCCGACCCGTTAATGGAGCCGAGTGGCAAAAGGCTAATGATATCCGTGCTGACTGGAAGACGCCGGAACATATTGAAGTGAAGCCTGTTTATACAAAAGAAGACCTCGAAGGGATGGAGCATTTGAGTTATGCCGCCGGCCTTCCTCCTTATTTACGCGGACCATACTCTGTGATGTACACGTTGCGTCCCTGGACTATCCGTCAGTATGCAGGTTTCTCTACGGCCGAAGAGTCCAATGCTTTCTATCGTCGTAATTTGGCTTCCGGGCAGAAAGGTTTGTCCGTAGCGTTCGACTTGGCTACCCACCGTGGCTACGACCCCGACCACGAACGTGTGGTGGGCGACGTGGGTAAAGCCGGTGTATCCATCTGTTCGTTAGAGAACATGAAGGTGCTTTTCGACGGCATTCCCTTGAGCAAAATGTCCGTTTCCATGACCATGAACGGCGCTGTACTTCCCGTTATGGCGTTCTATATCAATGCCGGTCTGGAACAGGGAGCCAAACTGGAAGAAATGGCGGGTACAATCCAGAATGATATTCTGAAAGAGTTCATGGTGCGTAACACCTATATTTATCCGCCTGCATTCTCCATGAAGATTATTTCCGACATCTTTGAATATACTTCGCAGAAGATGCCTAAGTTCAATTCTATCTCTATCTCCGGCTATCATATGCAGGAGGCCGGTGCTACGGCAGATATAGAGTTGGCTTATACGCTGGCCGACGGTCTGGAATATTTGCGTGCCGGAACTGCTGCCGGTATCGACATCGATGCATTTGCCCCGCGGCTTTCTTTCTTCTGGGCCATCGGTACCAACCACTTCATGGAAATAGCCAAGATGCGTGCAGCCCGTATGCTGTGGGCAAAGATTGTGAAGCAGTTCAACCCGAAGAATCCTAAATCTTTGGCTTTGCGTACACACTCCCAGACTTCCGGCTGGTCGCTGACCGAGCAAGACCCGTTCAATAATGTGGGGCGTACTTGTATCGAGGCTATGGCCGCTGCATTGGGACATACGCAATCGCTGCACACCAATGCGCTTGACGAGGCGATAGCCTTGCCTACCGATTTTTCTGCACGTATTGCACGTAATACTCAGATTTATATTCAGGAAGAAACTTACATCTGCAAAAATGTCGACCCGTGGGGCGGTTCTTATTATGTAGAGTCTCTGACTAACGAACTTGCTCATAAGGCTTGGGAACTTTTGCAGGAAGTGGAGAAACTCGGCGGTATGGCAAAGGCCATCGAGACCGGTATTCCCAAGATGCGTATCGAAGAAGCGGCCGCACGCACGCAGGCGCGTATCGACAGCGGTTCACAGACCATCGTAGGTGTGAATAAATATCGTTTGGAGAAAGAAGCTCCGATTGATATCCTTGAGATTGACAATACAGCTGTTCGCCAAGAGCAGATTGAAAATCTGAAACGCCTGAAAGAAGGACGCAACCAAGCCGAGGTGGATAAAGCATTGGCAGCCATCACCGAGTGCGTGGAAAGCGGTAAGGGCAACTTGCTTGAACTGGCGGTAGAAGCAGCTCGTGTTCGCGCCACTTTGGGCGAAATCTCTTATGCTTGCGAAAAGATTGTAGGACGTTATAAAGCAGTAATCAGAACTATTTCAGGCGTGTATTCATCAGAAAGTAAGAATGACAGCGACTTCCAACGTGCCTGCGAATTGGCCGAGAAGTTTGCTAAGAAAGAGGGACGTCAGCCCCGTATTATGATAGCCAAGATGGGACAGGACGGTCACGATCGTGGCGCTAAAGTGGTAGCGACCGGATATGCCGACTGTGGTTTCGATGTGGATATGGGGCCGTTGTTCCAAACTCCGGCCGAAGCAGCCCGCGAAGCAGTGGAAAACGATGTGCATGTAGTAGGTGTTTCTTCACTGGCTGCCGGCCATAAGACGTTGGTTCCGCAGATCATCGAAGAGCTTAAGAAGTTGGGACGTGAGGATATTATAGTAATAGCCGGTGGTGTAATCCCCGCACAAGACTACGATTTCCTTTACAAAGCAGGTGTAGCCGCTATCTTCGGCCCCGGTACTCCGGTAGCAAAGGCTGCTTGCCAGATTCTCGATATCTTGTTGGATGAAGAATAAGAGAACCGGCTATTCTTTGGGAAATCGTTCTCTGATAAACAAAGAGTACACTTCGATAAAAGAATAGTATTGGTTTTAAATGTTAAAAAGGGGTGGAAAGTCTTTGCATTTCCACTCCTTTTTCTTAATCTGTGTTATAGAACATGCTTTTTTTCTTGGAAAGTTTGCAGATTATCTCAAAGTCCGTATCTTTGCAATGTGTTTTTCATAGTATTAGATTTAAGGTTAACAAAGGTTGGAGTACAGCGGTACTCCTTTTTTTATGCCTATACGTTTCCCCATTTCGCAACATTCTTTTCAGCCTCCTCTCAAAATAGTATCTTTTGACTTATTGGGAGATTATTTTTCTCATTCCTCCTCTTTTTGTACCTTTGCTCCACGAATAAAAATGAAGAATAACGAATGATAGTTTGTATTGCCGAAAAGCCCTCTGTGGCACGTGACATAGCCGATGTGTTGGGAGCGAAAGACAAGAAAGACGGATACATCGAGGGAAACGGGTATCAGGTCACTTGGACATTCGGCCACCTTTGCACACTGAAGGAACCGCACGAATATACGCCCAACTGGAAATCATGGAGTTTGGGAAGCTTACCCATGATTCCCCCTCGCTTCGGCATCAAACTCATCAACAATCCTACCTACGAACGCCAGTTTCATACCATAGAAAACCTCATGCAGCATGCCGACATGATTATAAATTGCGGCGATGCCGGACAGGAAGGAGAATTGATTCAACGCTGGGTGATGCAAAAAGCCGGTGCGCATTGTCCGGTGAAGCGTCTATGGATCTCCTCGTTGACGGAAGAAGCCATTCGTGAGGGGTTCGCCAAACTACGTGACGCTTCAGACTTCCAGCCTTTGTATGAGGCAGGACTGTCTCGTGCCATCGGTGATTGGTTGCTTGGCATGAATGCCACCCGTCTTTATACGATGAAGTATGGGCAAAACAGGCAGGTGCTTTCCATAGGACGTGTACAGACACCGACATTGGCTTTGATCGTGAACCGTCAGTTGGAGATACAGAATTTTGTGCCCAAGCAATATTGGGTACTGAGTACCATCTATCGCGAAACCACGTTCACAGCTCTTATCCGTAAGAGCGAGGAGGAACTGGTTCTGGAAGCCGAGAAGCAGAGCGATGGCAAGAAAGACAATGCTGTTTCGGCCTTGAACAAGACAACCGATGATAACCCCGGCATAGACCCCATTACGGACTATGACCGTGGCGTTGCTCTACTGGAGCAGATAAAGCATGCTCCATTCACGATAACTTCGGTAGTAAAGAAGAACGGTAAGGAAGCTCCTCCCCGGCTTTTCGATCTTACATCGCTTCAGGTAGAGTGTAACAAGAAGTTTGCTTTCTCTGCTGACGATACGTTGAAGACCATTCAATCTCTGTATGAGAAAAAAGTGGTAACTTATCCACGTGTAGACACCACTTTTCTCAGTGATGATATCTACCCCAAATGCCCCGGCATCTTGAAAGGGCTGCGTGATTATGCTTCCCTCACTGCCCCATTGGAAGAGAAGCCGTTGCCCAAGTCGAAAAAAGTGTTCGACAACTCCAAAGTGACCGACCACCATGCCATTATTCCTACCGGGCAATATCCGCAAGCATTGAGCAACATGGAGAAGCAGGTCTACGACCTTATCGCCCGCCGATTCATTTCCGCGTTTTATCCCGATTGCCAGTTTGCCACCACCACTGTGCTGGGGGAAGTGGAGCAGATATTGTTCAAAGCCACCGGCCGGCAGATGCTGGTTCCGGGGTGGAGAGTCGTGTTTGCCGCTTCGCAACAATCGCCTAATGAAGCTGTTGAAGAGGAAAAAGAATCTTCGGCCGACAAGTTGTTGCCTGCCTTTGTGAAAGGCGAAAGCGGCCCTCACTTACCTGAATTGATGGAGAAATGGACACAGCCGCCCCGCCCTTATACCGAAGCGACCCTGCTTCGTGCCATGGAGACTGCCGGAAAATTGGTGGACAACGATGAACTTCGCGATGCTTTGAAGGAAAACGGCATCGGCCGACCGTCTACGCGTGCGGCAATCATCGAGACGTTATTCAAACGAAATTATATCCGTAAGGAGAAAAAGAACCTGATAGCAACCCCCACAGGTATGGAATTGATACAGATTATCCATGAAGAGCTGTTGAAGTCGGCAGAGCTGACCGGCATATGGGAAAAGAAACTCCGTGAGATAGAAAAACGCACTTATAATGCCGGGCAATTTCTGGAGGAATTAAAGCAAATGGTGTCTGAAGTGGTGATGAATGTACTTTCCGATAATAGCAATCGCCGCATCACCATACAGGCTGCGGAGGTAAAAAAAGAACAGTCGCCTGCCAAGAAAACGGGGAAAAGCGACAGGCCCAAACAAGAACCCAAGAAGAGAGCACCGCAGAAGAGAGGGGTGGAAAAGAAAGATGCGGCAAGCATCACAACGTCGCCCCAACAAGCAACAGACCTCTTGATCGGCACTCCTTGTCCTCTTTGTGGCAAAGGCACCATTATCAAAGGAAGAACGGCTTACGGGTGTTCCGAGTGGAGGAGTGGCTGCGCTTTCCGCAAGCCGTTCGAATAGATCATATAACCAGTTCTGTATCCTGTTTTTGTCGGTTCGTTTATATTTTGAACAACATCCCTCCTATATTATCTATCGGTGCTCCTGTTACGGAAGCAAGGCAGCCGGGTTCATCAGCCATGTAGAGCGCACCGAGGAAAGCAAAAATCAAAGCTTCTTTGTATTCAATAATCTGTCGGTCGGGAATAACAATCTCGCACGGGCAGAGCGCACCGATCCGCTCTATCAGGAATTTGTTGAAAGCGCCTCCACCGGTAATCAACAGCTTGTCGCTGCCCCCTGAAAGCGGATGCGCCGTGATGACACGTTGCACTTGATGGGCGGCATGCTCATAAAACGTACGCAATCTGTCCTCCATGCTTAACTCATAACGTTCCAACATCGGATAGACAAGCGTTTCTACCCACTCGCGCCCCAATGACTTCGGACCTGATTGGCGATAGAAATCCATGCCGTTCAATTCGTCTAATAGACTTTGGCAGATAGTGCCTTGGCGGGCGATGTCTCCGTCACGGTCAAATTCCAATCCTATTTGTCGGCAGTAATGGTTAATTACATAATTCACCGGACTGATATCGAAAGCGATGCGCTTCCCCTCTTGCTCGAACGAGATGTTGGAGAAGCCGCCTATGTTCAGGCAATAATCATATTCGCTGAAAAGCAAGCGGTCTCCTATCGGTACAAGCGGAGCGCCTTGACCGCCCAACATGATGTCCAACCGGCGAAAATCCGACACAGTGGGAATCCGGGTCTCGGCTGCAATGGCGGCTCCGTCTCCTATTTGATACATGATTTTCTTTTTCGGCTCGTGGAAGATGGTATGCCCATGAGAGGCTATTATGTCCGGACGCACGTTGAATTCCCGCATGAAGTCGTTTACCCGTTCGCCGAGGAACTTGCCGTAAGCGCTATGAAAGGCGATAAAATCCAAAGCACTCATCTGCTGTGCGCCGGTGCCGAGTATCCGTTTCATTTCTTCCGGATAGTCGTAGCCTTTAGCGCAATCTATTCGGAAACTCCATTTTCCTGATTGTCTCAGGAAGGTGCAACAGCAAACGTCCAGTCCATCGAGGGAAGTGCCGGACATAAGTCCGATGGCTCTGATTTGAAAATCTTTCATGTTGGTGGATATATTGAAGAGCCTGTTTGCAAAAGAAAACAGGCCCTGAGATGATTATTTGTAGTTCTGATAAAATTCCGTCACGGCTTCTATTCCCTTGCGGAAAATGTCAAGTGACATATTTTCGTTGGGAGAGTGGATGGCATTGGACTCAAGTCCGAAACCCATCAATACCGTTTTCAGTCCCAATACCTGCTCGAATGTAGATATGATAGGAATGCTTCCGCCACGGCGTACGGCCAGGGGCTTCTTGCCGAATGCTTTTTCAAAGCCTTTCTCGGCAGCCTGATAAGCCGGTAATGAGATGGGACATACATAGCCTTGTCCGCCATGCATAGGAGTGACCTTTACCTGCACAGTGTCGGGTGCAATGCTCAGAATATAGTCGGCAAACAGTTGGGAGATTTTATGGTGGTCTTGGTGTGGAACAAGTCGACAGGACACTTTGGCGTAAGCCTTGGACGGAAGTACGGTCTTGGAACCTTCGCCTGTATATCCTCCCCAAATGCCGCACACATCGAATGACGGACGGCAACTATTACGCTCCAGTGTGCTGTAGCCTTTCTCGCCGAAGAGTGCCCGCACGCCGATGGCTTTCTTATACTTTTCTTCATCGAAAGGGATGTGAGCTATCATATTGCGTTCTGCTTGCGGAACTTCCTCTACATCGTCATAGAATCCGGGAACGGTAATGCGCCCGTCAGCATCCGTCACTTTGCCGATCATTTGGCATAATACATTGATGGGATTGGCCACGGCACCTCCGAAATGTCCCGAATGAAGGTCGCGGTTAGGACCTGTAACCTCTATCTCCCAATAGGCCAATCCGCGAAGGCCGGTGGTCAATGAAGGCAGGTCGGCACCGAGCATACTGGTATCCGACACTAATATGACGTCTGCTTTCAATAGCTCTTTATGTTCCTGACAGAAACTTTCCAGACTTGGCGAACCGATTTCTTCTTCACCCTCGAAAATGAATTTTACATTGGTCTGCAACAAGTCGTTCTTAACGAGATATTCAAAAGCCTTCACTTGAATGAAGGATTGCCCCTTGTCGTCGTCGGCACCGCGTGCCCAGATGTGTCCGTCACGCACTTCCGGCTCGAAGGGGTTGCTTTTCCAAAGTTCCAACGGCTCTGCCGGCATTACGTCATAGTGGGCGTATACCAACACGGTTTTGGCATTCGGGTCTACTATTTTTTGCCCGAAGACGATGGGATTGCCTTTCGAGGGCATCACCAAGGCTTCGTCTGCCCCGGCTTGTAACAACAGTTGCGCCCAACGTTCGGCGCAAGCCAACATGTCGTCATGATGTTCCGGTTTGGCACTTATACTCGGAATACGGATAAGGCTGAATAACTCTTCGAGCATCCGCGGCTCATTTTCTGCAATATACTTTTTTATTTCCATACGTAAGTTAGGGGATAAGGGTTAACGCTCACTATTAATAACTCTATAACTGTGTCGTCCTGTCTATCAGGTAGAAGTCCAGCAGAGTGATGGCAGCCATTGCTTCTACAATGGGCACGGCACGTGGCAGCACGCACGGGTCATGACGGCCTCGGGCTTTCAACGTGGTGTCTATGCCGTCAATGTTTACCGTGTGTTGTTCCATCAATACAGTGGCTACGGGCTTGAAAGCTACGCGGAAGTAAATGTCTTGACCGTTGCTGATACCGCCTTGTATGCCTCCTGAATGATTGGTGCGTGTTTCAATACGTCCGTTATTGTTGTAGAACACATCGTTCTGCTCCGAACCTTTCTGCTTCAGACCTTTGAAGCCATCACCATATTCAAAGGCTTTGGCGGCATTGATGCTAAGCATGGCACCGCCAAGGGCAGCATGCAGTTTGCCGTACACCGGTTGCCCCAGTCCGATAGGACAGCCTTTGATGACGCAAGTGATGACACCCCCGATGGTATCTCCTTCTCCTTTTATCTTGAAGATGAGTTCTTCCATCTCTTTAGCCTTCTCCGGATCGGGGCAGCGCACCGGATTGGTATCTATCAGGTCGAGGTCATAGGCAGTATAATTTTCTTCCAACCGGATGGGACCTACTTGCGAGGTATATGCTGTGATCTGTATACCCAATTGTTTCAGTGCCAATTTGGCCAACGCTCCGGCCACAACACGCGAAATGGTCTCGCGTGCCGAAGAACGTCCTCCTCCCCGATGGTCGCGAATACCATATTTCACATTGTAAGTATAGTCGGCATGCGAAGGGCGGTATACTTCCTTTAAGTTGTTATAATCGTCGGAATGCTGATTTTCATTCCATACAATAAAACCTATGGGACAACCCGTTGATTTACCTTCGAAGATTCCGGAAAGAAATTCCACTTTATCTCCTTCTTTTCTTGCGGTCGTTATGCGCGATTGTCCGGGGCGACGGCGGTCGAGTTCAGATTGTACAAAATCCATGTCGATGGCGATTCCCGACGGAAATCCATCTATTACGCCCCCGATGCCTTTACCGTGCGATTCTCCGAAGCTGGTAAGGCGAAAAATATTTCCAAATGAGTTGAACATATCAATAGCTTTAAAGGTTTATGTATGAGGTAGATGTACTTTCATTTTCTTTCTCCAACGAAGTTTGAGAATATAAAGATAACAAAAAAAACGATATAACGTTTAGTCTCTGCTTGATTTTTCCTTATTTAGCCCGACCTTGATGTCGGATTCCCCACTGCCTTTTAATTAATCCCAAGGAAGCAGTTTGCGAGGGCAACAGCCCGATGCTCCGTCTTAATGCTTAGGATGGCTACGCCTCTGTATAAAGGGATGATTTGCGCAAACAGTTTGGAAATACGCCGCTTACGTAAACATTATTTACTTAGCCCCCAAAGAAAGCTCCGAAATCGGCAGACCCTTGCCAGAATGCATTCTGACGAGGGGGGGGGGGGGGGGGGGGGGGGGATTAATAATTCACACGTAGACAACTCCCAAACCACGCAACACAAACGACAAATACGCTAATCGTCACACTCTGCC